>Ga0172380_10009169_pt1 | contig 10608 bp, 11 predicted proteins | sample Leawe162metaG_FD_119747 | JGI IMG/M metagenome (GOLD analysis project Ga0172380, IMG submission 119747) | Leachate microbial communities from a municipal landfill in Southern Ontario, Canada - Leachate well 162 metaG | ecosystem: Engineered > Solid waste > Landfill > Unclassified | place...
GAAAGAAAATTGTATAATAACTTATACTTATGGAGACACAAAGTCTTTCAAGTTTTCGGAAAGTTAGTAGGCTTATTACATACAACGATAATATAAAGTACTTATTTTTCTATACCCGTTTTTAAACGTTTAGCAAATACTTACATAAACACAACACCAAGCAATCATAACCTGATTAACTGACTTATATTTGCTTTCAAACCGATTCGGAATGATAGCGAAAACACTTGACGAGATAGTTTTACTGATAAAAAAAGGCCATCCAAAATGGTACGATAACGCTGTCGAAGAGCATAAACGGCTCAATACTCATATCAACGGACACGACACAGCCGACTATTTAACCCAGATCGACAACATCGAAAACAAAGAGCAATTAGCACTCAGAAAAAAAGCACTCACAACAAACAGGCACTTATTTGCGAATCTTGGAAGGCCGATTGATAAAGTTTTTTCGGCAAATGGTGGATCAAACATTTACAATGTTGACGGTGATAAGCTGGTAAGGTTAAGGAAGTCTTTAAACAATCTAAGACACGGTAAATCAATCCGCAATTGGATTAAAGACATTCAATCAAACAAGTATTACACCGACCCCGCCGGGTTAGTTTTCTTTGAGTGGAATACAATAAAAACATGGCCAACTCTTAAATCAATTAAGTCTATTTATTCGTATGAATCCGATGGCCGTACTCTTGAATATGTGATCTTTAACCCGACTAAATTAGTAGTTGATGGCAAAGAGACCGATAAGAAAGTATATAGGTTTGTGGATAATGCTTTTGATTATTCTATTCTACAAGAGGGAGAAGCATATTCGATAATCGAAGATGAAAAGTATATAAACCCTTTTGGTACAGTACCGGCTATTATCAACTCCGACAAGATTAATTATAAACTTGAATACAGTGAAAGCCCATTTGAGGTTATAATTTCTTTAGCAGATCACTACCTAAGAACCGGAAGCATAAAAAATCTTAATGAGTTCTTGCATGGGTATCCTGTTTTTTGGCGTTATCTGACTTCCTGCAAAACCTGTAAGGGAACTGGATATATTGAAGGCAAAACATGCCAACATTGTTTAGGGTCTGGTTATAATCTGAAAAAAGACGTTACAGATATAATCCAATTAGAAGTACCTGAAAAAGATACTGATATTAAGATCGCTCCTGATGTGGCTGGATACGTCACACCTCCAGTTGAATCCTTAGTTGAGATGCGGACAGAAATGGACTGGCTAACCTCTTTGATGGAGTTAACATTGTGGGGGTCAAAGATGGCTAAAGATGCAAGCAACACAACAGCAACAGCGGCTTTCTTAAATGTTCAACCAGTAAACGACCGCCTTAATGATTTTGCTGATGCTTATGAGGACTTAGAGAAAAAGATGGTCGATCTTATTGGCACATTCCTTTTTAAAAAATATGATGGTGCAAGTATTCACTACGGTAGAAGGTTCTTAGTTGAATCACCTGATGTAATCTGGAAAAAGTATCAGGAAGCTAAGACAGGCGGTGCGCCTAAAATTACCCTTGACTATCTACTGATTCAATACTTCCAATCTGAATACTCAAACGATTTACAGAGGCTTTCAATTTCGCAAAAGGGAATAAGGTTAGAACCGTTTGTGCATAAAACTGATGAGGAAATTCAGAAACTTGACGTCACAAAAGAGGACAAAAAAGCTAAATACTATTTTAATGAATGGTTTAAGAACCTCACAGAAGAAGAAATTTTAACCAATGACGTAAAGCAACTAAACGCATTATTTGATTCATATTTACAAACTAAAATCATTTCAAATGAAATTCCTTGAGTACAAATTAACCCTTGACCGCAGTCGTAAGATTGTGAAAAAGGAACTTACCGAACGTGGCCACGTCATGATTAGCGATTTAGACGCAGCCGAAATGAACCTAAGCAGCTTAGATACCAAGTTGTTTTACGAAAAAGAGCCTACTAAACCAGATGAGGTTGAAGAGGAAAAAAAACCTAAAATCAAGAAGTAATGTTAAAACAAGAAGTACAAAAATTCCTGACAGATACGCTCGGGATGGATTTAGAGGCTTTGAAAAAGGCCGTTGCCTCAGATGAAGAGGTAGAGATTGCATACAAGTCCGGGATATTGATGGACGACACAGCTTTAAGTGCATTGAAGGAAACTGTTAAAAAAGAAGGTTACAACGAGGGTAAAGTTGCCGGGGTTGAAATCGAGGCGAAACGAATTAAAGAAAAGTTTGGAATTGAGATTGAAGGCAAAAATTTTGAGCACATTCTTTCTCAGCATGAAAAACAAATCCTTGCAAACGCCAAAATTGAACCCGCAAAAAAGGTAACAGAACTCGAGACCTCATTGCAGAATTTGCAAAAACAGTATCAAACTGACATTGAATTAAAGCAAAAGGAAATAGCTGACTTATCGGGGACGGTAGGTAGCTTGAAAATCAACAATGAATTATCAAAATACATTCCTGAAAAGTTGACAGGGGTTAATAAAAACCAATTCATGGCACTGGCTAAGATGGAGTATCAATTTGGATTTGAAAATGATGGCCTTATCGCAAAGAAAGGCGAAACCGTTATTAAAGACAAACTGGAAAAGCCGTTGCCCGTTTCCGATGTTCTGACTGATTTTGCCGTTAAAAACGGGTGGATGAGTGTAGAAGGTCGTGGAGGTGGTGACGATGTTGGAGGTGGTGAAATCAAAACGTTAAAAGACGCTTTTGATTACATGAAGAAAAATAACATTGACCCGTACAGCCATGAAGGTATGAAAATTCAAGAAAAAATTAAATAAAAAACTATGGCGAATTATGCTGACAGTAGACGAAATGCGTTGCAATATGCAATGTCTACACTAATGAACCTGCCGGAGTTTAAACGTAAAGCACCAGCGGTTTTACAAATGCTCCTGGCAAATGGCCAGACCTTAATATCTGGCAAAGAGCGCCAACTGATTGATTCGGTCAAAATGTCGGATCAGGACACAGTTGAAGTAAATATCCTCACCAAGCCCGCATCCAATGCCGTGACAGCACGAAGCTACAGCCATGCAGGGAATAAAGGTGATTCCGACAAAGCAACACTTTCATTTATCACAAGAGGTGAAAAGTTCTCATACTCCATGAAAATGGCCGACCGGGATTCTGTTTTTTCACTTGATGAAATGGTGTCAAAACTGATGCTTGGTCACATTGGAAACCTATTGGACACATTGGAAACTTACTACCTTGCATGGTTAAACACCAACAAGTCACAGGTAAGTGCCACCCCTTCACTTGGTGCATGGGACGCTGCTGGCTACATCTATCAGGTGGAAAATGTTGATGCCGATCTTTTCTTCCAGAGGGTCAAGGGATTCATGAGGGAAAATTACTACAAGGGAATGCTGCAGATGGTTGCCAATGAGGCACTCTATCAAAAAGCAGAATACCTTTTGATGCAGGGAGCCGGAAACAACACCAACTTAGGTTGGCAGTTGAGCGACATTGCTCAGTATCCATCGACAGAGCTTGCAAACGATTCCGGTTATGTAGGTATGGCCTATGTGATGCCCGTTGGAACCGTAGGTTTAGAGCCTTGGATTCCGGGCATAAACCGTCAGGGATTTGGTGACAAATTCTCAAACGGTGGTCTGTACTACTCTATTCCTGATCCTTTTGGTTCTGGTCTTACTTTTGCAGTTCATGAGGTTGCCTCAGGAGCCGACAATAACGCCACAAGTGGCGAAACTCAGGATATAAATATTGATGTTGAAATCAGTATTGATACCGCCCCGGTTAAGGCAATCCAGTCGACTGCCAGTGCTTCACCTATTTTCAAAACCGGATTGCAAACAGCAGTCGTAACAGCGTAAGGAGGGAAAAATCATGAAAAAGATAATCTTAATTTTTTCGATTTTGTTTTGCTCCTTATGGGTTTTCTCTCAGGATAGAACAGTTACAAAGGAGATGAACGTAGACGCGACTTATTACAAGTACTCAGGCACAGCGGCCGACACATTGGGAGCCGTGGATCAGGATACACTTGATTTGATCGTTGTTTATCGTGGTGGGGGGTATGTGAATAAAGTAGCAGTTAAGTCACGCTTTGACCTAAATAGCGGTGCTGACACCACTGTAGCAATATCAGTATTTGGAAAGGAGTTTGGTGATGATGGGACTTATGTCGAGGTAATCGCATCCGCTCTGACCGCAGATATTAATGCAAACAACACTACTAAAATTATGGTAAGCGATCCCTATTCAGTTGAAGCCTCCGCAATTTATGCCGTGGCAGCCGGGGATTCTACTATCTCAGCTCACAATCACACACCATTTGATAAGTCGTACAGGTACTACCGAATTAGGTATATCTTAACGGCTCAATCTTTGGCTGGGACTGGTGTCAAGCTGGACGAGTTTGAGATCAAATTCTATAATTAAATGGTACGAATAAGCGAAATAGAATCCTTATTGGGGTTGGTTGGATTCCGGCAGTCTACGATCACGGAATGGGCTATACTGGATGCTGCGAATATTGCCTCTACAAGTGGGCTATTTGTCAATGACGTCTCAGGTTTAATCACCGTGAAAAACATTAAACAGTCACAAGAGAACACCGCTATTTCCAATTCCGACTTCAATACGTTTCTTAAAAGTTTGATGAAAGCAAGTTTTAACAACCTGCTTAAATCCGTCTTTTCAGAGAATGATTTGATCGAGAATAGGATTCTATTTCCTTATGAAAATGATTGGGTAAACACTATCGAAAATGGTACTGATTTTGTCGGGTACGAAATCGAAAGAGCAAACAATAAAATGTTTAACGTGATTCTAAATAGTATCACGCTTTCTTTTGACGCTTCGGATTCGGTTAAGATATTACTATTCCATTCGAGCACCAAGTTGCCTATTCAAAACAAAACCATCGCCGTAACAGCGGACACCGAAATAACAACAGCATTAGGCTGGAATCTTTCTATTCCTTATGGCACTTACTATATTGGCTATCTACGCTCAGGCTTAACCGCTAAGGCTTACGATAGACAGTATGAGGAATCAAATGTAAGGGAGTATTACAACTGCCTTAATGTTGAACCCATAAAAGTATCATGGGATGCGGAGACCTTATTACCTGTTGGTAATGCTGTTGGTGATTCTCAAACATGGGGTATCAATCTTGATATTTCGTCTTATTACGACTACACTAATATTGTGGTAAACAACGCAAACAGGTTCGCAAGAGGTCTACAGCTTCAAACGGCTGCTGATATTCTTAACCTAATAGCAACCACAACCAGGTCGAACCGTGACGAGCGAATAATCAAAGGAGATGCCTTGTATGACTTGAACGGAAACAGATCAAACCCCGAAATACCGCAATCGGTTGGTGTTTTAAACCAACTGGCAAACGAGGTTAAATTGATCAAAAAAATGTTTTCTCAACCTAAAATTCAAACTAATACCATTGCCTCAAATGATTGGGATAGACTCCATTATAGAAACTCTTAGGCTTCAATTTGTGAGTAAGTTGTGGACTTCATATCCAACTTACTCAGCAAAAGGACGGGCTTTCTTGAACGTGAGAGACGGAAGGATAGTACCTGAGGTTTTGGTATCAGGAAACGAATATCAGGAAGTGATGTTGGACGACACTTTACCCGCTCATTTGTTCTTTGTTGTTGGAGATGTTTACGAGGTCAATAGAAACGTAATGAATTGTGATGTTGATATTTACTTTGCCGTGAACCTTAAAACGGTTTACCCTTCGGTAACGGAGCGGGCTGTTGAATATGTTCACCGGGATGTTATAAAACTATTAGGGTTTAGCCAATTCAATGTAAATAAAATCACAACGGGGAGAGAAGCGTTTAAAGAGTTTGACGTAGCTATAGGCGATAATATGCAGCCTTTTTATTTAGTAAAATTCTCGACAACAGTTGAGAACATAATAATTTGTTAATAATTAAAACTATGAGTTGTACAATTTCATATTTAAACGGCTGGGGAACTTGCAAAAAGTTACTCGGCAAAATGGTTGGAGGTGCTCTTCAATATAAGGGCAAAACAGATACAGACGCTACAGCTATTGCCGTGGCTTCATGGCATACGGCTATATCTGTTATCGCTACAGCGAGCCGAAACACCTTGATGCTCCCTATAAACGGGTTCACGAACACAACCGATGCTCCTGAGGTTTTGACTTCGCAGCTAGGTAAAAAGTACAAAGGAAACAATCCTATTCCTTCCGGTACTCTTATGTTAAACGTTGGTATTGAGGATTACAAACACCTACAGGGATTGCAGGGAAGAGAGTTTGAATTTACCCCGTTTTATGAGGGAGGACAATTTTGGAAGACCCGCACAAGTGCAGGGCTTCTGAAAGGATTCCGTTGTACAATTGCTATGAACATGGGGCTTCCTCCAGAAGACAAATTGAACAGCTACCCGGTTGAGATTTACTTTGATTCCTATGCAGAATTTGAGAATGTTGAAGTATTCTCAGGGCTTTCATTCACATTTGATGACCTGTTGAACTTTAGCCCAGCCGGGTTAAATATCAGGATTGTCACAGCAATGTCGGCAGGGGTAGTTGTTTTGGAAGTTCTCAAACGGGGAACCAACGATCCAATGACCGGGTTAACGCTTGTAACGGATTTTGAGGTTATGAAGTCAAACGGCACACCCGTTGTTGCGGCTACTGTCGTGAGTGAAACCGGGCAGGGCAGGTATTCTGTCACCTTTAAAACAGATTCAGCAGGGACACCCGCAAACCCGACAGCAACTGAGTATATTACCATTCAGGCGCATGACGAGGATGCAACTTACTTAACGTACTTGTCGCACCCGCTAACGATTTGGGGGGCTTAGTCATGAGTAACATTGCTTTCTACCTGGCTCCGAAAGATTTCAAGCTGTTCAAAAAGTGGCACGCTCTAGCCTGTCCATCTGATGAACTGACAGCTGAGGAGCGATTTCTTAAAGAAGGGGGCACGATCCCCGATGAGAAGCCTAAAAAGGGCAAATAAGTTAAACCAGAAAGGGCGGGTAAAGTTGCCCGCCTTTTTTTAATTAATCACCATGACACTATCTGAATTTAGAAAACGGTCTAATGCTTTTGTGGCTAACCTTGACTACCATATAGGCGAGGTTGTGGATCACAATAAAAAGCTTATCCAGTTAAATACAGATCAGTTAGAAGAGAGCAAAACTTCAAAAGGTGGTGCTTTGATTAATACCAAAACCGGGTCTGCTTATTATTCTATTCCATACGGGAAAAAGAAAGGTTACACAAAGCCTGATTTGTTTGTTGATGGGTCTTTTTACAAGTCGATAGACATACTATTTAATGAGCCGAAAGAATATGTAATGCTGGGTTATGCAAGTGTAACTAAATACTTAGTTGAAATGTACACCCAAGACTTATTCGGGATCAATAACAAGGCAAAGGCGATGGCCGAAACCACGAGAGGAATGTCAGAAAGATATAAAAAATTTGTTTTAAACAGATGATACACACAATCCACACCCTTACAATCAGGCAGTTTGGCGAACTTGACCAGACGGGACACCTTAATATTTTGAGGAGGTGGTGGAATGTGTTTCCGGTGAAATGGTTTAATACTGAAAAGTTCTTTGAAGAGTTTAAAGCAATATTCAACACGGGCGGGAATAACGATATTACAAATGAAGCGTTTAGGATTATTTCATACAGTCGTATTTTAATGCTTGACAGAATGCTCAAAATGCTTTCTTTGTTAATGCGAAACACAAATGAGCGGTCTATGTTTTCCCTGCTGTTTAACCACAACGTGAAGGAATATGTAGGTAATATGCCTTATTATATTGAGAAAGTAGAATACCTGACAGGGATAAAAATAAAAGACGGCAACGATTTAGCACAGTTGCAAGGCGAAATACAACGTCTTTTAGACAAGTATAAACAACGATTCCCCGAAAAGAAGGTAGACGAAAATAAAGAATACAAGTTTATTGATATTGTTTTTGGGGTGTTTTCGATTATGGAAATGGCCTACGTACCGGAAATGAAGTTGAGTGAATTTGCCAGGTTAAAGGATATGGCCGAAAAAAGAATCAAAAAATTAGAAGCGAATAGAGATGGCAGACATTAACGAAATAGTATCCAAAGCAGCACTTGAAAGCCTTATCAATACCGATAAAGCTGTTACACAAGCAGACAACAGTACTAAGGCTTGGATTGCTAATATTGAGAAGCTGGCCACGTCTTTAAGAGCGAATGATATTACTTTAAAACAGGTTAATGCAGCACAAAAAGAGGTCGAAAAAAGCACAACAAAATTAACACAATTAGAAAAAGACCAGATCGCCGCAGAGAAATCACTTGAAAAACAAAGGCAGTCTGGGCTTGCCGCAATGGCTAAAGCTGAGGCAAAAGAGAAGGATTTAAGTGCGGCTATAAATAAAGAGGTCAAATCAATAAACGATTTAAAGGCTCAAACGAATGCTTTAATACAAAGAAGAAACGCTCTTGATAAAACAACGGCATCCGGGAAAAAGGAATACGACAAGTTAACAGCTTCGATAAACAAAAACAACAACGAATTAAAGGCGAACGATTCCCAAATAGGAAACAACCAAAGGAGGGTCGGTAGTTATGGAGATGCTCTAAAAGGTGTCGGTACTAAAATATTAGGTTTTGCTGCCGGGCTGGGTGTTGCGTTGGGAGCTGCTGAATTATTCAAATCAGTTTTGGGAAGTACACAAGCCATTGCAGATGACTTCGCAAAGAATTTAGAAGGTGGTAAACAGGCTATTGATTTTCTTGCCCGTGCAATTGCAAATCTGGACTTTAGCAATTTAATACAGGGAATGAAGGACGCTTTTGAAGAAGGTAAACGGTATGCAAATGTGTTGGATGAAATTGCAGATAGGCAACGTTCTTTAGGCATTCAGAAACTTGACATTGAAGGTCAAATTATTGACCAGAAAATAATCGCAAAAAGTAGGGAAACTGATATAAAAGATAAAGAAGCCGCAATAGCTGAGATTATAAGGCTAGAGCAATTGAAGTTAGATAAAACAAGCGATATTGCGAAACAGGGTATAGAAAATGAATTAAAAAATGCGGCTCAAATATCAGGTATACAAGCTGATGTTATAAAAGATTTCGTTACAAATTACGATGATTATTCTCAAAAAATAACTGATGGTATTGAGCTGCAAAATAAACTAAATAGCTTAATTACAACTACTCAATCTGCATCCGGTTTTATTGTAAAGGATTATTATAAGAGAGATGAGGCATTAAAAAACCTTACTGAAACCGAAAAAGAAAGTATCCGTTTTGCTGAGTTATCGAATAAAATTACAGACGAGAAGAGGGATAAAATAGCCGCTGCTATACAGGTGGATATTGAGGCCACGAATGCACAAAAACAATCTGGAGAGGAACTTGTTAGACTAGAAAACCGTTTATACAGCGAATATATAAAAGAAGAAAAAGCGGCTGTAAGTTTAGGTGAAAAGAAAGTAAAACTTGCAGAAGATGCGGAAAAAGCAGCCCAAAAAGAACTTGAAATAAGGGTTAATTTAGTAACAGAAAAGCGCAAACTTGACGAGGTGGCAACCGAATTATTAAACGATTTTGATAACGAATATTTCAAAGGTCTTGACGAACAATTAAAATATGCTGAGGAAACATATAAAAAGGAAACCGAAATACTTGATGAACAATTAAAACAGGAGGCAAAATTAAGGGACGACCAACGAGAAGAACAAAGAAAAAAAGACGAAGAAGACCTTGAAAGGAAAAAGGAAATTGCTTATGGAGTTCTTGAAACAGTTAATTTTGTTGGACAATTAGCTTTAGAATCAAACCAATCTGAATTAGACCAGAAAGCAGAACAAAACGCTACTCAAAGAGATTGGGAGTTACAAATGGCCGGGGATGATGCCGATAAAAAAGACGCTATAAATAAAAAGTATGCCGAAAAGGAAAAGAAGTTAAAAATAGAACAGGCAAAGCAGACCAAAAAAGTAGCAATGTTTAATGCCGCTATCAATTTTGCGTCTGCACTTATCGCAGCTCTGACAATTCCGCCGCCCGCATCATTTATTGCAGAAGCCTTCACTGCCGTATTAGCAGGGGCACAATTGATTGCTATTGCGGCCAAACCAATACCTCAATTTTACAAAGGAACTAAAAACGCCCCTGATGGTGTTATATCAATCGCAGAAAGGGGTGGTGAGTTGGCCGAAACCAAAACAGGTAAACTATTATATTTTGACAAACCCACAATAACCAGCGGTTTAGGTGGTGCAAAGATTTACACAAACGAACAGACAGAAAGGATAATGAACACCGCCGGACATGACAGCCCGGAACTAAGGGGATCTATTTTTGATAGCCGGATTGAGAAAGCTATTGAAAGGGGACTTTCAAATCAAACTCATTATCACTTTTTGGATGAAAAGATACAAAAGAAAAGGGGTAACTATACAGAGACATGGCCAAATCGTAAACTGAAAGGGATCAGGAATGACAAGTAGACTGACACTCCAACAGCGATCGTATAACAGAGGCCAGAAGCCTTTTAAATTCACTTTGTCAGAGGCGAGCGAAGGGACTTTAGTTTTGACCCACGCC
>Ga0172380_10009171_pt1 | contig 10605 bp, 9 predicted proteins | sample Leawe162metaG_FD_119747 | JGI IMG/M metagenome (GOLD analysis project Ga0172380, IMG submission 119747) | Leachate microbial communities from a municipal landfill in Southern Ontario, Canada - Leachate well 162 metaG | ecosystem: Engineered > Solid waste > Landfill > Unclassified | place...
AGCGCGCTTTTGAGACAGCTCTATGAAACGGTGCGATCGCAGAGAGGTATGGCCATTGCGACACGCTACATGCCCGGCGGGAGTACGGGGCAGTGGAATGAGCGCCGCAAACTTCTCAGCCGCACGGCGACGAGAATGGTCATGGCGCTCTGTCACATCAGCGTGCGCGATCCTCTGAGCGGTTTCTTCGCAATCGATCGCTCCCTCTTCGAGCGGATTGCGTCGGGACTGAAACCCCAGGGATTCAAGATCCTCTTTGATCTTCTGGTTCGTCTTCCGAAGGGCGTACCGGTGGGAGAAATTCCCTACACCTTCGCGCCGCGTCTCAAAGGCAGGAGCAAGCTTTCCATGCGGGTTCATGGTGCTTTCCTTCTCTCTTTCTTCGGCGCAATTCTCAGGAGAAATACGCACGCCTCGTGGGTGATTTTCTTTCTCTGTTTCCTCTGTGGGGCGGCCCTCCTCCTTCGTGCATGGAATTTGAAGTTGCTCGTCCTCGATGTTTCCGTTCGTCAGCGGACGCAGGAAGCGATGCAGTCGCTTAACAGCCAGGAAGGATGGCTTCTCTCCGATCTCACACTCCGCAGAGTCGAGCGTGATCGCATCGAACTTCTCTATCATCCGCACGCACGATTCCTCACACCTTCCAAGTGCATTCGTGTGAAACTCAACTACTTCAACTGGTATCCATGCGACGCATCCTGACCATCATCGGCATCGAAATTCTCGCAGTCACGCTCGTGATCGTTGCGATGTCCCATGGCGTCACGACCGATGAAGCGAAGTATCTCCTGAATATTCCCTACCCGCATCCGCCGCTGCTCCGGGGCATCGTCGGTATCACCTGGTTCCTTCCGGGGCAGGAATTCCTCTGGCGGTTCATTTTTGCAACGCTCCTTCTGCAGGCCGTATGGTTTGTGATTTCGTTCCTGCCGGATCGGGAGCACACGGAGCGATTTGCGCTCGGATGTTTGTGGATCCTCTCCGCAGCCGTTTTCACACTGGCCGGTCAGATCCTCATGGCACCGGCGACGGCGCTCTTCGCGCTCGTCTTTTGCCGGTTGCTCCTGAAGGGTGAGGATCTGGAAGAGATGGCAGGATGGATCGCTCTCCTTTGGCTTGCGTCCCTCTTCACCGCCTATCAGGCGGTTTTATACCTGCCGATTGTTGTTGCCATCTTCTGGCGCATGCGGCTTTCCCTCCTGAAGAAACTTCTCTGCATTGTCGGTCCCATCGCACTCCTTGCGATCTACACGGCGACCAATCCGCTCGCAGTCGCGAGTATGGTGACTGCCGGCGGGCAGAATGCCGGAGCGGGGACGCTCCTTGATGCCTTGAGAGGAATGGGGTGGCTGTGGATCGTCGGAGGGAGTGTTGTTCTGAGTATTCTCGGAACGATCGGCATGGCCTCGTCACGTCGGTGGTCATTGATGTTGAGTTTGTTCCTCGTCGCAGCATTCATCGTTGTTTCATTCCGGCCGTATTACTGCATCCTCTTCACGCCGCTCTTCATTGCGGGAATTGCCGCCCGTCCGCGACTGTTGAAGTGGCCGGCCCTCACGGCGATTGCAGTCCTTCTCTGTGCGTTCCTGCTCGTTCCGCGTACATTTCCGCCCTTCCAACATTCCCCCGCTCGCGTGACGATGCAGGCGTTGGTTGATCAGGGAATTGATGAAGGGACGGTGCTTATTGCGGGGTCCTTTGGGCATGAGTGGCAGTACGAGAGCCCGTTCATCGTACAGAAATACGCTCCTCGTGCGATCGATTCGGCTCGCGTGGTGGTTTGTCTGGCGGATTGTCCGGAAATTCGCTGGAGGAAGCGCTGGCGCCCCATGGCGGGTGTGCCCGTGGAGGTGTGGGTGAGGCTCCTCGAATCGGAGATGAAGAAGTAGGTTGTGAGGTTGTAGCTTATTAGCTTCTTGGGATTCCTTGGCATTTCTATTTATGAAACTAAGAAGCTAACCAGCTAATAAGCTAGAAAGCTCAGAGGCCGTAATACTTTCGATACCATTCGACGAACCTCGGCACTCCCTGCTCGATCATCGTTTTCGGCTCGAAGCCGAGCATCTTCCGCGCTTTGGAGATATCCGCATCCGTGACCGTGACGTCGCCCGGTTGCATGGGCAGGAAGTTCTTCTTCGCCTCCTTCCCGCAGGCTTTCTCCACCGTCGAGATATAGGTCATGAGTTCCTCCTTGCGGCCGCAGCCGAGGTTGAAGACCTCCTCCGGATAGTTCTTATCGATGGAGGCCACGATGCCGGCGACGATATCCTCCACGAAAGTGAAATCACGCTGCATTTTCCCCTGACCGAACACGTTGATCGGACGATCATGGAGTATCGCATCCGTGAAGAGGAAGAGAGCCATATCCGGACGGCCCCACGGACCGTAGACCGTGAAAAAGCGAAGCCCCGTCACGGGGAAGCCGTACAGATGATGATAGGTGTGAGCCATGAGTTCGTTGTCCTTCTTGTTCTGGCCGTAGAGCGAGAGTTGACTGTCCGTGCGGTCGCTCTCGGACAGGGGGAACTTCGTATTGTCTCCGTAGACGGAACTTGAGGAGGCGTACACCAGGCCGGGGATTTCCTGCTTCTTCACTTCGTCAATGACCTCGAAAAATCCCTGAATGTTGTTGGCGATGTATTCCTCCGGATGCTCGAAGGAATAACGCACGCCGGCCAGCGCCGCGAGGTGGCACACGCGATCGACGCCCTTCATCGCCTTTGCGACCGTCTTGCGGTCCGTGATGTCGCCGCGAACGAGGGTGAAGTTCTTTTCTTTGAGAAGCTGCGCATTACGATCCTCCTTCAGTTTGGGATCGTAGTACGGATTGAAGTTATCGAGCCCGATCACATTATCACCGCGCGCGAGGAGCGCCTTGGCTGTGTGGAAGCCGATGAAGCCGGCGGAACCGGTAAGGAGGATTTTCATCAGGGGAAAGTGTAGCAGAGGGCCGGCGTGTTTTTTGTTTCTTTTTCGTTTTTTCACCTCACCCCCCTGCCCCTCTCCCACCCACCCGTTCTCTCTGCCGGGAGAGAGGAGCTGTTTGTTTATTGCTTGTCGATATGTAAATCGAAGGAAAAAATACAAAAACATCCCCCCTCTCCGGGAAGGCGTGTCACGGCGGTCGCGACCGCCGTGACGTGTGGGTGGGGTCGGAGAGGGGGTTAGGGGGTGAGGTAGAACAAGAACAACAAACAAAACTGACATGACGTGTAGGCGAAATCGGAGAGGTGGAGTCTACTTCACTCCGACCCCGAAGTACTGCAATCCCGCTCCACGCACTTCATCAGGCTGAAAGACGTTGCGTCCGTCGAAGAGTGCGCGGCCGCGCATCTGGGCTTTGAGTTCTTTCAGGTCGATCCCGCGAAAGACATCCCATTCCGTGAGGAGGATCACGGCATCGGCTTCCTTTGCAGCTTCCAACGGGGTATCCACGTACTCCACTCCCTTCGGGAAGAGTTTCTTCGCATTGTCCATGGCCACGGGATCAAAGACGCGCACGGTGTGACCGGTCTTCACCAGCATGGGGATGAGGTCCAGACTCGGCGCCTCACGCATGTCATCGGTATTCGGTTTGAAAGCGAGCCCCCACACGCCGATGGTCGCTTTCTCCGGGAGAGTATTCACAAGCAGTTGAAAGAACCGCTCGCGCTGACGATCGTTCACGTCATGCGTCGCCTTCACGATGGACATCGGGACGTTCATTTTTTTGCCGATGGCCATGAGGGCCTTCACGTCCTTGGGGAAGCAGCTCCCGCCGTAGCCGATTCCGGCGTGGAGAAAGCGCGATCCGATGCGTTCGTCGAGTCCCATACCCTTCGCAACGTCGCGGATGCTTCCCCCCGTCACTTCGCAGAGCTCCGTGAGCATGTTGATGAAGGAGATCTTTGTGGCAAGAAAAGAATTCGATGCGTACTTCACGATCTCCGCGCTCTCGCGGGTCATGAAGACAAGCGGCTTCTCCGTGCGGACCAGCGGCGCGTAGAGCTCCTCCATCGCTTTCTTTGCGTACTCGTCGCCGTTGGCGCCCACGACGATACGATCGGGGTGGAGCGTATCCTGCACGGCCGTTCCCTCGCGGAGGAATTCGGGATTGCTGATGACGGGAATGTGAACCTGAATCCCGCGCTTCTCGAGGGTCGCATGAATGCGTTTTTCACACTCCTTGCCCGTGCCCACGGGGACCGTGGACTTGTTCACGAAGACAAGGTCATGATCAATGTTCTCGGCGACGCTGTCGCACACGGCAAAGACGGCGCGGAGGTCTGCGGTGTAGTCCTTGTTCGGCGGAGTGGCGACGGCGCAGAAGAGCACGGAGACCGTCGGGAGCGCCTCGCTCAGTTCGGTTGTGAAAGAGAGGCGGCCGCTCTGGAGGTTGCGGATGAGCAGCTCCTCCAGTCCCGGTTCGTAGATGGGGCTCTGGCCCGCTTTCAGCTTCTTGACCTTCGCTTCATCGATGTCCACGCCGATGACTTCATGCCCCAGTTCCGCGAAGCACGCAGCGGAGACAAGGCCGACATAGCCGGTACCGACAATCGCAATTTTCACGTGGCGGCAGTTTAACTGGTGTTTGCGTTTTTGTCAGCGAAAAGAGAGCGAAGAATGGGGGGATAGGTAAGAGTGGAAAGATAGGGAGGAGTGTCCTTTTCTCCAATGTTTGATTCTTCCCGCTCCTTCCACTCTTCCCACTCCTTCCACTCTTTTTCTTTCCCCAACGGACATACACACGGTACGATCAACTTCGCATGAAGATTCTTGTGACCGGTTCCATCGCGTACGACGTCCTCCTTTCCGGCGGCGGGTCCTTTGCCGATGCGCTCAAAGGAAAGGATCTCGACGCGCTCTCGGTCTCATTCGTCACGCCGCACTTCAAACGACATCACGGCGGTACCGCTTCCAACATCGCTTGGAACATCTCACTGCTTGGCGCAAAGTCGCTTCTTGTGGGAACAGTCGGTGAAGACGGAGGGGCCTATCTTTCTCTGTTGCGTGAACGCGGCATCGACACTGCTTCCATTGAGCAGCGCACCGATGCGGTGACCGCGACGGCGATCATCGCCACCGACGATGCCGCACGACAGATTTCCTTCTTCCATCCCGGTGCGGACAGCTTGGGCACATGGCCGGATCTTTCCGGTGAACGGGGGAATGTTTCCCATGCGATCGTCAGTGCCCGCTCGATTCCGCAGATGATGCAGGCCATTGCATGGTGCGTGAAGGAACGTGTTCCGTATCTCTTCGATCCGGGGCAGCAGGTGCACGGATTTTCCGATGACGAACTCCGGCGCAATCTGAAGTCGTGTGCCGGCATGGTGGTGAATGATTTTGAGTCGCAATTGGTTCAGCATCGTCTCAAGAAGGACGAGAAGGCTCTTGCCTGCGATTTGCCGTTCCTCATCGTGACGCGTGGCGGAGAAGGGCTCTCGCTCTATGAGAAAGACAAACGTGTCGATCTGCCTGCATGTAAAGCGGATCGCGTGGTGAACCCGACGGGGGCGGGGGATGCCTTCCGCGGAGGATTGCTTGTCGGTATGGCGGCGGGGTGGTCACTCAGCGATGCGGCGAAGCTCGGTTCCTCTCTCGGCTCCTTCGTGGTGGAACAGGAGGGCACGCTCCTCGATAGGCTGGATACGGAGGAGGTGTGGATGAGAGCGCAGCAGGCGTATAAGGCGAAGTTGCCGTCACTGCGGTGACGGAATGGAAAGCGGAAAGTAACGAAGTGGAAAGCGACTTCGAAATTTCGAAGTGCTTATGGCACTTTCCACTTACGTACTTTCCTCTCCACGCGTAAACTTTAATATATTCCTAACATGTGTCAATTTATCTCCGGAGAAATAAACTTCTTTGTTTCAATGACTTCTCTCTTTTCCATGAGACTGTTACTCTTCGCACATGTCCTACATCAAAGATCCCACCCTTGCCGAACAGGGGCGTCTCAATCTGGAGATCGCAGAGCGGCACATGAGCGCACTCCTCACCATCCGGGAGCGCTTCAAAAAGCAGCAACCCTTCAGGGGGCTCACGATCGGCATGGCGCTCCACGTGACCAAGGAGACGGGCGTCCTTGTCCGCACGCTCGTTGCGGGCGGCGCGAAGGTTGCCATCACGGGGTGCAACCCGCTCAGCACGCAGGATGACGTGGCCGCGGCGCTGGCGGAAGAGAAGAACGTGCTCGTGTGGGCATACAAAGGCGAATCCACGGAAGATTACTACAAGTTTCTCACGGCGGTTCTGCAGACGGAGCCCGATCTCACGATCGATGACGGCTGCGATCTGGTGACGGAGGCACACAAGAAGCATGCGCATCTGCTCCCCAAAATGTTGGGAGGGTGCGAGGAGACGACGACGGGCATTCAGCGTCTGCACTCGATGAAGAAAGCCGGCGCGTTGAAAATCCCCATGATCGCGGTGAATGATAATAAGACGAAACACCTCATGGACAACTACTACGGGACGGGACAGTCCACGCTCGACGGCGTTCTGCGTTCCACCAACATGCTTCTGGCGGGGAAGACGGTCGTGGTGCTGGGCTACGGCAGCTGCGGCAAGGGAGTCGCCATGCGTGCCAAGGGGCACGGGGCGCAGGTCATAGTGACGGAAGTGGCATCGTTCCCCGCGCTGCAGGCGGCGATGGACGGACACCGCGTGATGCCCATTGCGCAGGCGGCTCCGCTGGGCGATCTCTTCATCACCGTGACGGGGGACATTCACGTCATCCGCATGGAGCACATCGAAAAAATGAAGGACGGCGCGATCCTTGCGAACTCCGGACACTTCGATCACGAGATCGACATGTCCTCGCTGGAGAAGAACGCCAAGCGCAAGCGCCGCGTGCGTCACTATCTGGACGAGTACCTTCTGAAGTCCGGCAGGATCGTTTTTGTGGCCGGTGAGGGCAGGCTCGTGAATCTGGCGTCCGCCGAGGGGCATCCGAGCGAGGTGATGAGCCTCTCCTTCTGCGGACAGGCGCTCGCATGCGAGTACCTTGTGAAGAACCGCGGGAAGCTCCCGCCGGATGTCATCACGCTCCCGCCGGAGATCGATCAGGAGATTGCGCAGCTGCAGCTCACGGCGATGAATCTTTCCATCGATACGTTGACACCCGAACAGGTGAAGTACTTGGCAAGTTGGGAGGAGGGGACGTAAGAACGCATGCCATGGTTCGTCTCCGCTCACCATGACATGCTTATTAGTAATAACTAAGCATTGTCATCCCGAGCGGAGACGAGGGACGGCAATGCGTCTCTGTTTCTGGAGTGGCTTTCGTTTCTGCATTCCGCAAGTTTGTGGAGAGCATCGGAATTGTTTTGAATGAGGGCTTCCTTCTTTTTCCTGCTCCATCTCTTCACTTTCTTCTCCCATGAGATTGCTTCATTGATGTCTCCAAAGATTCCCACATATTCAAGTGTTAACGGACGTCTTTGGAAGGTGTAGCACTGCGGATCAATTCCCATTTGATGTTGCCATACGCGATGCACATAGTCGTTTGTGACTCCCGTGTAGTAACTACCGTCGGCACATCGAAGGATATAGACGTAATACTCGTTCATAAGTGAGCGATGCTAGCACGGCTTCCCGACCCCCAGAAAATCGTGATCGGAAAGCCAAAAAACTGAATAGAATCAGCTTTAGGACTGTGTTTTGACAGGACTGTATTGACATGACGTAATGTCACGTCTACCCTACGTGACGGTATGACGAAGTGCCTTCCTTTTCCGTCTTTTATTATCCTCCGTTATTGTGCGGAGAGGGGCGCGTGAGGGAACCGGTTGAACCGCGTCGCACCTCTCACATCTGCAAACGGGGGTCGCTTGTTTGTTCCTTGGTATCATCGATTGAGTGATGAGAAACCCGCTTCTCTTATGTCGGTGTCTAGGATCCATTGGGTGGTTGGAATCACCCGAGGCATTGACGCTGGAGTTGCGGTTAGTTCCTCCCGGAGGTTTTTATGGTCATTCTTGGACCACATGCTGGATGGAGTGGTGGGCGCAAGGGCAGTCTTGCCCAACGAAGAGGTGTCACCTCGGAAGACGACAGAAGCGAGCCGGAGCATTCGGATCGTTGGTTCGATGATCTAGGTGAAACCGGCGGTCAGCTTGCCGTTGGACGAGCGACCCCCACGCGGGAATTTCGCCCCGATGCGCCTGAAGCGGAAATCGAAGAGGCCTCCGAGGAGCTTCTCGAGGCCTAGCCCAAACCAGGCCTCACTTTGCACATTCTGTGCGAAAACGTCCGGAGTCAGGCACCCCCTGTCTGATTCCGGACGACGTTTAAAATTTATGAAGCGGATTTCTCGTCATTGGTCATTATCATCATCATGCAGAAAGTGATCTGCTCTTTGCCTCTTTTGTTGGGTGCGAGAAATGGATCCGCATCAGAAACAAGGAAATGAGAGGCGCATGTCTCTGCAGAGATATGTCATTATGGAAGAGTAGAAATGGAGGCATTCACATGCCCCACGATTTTCCGAGTAAGTGCCCGGGCTGTAAGCAGAAGTTTACGAAAAGGAGGCAGTGGGAACGTCACCACTGCCATTTGTTACGGGGGCAAGAGTCCCCTCCGGGCAATTCGGAAGACTCGGCCGGCGACAGCGCCGACCGGGAGGAACCTGAGGAGGCAGTGGCTGCCTCGGCCTAGAGAGGCCTCTTATGGGCTTCTCGCATTATGGTCCCGGGCGTGCGCGTTTGCGTGCGTCCGGGACCGACTTTAAAAAGAAGAGCGCAGATCACTTTTTGTACATTTCAGACGCCCCGGCAATGCGTTTTTCGAGACTTGATTGCCTTCCGCCCACACGAGACGCATCGGCGGTGCGTCTCTTCGGGTGAAGCGGTATGATGGTGTGTGCCGTGGAGAATAATCGGAAGATCGCAGGGTTGTTACGACAGATCGCCGCGCTGCTCGAGGAGCAGGGCGTGGCTTTCAAGCCTGCGGCCTACCGGCGTGCCGCCAAAGAACTCGAGGATCTCCCGCAAGATATCTCCGCGTACAAGGGGCTCAAAGAACTTGAGGATCTTCCGGGGATCGGGGAGAGCATCGCAAAAAAGATTCAGGAGTATCTGAAGACGGGCCGGATCGCCGCGCTCGACAAGCTCCTCGCTGCACAAGGTGGCATCCCGCCTGCGCTCATGGAGGTGGAAGGGCTTGGCCCCAAGCGTGCTCGGCAACTCAATGCGGAACTCGGCATTCAGTCCGTCGCCGATCTCATCAAGGCGGCCGAAGGAGGGAAGCTCAACGGTCTGCCCGGCTTTTCCGAAACCATGCAGACGAAGATTCTGGAGAATGCAAGACGGGTGGGCGAGCGCATGCGAAGGTTTCCCCGTGCAGAATTAGTGGATGATGTGGAGAAGCTGCTCAATAAGATTCGCTCTGTTCCGGGAGTCGAAAAATGCGAGGTGGCGGGATCTTTTCGTCGCGGGAAGGAGACGGTTGGGGATATCGACGTGCTCGTGGTGACGAATTCTGCTCAGAAAGTTTCGGATGCCATCGCGGAACTGCCGATCGTTCGCGACGTCGTCGCTCATGGCGACAAAAAGCTTTCCTTCGATCTCAAATCCGGCCTTCGCCAAGACTCCGGCCGGCAAGCGGGTATCCGGGTGGATGTTCGGCTGGTGCTGCGTGATCAATGGGGTGCGGCGTTCCTCTATTTCACAGGATCCAAGGAGCACAATATCGCACTCCGCAAGCGGGCCATTCAGCGCGGATGGAAGCTCAATGAATACGGTCTCTTTGAAGGCGAAAAGGTCATCGCCTCGCGCGAGGAGAAAGACATCTACGATGCACTCGGGCTTCCGTTCAGCGAGCCGAAAAAACGGACGGAGAAGCTGTTCTGATCTCACATCATAAAGCGGTTTCGACTGCCATGATGGAGCGGTAAATGTGATGAGTGAAACAGCTTGTTAGGTTGTAGCTTATTAGCTACTTAGAATTCCTTGGATTTTCTCTTTATACTTAAGTAGCTAATCAGCTAATTAGCTAAAAAGCTAATCTGAGAGGGGGCAGGGGGAGAGGTAAGAACTTGCTACTTCACCTTCACGCTTCCGATCGTCGCCTCGACAAAGGGGGCGCAGGCCGCCTGGAAGACACTCTTCTCTGAAGCGAAGACGACCGAGTAGAGCTGTCCCCCCTTCGTCATGTAGCCATACTGACTGGTGGTGGCTGCACGAGTGCCGACCGGAAATTCCCCTTCCACGTGCATCATCGTATCGCTGATTTCCTTCTTGATGATCGTCACATTGGAAGCCTTCACCTGATCCGCAATGAGCTTCTCGATAAACGGCTTGAACTGGTCTCCTGCGGGGAGCTGGCGCACCGTGACAATGAAACCGCAGCCCGCGTTCCGGACGCCCACCTTGGTGTTGGTTGGTTCCAAAATTGATTCGGGCGGCAACGGAGACCAGTCGGGGTAGGTGATTTCAAAGTCTGCTGCGGAGAATGTCTTTGTGACAGGCTGCAGAGAAGATTCTTCGCCCTTCAAGGGGAGCGAAGAGACCAAAGATGTAATCGAAGAGCTTGAGGTCGGAAGTACGGAGCCTGAGGTTGCGAGTGACGAACCGGAGGTCGGAAGCGAGGAGGCAGATTGCTGTTGACCACTCCCTGTCTGCGGCG
>Ga0172380_10009172_pt1 | contig 10604 bp, 7 predicted proteins | sample Leawe162metaG_FD_119747 | JGI IMG/M metagenome (GOLD analysis project Ga0172380, IMG submission 119747) | Leachate microbial communities from a municipal landfill in Southern Ontario, Canada - Leachate well 162 metaG | ecosystem: Engineered > Solid waste > Landfill > Unclassified | place...
AGGAGCAGATTTTGACCAGAGAATTATCAGATGGTTGGTAGATCAGTTTAAGGCAAAAGAAGGTATCGATCTGAGTGCAAACCCTATGGCAATGCAAAGACTCAAGGATGAGGCTGAAAACGCCAAAAAACAATTATCTTCTGCTGATTCTGTAGACATCAATATACCTTTTATCACTACGGCTGAGGGTACGCCAAAACATATCCAAGAGACCCTCACAAGAGCTGGTTTCGAGAGGCTTATTACTGACCTGTTGGACAGATGTGTCAAGCCCGTCAAGGATTGTATTAGAGACAGTGGACTAAGTCCTTCTGAGATTGATGATATTATTTTGGTAGGAGGAAGTACGAGGGTGCCAGCTGTTATCAAATTGGTACAAGACAATTTTGGTAAAACGCCTAAAGCTACGGTAAATCCTGATGAGGCGGTAGCACTTGGTGCTGCTATCCAGGGTGGTATCTTATCTGGCAATAGCGCAGTAAGCGATATCTTGTTGATGGATGTGACTCCATTGAGTTTGGGCGTAGAAGTAGAAGGATGATTGACTCATGTCATGATAGCCAGAAACACTACGATACCTGTAAAAAAGAGCAATATCTATACAACAGCAGTGGACAATCAGCCTGCTGTGACGATCCATGTCACTCAGGGTGAAAGACCTATGGCATGAGACAATAAATCGCTCGGTATGTTTAATTTGGAGGGAATACCTCCCATGAGAAGAGGACAGGCTCAGATTGAAGTAACATTTGATATTGATGCAAGTGGTATTTTGCATGTGACGGCACTGGAAAAAACAACTGGAAAGGAACAAAAAATCACTGTCCAAGGAGCCACAGGATTGAGCGATGAAGATATCAGCAAGGCTCAAGCAGATGCAGAGAGATTTGCTGAAGAGGATAAAAGAAGATTGGAGCTTGCGGAAAGTAAAAATAAGTTTGATCAAGTGCTGTATCAACTAGAATCTATGCTCGAGGAAAACAAGGACAAAATTCCTGATGAAGAAAAAACAAAGATCGCAAGTATGATATCAGCCGGTCAAGACTTGAAAAAGGACGGAGCAACAACCAAAGAACAATTTGACGCTAAGGCACAAGAATACCAAAATGAAATCATGGAAATGTACAAAAAGTTCCAAGCAACAAATACTGCTCCTGGTACTGGCGCAAATCCAGATGATATTATTGACCCAAATGTTGGGTCTGGACCGACTGATGGTAAAGTGATAGATGCATAATCATTATGCCTATGCATATAGTTCAAAAAATCTCCGTAAAGGAGATTTTTTTATTGACATCTATTGACACCTTATTACTAGTAAGTCCCATATTTATATGATAATGATGTTTACTATGTCTAAGAAAAATCCTAATCAATGTCACATTGTACTTCGCCCAAATATGAAACCAGAGGATGTCACTGCTTTGATGCCTGCACAGATTGAAATCGCAGATGTGTTGAAGTACACCGACAGGTCTTCAAAATTTCTTTTTCCAGGTGGTTGTTTGCCCACCAAGCTAGAAACAATTAGAAGCCTATCATACGCAATTATGCAAGCAGTAAAAGACTTGGGTATTACGTGAATACAAAAAAAAGAACATCTTGAGGATAGTTCTATTGTAATAACATACGAGATGCCAATCAAGTAGCAGTAACTAAAAGTTAGATGTTCATGGCATTATATCCTGATCGCTTGATCCATCGGCTTTGCGTGTATATTTGGGTTGTATCGTAGGCTCAGGTAATCCTAGTTTTTGAAAACAATAGGAGAGCGCTTGAGTCGTTTTTGGATATCTGTAAGAGGCATGGATGGTTTTAATGAAGGTGGTTATATTTCCATTGAGACGCTGTAATGCACTCGTGTTCAGTTGTGTCTGTGAAAGCAGAAAGCAAATCTCTCCCCTAAGTCTGATGACCTGTATCAAACTATCAGTATCCAACTTGTTAGCGTAATCTGTTCTGATTATTTCTCATAAATACTTAAGTTCATGTGATTGTCGCATGGGGAAAATAGAGCTTCATAAAATTGTTGTACACGTGTTTTTTCAGTGTATCTATAGATATTCCGAAATGTTGTGCAATATAATCATAGGTATAAATAATCTGAGCAGGGGTATTGGTGGTTCATCTGATGGCTTGAGCAGCCAGATAAGGACTATCTGTTTCAAGTAGTATGTGCACATCGTGATCCAAGCAGTATTGAAAACTATCCCTGAGTTCTTGCGCTTTGGGATAGGTAATATTTCCACAAAAACCAATCCGTAAGTGGTCATGGGGAATCGTATTTTGTAGTACTTGAAGTTCCTGTGGTCCATATCACCAACAGTGGTAGTATATCTTGAGATCTACAAAATCTTTGACTACGTCCAAGGTACCAGCGAAATCATCTCTTGAGTGGATGATGATGGGCAAATCGAGCTTTCTAGCTAGCTCACATTGTGCACGAAACAGTGTTTTTTGTGTGGTATGATGAGGCACATACTGTTCTCGATGAAGATCGGTACCAATTTCTCCTATTCAGATTATGTGTTGTTTGTGATGGGCATAGAGTTCTTCTAGATCGCATATTGCTTGCTCTAGATTTGTCGTGTCTTGGTGTTGTTCGGCGTATTCTGGGTGTATACCGATAGTTGCTCAAACAAATAATGAAGGATAATCTGATATGATTTGTGTCATCAAAGCAACGGCATGTTTGCTATCTTCCTGCTCGGTGCCAATGATACTCAGGCCCTTACCTTCTTGTCCCACAAAATCTCTGATGTGATTATGCCAATTATCAGAGAGTTGTGCTGCGTTGAGATGACAGTGTGCATCGATAATCATGAGAGTATTGTGCTATGATTTTGGTTTGATTTCAAGTTTAGAGTACTCTTTTCCTTCTTTACTAAGTTTGGTCGCGTTGTCTCCCACGACCTTGTCAAATGTAGTAGTGCTGGGGCCGGCTCAATCCTTGAACGATTCTTGTGTTTTGGGATCCAGTGCCCGAGTAACGAATCATCCAACTGCCTTACTGTTAGTAAAGAGCTTGTCTATATCAAGTTCTTCCTTGTCATCTGCGCCTTTGGTGTAGTAGTCATCGTGTTTGATTATGTCCTTGAACTCTAAATATGCCGCTCATCCGTTCGTTAACCAGTTCGTCATCATAGATTTAAATCTCCGATTGTCTGCGGTAACGATACCTCACGCTTTTCCAGTATCATTAATATCAGCACGAACTTTTTTGAAGAACTCTTCTGAGTATCGAGAGAAATTATTGATATCGGTCTTTGCCGCTGTCTTTGCACTCTCTTTGAATGTGCTGAGCTCAAATTTGGTATTTCTTGTATCGAAACTTACAGAGCCATCATATGTTTTTTTGAATCACAATTTTTGTCATCGGTCTGACTGCGCTACCTTGCTTTTGAGCTCACGTAGGTTCTTGGTTTTAATGGGATCTACGTAGTTGTCCTTAAAGTATCATCCTAGTTTATCCAAGTTAAATGCTTGTTTATCGAGTGCATCGAGTGACACCATCTTGCCATCGACTCCGATAGGGAGTTTGATAAACTGCGTGATGGCGCTTTTACCTGAATCCATAACCCTTTTGCCAAGTCAGCTCAATAGTTTGCTCGTAGACAAACCTACCCTAAACACAGCTCGCAATAATCATACTGTCATAATACAAATAATCAGATATCCTATTGCTCCTCCTATGTACTGAGAAGTATCTTTTACAAAGTTGCCCTCGAGCTGAAAAGATGATCATCATGCTTGTATCGTATGTCCGTCTGTAGATATACTGAAGTCCTCACTAAATTTTTGTTGTAGCGCTTGGCTCGAGGCAGCTATCTCTGCGGCATTATAGCTTGTATCGCTTCACACTCCGCCAGATAGGGCGCTAAAGATACTTGCGATAGCAATGATGGCAAAAAACATAGTACCTACAACAGTGACTGGAGTAAAGATGGCCCCAACGATGTTTTTGCCATCAAAATGATCTTCGCCGTTATACTGTTTGCTGAACATGGGTTTACTATTCCCAAAATCCATGATTTTTTTGAGCCAGGGTACGTCTTTATCTAAACCTCCAAGCTTGAGTGCGATAATTGGTCCAGTAGCAAATCGGACCCGTATCAACAGCATCCTCACGAAATTGACTACCAGTAGCGCTACCAACGGTGTGTAAAACATAACCATCAAGAATATTTTTAGCAGAAAGCTGATAGTGATAGATCCCGCATCGTAGGTCCCATTGGTACTGCTTGTGGAGTTGGTAGTATTCACGTCTAGATATTCATATGTTTTGAATACTCCCATACCAAAGTACATCAATGGCCCAGACATATCTTGTCGGGTGGGTACGATCTTTTGTATGTAATCGCTCGTAGTTCATGCATTTGTAATGCAGTTTGGTATCGTGCTTGTGTCTAGTTTGTTGTCTCGATCATACTTTATTTTGTTGGGCATACAGACCATCTGTCTATCTATGGCTCATTGCAACATAGGAGAAGATTGGATAATCTGAAGTCACATATTGCTCACTCATACCACCGCTAAGTTACTAAGATCAATCACCGCAGTCAGCAAAAACCAACTGGAATTTACCAGTAGCGAAGTAATAACTAGTCTGACTATTTTTCATCCCAATTCTGATGGAGCTGCTCCTTTCCCTGAGCTTGCTATGTTGTACACGATACTGAGTACCGCACCAACGATAATGAAATTAGCAATAACTCTACATATGCTTCGGATCTGAAACAAAAATCAGGTTATCTTGAATGCCTCTCATGTCACTAGGGCATTGGTCATCATTTTGCCTGCCAAGTTAGCAATAGGTATCCATAGTCGTGATAAGAGCTTGGCTATGATGGTTAGGTTTTCAGATCGCTCTTTTAGAGATTCGTTGGTAGTTCCATCTTGTGCAAATCCCCATCAGGGGACAAGAAAAACAATGCCTATAAGGAGTAATAAGATGATATGGTTGCGTCGCTTATACATCGTTACAAAAAGACTATGATTTGAATTCAAACCTATTGGTATTGTTGGATGTGTTCAGGAATACCTCATTTGCTTTTGCATTCTTTGGGTCGTCGTACTGCTGGATTCCGAAGTCACGTGCTATCTTGGAGTAGAGATCGGCTTTGCCATTGAGGGTGCTATTGATGTTATCTAGGTTGGACTTGTCAGTAGGGCCAAATGAGTAGTTGGCGATAGCCTTGATCATGGCTTGTTTTTGTGGATCTGCTTGTGTTTGCAATAGTGATACCATGTCAGCATTCTTTTTGTATCCAGTAAATGCTCCATCGGCTCCGACAGTGGTATATGATGTTACGACTTTTTTGCTACCATCTTGGACGCCCGCCCTCAGTTGAGCAATCTTGGATTTATTATTACCAACCAGATTTGCCGCCGTCTTATCGTCTGTGAGCGCCATATTGAGTGCGTCAAATACTCCACTTGCATCTTTTGATAACGCTACCTTTTCCCAGAATTCGGCCTTTGCTACCATGTCTTCAAGGTTGCCACCGAGTTTCAATTGTGTTGATATAGGCTTCAGTGCTGGAGTATCTTTTGTATTCACGTAATGAAAGTTTTTATTTTCCGGAGCTGTCTTAATAATGCCATTTGCTAACGCATCTGCCGCAGATACATCGGTGACCGGTCATTTGATAGCAAAGTTGCTGTTGTGATCGGAGTATGCCTTAGAGCCAGGTATGCGTGCTTTCCAGAAATTAGAAAGCTCTTTGGCATTATCAGTCGTGGTATCTTCAGTGAGTTTTTTGACTGCCGCATCAGTAACTTCTCCTGCCACCTCATTGATACTGTTCCGACTATACCCTCCAAATATAGGTCTTGTAGAAAGGTAATCCTCTCCAATACTTTGGACTTTGTTTGCAATTCCTTTGGTGAGACTTGCGGATTTGAGCGCCATAAACATCATATTTCGCATAATAAGAATACCAAAGATGTTGGCGATAATCCAAGTGAAGTAGTCAAAAAATATACTAGTAGCATACTCTCCGTCAAATTTTTTGATGGCGATGTCAGTAGTGTGTTCGCCATTATTATGTACTTTAAATGTTTGATATTCTGAATCAGTATTGTCTACTTCTATGCCAATAGCCTGTAGTAACCCGTCTTTTTCTGCCGCTGGCCCAAGGATCTTATTGGTTGCGCTCAGGAAAATAAGCGATATACCTAGTGCAAGTACCACCAATACGGGTTGGAAGATGAGCTCTATAATTCAGGAAAGATCTGGTTTGTACTCCATCATTCACTTTCACCAGTTGAAGGAAAGGTTTTTCCCAAGATCACTAATGACACTATTTCATCCGCTTCCTCCCAAAAACTTATATAGTACAATAAATGGACTAAAGGCTATGACGATCCAAAGTATCCCTATCCTTGCGATACTTGTTGCTGCCAATGCGATCAGTGGTATAATAAGCAATAATCAGACTATTCCTTTTAACAAAAATAAAATCACTTCTGCTTCGGTAGATTTACCACTGACTGTCACATTGAGACTGGTGAAGTTTAGTAAGGACCCGTAGATAGTATACAGTGGTCAAACCATAGATTTGGAGCTGTCGATAAGGCTGTTGATACTTGCACATAGGCTTGTTTCCATATATCCTGTACCAGCGGCGATGGCAGCAGCAAGTTGCGACTTGTCTGTGAGATCTATATTGCCTCCATTGGTTGCCATAAGCATGGTAGGTGATAAGACGCAGTACTCTTTGGATATATCACGTCCAGGATATTTTGTTTTTGTATCTTCAATATATTTATCTCGATTAGTTGGTGTTATCTTATCTTGTTCAAATTTACATACGGTAAATGATTCACCGCCACACGAGTACAGGGTACTAAATCTGTATCATCACTCTTGATCCGAGTCCGATAGTAACGAGTCGGTGAGGTTGATGACACTGTGGTTATTTAGTATCTTGACGTTGAGGCTATCATCGTTCTTGAGTACACTAAGAGGGATGCCTCATACTTGATAAATCAATATAGTACTCAGATCCACTAGTGCAGACACAAGAAATCGCGACATAGGTATAAATATACCAGCCAATATCCAGCTTTTGAGTTTTTTGGCCATAATGCTCCCCAGGTCTTTTTTTTCTCGCAATCCCGAGGCAATATCCCATAGTATAGCTAGTGTCATAAGCAAGAAGGAAATCTGCATCATGACACTCCAAAACCTCCTGAGTATGGTGGTCATGCCAAACACCTCTCCGTACACCAAACTATTGTCCAGTGCTAGACCCGTAATGGCCAACAATGGTCGTATGATAATATACAAAAAGTTTAAAAATAGGTCCAAAAATGCCGCTAGATCAAGCAATGACTGATTGTCTGTGGATGCTACTCATTGCGTTGTAGCTGCTGGGTTTGCTGTGCTATTTGCATATACTACATTCCCGCCTGTCTGATTATTAAATATCTCGATATGACCCAAAAACCCAAATCATACAATTATTGCTCATATGGTCAATATTCCTTTTTTTAGCTGTTGCATCATGTGAAGAGGCTCGTAAGAGAATAGTGGTGGTATGTATTGTGGTCAATATAGAGATTATAGCCGAAGCGTGTATATTTGTCAAAGATAGGCTGGGTTTTTGCGCCTTGGCATTGATAAAATACCAAAAATAGATATGGTAGGCATAAAGCGTGGTATATGCCACAATAAGTTCACGAACTACATATTTAGTTGTGTTTTATTTTTTGTTTTTGATATGTCATTCACTATTCGCAAACCACAAGAGATTACTGCTAGTTACGAGATAGCTGGAAAGCAACTAACATTTAAAACAGGTATATTAGCACCGAGCTGTGATGGCGCGGTCAGGGTCAAACTTGGTCAAACTGAAGTACTTGTGACAACAGTCATGAAAAAAGAACCCAATCCAGATAAGGACTTCTTGCCATTGACTATAGATTTTCGTGATAGTAACCATGCAGTGGGTAAGATCGGTGGTGGCCCATACAGAAGAAGAGAGGGCAGGCCTACTGAAATGATGACATTGTACTCTCGTATTGTAGACCGCACACTCAGACCTATGTTTCCCAAGGGTATGGTGAATGATATCGTTATTTCCATTACTCCATTGAGTTTTGATCGTGAAGATGATCTAGCAATATTGGGAATAATCTGAGGCTCGTTGGCTACTATCATCGCGTGAATCCCCTTTGATGGCCCAGTGAGTGGTGTAAGAGTAGGATATAGCGCTGATAAGAGCACACTGCTTGTCAATCCTACCATCTCAGAGTTTGAGGATAATGGTCTGAATTTGTTGGTAAGTGGTAAAGCTGGAAGTATCAATATGATCGAGATGGATGGCACTGAGATTAGCGAAGATAGTATCGAAAAAGCGTTTGTCCTTGGACAAGAGATGATAGACAAACTGTGCCAAGTACAGCAGGATTTCTTAAGTAAATGTGAAAAAAAAGATCTTACGTCATTTGCAACATACAACTATCCGCCAGAAGAGCTCAAAGCGCAGGTTGCTCAGATCATTACTCATCAAGAATTGGAAAAATTATACGAATCATCCAAGACAGAGTGGGAAGCTGCTTTTAGCGGATGGAGAAATCAATTGAGGGATTTTTTGAAAACAAAGCTTGCGGACGAATCTATCACAGATAAGGGCATCTATACACGAGAAAAGGCGTACATGAGTATGGAGTTACTGGTGAGAGAGTATTTCAAAGAATTGATTCTCGACAAGAATGTGAGAGTAGATGGTAGAAAACTAGATGAAATAAGACAATTGTATGCTGAAACAGGGCTATTGGAGCAAGTACACGGTAGCGCATTATTTTGGAGAGGTGATACGCAGATCTTGAATATTTGTACACTTGGTGCGCCAGGAGATGTCCAGTTGGTAGATGATATGGTCAACGATGCTACAGAAAAGCGCTACATGCATCACTACAACTTCCCACCATTTTCGGTAAACGAAGCAATGAAAATCAGAGGGACAGGAAACAGAGAGATAGGCCATGGTAAACTTGCTGAAAAGGCCGTAGAATTTGTCATCCCGCCAAAGGCAGAGTTTCCTTATACGATAAGGTTGGTATCAGACTGTTTGAGTTCTGGTGGATCTACGTCAATGGGTTCGGTATGTGCGAGCACGCTTGCTTTGATGGACGCGTGAGTACCTATCCGCAAACCAGTATCTGGCATTGCTATGGGCTTGGCATCGAGAGTAGACGACAATGGCTTACCAAAACAATATCAAGTACTGACTGATATACAAGGAGCTGAGGATCATCACTGTGATATGGATTTCAAAGTAGCTGGTACCCCAGATGGTATTACTGCTATCCAGTTGGACATGAAAGTGAGAGGTATCTCTGTAGCGATTGCTATGGAAGTGGTAAAGAGAGCAAATGTAGGAAGACTGGAGATCATGCAATATATGTTAACAATATTGGATAAGCCGAGAGCGCAGCTTGCTGCCACAGCACCAAAGATCACTGTAATCCATGTAGATCCAGACAAGATCAAGGTCGTTATCGGTAAAGGATGAGAGCAGATTGATAAGATCATTGCAGAGACTGGCGTAAAGATTGATTTTGATGATGACGGTACTTGCTGCATCACCAGTAAGGATGCCGCTGCTATCGCAAGGACGATTGAGATTATTGAAGGTCTCGTATATGCACCCAAAATAGGTGATACCTTTGATGGTGTTATCACGAGAATTGAAAACTATGGCATCTTCGTCAATTTCCATGGCAAGATGGTAGGCCTTGCTGGTACGAGAAATCTTGGTCTCAAATTTGGAGAAAATCCAGCTGCTACCTACAAACTTGATCAAAGACTGAAAGTCAAAATCGTCAATATCACTGCTGAGGGCAAAGTTGATTTGGCTCCTGCGTAGGAAGAGGATTTTATTTCAGAAGTTTTAAATTTAGTTTTCATGGATTGTTTAAAATGCAGGAAGCCGAAAAAGTGACTCTAAATGATCAAGAAGTAGCGGCTAATAATAAAGAAATACACCATATGTGTTTTGAAAGGATGCTCGATATACAGAAGTCGTTCGTATCTTTGAACACTCAATACATTGGGCATGTGCTGACTTTGTCGCTTGGAATACTTTCTTTGGCAATCCCACTGTTGCTTAAAAATGAAGTGCTAATCTGAAGCAAAACCTTAATCTTACTTACTCAAATAGGATTCTTGGTTTCGATCATTCTCTCAGTGTTTGTTTATCTAATTGGTATTTTCCTACAAAAAAAAGAATTGGAGTATCATAAAAACTGTGTGGATATTTGCGATAAGTATTTGTACAGCGACCTAAGGAGCGATTTTCGTAAAAAAATAGAAGAAAATAAACAAATATACCTCAACGATTGTTTTAGGAGAGCTGCTTTATGGTTTGATGGATTTTGCTATAGTGCTTTAAATCTTGTTTTTGTTGCGTCTCTGATTCTATTTTTTATTTGATTAATTTGATCTAGGTAATTTAAAACACAAATGTTTATGCCCCTTCCAAAACGTACATCACCTAGATGGAAAGAATATGATTATTCCTCAGCAGGAGGGTATTTTGTAACAATCTGTACAAAAGATAGGGCATGTTATTTTGGTGAAATTGTTGATGGAAAAA
>Ga0172380_10009173_pt1 | contig 10602 bp, 14 predicted proteins | sample Leawe162metaG_FD_119747 | JGI IMG/M metagenome (GOLD analysis project Ga0172380, IMG submission 119747) | Leachate microbial communities from a municipal landfill in Southern Ontario, Canada - Leachate well 162 metaG | ecosystem: Engineered > Solid waste > Landfill > Unclassified | place...
GCCTGAAATTTTTTTATATCTGACAATAGCACCAAGAGCAATGATTTCTTTTTGATTTATCTCATAATGTTTCGCCAAATAATCTAAAATTTGTAAAATTTCATTATCAATTATTGAGGAATACAAAATGGCACTCATTTCTTAAAACGGTTAGAATTTAGTTAAAAGTAAAACTCTGAGTTTGCTTTATATAAAATTTGTTATTAAAAAATTGTGTATAATTGTGTAATATAAAAAGGTTTAAAATGAGCAAAAAAGATAAATTGCTAAAAGCCATGAAAAATAATCCAAAAGATGTTCCTTTTGAAGATATCAAAAAACTTTTGGAAAGCATGGGTTATATTTGCTCAAATAGCGGTGGTAGTCATTTTATTTTTAGAAAAGAAAATTGTGATCATATTGTTATCCCTTACAATAAACCGATAAAAGCTATATATGTCAAACATGTACTATCTATTTTAGGAGAATAAAAATGAAAGATATAAATTATTATATGGGTCTTGATTATGAGATTATTATTAAAAAAGTAACCCAAAGTGACGGCGGAGGGTGGTTTGCGTATTATAAAGATTTCAAAGGAGTAATGGGCGACGGTGAAACATCGGATGAAGCTTTAAACTCTGTTCAAGAAGCATTTAGAGCATATTTAACCGAGGCTATCGCAAATAAAGAGCATATTTTTGAACCGCATACTCAAGAAAAATCACTTCGTATCAATATATCTATGCCTGAGCGAATTTTAAAAAAAATCGATGAATACATCGAACCGCTTCACATCTCAAGGTCTGCATTTATCCAAAAACTAGCCCTAAGAGAGATAAACGGCATGTCATAAAGCGGTAGCTAGTCTGCCATCAAATGAACTCTCAAATTTGGTATCTAAATTTAAAAAAGACGAGCTTTGACTTGCTTGTCTTTTAAGTAAAAAATAAGAAAAGTTTTAAAATAGTGTTTGACACACATTCTTAAGCTCTTAAATGAGGTTCTTCCATGGTTTTCAAATTTGGTTCCCAATAACTGTATTGATTATCCTAAACATAAAAGTACTATGCTATACTTTCAGACAAAATTTCAAAGGAGGGTTCAACAATGGTTATAAATATTAAAAACGAAACCGGCGGTTTTGAGTTTGTTGGCTCACGAGGTGCCGGAGAAATTATAAGAAAAAAGATGAAAACAGAACTAGATAGAGGAAACCATGTTACACTTGATTTTTCCGGTGTTGAACAGGTTACTCAATCTTTTATCGATGAATTTTTCGGGATTTTCATCAGAGCTTTTGGTATTGAGTACATCAGAGGCAAGGTCAGATTGGTCAATGAAACGCAAGGCATAAAAGATACTATAAACTTTGTCATCAAATATTCTAAAGAGAAGACTGCCTAAAAGTAGTCTTCATCTTCATCATCTATTATTTCACTCCACAGATAGTTTCTCTTAAAATAATCCATATCATAGTCTATATTTGCCTCATCAAATTCAAATGCAACTCTCCACAATCTTAATCTCTTCATCGCTTAACTCATAAAGTTCATAAACCATTTTATCTATCTCTTTATCGGTTTGTTTTCTTTTTTGTTTTTTTGCTTTAGCAATCAAAAAACAAAATATTCCCCAAAAAATAGGACTTTTCATCATTTTGTTTTCTATTTTTTATAAATTTTATTTTTTATTTGCCAAAAAATAAATCAAATTTGTTTTGCTTATCCCATTTTTATCTGCTTGCACATGCTGATGCCTCCACAACTAGTTGACACATTTTTAAAAACATTGTACAATATGACTACAATTTTCCTTCGGGATCGCCCCTCTTTTTTAAGAGGGCAAAAATTATCCAATCAAATCTTTGAGTTTACTTTTTAACTTTACAAAATCAACTTCACTTATTTTTCCAATTTTTTTCATAAGTCTTTTAGAGCTAAAAAGTCTATTTTGAACTAGCAGTGCCGTACTTATTTTATCATCCAAAAATTGAAATTGAAAAAAGAAGCTTCCATCTCTCATAGTTGTAGAGAGTGGAACACCTAAAAATATCTCATTTGTATATTTTCTGACTACTAAAACAGGTCTTTGAAACTTCTCACCTTTACCATTTTGCTCATGCCCGATATTTTCACCGAGCTTTAACCAAAAGATGTCTCTCTCTTTAAAATATACTCTTTGCTTTTTAGACTCTGTTATCTGCTTTAGCGTATTCCAATCATCAAAGTTTTTCATAACTTCCTCGTTTTGTTTTAATTAAAATTGATTTTGTTAAGCGTAGCAAGTTTTAAACGGCATGTGAAAATATATGGCAGTTTGAAAGATTTATAGATTTCCATATCTCAAGATTCTATATGTATTTTTAAGTAGAACTTAGCAGCAAGTAAAATCTTTAGCAAAATAAAATGACTTAGAATTCTTAACTAATATTTCATTTAGCTCCTTAACTTCTGATTGCTGAATTATTTCGAAAACTGCGATAGGTATTAAGCATAGATATGGTGTTATTGGAAATATTATTGTTTCTTTGTCTTTCGCATTATTATTATTTATTGGATTGCTAGGCATTATAAATTCAGCTTCTTCAGATTTCAACAAACCCCATTTGATGTTTTTTCTATATGAAAATTTCATATCAATAAAACGATTAACTTCAAATTCTAAAATAAACCTAGTTGAGAATGTATTATCTTTGCTGATAAAACAAGCACCTTTACTTTCTAATATTTCTTCTTCATCTTTTGTAATATTTGGAGGTGTTGTTTCATATAAAGGAGTATTTATAAAACTACTTGTAAATTCTTCTATGTAGTGTGTTCTAAACTCCCATAGAGAGTACATATTACAAATTATTTGGTTCTCTTGTACTGAAAAGACTGATAGTTTTTCGTTAATTATTTTGTCTACTAATTTTTGAAATTTATCCTCTATGGATTTCATAATACTAGCTTCAGTCTTTTGACTCCATAAGCTCTTTACAATAAAAATTTCATCATTTTCGTTAGTCAATAATTTTTGTTGCTTTTTTGAAGATAAATTTTTTAACTCTATTCGTTTATCATCATTATAAAATCTCTTAATACTAGCTCTAGGAATAATATGTTGTTTTATAGTTAATCTATGAGGGTTTGAATTTTGAATTTCTTCAAAATTTAGCTTTTTTTCCATCAATTCCCTTCCACAATCCCAATCTCTTCATCACTCAGCCCATAAAGTTCATAGACCATTTTGTCTATCTCTTTGTCGGTTTTGGCTATCTCTGTTTTTAGGTTACATGTAAGGGTTTTGTCATTTTCAAAGATGGCTTGCCACTCTTGTTTGAAGTTGCGTTGGGCTAGTTTGTCGGCAAATTTTAGTTTGAGGGCTTTTGTGTACTCTGCTATAAACTCCTCAAATGTCAGCTCTTCAAAGTTTTGGAGTTTTTTTGTGAGTTTTTCGAGTTTAAGGAAGTTTAGGAAGTTTTGTTTTGTCTCTTGAAGGTTTTTGTTTAGCTCCAGCATTTTGTCGGCTTTTTGGATGAATGGCTGTTGTTCGCTTTCTAAAATTTCTTTAATTGGCAATCGTTTTAAATTAACACCTTTAACTTCAGAAAAAGCTTTTCCAATTTCTGGGACTATAATCTGATATAAAAAATTTAAGAGCTTTGAATTCAAAACAACAAGTAAATATTTATGATTAAATTTTTGAGATTTATCAAATAAAATATGTGTTGTATCCATAGTAAATTTTTGTAAGTTATCATATGTGACAACTAAATGGTCAGAAGTTTGTCTAAATATTAACTTTTCATTAACTATATACATAGCTTCATTTGTATTGCTCCATAACTGTTCAGGGTCAAAAAGAACAAATAATTCATTTTGTAAAGGAGTATATTTATAAAAATCTCTGCCTCTAATAATGGGTTTATATCTATCATCTATTTTCTTTTCTGATAAAAATCTATTATTATCGCCTGTTTTTATTCCATTATAAAATTGAAAGTTATTATTGCCAAGTGCTATTGAATTTATGAATGATTTTTTCCATAATGAAATTAAACTATCAGAAAATAAAAACTTATTATCTGGAATATTTTTAAACTCTTTTTGCTCAATTTCAAAGCCATGTAAATTTGCAAACTCTTTTTCATTGTTCACTGAATACAATTGAGAAGTTTTAATAATTTGCGTTCCCAAGATAAAAATTGAACTTCCTCCTGTATCTGCATCTTCAAAAACTTCATAAGGTAAATTTAACAATTTGTGAATAGAAAAATTATCTATTAAATATTCTCTAAAGTTTGCATAAAAATAATTTGTATAAAGTGTATTTGGAACAATAAAAGAAAGTAATCCATTATTTGAAATTAACTTCAATGATTGTTCAATGAAGATTAAATATGAGCTAACTTTGTAAGCTGATGACATTGGAAATGTAGTTTTATAATATTCAATATCTTTACTTTGAAAATCTTGTTTTTTGCCAAGTGCAAATGTAATATACGGCGGATTCCCAATCACAACATCAAATCCTCCCTGTGCAAAAACCTCGGGAAACTCTGCATGCCAGTCAAAGGCGTTTGGTACTACCGTTTTATCGTCTATAAGGGAGTTTCCTACCTTTATCTTATTTGCTAGTTTTGTGAGCGGTCTGCCTCTTTTTGCGGTTCTTAGCCATAAGCTTAGTCTTGCTATCTCAACTGCGCCCTCGTTGATGTCCACGCCGTAAAGGTTATGTTCTAACACCTCTTTTTCTACTTCGTAAGAGGCAAACAAATCGCCCATAAGGGCTAGGTCGTTTTGGAGTTTTTTATGCTCTTTGAGCAGATATTCCAAAGCTTGGTTTAAAAACGCACCGCTTCCACATGCAGGGTCTAGGATTTTTAGATTTAAGAGCCAATCTTTGTAGAGGAGTAAATTATCTTTGATTTGTTGCTCTGCTTTGGTCGGATTTTTAGGGTTTTTGGGCGAGACTAAAGTCTCACTTCCTATGTTTAGTTCTTCTCTTTTGTCTTCACACAACTTGCCTAAAGTGTTTTGCACGATGTACTCTGTGATGTAAGCGGGAGTGTAAAATACGCCGTCTTTTTTTCTCTTAGACTGCTTTTTGTCAAATTCATTTTCCAAAAGTTGTGCGCTTATCTCTTCTAGTTCGCTGATGGAGTTTTCAAAAATATGCCCTAAAATGTTTACAGAGATGTCACTTCCAAAGTTGTAGGCAGAGAGGATTTTTGCCGTGCGTCTAGCACTTCATCGTCAATGATGAGTTTGTTAAGCAGTTCATCATCCGCAAAAAGTCCGCCGTTGTACATGGTGATGTCTAAGTCTTCATCCCCTGCATTTATGGCTTCAAAATAGACTTTGTACGAATCGTAAAGAGTGAAGTTTTTTACAAGCTTTTTTACCTCTTTTTGTCTTTGGATAATGGTACCGATGGTATTTTTTGGCAAAAGGTCGGTATCTTCACCAAAGAGTATAAAGACGATGCGGTCGATGAGTTTTTGCGTTGCGTTTAAAAGTTCTAACTTATCTACATGTGGATTGTTCTTTAAAATATTTTCAAAAAGCTTTGTTCTAAAAATCGTATAATCTTTGTAGAGCTGGTTTGAGATGTCTTGCTCAAAGTTAAGCGATTTTTCTTTTATGGTTTGTGGAAGATTTTTGCTGATACTCTCAAAACTTAAAATCGTGTGAAGCTTTTTAAAGCCCTCATAGTCAAGTTCAAAAAGAAAAAACTGCTCATAAGCCGTGGCTTTATCAAAGTAAAATCTTAGTTCGTTGAAGTTGGAGACGATGACATATTTTGCATGTTCGTTGTGTTGCAAGTAGCCAAAAGCCTGACGGACGGCACTCTCTTCACGGTTGTACTTTTTGTCCAAATCTTTTGTTTTTTGGTCTTTTAGCTCTATGACTGCTACGACTTTGTCATCGACTAAAAGCGCACCGTCTGCTTTTTGGGCATTTGTCTCGTTCTTTTTTTCTCTCTCTAGCGTGTAGTGTTCGTCTACGGAGCGGGTTTTAGAGATATAGCCGAGGCAGTTTTCAAAGATATCTTCTAAAAATCCGTCTTGGTAGTCGGTCTCTATCCATGAAGAAATCTTCTCTTTTTTGGCTAAAAAGTTTTTGTACTTTTGCCATCTGTTTTCTATGAGTTTTTCATCTTGCTTTTGTATAAAATCGTTAAGTACTTTTTGACCGAAAAGTTGTTGCATGGCGTTTTCCGTTGTTTTATTATTGTTTGTATCTTAGCTTATAGTTTGTTAAAGTTGCGCATAAACAGAAGATTTTTCAAACTCCGTTCTTCCTCTTGGCTTGCAAACTCTTTTAGGTTTTCAAGCCGTTTTACAAAGGTAAACTCTGGGGCTAGTTCACCAAATAGCTTGGTGACAAACTCGCTGTCAAGTTCCGGAGCGTTGAGGCATGCCAACACCATAGAGCCTTCTATGCTCATCTCACGAAGCCGTTTGATGATTTTTTCATAATCTTTCGTAGCTTCAAAACTCCCTTTTTGCAGGGTAGGCGGGTCTATGATGATAAGGTCGTAAGGGGCATCTTTTCTGATGCGTGAGAAAGATTTTAGGATGTTATGTGGCATGAAACTTACCCCTTTTGTGTCGATGCCGTTTAGATGGTGGTTTGCACGTCCCACCGAGAGCGCACCTTTGCTCATGTCCATGTTTAGCACACTTAGCGCACCGCCTAGCTTTGCCGCAACGCTAAAAGCGCAGGTGTAACTAAAAAGGTTTAGCACTCTTTTGTCCCGTGCGTTTTCTCTCACAAATGTTCTGCCGTTTTTCATATCTGGAAAATAGAGGCTGTTTTGGTTACAGAGGAGGTTAAGCTTAAACTTCATTCCATTCTCAACCGCAAAGAGATTCTCTTTTAGTTCGCCTGCTACCACCTCGCTCGGACTTCCTTTTATATATCTTCTCTGCACGACTATGGTTTTATGCCCGCTTGTAGTGATGAAGTTTTTTAACATCTCTATTAGCTCGGCTTCCAGAGTGCCCTCAGATTCAAAGTAAAGAGCCACGCTTAAAATATCGTCAATCGAGTCTATAGTTAAGTGTCTCCACCCCTCATAAAGTCCGCCGCGACCATGAAAAAGTCTCTTAAATTCATTTGTTAAATCTGCTGAGTTTTCTCTTAAATGCGCCTCAATCTCAGATATGCTCATTAAACTCTCTCCCAAAACGTTCCCGCAGCCGTGTCCATCAAACTAACGCCAAATGCCAAAATCTCATCACGAAGTTTGTCTGAAGTTGCAAAATCTTTTGCTTTTTTTGCTTCATCTCTCTGCTTTATCAGTGTATTGATTTTTGTTTTTGTCTCTTCATCAACGCCGAACTGAAAATATTCGTAAGGGTTTTTTACACCAAAACCCAAAACTTCTTCGATAAACGCAAGGTTTGAGAGCGTATCGCGCTTAAGTTCCTTGTGCTTTCCTGCGGTGTCAAGCATTTCGTTCGCATGCGTTATCATCTCATCAATCAGCGCGAGTGAAGCAGATACGTTCAAATCATCGCCCAAAGCCTTTAGCAGTTCATCTTTAAACGCTGTTTTTACATCTTCGTAAGTTAGTCCGAAGAGACGTTTTTTTAGTCTGTAAATCTTATCCAGACGTTTTTTTGAAGCGAGCAAATCCTCTTCATTGAAGTTGAAGTTGCTTCTGTAGTGCGTTGATAGCAGATAGAAACGCAGAACCTCGCCGTCGTAAATTTTAAGTGCATCTTTTAAAAAGAAGCTATTTCCAAGGCTCTTTGACATCTTTTCGCCGTTTATGTTTACAAAACCGTTGTGCATCCAGTAGTTGGCGAGTGCATGTGAGGTTGCGCATCTTGTCTGCGCCGCTTCGTTTTCGTGGTGAGGAAAGAGCAGGTCGGCTCCTCCGCCGTGGATGTCTACTGCAAATTTTCTCTCAGGCTTTGCCAAGTGTTTTTCTATCATCGCAGAACACTCTAAGTGCCATCCGGGGCGCCCTTTGCCAAAAGGGGAGTCAAATGTAACGCTGCCGTCTTTTACACTCTTCCATAGAGCAAAATCCGCACTGTTTTTCTTCTGCGCGGAGCTCTCTACTCTTTGTAGTTTCTCATCTTCGTTTTGAACTCTGTGAGAGAGTTTTAGGTACTCACTGTCGCTTGAGGTGTCAAAGTAAACATCTCCATCGGCAGTTTTATATGCGTGTTTCTTATCAAGTAGCTTCTGAATCAGTTCAAACATCGCTTCAAGCGATTCGGTCGCTTTTGGCTCGATATTTGGGCGTTTTATGCCAAGCTGTTCCATCTCTTTATGATAAGCGTCTGTGTAAAAATCCGTTATCTCTTTTATCTCTTTGCCGCTCTGGCTTGCTTTGTTTATGATTTTATCGTCGATATCCGTTATGTTTCTGGCATAAGTAACATCGTAGCCCTCTGCCTTTAAAACTCTAGTTAAAAGGTCAAAAACCAGAGCGCTTTTTGCATGTCCCAAGTGGGCATCGTCATAAACGGTTGGACCGCAGACATATAGAGTTGCCTTGCCGCTCTCTTGAGGGATAAACTCCCGTTTTGTTTTTTGTACTGAATCGTAAATTGTCATTAAATTATTTCCTTTTAAAAACTTCTTATTTTATCGCTGAAAGTACCGCTTTTTGCAATTTTCTCATTGTAGATGCTGATAGAAGTTTTGTTTTTAGACTCCCAGTTTTTCATATCTTTTGCTTTTTAAGTAAATCAGAATTTATACTGAGATTGGCTGCATTTTTCTTTACATGTAAATCGTAAAGTGCTGTCATTTTGTATTTCCTATGATTTGCTACACCTATCGTTATTTTCTACTTTTCCAATAGTTTGGTTTTCTGTTTAGTTGCATAACAGCTAAAATAATAATTTTATTATCTCTTTGAAAATAAATTATTCCAAATGGAAACCTATTTGTTAAACATCTTCTTATATCCATATTCAGTTTTTGCCAAGCAGTTGGATATTCTAAAATTCTTTGGATAGTTTTTTGAACTTCATATGCAAATTCCCCTCCGAGTCCATCTTTGCACTCTTGATAATAATCAACCGAAGCATTTAATTCAAGTTCGGCATCGGGATGGAAAGAGTAGGTCATTTATGAGTGGAGTCTTTGAGATATTTTTTTAAAAACTTCATCTCCATCAACTAACTTAACGGAATTTGACTCGATTTCTTGTTTTCTTTTGTTAGCTTCTTTTATCCATAGTTTATCAATTTCACTGTTTAACGGTGTAATACTAGCCAATATCTTATCCACAATTTTAGTTTTCAAATCTATTGGTAAAATATCTATCTCTTCAAAAAGTTGTTCTTGTTTTAAAGCTAACATCATGAGCTCCAATATTTAAAATATACACCAATTTTAGCAAAATAATGTTAAATAAACTTTCTATCGTATGCTTTGTGAATGGAGATTGATTTTAAAGTAGCCTGTCCCCATTTTATTTTTTATTTTTCCATTTTCTTAGGCTTGTTGAACATATGGCCTCCAAAATTCTACCACTTGTTTACCTAATGCAACTGCGTCAATTTGAGTAAACCCAAGTTCTTTCGATTCTGTTTCGGATAGATAAATAATCAGAGGCTCTTCAAAATAGCCAGGTTCAAAATAGCCTTCTTCTATGTAGCGAGATTTTTCTGTTCCGGTAACAGAAGTATGCCTATTTTCGTTAATATTAAAATGTTTGGCGCCATTTGCTATATGCGAAACGATTCTCAAAAGGCAATTGCCATGAACTAGATGCCTTAGCTCTAACCAGTCTGGTAAGTGTTCAATGCTAACAAAAAAATTAAATGCGACCTTTACATTTTGGCTTGAGGTTTCTAAATCTGCAAGGTCACTTTCAATCTTTCTAAAAAGATCAGCTGGTGTTGTTATTTCAAAGAAATCAAATCGTTTGTTCATGTGTTTTTTATAATCCTATATTTATTGTGTGAATACTCTAACATATATAGACTGAATAAAAACATTGTTTTATACAAAAAATGTTCGAATAATAAATGCTATGAGCCAAAACCGTTTTTAAATATAAACAGCTATAAAATCTTTAAAAAGCAGAAGAACTATAGTGAGCAGTATTGAGCCGGATAGAAGGTAGATGGCATTTTTACTTATGAGAATATTAAAAAAGTTTTTTGCCCCAAAAGCTTTTATGGTTAGAGCAAATCCTACAAAACCGCCTATTGTACCAGCAAGTGCCAAACCGTTTGCTCCCATGGGATCGATAAGCGCTAATGCGGATACAACATAAAACAGCAGAGAAAAAGTGGCGATTTTTGCGGCTCTCATCTGCTGTTCGTTCGCATAGAGCCAGAGCAAAAAGAGTTTTTGAAGTCCAAGCGGAAGAAGTCCTATCATGTACATCTGTAAAACTGTTGCACTTTGGAGTGTATCTTGTGCGCTAAAAGAGCCTCTCTCAAAAAGAAGCCAAATTATTTCATGCGAGAGCATATAGCCGCCGATTGTGCTTGCTGTTAGTAAAAACGCCAAAAACCAAAAAGCCTTCTCCATAAAGAGTCTGGCTTTTGTCTCGTCATTGTTCTTTATATATCTTGCAATGCTTGGAAAAAGCGCGATTGAGGTTGCAATGGCAAAAAGAGCAAGAGGTAGCTGAAATATTCTGTTCGCGTAGTAAAGA
>Ga0172380_10009174_pt1 | contig 10600 bp, 5 predicted proteins | sample Leawe162metaG_FD_119747 | JGI IMG/M metagenome (GOLD analysis project Ga0172380, IMG submission 119747) | Leachate microbial communities from a municipal landfill in Southern Ontario, Canada - Leachate well 162 metaG | ecosystem: Engineered > Solid waste > Landfill > Unclassified | place...
AACGCCAAGCAGCGTCGGACGCATCATGCATTCCTGCGCGGGACCGGAGTTGGCCTTGCTTCTGGATCCCTTGCGCGACCGAGTGCGCCGGTCTTTTGCCGCCGCCGGTCGCCGCCTCCCGCCGGTCATCAGCCTGCCGCCGGGGGTCTTCCGCACCATCCTCTCCGGCATCGGCCTATTCATGCCGAGCGAAACCAGGCGCGCCATCAAGACCCTGCCGGTATTCCTCGATTACCTCGCCACCGAGCAGACCTTTGCCAACAGCCGCACCGAGGCTCTGCTGGCAAGCGCCGGTCTTGCCGTGCCGCCGCCATACAGCTATCTCGACAAGGTGCTCGGCTATTATCTGGACAACGCAAATCAGCGGTAGTCGCGCCCCCGACTGCGGTGTTGGAGCGCAATCATCGCTGTGTCGGCGATGGGCTGCGATCGTTTTCCGTCACCGCTTGTCGTGCCATGGCTTCCCGGCTGCAAAACACTTCACGAAGTTTTCTGGAACAAGCTACACTCGCGTCATAGCCCTGTTGCACTTCAGACTTGGGTCCGCCATGGGTCATAAGATCAGGAGACCTGCAATCTGCATCAGCGGTTTCTCTCTTTGACAGAAGAAAAGACGATGGCACCTCCATTCATCTCGGTACTGGAGATCTACAAGACTCTGGCTCGCGACAAAGCCACTAGCAAGATCTTCTATTTTGAGGCTCCTGATTTTTCCAAGTCATGGACAGCAGCGCAAGTCTGGCAATATGTCCTCAATGGTGCTTCGGTTTTGAGAGCTCACGGCGTCGAAGCTGGAGAGCACGTTGGCATCCTGGCTCCGTCGTCCGAAAGATGGGAGATTGCCAACCTCTCCATTCTCCTTTTGCGAGCGGTCGTGGTTGGCTTGGATCCCCACGAGTCCGATTATCGAACTCCAGTCAAGACCTGCCGAATTCAAAAGATCATTTATGACGGTGCCGAAAATCTATCAAAGCTGAGTTCTCAATTACACGATCAAGAAGTCCAACTTATAAGTCTAAAAGAGATTCTCGATCAAGTCTTGGAGATGCCGGCGGCTGCGGCTTGGAGCGAGAACCAATTTCCCGGACCTCAAGACAGAGCCACGGTCATCTTTACCTCGGGTACGACGGCTGAGCCCAAAGGCATTGCCTACCAACATGCCCAATTGTCCTTGGCCGTGAGCGAAATCTCCAGAGCGTTTCCTGAATTTCGTCCCGGGATGAGAACCGTGTGTTGGCTCCCTCTGGCCAGCCTTTTTCAGCGCATCATCAATTTGGTCGCCGCAAACTTGGGCGCTGAAGTCTTTTTTGTCGAACAGCCGCTCCAGGTCATCAAGTATCTGCCCAACATTCGGCCCCACATCTTTGTATCGGTCCCGCGTTTGTACGAAAAACTGCAAGCGGGCATTCACGATAAGATTCAAATGTCCCCATGGCCCATTCGCGCTCTTTTTTCTGTAGGCCTTAAAATTGGCAGGATCCGGTCGCGCTGGATTCAGAGGAGGCACCAAGCGCCAAGACTTCTGAACCTGGCCTGGTGGGGTTTTGATCGTCTTATTTTTGCACGGATCCGAGAAGTGCTCGGGGGAGAGATTCTTTTTGCCCTCTCGGGTTCAGCCGCTTTGAGACTCGAGGTCTTGGAGTTCTTTCACAGCCTTGGAATTCTCATTCTGGAGGCCTATGGAACCAGCGAAAATATCGTTCCGATTTGTTGCAATCGGCCACTTCAATTCAAGCTGGGCTCGGTGGGTCAGCCTTTGATTCCGGGAAGTGTCGAATTCAGCAGTGCTGGGCAAGTGATGGTCAAGGGCCCTGGCGTGTTCAGTGGATACTTGAATGCTGGGGATGTGGCCGATCGGTTTTCCGGAGAGCATTACCTTACCGGCGACTTGGGTTTCATGGATGCTGATGGGTTTGTCTTTCTTCGAGGACGGATGTCAGATGTATTCAAGACCTCCACCGGGCGCAAAATTTCATCCAAGGAAATCGAAGCCAAATTCAAGGAAATTCCCTACGTCGACACAGCCGTGGCCCTAGGTGAGTCCCGCAAGGCTCCCGTTGTGCTGGTGACCATGGACCTGCAATCCCTCAGTCACTGTCTTCGCATTCCGCTGGAGCAGATTTGGGATCTGGCGCAGGGGCAATTCAACCGGGAGGTGCGCTCCCTTGTGATCGGGGACCTCAATCTAAGATGCAGTGAACTCGCAGTTCATCAAAGACCTATGGGTGTCTTGATCTTACCGAGAAGGCTCACCATAGAAAGCAAAGAGGTGACCCCGAATCTCAAGCTCCGCCGCGCCTACATCGAGCAAAGGTTTGCCGGGGCATTGGACGATTTCTACAATTCCCACAATACGTTTCGTGATGAGGTGGAAGTAGTATTTTTGGGCGTTGGGAGGCGCGACAGAAGGAAAACCTTAACCCCACAGATGATCGATACTCTAAATCTTGGAGTCTGGTCCCGGGCGTTGATTGTTTTCGGCGTCGTCGCCAGAGTTTTGGCACTGAGAATTCGCATGCGCTTTTCAAGTCTTCCAAGCACTTATTACTACTGGCAGATTGGACAAATCTTGCAGGAAACGCTAGGCCACTTAAAGGGCCCAATGCAGAAGGTGGGGCAGATAATCAGTTATGTAGCTGAGGATGTTCCAGCTGAGATCAAGGACGAACTAAAGGCGCTGCTATACGATTCTCCCCCCGTGGATCCCCTGTTGATTCGCACCATTGTGGAGCGAGAACTCAATCGGCCCATCATAGAAGTGTTTTCAGAATGGAACGATGTGCCACATGCAACGGCCAGTGTTGGACAGTTGCATGTGGCCCGCCTGCGTACCGGAGAGAAGGTCCTCGTCAAAGTGCTGCTTCCTGGAATTCGCAAGATTGTGACCTCGGACATGAGGATTCTTGAGCTGTTGGCGCCCCTGGTCAGAGCGGCATGGAAAACCGCCAACGTGAATGAAAACCTGAAGGAGCTCAGAACGCTTATCGAGGCTGAGTGCGACCTGAAATCCGAAGCGGAGAACCAAATAAAATTTCGCTCTGTTTTTGAAGATGATCCATCGGTGATCATTCCAAGAGTTTTCTTGCAGTTCTGCACGTCAGAAATGATGGTGAGCGAGTTTATTGAGGGCTTGTCCTTCGACGAGTTCATTGCGACCGCCAGTCCAGAGGCAAGAAATCAGGCGGCTAAGATTATTTGGGCTTTTGTTGCCCGTTCAGTGAACAAGCATTGTATGTTCAATGCCGATCCTCATCCGGGGAATTATATTTTCTGTGATGGCAAGGTCGCCTTTGTTGATTTTGGCTTTGTGAAGAAATGGCGGCCGGAGTTTGTCCAGAATTGGAAAGACCAGAGTCTAGCCGGAATGAGGAATGACTTGGCAGAGTTTACCGCGGCGTCAAAGAAGTTGGGCATTCATACAGTCAAAGGAGAATATGATTACGCTCGGCTGTTGAAGTCCTATCGGGAAATCATTTATCGTGCCTGGATGGTGGATGAAGATTTTCAATTTACCCATGATTTCTTGAAGTCGCTTTTGCGGGAGATATTTATCCAGCAGATCGCGGTGAAGGACCTCCATGTGCCGGTGGAATTCTTGGCCATTAGCCGTCTCTTCTGGGGTGTCAATGCAGTTATGGCCGACATGAATGCCGAGTGCAACTTCCATCGCTTAACAGTGCCTTTCTTGCAGGCGAAGAATCAAACTTCGGGCGAGCCAAGCTAGGAAGGCCTGGGGAAACATCAGAAAGGATTCCCGATGGATTCTTCCATCAAGGCGTCACCCCTCGGCGAAGAGATCGTAAGCGAGTTGCGCGCTGCTCTCGGTGCCGACTACGTGTGCACCGGCGCGGAGGATCTGGATCGCTACTCGCGGTGCACGATTCCCTGGCGGAGTCGCTGCGCGGCCGTCGTTTTTCCAGGTTCCGCCGAAGAGGTCGCGCGCGTCGTCAGAATAGCGGTCAGACACCGGAGTGCCGTGTGGCCCTCGAGCAAGGGCCGCAACTGGGGCTATGGCACCACGCTAGCCATCGAGGACGGCGCGATCGTCATGATCCTCGAGCGCATGAACCGGATCCTCGAGGTCAATGAAGAGCTCGCCTACGCCGTGATCGAACCCGGCGTCACCTACGAACAGTTCAACGCGCATCTCCGCAGCAACGGTTACAAGTTGTGGATCGACTGCATCGATGGCTCGGCGCAAGGCAGCGTCATCGGCAACGCCCTCGAGCGCGGCGTGGGCGAGACACCCTATGGCGACCACTTCGGCAACCTGTGCGGGCTGGAGGTGGTGCTTCCCGACGGCGAGCTGGTGCATGTGGGTGGGGCGATCAAGGGGCTCAAGACCTGGCACACGCACAAATGGGGCGCCGGGCCGTATCTGGAGGGAATCTTCACCCAGTCGAATTTCGGCATCGTCACCCAGGCGGGCGTGTGGCTCATGCCGCAGCCGGAAGCCTACAATTCGTTCGTCTATGAGATCCGCGACGAGCGCCATCTGCCGCAGGTGCTTGACAGCTTTCGTCGCCTCGCGCTGACCGGGGTGGTCAACACCAAGCTGCACATGATCAACGACTTCGTGTCGATGACCATCCTGACGCAGCGGATCGGCGAAAATGTCCGGCAAGACGGCCCCCTCAGCGACGCAGACCTCGATGCGTTGCGACGCAAGTACGGCATCTCGCCTTGGAATTGCGCCGGCGGAATCTATGGGACCCGGGGGCAGGTGCGGCTGCAGCGGTCCCTGTTGCGCAAGGCCCTGTCGCCCTATGGGCGGCTCATTTTCGCAGCGGACTGGCAACTGCCATTCATCGAGCGGCTGATCGATTGGTCATGGAAGAGCCCACTGGTCCGCCGGATGACGGAGTTGGGCGTGGGGACCTCGCTTCCTGTCCTCGAATCGGTGCCGCACGTGCATAAAATACTGCAGGGCATTCCCACAGAGTTCTTCGTCAAGCACGCCTATTATCGCTACCGCCACCAACGCCCCGAGAAAGACGTGCAGCCGGCGCGCGATCGCTGCGGTCTCATCTGGTTTGCGCCCATCCTGCCGTTTACCAACGCGGACGTCTGGCCCTTCATCCACGCGTGCAAGGAGCGCTTTGTCGCGCACGGCTTCGATTTCTACGTCGCCATGCTGCTGATGAATCCGCGCTCGGTCATCTGCCTGATGGCCGTGATCTACGACCAGGAGGATGCGCAGGAAACGGCACACAGTCAGCAACTGTACGAGGATCTGCTTGCGGAAATGCGTGCGCGGCAGTACCAGCAGTATCGTGCCGGCCTGCAGAGCTGGGGGGGGTTGTTCAAGGACGCGCCGGAGATGCAGCGCCTGAATGCGAGGATCAAGGCTGCCCTGGACCCCGGTAACATCTTGGCGCCGGGGCATTACGGGATAGGGGGGCCGGACGCTGCCAAGCGCCGCGAGGATGACTAGCAGTTAGCCGGGGAAGAGGACAGGCAGGACGTAAGGGCCAAGCGGGCCTGCAATCCTGGGCCCGCTCCGACCTTAGACTGCACGGAAGGGGTCTGGTGCCAGACCGCCCAGTCGAAAGAACAGACGCAATTCTGCAAAGTCGCGCCGATAGCGGTTCGGAAGTCCTTTTCTGAGGCTATCCAGTTGCGCGACGACCTCTTGCGGCAAAGGCCGGGGAGGGGTGCGCAGAATGACCAGCAGCGGCGCGATAAAGGTACTGTAAGCGCGTACCGAGGCCGGCAGGCAGTGACGGGCTGCCTCGACGAAATCCTGGTAAAGGAATGCTGCCCTCAGGGAACGTTCGTAATCCAGGGAGAAGACGTGCGGTTGCTTGTCCGCGTTCATGTAGGCAAAGCGGATAACCGAGTGCAGAGACTTGAGGCGCCCGAAATCCGTCAGATAGATTGCGCCGCCGGGTTTCAGGACTCGTGCTATCTCTCTGAAGCAGGCTGAAAGGTGTTCGCGGGTGGGAAGATGGTGCAGGGTCATGGTACTGATGACGGCATCCGCAGACCGGTCTTCAAACTGCGACAGGCGGGTGATGTCTCCTTGGGAAAAGCCGACGTTTTGCAGGCCGCAGGCGGTGACGTGGGCGCGCGCGGAGTCCAGCATCGTCGGCGAGAGGTCGATGCCGACAAACTCGCTGTCCGGGTTCAGCGCTGCGATCTGCGCCAGCTGTGTGGCTGGCCCGCATCCCAGATCGATGACGCGCCCGGCTCCGCGGATGACGGACGACGCTTGGCCGCTGTGAAACAGGTAGGCCGCCGACATCACTCCGTCGATGCGCCCGGCCAGCGAATAGGCACGCACCTGCTCCTCGTCCTGCATGACCAGATCGGGTTCGGGTTCCCGTGGCAAGCTTCGCTTGGCGAAGAGTTCTCGGGCGATGATAGGCAACAACACGAGTCGCGGCATGGCAACATGCTACGACAAACACCGGCAAAAAAATTCCTTATCGTATGAGCCTGGGCCGCTGCAAGCACAAGCACGTTATCCGTTGCTTGCGTCGAGCAAAAGTTGCCGGCGCTTGCCCTGATCTAGTTATCACGCGTCGTTACTATTTACAATGCATATAACTAAAGTCTTTACGGTAATGCTATTGTCGTGGTATGGTGACATTGTCATATCAAGGCCGGTGCCAACGCCGTAGCGGGAAGCTGCCAGTTTGGCCGTCTGTCTGAATGACAGCTCGGTCATCGCAGTGGGGGAACGGAGTATGCACAGGCGAGCGGCGCTGTTGGCGGCAATCCTGTCACTGGGTTTCCCGGTCAATCAGGCTTGGGCCCTGCCCACCGGCAACCAGCTCGTGGCCGGCGCGGCCACGGTCAGTTCGCCCACGCCGACCAGTCTGGCGATCACCCAGACCTCCGGCAAGGCGATCATCAACTGGCAGAGCTTCAACATCGGGGCAGCCGAGCAAGTCCGGTTCATCCAGCCCGGCGCCAGTTCGGTGGCCTTGAACAGGGTACTCGGCGCAGACCCCTCGGCCATCTACGGCCAGCTCTCCGCCAACGGCCAGGTGTATCTCGTCAACCCCAACGGCATACTCTTCGGACCGACGGCCCGGGTCGATGTCGGCGGCTTGGTGGCGAGCACGCTCAACATCGCCAACGCCGGGACGATCAGCGCGAACGGCGGCAGCGCCGCTCTGGCCGCGGGTGAAAAGCTGACGCTGGACTTCGACGGCGACAACCTGCTCAAGATCAAGGTCGATGCCGCGGCACTGAACGCCCAGGTCGCCAACAGCGGCGCCATCGTCGCCGACGGCGGCCGCGTCGCGCTCACGGCGCGCGCCGCCGGCGACTTGATGGGTTCGGTGATCAATCACAGCGGCACGATACGCGCGACGAGCATGGTGAAAAGGAACGGCGAGATCGTGCTCGACGGCGGCACCAGGGGCAGCGTCGCAGTAAGCGGAACGCTCGATGCCTCGGGTGCTCAGTCCGCGTCCGGCGGCGGCAGCATAGGCGTCTTCGGCCGCGACATCGCTCTCCAGGGCGCCAGCCTCGATGCCTCGGGCCAAGGCGCCGGCGGCGGGGTGCTCGTGGGCGGGGCGCCACATGGAGCGCCGGCGGTCGTTGCCGGCAATCCTGTGACCAACGCCAGGAGCGTCAGCATGGACGCTGCCAGCGCGATCTCTGCCGACGCGAGGAGCCGGGGCGACGGCGGCAAGGTGGTGCTCTGGTCCGATGAAAGCACGAAGTTCGACGGCCGCATCTCGGCGCGCGGCGGGCCTGCCGGCGGCAACGGCGGATTGGTCGAGACCTCGGGGCGCAGCTCAAGATCGGTGACAGCGCTCGCGTAGACACCGGTGCTCCGCTCGGCAATACCGGCGCTTGGCTGCTCGACCCGGTGGACTTCACCATCGCCGCCAGCGGCGGCGACATCACCGGCAGCGCGCTGGGGGCGCTGCTGAACGCCAATAACGTCGAGGTTCATACCGCGGCGGGAGCCGACACCGCAATCGATCGCTATGGCACGGTCGGCACGGCGGGCAACATCAACGTCAACGACAACGTCGCCTGGAGTACCAATACGCTCACCCTGACCGCCAGCAACGACATCAACATCAACGGCGTGATGACGGCGACGAACGCCAGCCTCGTGCTCGCACCCACGAGCGGCAAGGTCAATGTCGGCTTGAGCAGCAGCGGCTTCACCGGGCGGGTGGACTTCTTCCAGGCCAACGGCAGTCCCCGCGCCGGCGCCGGCTTCCTGACCATCGGCGGGGCGGGTTACACGGTCATCACCGCCCTCGGTGTTTTCGCCGATGCCACGGGCGGAGTCAATCAGACACTGCAAGGCATGGCGCGTGCCGCCAACCTCGCCGGCAAGTTTGCCCGGGGCAGCGACATCGACGCCAGCGCGACCAGTGGCTCGGATTGGCTCGGCTTTTTTAACTATTTCCAGGGCTTTCTCCCGGTCGGCACCGATGTCGCCGTTCCTGGAACATCATTTACCGGCGTGTTCGACGGTCTCGGCCACGCCGTGAGAAATATCACCATCAACCGTCCCATGTATAGCAGAGGTACGGGCTTGTTCGGCTATCTGGCTACGCCGGCCACGGTGCGCAATGTCGGCATGGCGGGGGGCAGCATCACCGGCATGCAATATGTCGGGGGGCTGGTCGGGTATTCCAACCATGGAGCGGTCAGCAATGCCTACGCCAGCCTCCCCGTGGCAGGTCCAGCGGGCTACGTCGGGGGGTTGGTGGGGTGGAACGATCACACGAGCATCACCATTGCCTATGCCACCGGCAATGTGACAAGCACAGGAGGAGATGAAGTTGGCGGATTGGTCGGCCACGACGATACTGGCACGTATTCCAAGGTCTATGCGACGGGTATTGTCAATGGACGTCAGTATGTCGGCGGTTTGCTGGGGACCACCATGTCCGCGACCAGCATCAACAACGCCTATGCCACGGGTGACGTCACCAGCAGTTGGCAGGTGGCGGGCGGCCTGGTCGGGTTGGAGCAACCTCTTGCTACTATCACCAACACCTACGCCACGGGTACGGTCACCGCCGCCACCGGCGGTACTTTCGGCGGCTTGGTCGGTTCGAAAACCGGCGGCAGCGTCACGAATTCGCTTTACGACTAGGAAAAACCCCCACTGCTGACGGGCATTACCGGCGCCGGTGACGTTGCCGGCACCGTCTGGGGCATGAACACGGCGCCCATGCAGACCCTGAGCAATTTCACCAGCGCCAACGCCACCGCAGGTCATGACGGCAACGGCAACGTCAATCCGGATTGGAACGCCACCCTGAGCACCTGGAGCATCAATGCCGGCGCCTATTCCTGCCTGGTCGGCCTCTCCTGCAGCACCGCGGTCTACCTGCGGCTGACTCCCGGCAGCAGCGTCTATGGCAACGCACCCGCCTTCGTCCCAGGCTACTACTCCGACAGCGCCGCCGGTATCGACGTGGCCGGCGCTGCTTTGCCCGACTTAGGACCCGCGACCTGGACAGGCGTGCTTGGCGTGCCAAGCTCGAGTTCGGCCGTCGCCGCCTACCCGATGACCTACAGCAGCGGCATCACCCTGGGCAATGCCGCCTATACGCTGGTTGCCGGCAACGCCGCCAACTGGTCGGTGACCGCCCGCCCGATCAGCCTGGCCGGCAGCCGAGCCTATGACGCGGGCACCAACTTCGCGGCGACGACCTTCGGTACGGCAGGCACGATCACCACCGGGGTCGGCGTTGAAGAGCTGGTGGTCACGGGCACGGGAACGGTGGCCAGCGCGAACGTGATCGCGGGCGCTCAGGCGCTGACGCTGGGCACGCTGACGCTACTAACCAATGGCACGGGCCAAGCCTCGAACTACACGCTCACGGGCGGCACGCACACCGGACAAGTGACGGCCAAGGCGCTGACCCTGGCGCCGATTACCGCGACCCGGGTCTACGACGGCACGGTCGACTCGGCGGCGGCGGTGACCGTCACCGGTGCGGTCGCCGGCGACACCGTCACCGTGGCCGAGCAGTACGACGGCAAGAACGTCTCGGCGTTGAACGGACGGACGCTCTCCATCAAGCCCGGCTACACCATCCGCGATGCGGGCAACGCCGACATGAGCGGCAACTACAGCATCACCGACAGCGCGACCGCTACCGGCACGATCACGGCCAAGGCGCTGACCCTGGCGGCAACGGCCGGCAACAAGGTTTATGACGGCAACGACAGCGCGACTGTCACGGGCTATGGGCTGGCCGGCTTCGTCGGCACGGAGACCGTGACCGGGGCCTCGGCTGGCGCGACCTTCTCGGACGCGAATGTGGCGAACGGCAAGACTGTCACCATCACCGGCATCGGCTTGAATAATGGCACGTTCGGCGGGCTGGCCAGCAATTACAGCGTTGCCGGCTCGACCACGACCCTGGCCGATATCACGCCGCTGCCGATCGATCCGATCATCAGCCTCCTCGGCAGCATCAGCGCCGCCAACAAGATCTATGACGGCACGACCGCCGCCACCATCACCGGCCGCACCCTCTCCGGTGTTCTCGGCAACGATAACGTCGTCCTCACCGGCGGCACGGCGAACTTCGCCGACAAGAATGTCGGCGTGAGCAAACTGGTGACGGCCACCGGGCTCTATCTCAGCGGCAGCGCAGCCGGCAAC
>Ga0172380_10009175_pt1 | contig 10599 bp, 7 predicted proteins | sample Leawe162metaG_FD_119747 | JGI IMG/M metagenome (GOLD analysis project Ga0172380, IMG submission 119747) | Leachate microbial communities from a municipal landfill in Southern Ontario, Canada - Leachate well 162 metaG | ecosystem: Engineered > Solid waste > Landfill > Unclassified | place...
CGATATGGCCGCCTGGACGTCGTTGGCGGCGGCATCGATGTTCTTGTTCAGCTCGAACTGCATGATGATGAGCGTGTTGCCCTGGCTGTTCATGGAGGTCATGAGCTCGATGCCCTGGATCTGCATGAACTGCTGCTCAAGGGGGGTGGCTATGTTGGCGGCCATGTTCTCGGGCGTCGCGCCCGGGTAGGCCACCATGACCTCGATCACGGGATAGTCCACCGCGGGCAGGTCGCTCACCGGCATATTGAAGAAGGAGGCGGCGCCGAACAGCGCCAGGCTGGTCATGATGAGCGTGGTCGCCACGGGGCGGTTTATAAATACGGAGGAAATGTTCATATCTTAAAACAGCAGTCAGAATTCAGTAGTCAGTAGTCAGAATTATAAATCATGATTAAATTATTCCGGCTTTGTGCCTTCTGCCTTTGTGCCTTCCGTTTTCTTGCTTTCAGCTTCCTTATTATCCTGGGAAACCACCTTGACGGCCGAGCCGGGGCGCAGCATCAGGTGGCCGCCGGTGACCAGCTGGTCGCCGGGCTTTACGCCGGCCTCGAAGAGAATGTCTTCGCCGAACCTCTGGCCGAGCTTAACCGGCCTCAGCTCGGCCTTGGAATCGGACCCGACCACGAACACGAACGGCCCCCTCTCGCTAATCTGCACCGCCATGTAGGGGCCGAGCACCGCGTCCTTGAGCTCGTCGAGCAGGATGCGCGCGTTGATGAACTGGCCCGGCCAGAGCGCTTTTGTGACGTTGGGACACACCGCGCGCAGGGTAACCGTGCCGGACTTCTGCTTGACCTCGTTATCCATGAAAAACAAGTCGCCCGCTTCCCGGATGGAGGCGTCTTCGATCGAGGTGATTTCCGCCAGCACTTTTGATTGCTGCATCTGCCGGCGCACCCGGATCATTTCGCTGTCGCTGACAATGAACTCGGCATACATCGGCGAAATGGTCTGGATCGAAACCAGCCCCTTCGCGTCGTTCGCCTGCACCACGTTGCCCTCGTTAACCAGGTAGACGCCGGTCTTGCCATCCACGGGGGATTTGATGAAGCAATATTCGAGGTTGATCTGGGCCGACTCGACCGCGGCATGGTCGGCCTCCACCGCGGCCTCCATCATGTCCACCTGGAGCCGGTATTTATCAAGGTCCTGGGGAGAAACATACATCCCCGGAGCGAGCGGCGCGTTGCGCGCCAGGACAAGCCGGTTCAGCTCGAGCTGGGCTTCGTCCTGGCTCAACTGGCCGAGCGCCTTGTCAAGGGCCGCCTGGTAGGGACGCGGGTCGATCGTGTAAAGCAAATCGCCCTCCTTAACATCCTGGCCCTGAACGAAATGTATCTTGACGATCTGTCCGGAAACCTGGGGGATAACCAGCACCTTGGCGGGCGAAACGCAGCTGCCGATGGTGTCAATGTAGCGCGATATGGTTTTGGCATGGGACGGGGCCACCGTGACCGGATGGGGCGGCGGCGCAGGCGGTTTTTTCCTGCCGCAGCCCGGGCAGGAAACAAGCAAGACGCCCATAACGAAAAAGAAATAAATCCATACGGCGCGGCAGGGGCGCCGCTGCCCTACCTTTGCCCATAAACATTCCCCATGGCAGGGCGAGGGTCGCCCTGGCCGGGATGCATGGCCGGCGCTTGAGCACAGGCGTGCAGACAGGCCCCGCTGAATATTCAAAATATAGTTTAGTATTTTCATTGTGCATCACCTTTTTCTTCCCCGGTGTTTTCCGCGGAAGGATTCACCGGTCCAATTGCGCCTGCATCCGGCGGCGCGAGCACGCCGGTGGCGTATGCCAGGTTGGCCGAGGCCAGGAAAAGCGAAGTGCGCGCCTGGATGAAAGTCAGCCGCGCCGATGAAAGATTGTTCTGCTGGGCAAGCAGGTCAACGATGCTGTTCAGACCGGACTTGTAGCCGATGGAGGTGGCATTGAACGATTTTTCCGAAGCCCCCACCAGCTCGCGCCCCGCCTCGAGCTGCTTCATCGCCGTCTTGTAATTGTAATAGCTATTCCAGACATCGGCGATCGCGGCGATCTCGTAGGCCACCAGCTGCTGGCGCGCGGCCTCGGCCTCCGCCCTGGCCTCGCGCGCCTTGTTCCATTTCAGGAATCCGTCAAAAAGGTCCACGCTCAGCACGAACGAGCCGGCGAAGTTATCGGTATGTCCGTCCGGGTCGGCCGAAGCCCCCTCCCCGCCCCGGTAGGACTGGTCGAAATAATTCCGCTGCAGGTTCAGGTTGCCGGTAATCTGAGGCAGGATGTTGCGCCTGGCCTGGCTGGCGGAAGCCAGCCGGGAGCGGAATATGGCGAACTTGGAGGCCACGTCCGGGCGGCGCACGAGCGCCTCCTCGATCATGCCGTTGACCGTCGCGTCAAGCTCCTTGAGCGGCGGGTCGCCGGCGGGCGGCTCGACCTTCAAAGCCGCGTTGGCGGGCAGGCCCACGCTTTTCGCCATGTTGGCCTGGGCCGTGGTGAGCGCGGCATTGGCGCTTTCCAGGTCGTAAACGGCCTGCGCCACCGCCTGCTGGGCCTGGAGCAGCTGGGTTATGCTCGCGAGCCCGGTCTTCATCTGGATTCCAACCGACTCCTGCGTGGCCCTGGCAACCTTGAGGTTGTCCTCCCGCGCTTTGAGCTGCGTGCGCGCGCTGTCGAGGTTGTAATAGGCGGTTTCAACCGCCAGGATCGTGTCCTGCAGGGCGCGGTTGAACTGGAAGTTGGAGGCAATGAGGGTCTGCCGGGCCGCGTCCTTTCCATACCCGCGGCTTCCGAAGTCCAGCAGGAGCCAGGTGACTGCCAGCTGCGGGCCGTAGCTGAACTGGCGCGTCGTGGGGGTGTAGGTGGTTTCGTCGTTATTGACGCTGTTGTTCTGGCCGACCTGGGCGTTGAAGGTGACTTTCGGGTAATAAGGCGCGTTGGCCTCACCGAGGCGCGCGGCATCGGCGCGTGCATTCTCCCAGGCGCGCAGGCTGTCCGGGTTGCGGCGCAGCCCGAGCGCGATCAGCTCCACGAGACGCAGCGGCCTGTCCTCGCCAGGTCCTGCCGCGGCCGCCGTCTGGCGATTGGTAAAGGCATCGAGGGTGTCATCGTCCGGGTTCCAGGCGGTTTCAGGCGAGCGGGATACCTGTGAACCCGGGGTAATTTCCGGGAACCAGCTTGATTGCGCCCGCAGGGGAGAGAACGGCAGCGCAAGAAACAGACAGCATAAAAATACAGGCTTCACCCGTTTTGTGCCCATGGAGTCGAATCAGCAATCATACGGCGGCGAACTCTCGATTTCAGGATTTGAACTGGCTCAAATATATCCCGAATGACAAACGGGTGTCAACATGTTTGCGCGGCTACTTCTCGATCGTGTACGGTACGCCCATTTCCTTGCAGACGCGCGCCACACCGTTGACTACCCTGGAGGTGCCGCTGGGCTCGCCGGGCATGACCACCGAGGCGATCATGATGTGCACGACCGTTTCATTGACCTGGGAGATCTTCATGCCGGCGGAGATGTCGCCGTCCGTAAATTCGATCGTCCGCTGGGCCGGGATGCGCCGCGTGATGCGCAGCCTGGGCTCCTTTTCAATCGCCTTGAGCGCGGTCTCGTAGACCTTGTCCGCGTGGCCCTCGACGACCACGGTCGCCACGTCGTAGCGCGGCCTGTCCCTGGTTTCCGGGGTATCGGACTGGCTCATCTGCTCAATCCTGCCCAGCGCCCGGCGGGCGATGAAAACCCATTGCGCCTGCGCCTCGAAAATGCCTGCCGCCATAATGGCCGCAACTGCCATGCCGGCAGCGCCTTTGTATTTCATTATACTCTCCCCCGGTTGGTTTGGATGAACATGTTTGAAAAATATAATATATTATCATCAAAGAAAACATTTTTTTTCTTGCGGCGCGGCGGCATTTTTCAGCGCGCCCTATATTCCCGGGCACGGCGCATGATCTCCGCGGCCTCCCCGGGGCTTTCCACGGCGTCCTCCAGATGCTCCGCGTCATACCCCACGGCATAGATGCAGTTGCCGGCCAGGCACTTCTGCCGCATGCCTTCCAAAAATTCCCGCTTGGTAAGGAGGAGGAAAAGCGGCAGGTCGCCCAGCCTGGAGCGCAGGGTATCCATCACTTCAATCCCCCGCGGCAGCTTGGGGTTGTTGGTGTATTGCAGCAGCAGGAGACCCTTTAGCTTTTTCACGCAGTCGAGGATGTGCATGGCCGAGCCTTCCAGGTGCAGGTCGAAAAAATCCCCCGAAGCTTCCACGATGTAATTTATTGCGGGGACGGTGAATTCCTCGAACATCTGCGGCGAGTAATTCGTGGCGGCGTCAACCGTCATTGAAAAGCACTCGTCCGGCACCCAGAAGCCCTGCCAGTTGATGTGCCCGCCCGCGACGCGGCTGGCGGCCTCCAGCATCCGCCGCCGGTATTGGACCAGGAACTGCGCCACCCGCATGAAAAGCAGCTTAACCGCCTCGGGGCGGTCGGTAAAATCGAAATAAAGATCCGTGCCACGCAGTTCCTTGGCAACGTCGTCAGGCCCCTGGGTCGAGATTGAAAGCAGGCAATCTCCGGGCAAATTGGCCTTGTAGTGAGCGTAACGATCGAGGGTTGCGCGCAGCCAGCGGTTGTTTTCGTTGAACCTGAGCTCGTCCAGCCTGTCATACAGATCGGGCATGGGCTCGACCCAGAGGTTACCGGTCTCGCGCGTGTAAACCGGCTCCGCCCCCAAAAAAGCCGGGATTAGCATACTGGTGTTCCACGGCTCGGTGCTCGGGAAAAAATCATCCACGAACTGCCTGCGCACGGAGTGGCGGCGCATCTCCGCCGCAAACATTTTTTCCGTGTCGGGATAGAACTTGCCCGGCGATGGAAAACCCTTCGGGGGCGGATTGTTGAATGTTACCAGGATTTCGCGCTTAAGCTCACCGGCATAAAGCGCCTGCATCCTGGCAACGTGCGCCCTGACGCTTTCAGGCGTGTATCCAGCCGCCATATTCCGGCCCCCTTCGCATACCCAAGCGGGGAAAATTATTCCGGCTTCTTCTTGCTCGCATCAGCCAGGGCCTGCTTGTATTCCGCAAAAGCGGTCTTGCGCGCCTTTTTGGCCTCCTTGCCCTTGCCCGGGCTGGCCTTGATGACTTCGGCGTATTTCTTGCCTGCGTTCTTTTCAGCATCGCTCTTTTTCATTTATTTCCTTTCGGTGTGTGCTGCAAAACCCATATCAATATATAAAGGCCGGCCATGTTTCAACGATAATCTTCGGCGCCGCGCCGGCAGCGTGAACTCCCGCCTTTTTGGCGAACGCTAGCGCGCGATTAACAGGAGCGTAACAGTGCGGTTTTTCCTGCGCAGCTCGGGCGTGGTGTTTGGGTAAGGGGCGTTGGCATCGCCCGCCGAATCTGTTGAAATCGCACCGGCCGGAAGGGCGCACTCCGCCACAAAATATTCCGCAACGGCCTGGGCGCGCTGATGGCCAATGGTTTTGTTGTCCGGGGCATCGGGATCGCTGGATGGCTCCGTATCCGCATGGCCGGTGATTTCCAGGCGGCAGGCCGGCATTGCGGGGCGCAATATCCCGGCCAGCTCTTTTAACAGCCCGCGCGCCTCGGAGGACATTACCGCGCGCCGGGCAAACAGGCCGTTGTCAAAGACGATTTGCACTCCCTTCCCAGCCGGCTTTGCGCTCAAGCCTTTCATTTCCACCGCGGGCAGAGTGGCGCCTTGCGCCGCGGCGGGGACGGGAGCGGCGGCGGGCGGGGTCACTGTTTCCGGCACGACTTCCGCCACGGGCCCGGGTGCGACGGAGGTCTCTGCACGGGGACAGCTTTTAATGAACACGGCCAGGACGATGCCGGCCACGAGGATTGCCGCCGCATAGGCCCCGATGCGTAATGGCCCGGGCCTGGAAGAAAGATCTGAAATGGCCTGCGCTTCCGACCGGCGGGCGGCCATAAGCTGGGCGTTCAGCTCCTTTTCGCGGGAGGCTGCCTGGCGGAGCTCTTCCTGTCGCAGGCGCTGCTCATCCGCCAGCGCCCGGCGCGCTTTTTGGGCATCTGCCTCGGCCTCGCTGATCCGTACCTCGAGCCCCTGCCGCTCTTTGGCCCATTCCTCCTCACGGACGTTTGAATCAGGAGGCGTTTCGGGTTCTTCAGCGGGGCTTTCCGGCGATTGCAGGATTTTGTCCCGCTCAGCGGCCAGGGCAAGATTCTGCTCCTTAAGCGCCTCAAAGTCCTTCTGGAGGCTCATGAGGGCATCCTGCGCTGCCTGGCGCGCATCGCCCGCAGCCGCCAACTCCCGGCGCAATGATTTTATTATTTCTTTATTGAGAGCCAGGGCGGTGCGGGAGCCGGTCAGTTCGGTCTGCAATTCGCACCGGGCATGGATATCAGAGAGCTCCGGCGCAACGGCCGGCGGCCGCGCGCGCCTTGCGCGGAGCGAAGGCAGCAAAGGCTCAGGGGGCGCAAGGTCAGGCAAAGCAAGTTCCAGCTGCACTCCAGCCGCACCGCGGAGGCCGTCGCTCTGGCCATCCGGAGAATCATCCTTGCGAGACAGCTGGTTGTAAACTATCGACATGGCCCCTTAATCTTTCGCGACAGAATTCCTTCTAGCGGCATGTGCCAAAGGCATGCATATAAAGCATTCACTATATACTACCTTAATTTTGCACAAACACCAGCTTGGTTTTGAGTATTATTCAATAATGACGGCGTGCAAATGATTTTTTGCACCTTTTTTTATTTTCATCCAATAGGTTATGCACACGTTTACCGGAAAAGCTGGTGTTTGCCGGAAAGGGAAGTCGCGTTATTTCGGCGCATCTGTTTTGTTGCGTGTGGGGCACGCCAATGGCGTTCTAAACTTGAAGCTTGTCCCGCGCGACGCGGGATATGCTTATACAGTCCAGCCTTCGCAACCAGTAGGCTTTGCTACGGCGGAGTAGGCCGGCGCCCCACGCGCCGCACATCTGCGCCAAACTAACGCGATGCAAAATTAAGGTACTATCATCACGGCCTTGAAAACAAGGATTTGTTCATCCGCATGCAAGAGCGTGTATGCAAAATACCTCCGTCAATATCTGACCCAGAGGTTGCCAAGTGCTGGCAGCCCTTCGGCGCCGGCAGTCACGCCCGGCACGAGGGAAAAATCCTCCGGCTCTCCTCCCGCCGTGCGGTGGCGGCAGACGTTGATACCCCACATGTAAGGCCTGGCAGGGCCGAGTGTTCCGAAATCCGCGGCAGGGATTGACAATTCCACCAGCCATCGGTCCTTTTCCTTTTTGGCCACTGCCTTGACGCCGGGGTTCCAGAGATTCGGCAGGGTGTCCCGCGCCACTATCGTGGGGTCGCGGCTCTCATCCCATATCTTGCCGTCGGCGTTGGCCGCGATTTTGAAATAAGACCTTTCCGGGGTCGCCAGGAAAATATGCACCGAATCGTCCGAAAGGATCGCGGGATCGTCATTACCCTTTGCACTTGAGGAAAGCTTGTCCATCCTTGACTCCATGCAGATTGCCGCGAACACGATCATTGACTTGTCCGCGGTCCAGCGGAATGCAACCCTGGTCTGGTTCTTGTCGGGAATTTCCCCGGTAGCCGGGTCGCCCATGGTGTGCCACGCGCTGACCTTCGTCCAGAGCGGTTTTTCAAGATCGCCGTCGACCACCACCTGCTCCCTGGCCAGGTAGGCGCGGAACTCCGGCCCGGAGCGCTTCAGGTTCGGGAAGAGTTTCTTGAGCGAGGCCATTTCATTTTCCATCTGAGCAATGCGCCGGTCGTAGACCGTATCCTTCCCCGCGCGCTGCCGGGCGCGCTGGAGAATTTCAAAATAACGATCCACGTCCTTCTCTTTCAGGAAACCCGAATCGGCTGTCACGCTGCGTGAGTCCTGCCGGCACCAGACCGCCTCGGCAAACTCGTGGAATTCCTTCATTTCCCCCCTGGCCGGGCCGAAGAAAAGGCCGTAATATTCCTCCAGCATCGCCTTGCGGTCAATGAAAGGGTCCCAGAAAAGCTTGCTGTGCCAGTAGACCATCAGGTGGATCAGGCCGTGATTGCCCAGCCGGCTGCGCGGGTTCTTGTCTCCTTCCGCCATGTAATACTCCGGCTGGATTTCTATGAACTTTCCGTCGCTGTATGGCAGCATCTCCTGCACTTCCTTCTGCAGGTGAGCGGTAAAGAACACCGGGTAGCGCGGTCTATCAGAAGTGCGGTAATATAGAAAATAATCCCAGATCGGCCCCTTGCGGATGGTCTTCATCTTTGCGAACCACTCCTTGCGTCCGTTAATCACGGCAAGGTCGTTGCTTTCGAGCACCCGGTAGGCGCTGTAGGTCTGGGCGAACGGCACGATCATATTGTCCGGGAATTCCTCCATGTTGGACGGCACCCCCCGACCGGTGCCGCTTGAGCCGTAGAGCAGGAACTTGTCCGGGTGGGCTTTCTTCAACTCCTTCGCCAGGAAGACGTTAAAATCCCATATGTAGTTGGCCGTCTTCTGGGCCATGGTGTCATCCGGCTTGCCGTACAGGCTGATGTCTCGCGCATCCATGTATAAGCCCCCGTCGGGCGGGCTGATGGACATGGCGGTCATCTCCGGCACCGCCTCGAAGCGCTTGTTCATGTAGAGTGCGGCGGCCTTGCGAAACCCGGGGTCGGAAAAGCGAGGCATGCCGTGCCCGGCAGGGTAGCCGGAAATGGGCTTGCCCTTGGCGTCATAGGCCAGGAATTCCGGGTGTTTGTTCTGGATCTCCCTGGGACCGAAGACATCGTCGGTGGTGTGGTTGTAAACAATAATGTTATTGTTGCCCTGCTTGATGCGCTTGAACCACATGATACCCTCGGGATCGCGGCGCATGGCGTTGTAATAGCAGAACTCGCGCCTGGCGAAAGCCGCCTCCTTCTTCAGGTGCTGCCCGGCAACAGATATAGTCTTCTTTTCCGGTATGACCGTGCCGTTATCATAGGGCGCGTAAAAGCGCACGCCGAGCTGCTCCAGCATTTCGGCGGCCGCGTACCAGGTTCCCGGATCGTCGTTCGTGAACATCTGCAGTCCGGGAACGAACCCGCCCATGCCCTCCTCTCCGCGGCCGTAGTTGAAGGGCTCGCCGCAGAACTCGTGCCAGAGCTTAAGACCTTCCGGCCCCATGAAGCGCGAAGCCTTTCGCAGGATGTCGGGTCCGGCGAGGATGATGTAATTATCCCGGGCGACAACTTCAAAACCGCTGTTGGTGAACACCGCGGGCTTGAAGTTCAGCTTACGCGTTTCTTCGCTTGTCCCCACGAAAACATGGTTCTTGAACTTTTCAGACGGGGCGCTGACTATATCCAGCTTCGCGCCCGACATCTTTTCCAGGTGCTCCCGCAGGTCAAGGGCGGCCCACCTGACGGACATGGAAGGATAAGCGCTGATGACAATATCGGCAGCCGGACGGCCCTGCGCGACAAGATCCACTTCCCCGCAAGGCGCACCGGCGCAGGCCAGCGCCACGCAGGCGGCTGTTATGAGGCGATATTTTTTCATATGTTTCCGGGAAAGACTTGTTTAAGACCATTATGCTTTCCTGCCCGACCATGTAAAGTCAACTCTTTCAATGTATGGTAAGTTAAGCAAAATGACACTGATATGCTGACAATGTCAAAAAAACATCATGCGTTGACATTCCGGGTATGGGAATTACAATCTCATCAACCAGAGCACCTGCCAGGTTAAATAAGGATAAAATCATGAATAGACCAGTTGCGTCGTTGGCCGCCGCCTTGTGCCTGCTAGCTCCCCTTGTTACCACGGCCGCCGAACGGAACAAGACGGTGTTCATCAGCGACCTGCACATGAACATGGACGTGTCCTATGCCTGGCTGAAAACCAACGCCACCGCGCTCGCCTCATTTATCAACACCGTCAACGCGCGCACCGACGTTGCAGAACTTGTGATCCTCGGCGACATGCTCGATGACTGGGTAGAGACCGTCGAAAGCTCCCCCCACACCTTCGGAAACGTCATCGCCTCGCCGAACAACGCCGGGATCGTCTCGGCCCTGCGGGCAATCTGTCAGAACACCAATATCAATGTCACCTACGTTACCGGCAACCACGACATGCTCTCTTTCGAGACCGCCAGCAAGACTGCCATCACCAACGCCATTCCCGGCCTCAATATAATCTCCGATTCTCCGGGTCTGGGCGCCTACACTATGAACAACGTGGTTTGGGCCGAGCACGGCCACCGCTACTGCCTGTTCAACGCGCCCGACACCTGGAGCCGCAGCGGCGGCCACCTGCCGATGGGCTATTTCATTTCGCGCATCGCAGCCTCAAAATCGGCGCGCGAAAATAAAGTTTACACCACCATGGACGCCCTCGACTCACTCATCAAGTCTCCCGGCTCGTTTTACACGCCGGCCGCGGGCCAGGAAAACGACATGTTCAACGACCAATTCATCCGCGCCCTCTTCGACGCCTTCGCCCTCGCCTGGGGAGGAAAGTGGCCCTGGACAACCTTCACCATGGGCAACGTTGATAACTACGCAAGCAATCCTTCCGTTGACAACATCGGCATCACATACGACGGCATTTTCAGCAACTGGCCGGGCCGCATGGACACCGTGGAC
>Ga0172380_10009176_pt1 | contig 10599 bp, 14 predicted proteins | sample Leawe162metaG_FD_119747 | JGI IMG/M metagenome (GOLD analysis project Ga0172380, IMG submission 119747) | Leachate microbial communities from a municipal landfill in Southern Ontario, Canada - Leachate well 162 metaG | ecosystem: Engineered > Solid waste > Landfill > Unclassified | place...
ACGATGCGGATTACGCCCGGACTTGGCGCTCCGGCGTTGGCCTGACTGGCAGTATTCGAGTTGCCGCCGGAAGGCCCGCCGCCGTAGCCGACGCCGCTAGGTGCAGTTGTTACGCCGCCCGACTGTTGGCCGCCTGCGCCACCGCCGGGACCAACGGTCCCTCCCCCCCAGATCGCGTCGATGCTGCCTGGAGATGCGTTGTGGATGCTCACGGTGCCGCCGTATCCGCCGCCGCCGGCGGTTGGCGCGGTTGCGCTGGCAGCGACCCCGCCGCCGGTCCCTAGGCGATTGGCGCCGCCATTGCCCCCAGCCGTGCTTGACGCAGCCGCAGCGCCGCCGGCCCCGCCATTCGCGCCACCACCCCCAGAGCCCCCGCCAGAGGCGCCTGGAGCATTGGCATCACCGCCAGCCCCGTTCGGACCCGCAGCACCGCCGCCAGCGCCGCCCGCGCGAGCCCCGGCGCCGTTCCCGGCGAATTGGCCACGACCGCCCGCATATTTAGTCGTGCCCGTACAGTTGGCCGTCGCGCCGCCAAGGCCTCCAGTGTTGCCGGAGCCAGACCGCCCATAATCGGCGGAAACAACCGTCGTCGAGGTGTTGTCTTTTAGGAAGGTCGCGAGCCCCTGCCCGCCGCTGCCGACCTGGCAGGCCAGGACGTCGGACGCGACGGCCGTAAGCGAGGTGATCGCCGCATAGGCGCCACCACCCCCACCACCCCCACCACGGGTGTTCGTGACGCCGTTGACGGCCGACCCCGACTCCCCGATGCATTCGACGGAGACGATGGAGACGTAATCGGCCGGGACGGTCCACGTCGTCGTTCCCGATGTGACGAAAACTTCGACGTTCTCGTAACTCGGTGGCGCGCCGCCTGCCGCCGCAACCGACGACATCAGAAGGCTCAGATTGAGCCCGATCATCAGGTGAAGTCCCCGACCGCGCGAACAGAGACGTTGGCCCCGGTTGTGATCGTGAAGCGGGTCGCCGCCGTGCCATCGATGACGACGGTGAAAGGGACAAGCGAACCGACGCTGGAGGCCCCACCGGGGAAGGTGTAGATTGTGGTCGCCCCATCCTTGACCGTGACGACGCCGGGCGAGGTTGTCGCCGGCTGGATGGTGATGAAGTTGAGGCGGTCGCCGACCGCGCCAGCCCCACCAAGGATCTGATCCGTCTGGCTAGCCACGACGCTCTCGCCTTCCTGCCCGCTCGGATAGACCCCAGCGGCTGCCGTGTTGGCGTTCAGGGCCGCCAGCTCCACGCCCCACACCGTGACGGCTGCGGTCAAGGCCGCGACGTTGGTGTTGAGGTCTTTCAGACGCGCATTGACCGAGAACTCGGCGGGAACGGCGTTAAGCTCCCCGATGTTCGCGGCGACAACGGCAACGGCGGCGACGACATCAGCCGCCGTGAGCACGGTGCGACGAGCGCCATCGAAGTCAGCAACATCGATAGTCATGAGATGAGCACCAAAAGGCTTGAGGTTCTGGGGTCGGTGAAGACGAGGCCATTTACGAGGTCGTTGGAGATCAGCACCCCCGCAGAGGTTGTCGTGATCACCCCGCCTGCGTTCGTTGCGGTCTCGGTGACGGTGAGTTCGAGGCCTTCGTCGGCGTCCAAGGCGAGGTAGGCTGTGGAGGTCGCGCCAAGGATCGCAACGCCGGCCCGGTTCCACTGATAGGTGAGCGTCGGAGAGCCCGTGTACGTCCCTGGAACGACCATCAGGACCTCACCGACCGAGGGGATTCCGGCGATGGTTGGGGGCGTGAGGTTGACCGGGGGCGCGACAGGAGGGGTGTCGTCGGCAGGCGTCCAGGTCTCGGAGGTGAGACCGACCGGCGTCCAGGTTTCAGTGGACATTAGCCAGCGCCAGAACCGGCACACATTACCAGGAGTAGGCCGAATAGGCTTTGGCCGAGCCTGCGCAATAGAGCGAGTAGGCGCAGCACGACGCCGGGCCTGTCCGAATAATGGCCTGGCCGGCTGGAACGGCGATGCCGAGCGCGGCCGACGCGGCTCCGATCTGCGGACGCAAGGTCATCACGGTGTCGGAGTTGTTGGAGACGATCAGCTCAAGGCGGTTCGGGTCGGCGGGGATGGTCACCGCAGACGCCGTGAGCGTGCCCTCGTAAGCGAGAAACGTCATGTCAGATATCCCGTGTGATGTCGTAGGCGCCGGATCGAGCGCTAAGGCCCACGTCGGTGCGCAGCTTGCCGGCCTTGGTCGGATCGGAACGACGCAAGCGGTCGAGGCCTGCCGTGTAGCCGGCGTTCCAGATGCTGATTTGCTCGCTGTCACGCAGATACGGCGCGGCCTGAAGCAACGTGCCGTAGAGGTAGACGCTGGGCGCATCGGCCAGGAGCCAATTGCTGGCGTTGGTCGGGCTCAACGGCGTCGGCTTGCCGTAGAACGTCAGCGTGCCCGTGTAGGCCATGTCCGGCTCAGGATAGTGCTCGAACTCCCGCCCTGCGCTTGTCCCGTTGATGCAGTAGAAACGCGGGCGGCCGGCGGTGTCATTGCGCGAGCGATAGTCGGCGATCTGCTGGATGGTCGTCGGCGAAAGGTCGTTGGCGGTCGTCCCGTCCGAGAGGCTGTACGAGATGACCTCAAGGTAATTGCCGGGGACCGAGGAAAACCGATTGTCGGTGTCGATGGTCGCCGTATCGCGCTGGATCATGCGCGAAATCCGCAATTCCTCGAACGCGGCTTCCTCGCACAGCGCGATCATGTCGGGCCAGATCGCCCCCATGTCGTCACGGTCGGTCCACGCCGCCAGCGAGGCGAGCAAGCCGGTGTAGGTGGTGATCGCCATCAGGCGGAAGCCTTGGGTGGGCGACCGCGGCGCTTGCCGGGCAGACTGCCGCCAGGCTTTCCATCGCCATCATGGTCGAAGGGGTCGGGACGCTGCTCGTAGACGGGCGTGACGCCAGGGTAAGGCTCACGCTGCCAGCCTGCGCCGGGGGCCTCTGTGCCCGCCAGGAACGTCCGCACGAGGCCATCGGCGTGGTAATAGGTCGTATCGCCCAGCAGCATTATGCGGCCTCCTGAAATTTGGAGCCGCCCGGCTGGCGCATCATGAACTCGTGCCAGTTTCCGGGGTAAGGCTTGTCACCGTGATGGGTGAGGTCGAGGTCTGGAACGACCCAGATCTGACCGCCCAGCGAGAGCCAGTTGCGTGAGAACGCGTAGTCCTCGCCGTACCAGATCCCCTCGTGGGCGCCGTGATTGAAGAGATCGACGGACAGGTGGTATTTCGGCCCGTAGCAGAGCGCCGGATAGGCGGTCATGAAGCGGTCCACCGCCTCTTTGGTGACCTTCAGGAAGCCCGCCGGAACGCGGTTGGCCTGCATGCAGCCGTCGTCGCGAAGGATGGGGCGGTTGTCGTGGGCGTGGACGTCTACGGCGCCCATGTACTCCACGTCATCGCGCTTGAAGCGATAAAGGCCGGCGACCACCTCGCCCTCGGTCTCGATCAGCTTCAGGAGGTCTTTCGGCTCCCAGGACAGATCGTGGTCGAGGAAGACGATGATATCGGCCTTGGCGTCCAGGGCCTTGCGGAGCATCGTGGCGCGAGCGGCCGAGATGTAGGGATTGGAGACCTCGAAGACGATTTGATGGTCGTATCCGTGGGCCTCCAGCATCGACACCGAGGCTTCCATGGCCTCCAGGAACGGCGCGTAGGGGCGCGTGATGGTCGGCGTGCAGAAGACCACGCGGGTCTTCTCGCTGGCCTTCTGCACAAGTTCCATCAGGCAGAGCCCTTCCAGGCCCCGAGACCGACAAGGGTGTTGGTCACTTCAAGCGCCCACGAGGTGAGCGAAGCGCCAATCGTGAAGTTGGACGAGACCGAGATGACCGAAGTCGCCTGGATCGCGTTGGCGCGCTGCGCAACGGGGGTACCGCCGTACAGTGCGATGAGATCCGACGCGTTCTGACCGAGCGAGGTTCCGTCAGTGTTGCCGTCAGAGAGGACTTTACCGATAGCCATGGGGGAATGTTCCTTGAGAAAGGAACGGGCGACCTCAGCCGCCCGTCACAGTTACGTGGTGGGAGCGAGGTTCGCCATGCGGACGGCCAGTTGTGGCCGGAGGGTCTTGTAGCCGTAATAGACATCGAGACGGCAGGGGAACTGGTCGTTGTTGATGTCGTAGTTACGGACGATGCGGACGCTGATGCCGTCGAACACCGAGCGGGCCGAGAAATCGACGCCGCGGGGCATCTGCAGGTCGGCCGTCACGAAGGCGAACGCCTCTTTGTGATAAGCCAGCGACTGCCCGTAGTTGACGGAGGCCGTGCCAGCGATGGTCACGGCGGCGTCGGCCTGGGGATAGGCCGTCACGTTCTGAGCCGCGCCCGAGGCGTACATGGCCGGCGACACGGTGATCGTGCCGGCGCCGCCAGTGTGGTCCGCCGTGACGACGAACTGCTGCAGGATGCCGGTCGAGACCTTGCTTTCCGGGTGGACGCTGTAGACCGCACCGATGGTGATAACCTCACCCTTCTTGATCGCGCCGGCCCCGGTCTTCAGCACAACCGAAGTCGTGCCAGCCGCCGTGATCGTGGTGGTGACCGCATAGGCCCCGTCGCCCGCGCCGCGCTCTTGCGTCGAGAGGTGGGTCGACTCCATGAAGTCGAACCCTGCGGCGTTGCCGTAGACGCCCGACTTGTAGCCGCCCGAGATGGCCGGCTGCGAGTTGAACAGCGTCTTGGTGTCGTTGATCAGGGAGGCGTTGTCGTTGGGGTTGAGCAGGCAGGTGCGCGTGCCCTCCGGGGTGAGGTTTTCCTCAAGCTTCCGGCGGCCTTGCAGGACCGTGGCGAACGTGGCCGCCGCAGCGGTGTTATTCACCTGGTTCCAGACATCCTTGCGCATGTTGAGCGCATCGGCTTCCATCGCAGCAGCCAGCACCGTTGCAGCCGGTTCGAGATAGCGCTCGGAGAACCGATCGATCGACATGGTCAGCTCGGCCGAGGAGAACTTCATATCGACGCCCTTTTGGGTCGCCAGCGTGATCGTCTCGTAGGTCTCGGTGCTGTCCTGGGCGTCGAGGATGGCGCCAGAGCGAACCACGTACTGGTTCGGCTTGCGGACCTTCAGGCTGTCACCGATCTTGGCGCCGGACTTGGCGAAGGAGTCGTCGTACTCCTTGTTGATCGTATTGATGAAGCGCAGCTTCTGGTGAAGGATTCGCAGGGTTTCGTTCGTCAACGCCGTGGGCGTGATGAGGGTGTTAGACATCGGAGGAAAAATCCATCTGAGGGAGGGGCGGCGTCGTCACGACGCTGCGGGGGAAGTGCCTAGGCTCGTTTCTTGGCGAGTTCGGCGTTACGGCGGCGCATCCATTCTTCCGTGGGCAGCTTGTCGTGGACGCCCGCGCCTGAGAACGACCCGCCTTTGGTCGTCACGGCCGGGGTGACTGCGGCCTGCTTCTGGATGGTCTGCGCCGTCTTCTGTTTCGCTTGGTGCTGGCGCCACTGATGCGCGTCGTGGAGAGCTTTCCACACACGCGGATCGGTTTCCGTCGCGAGTTCCTGGAGGGTCACGCCGTAGGTGGCGGCGGTCTCCACAAGCTTGTTCGCGAGTTCCGGTCCCCAGCCCGGTATGTCACGAGACAGAACCGCTCCCGTTTCCTTGAGAGCCTGATCCCGCTGGGATTGCTCTGCCTCAAGACGTTTGGATTCCTTCGTAGACAGATCGCCCTCGGCGGTTGAGAGCGCTTCCTTGGTTCGTTCGTAAGCCCGCCAATGTTTACGCGCCGCATCGGGGTCTTGATCTTCGAGAGTGTCCCAATCGACGTTCTTGTAGGCCTCCACTTGCTGCTTGAGCGCGTGGACGGTCGCATGTTCGGCGATCAGCGCCTTTGACGCTTCGGCTTGCTGGGCGAGAGAGAGTTTCTCGGCGTCCAGTGCCTGGCGGGTCTGCGCGATCTCCTGGGTTTTGCGGGTGTAATCCGCCTGCATCATAAGCTCGGGCGCGAGCGCCTTCGGGATGCGGTACTTTTTGCCCTCCCGCTCGATCTCCTCTAGCTCTTCCTCGGTTTGCTCCTCATCGGAGTCCGCGTTGAGCTCGGTTTGATCGTCGCCTTGGGCTGCTGTGCCTTCGGCGACTTCCTCCAGGTCTTCACCCTCGGGATTGGTCGCTTCGGTTTCGCTCATTAGATCCTCATGGGATGCGGCGTCTCACGACGCTGCGGTTGGCGGACTAGTCCGCGTCGGCGCTCTCGCTGGCTTTAGCGATTGCGTTCTGTTGGGCGATCTGACCGGCCTGCGCGACCTGGAAGCGCTTGGTCTCGGAATCGAACGCCTTGATCTTGAGGTTCAGCATCTCGTTCTGCTGATCGAGCTTCAGTTGCGCGATCTCCTGCTTGAGCGACTGATTTTCCTGAATGGCCTGTTGGGCTTGAGCCTGGATCTGCTCGGCCTGTTGCGTGATGCCCTTGATGACCTCTTGGGCCTCCGCCTTGACCTGATCGGCCTCGGGGTTGCCCTTCCCGCTGATCTGCGGGGGAAGGATCTTCTCCAGCCGTTCCGAGACCTTGTCAGCGCCCGGCCAGTCCATGTTCTGCACCAGCAGGTCGCCCAGGACCGGAGCCGCGTCGGGATAGGCCCTGATCAGCTCGATCATCTGCGTGGCGGCCTCCTCACGCTGGCTGGTGAACGACGGACCGACCTTGACCGTTACGTCGTACTTGCCGGCGGTGAGGTCGTAGATGGACTTGATCTCCGCGACCTGCTCGTCTTGCTCGGCCTTCTCCTGCTGCGCCTTGGCGGCCATCTGCGCTTGCTTCTGCGCGACGGCCTGCATCTCGGGAGGAAGGCTCTGGTGGTCGGCTTGCGGAGCGACCACGACCTCTTTCTGTTCGCCCTGCGGCCCCAACGTGCGGATCACCCGTGGGACGCTGTAAACGTGCGGGATCAGGTCCACCACGATGCGCCCGACGTGCCTGATCGCGCGCGACAGGTTGTCGATGTAGTGGAACGACCCGACGTCGCCTTCGCGCTGGCGGGCCATGATCGCTTTGCCGGACGTCTCGTTGCTCTTGGCGCCCAAGGACGCGTCGAACATGCCCATAACTGCTTTCATGTCGTCGGCGGCGTTCAGGGCCTCTTGCAGGGCTCCAGCGGGCACACCGACGAACGGTTGGCGTTGAGGTGGTTCTGAGCCGTCGTACTCGATATAGGCATGGCTTTCGGTGTTGGCCGTGGCCCATTTCGCCGCGTCGGTCTCGAACGCCCCCTTGCGGCCGATGAACGGCGTCTTGGGCGCCAGAGCCACCAGCTCGGTCGCCGCCGTCCGCCAGTAGTTGAAGTTCCGCGCCGGGTCCTTGGCGTCGCGCACGAGGGAGCGAAGATACCGCTTGCCCTCGATGTTCACATCCTCGCCGTAGACGGGGATGATCGGAATGTATTTGCCGGCCCACTTCACCGTTTCCAGCACGTCACCGCCGGACAATAGGTATTGCGTCACCTTGTGGCTGGCGACCTGACGTTGACCGCCGACCGTGATGCCCAGCGCCTCGAATAGGCCCTTCTGAGCCTCGTAAACGTCCTCATCCAGGGCCTGCCCATCGGAGAGAAACACGATGGTCTTGGTGTCCTGCTCGCGACGCCAGAAGGCCGCGACATTGACGCTGCTCTGCTCGACATCCTTGGACTTATCGACGCCGGTTGAATCGAAACTTGTCGGCTCGGCCTTGGGCCAGCGGGCCTCGAACGCCTTGAGGGACATGGTGTCCATCTCGAACGCCGTGTCCCAATCAGAGCTATCAGCCCCGGTGGAGTTCGGGTCGCCGTAGATGGCGAAGGGGTTGGACACCCGCTCAATGCAGATGTCCTGATCTAGGCCGTCGTCCTTGGCGTAGCGGGTGTTGACCTTGATGTAGCCGAGGCCGCAGGTGACGGCGAAGTCGAGAGCGGTGTCATAGGCGACATCGGCGTCGGAGGATTGCTCGATCTGGCGAATGAGGCCGTTGAATATCTCAGCCGTCTCAGGGTCGGACTTGCTGTCTACCGGGTGGACGCTGATCGCCGGCTTATTCTGACGGCCGTCGTTGACCACCTGGCGGATGTGGGCGGGCAGGCGGTTGATGGTGAGGCAAGGGCGGCCTTCCAACTCACGCTGCTTTGCAATCTTGGGCGGCCATTGCTCGCCGAGACGGGCGAACCTGAGATCGTCCAGCGCCTCGATGCGGTTCTCGCTCTCGTGGGCCTGAACAAGCTCAAAGGCTTCCTTAGCGTCGGAGAGCAGGTCTTCGTCTTTCATGACATCCAGCCCCCTGCGCCTTGGTAGGCTGGCTTGCGCTTCTTCGCGATGATCGGTTCTTCGTAGGCCACAGCCGCTAGCCCGAAGGCGTCGGCGTCATGGCTGGACCAGTCGTGCTCGGGGCCAAGGCCGATCCCACGCTTCTCGTCTTTCTTCTCGTGATACCAGCCCAGCGCCTCGCGCCCGGCTTCGGTCTTCGCTTCGTTGAACCACATGCTCGGGAACAATCGCCGAGCGGCCTCGACGCGCATGGCTGCGGCGCCCTTGCCTTGGTTCGGAATGACGAGAACCTCGAAACCCGCCTCGGTCAGCGCGCTCTCGTAGGAGACATCGAAGACCTTGTCGTTCGTGGAGCCGTCGTGCGGCAGGATGCACAGCGCCTTGCCGTAACCGTTGTCTCGCAGCCAGCGAACGTGCGTCGCCAGCGGTTGGCCTTGCGCGGTGTAGTGGTCGAGAAACCGGATTTCGCGTCCGATGAACTGGGCGATCCAAATGGAACAGGCGTCGGCCTTGGCGCCCGTGCCGCCGATGTCCCAAATGGCCCGCGTGGTCATCAAGGGATCGGCGGCGACGTGACTGATGCGGCCTTCTTTCCGAGCAAGCGCTAGGTCTGCGGCGAAGTAGGCGCCTTCCACGATCTTCACGTAGTCGCCTTCCCAAATGTGCTCGTACTGGTCGGGCTTCATGCGGAGCGTATCGAGGCGCTCTTGCTCCAGCTCGGCGGTCCACCACGGATTGTGCCGCCAGTTGGCGCTGACGACGACGGCGCCAGTCGGGCGCTCAGGGCCTCGAAGCATAACGTCAACCGGGTCGCGCTTGTGCCTTGGGTTCCAGCTCCACCACATCTGCGAGCCGGGCGCCCGCATGGTCGGGCGATAGAGGCCGATGCTGGTCTGCGTCGCGCCGTGGGCCTCTTCCCACCAACCGCGCTTGAAGCCCTCCAGCGACTTGATGCTATCGGCGGTGTAATCGTTCATCCCCTTGAAGATGATTAGCCCATCGCCTGGCGTCTGGATGACATCGCGGAAGGGCTTGAAGCCCTCAGCCTCGCCAAGCCCGAACTCGGAGAGCTTGGATTCGATCAGGCGCTTTGACGACTGCGCCAAATCCTTCTGAACTTCCCGGATGCACACCGACAACAGGCCGGCGCCGCTTTCCCCAGGCTCGGCTATGCTGTCCTCGATCAACAGGCCGGCGAAGAAGTGCGACTTCCCAGGCCCCCGGCCGCCGTAAGCGCCCTTGTCTCGGGCTGGGGCTAGGAGCGGCTCGAAGACCTCAGCCGTTGGGATTCGGAGGACGGACAATTTCGCGTTCGATCTTCGTGATCTGCACTTCGCCCGAGTGCTGGACCTCTTGCTTGTCGCGCCACTCCACCGGCTTGCGGTTTTTCAGCCAGAAGATCGCCGCGGTCGTATCGGGTGGGATCTGTTTGACGTAAGGCGTCTGCGTCACCGCGCCTTCGTAGGCAGAGAAGTGCGTATCATCCTGCGCGTAGCCAATCGCCCGGCGATACAGCGATTGCTCGACGCGTTCGTCTGCTGTGGCCTTGCCGACCTTTAAGGACTGACAAAACCCATCATGCTCATGCTTCCAGCGATGAAGGGTGCGCTCATCGACGCCGAAGAACTCAGCCACCTCGCGGTCTGTGGCGCCGAGCGCGGCGAGCTTTGCAGCCTGTTCAATGAACTCCGGCTTGTACTTCGATGGTCGAGCCATAGGGGATCACCTTCTGCCAGACCACATGGGCTTCCTGGCTCGGGGAACAGTTCAGGAGTGTCGTGGCTTCTCTCGGTATGGTGAGAACACCAGGGAGAGGCCTGCCGGGTTACGGTTTGCGGCTGTGGAAGCCGATGGCGCGTTGCTTGGGCTCGGACCGTTTGGCGTAGGCGCGCGCTGCGGCTTTACTCACCGACTTGAATTTCCACATGGGGGGCTCGGCGTCTTCAGTGTCGCGCATCTCGTGCGTGGAGCCGAAGCCGAGGATCACAGGATACTCGTCCCAGTCCATGGTTAGATGTCGGCGTAGTTGATGATCGCGGTGGCGTTGGCGGCGATGGCTTCGATGGCCGCGCCTGCATCCTCGTAGCCAAACACCAGCTTGTTGCCGGGGATCTCGTCCAGCCAGTCCTGTACGGCTTTGCGGAGGGCTTCTGTGCGTTGCTCTTGGGTCATCGGGTAAGCCTCGCGTTTTGGATCGCGCCGACGCATCCCGGTACGCTCTAGGGACAGGTCTGGTGTTTGGAAGCTTGTTCGGAGAGAGGTCGGCGCGAAGGGGTTTCGTGCGGGATTTGGCGTCGCTCGAAATGCTGGCGCAGCCCGAGTAGCCAAGCGGGGCCGC
>Ga0172380_10009178_pt1 | contig 10598 bp, 8 predicted proteins | sample Leawe162metaG_FD_119747 | JGI IMG/M metagenome (GOLD analysis project Ga0172380, IMG submission 119747) | Leachate microbial communities from a municipal landfill in Southern Ontario, Canada - Leachate well 162 metaG | ecosystem: Engineered > Solid waste > Landfill > Unclassified | place...
CCTCTCTTGCTTCTCTTATCGTTCATCGGTAACACCTCTTCCTTTCCTCTTTGCCTTCACAGGAAGAAGTGTCACCCAGTTTTATCCCTCTTTCGTTCTCAAGATCTGGTTGTTAGCACAATGGACATATAAAGGAAATAAAAGAGACGCGACCTTCAGTGCCTGATTTACCAGCACACATTTTAAATTCTCCGCATTTGAAAGGCGTATATTCATGAAGCAGCAGCATGCATTATCCATAGACTCCAGAAATGGACATTATTACACGCGAATTCAAGTCAGTGGAATCATGAAGCGCTTTAAATTCGGTACAAACCGAAGAGAGGCGGAACAACAGCTGCGTCAAACCGAAAAGGATATTGCCGCTGGTAAGGTTACGTTTTCAACCAGCGAAACAACTATGGTGACCACCTCCGACGGTAAACAGGATATGCATCTGGCAGAGTTGGCAAATCGCTATCTTGAATGGCTGTCGGCGAATAGATCCAAATCAACATATGAATTAAGGAAAAACTATATCCAGCAGTTTCTGATGTTCATGGGTAAATGTATGGTGTCGTCAGTTACTAAAGCAAAAATTGCCGAATTTCCGATTTGGGCAATTAAACGGAAACAAGAAGCGGTTCTTGCCCGTTATAAGGCTTGGAATAATTCACGTGTGCACAAAAATACAAAACCTCGTCTTAATAGAAGTGGCCGTCGTAATCGCAGTAAGTCTATTCTAACTCCTTCGGTAAGACCAGTCAGGCAGACCGAGTATCTTCGCCACATTAAAACAATGTTTCGGTGGGGTGATGAGATGGAAGTATGTTCCTGTCCGGTGCGTAAATTTCCGCCAATCTTGACTCCTCCACCCGCAACAAAGCTTTTTACGGATAAAGATATGCAGGCCTTGTTAACCACCGCCCCAGAAGATTTTCGAGATATGTTGCTTTTCGGTTTATTAACTGGTCTCCGCCCTCAGGAACTTCGCACATTGCGTAAGACCGATGTTATTTTGGAGGGTGAACGATTCCGTCTTAATATTGCGCTACATAAAACATCATCGTCATCAAAAAATCCTATACCAAGAAGTGTTCCTTTAACCGATGTAGCCGCTCAAATATTGGTCCGTCAGATGAAACCAGGAATGCCTTCTAATGCCATAATCTTCCGCCAGGATAATGGGCAACCGTATAGTGCTGGAACTTTTCGTGCACGTTTACACCGTTTATGCACTAAGGCCAATGTACCAAAACGCCCACCTTACGCTTTGCGCCATAGCTTTGCAACGACTCTGGCTGGTGATGGAACGAACATGACCATCATAGGCCAGCTTATGGGACATTCAACTTTACGCACTACACAACGGTATATCGCCAATAATTTTGAGTATCAGCAAACTGCCATGGATCGCCTGGCAGAGAGGTTTAGTACCTTGACAGAATGCAAAACCGAGACAAAAGTTGTCCCCAAAGTTGTCCCCGATAAAAATGCAAATCACGCGGTTAAAACGTCTGCTTGTGTAAGTGCTTGTCGGAAAGCAGGGTAGGATGGTGGGCCGTACTGGATTCGAACCAGTGACCTCTACCGTGTGAGGATAGCACTCTTCCACTGAGTTAACGGCCCAATTGCAGTTGGTTTGAAAAACCAAAAATATCCTGTCCATCAGCATTTGATTTGTCAAGATATTTATCCCGCAATTCCCGCAACCCTGACCTCCTCTTTCATGCGGGCGGCAGCCCGCGCGACGGTGGCAGGCCGGGAGCCGGTACTAAGCATGGCCTGGCAGGATGAATTATCTTGTTTTAAACCCGGATCCGGTCTAGAAATGAATAAATTTCGACGAAATGAAAATACAGACCAAGCTGGTTTTAAGCCTGGGAACGATGACTTTGGCCATCGCTCTCGCATACTCGGCCCTGGCCCTCTGGCGGATCTGCCAGAACGCCGAGCGTAACACGGCCGACATCAAGGCGGTTATCCGCCGCAACCTGGAGCACGAGATATGGAGCAAGGCCCGCGACATTGCGCGCCAGGTTGAAATTTATCTCGAGTCGCATCCCTTTGACCGGAATGACGAGAAGCTGCGCTCCATCGCGGTCCAGAAAATCCAGCAGACCGGCTACAGCGGCCTGCACGACGGCATCGGCAGGAGCGACGGCTGTTACGTTTTCCACATGAACCGGGCCGTTGAAGGCAAGTCGCTCTCCGGATTCAGGACGCAGCTGCCTGTTCTCTGGAAGGCGATCGAATTCAGCCTGCATGGGCGCGAGACCAGCAGCTATTACCTCTGGGACGATAATGGCCGGATGCGCGAAAAGTTTTTTGTCGGCATTCCGGTAAAGGGCACGGACTGCATTCTCTTTGCCACGGTTTACGTGGACGAGTTTTACGGCCCCCTGCGCGACGCCGAACGCGCCATCCGCGGCGAGCTGCTGCTAACGATCCGCCTTCTGCTCGGGTCGGCCGTGGCGCTGACCGCGGTGATGGTGTTCATGTCGCTCCTGCTCGCCCGCAGGATGTCCCGGCCCATCCGCGAGCTGACCGCCCGCGCGCAGTCAATCGGGAAGGGCAACCTTGACGAGAAAATCGCCGTCCGGAGCCGGGACGAAATCGGCGAGCTGGCGGGGGTGCTCAACAGGATGAGCTCCGATCTGAAGGCGTACATAGATAACCTCCGCAAAACAACGGCGGCCAAGGAAAGGATGGAAGGCGAATTGAACGCGGCCCACAACATCCAGCAGTCGATTCTGCCGCACACTTTCCCGCCGTTCCCGCAGGTGCGGGAAGTCGACATATACGCGGCCATGGTTCCCGCCCGGGAAGTGGGCGGAGATTTTTATGACTTCTTTTTTGTCGGGCAGGACCGGCTGGCTTTCCTCATAGGCGACGTATCCGGGAAGGGCGTGCCGGCCGCCCTCTTTATGGCCATCGCCGTCACCCTCATGCGTTCGTTTGCCCTGAGCCGCCTTCCGCCGGCGGAAATCATGGCGCGCACCAGCGAGGAGCTGGCGCTCGAGAACGAGTCGCGGATGTTCGTGACTGCCATATACGGCGAATACGACCTGCGCAGCGGCAGGCTGGAAGTGGTAAGCGCCGGCCATAACCGGCCGGTCATGATCAGAGGCGGTGCGCCGGAATATCTCGCCCTGCCGCCCAACATACCGCTCGGCACGGGGTTCAAGCGCGCGTACGCCGTGCAGGCCCTGGAAATATTGCCCGGCGACACACTTTTCCTTTACACTGATGGCGTCCCGGAGGCGCTGGACGCGCACGATGATTTTTACGGCGAAAAGCGCCTGCTTTCCGTCCTTGCTTCCGGCGGCAATTCCAACAGCCCCAAGGGATTGTGCGAGGCGCTCGAGTCGGATTTGCAGCGCTTTTCCGGCGGGGTGGAGGCGACCGACGACCTGACCTTGCTGGCCCTTAAAATCAATTCCCAAAAATAATTGTGCGACAAATGGCTTGCAAGAAAATTACTGCGTGTTATATTTAAAAAAAAGTGGAGGTGAAAGAATGAAAAAAAGCTTAAAGTCCGGCAAAAACGGCCCAGTCTCGAAGAGGGTTACTTTTTCGGTTTCGGCCAATCCCAACAGCGAAGTTTACCTGGCGGGCTCTTTCAATAGCTGGGATGCCCAGCGCCACAGGATGAAAGATACCCGTCAGAACGGCAAATATACCATCACGCTCATGCTCCCGAGCGGCGAGTATGAATACAAGTACGTGATCAACAGCAACTGGGTTGTTGATCCGGAATGCCAGGATTGGGTCCGCAACCAGTTCGGCACGCTCAACAGCGTGAAGAAGGTTGAATAGCTACTTCCAGGCGTTTCTTGCTTGGGGTAAGTGACAATTCCCGATTTTTCGCCCAGCCGGCGCAAGGGACCTTTGCGCCTTTAGCCCGGATGAGTTTTCCGCGCGGCGATCTTATTCCTTCCTGCCGGCGGCTTCCTTGATCAGGTTGAGCGCGATGACCTCGCGCTGGATCTGGTTGGTGCCCTCGTAGATCTGGGTGATCTTGGCGTCGCGCATCATCTTTTCAACCGGGTATTCGCGCATGTAGCCGTAACCGCCGAAGACCTGCACGGCGTCGGTCGTGACGCGCATGGCGGTGTCGGAGGCGAAGAGCTTGCACATGGCGGAAATCTTGCCGATGTCTTTCGCGCCGCCGTCAATGTAACGGGCGGCCGAATAGATGAGCGTGCGGGCGGCCTCGACCTGCGTGGCCATGTCGGCCAGCATGAACTGGACGCCCTGGAAGGAGCAGATCGGCTGCCCGAACTGGCGCCTTTCGCGGCTGTATTTGACCGCCTCGTCGAGCGCCCCGGCGGCAATGCCCAGCGCCTGCGCCGCCACTCCCGGGCGCGACATGTCGAGGGTTTTCATGGCGATGATGAAGCCCATGCCTTCCTTGCCGAGCAGGTTGGCCTTGGGCACGCGACAATCCTGGAACACCAGCTCGCGCGTAGCGGAGGCGCGTATGCCCATCTTGTTTTCCTTCTTGCCGAAGGTGAAGCCGCTCATGCCTTTCTCGACGATGAAGGCGCTGGCGCCTCGCGCCCCGCGCTTGGGGTCGGTCTTGGCGATGATGGCGTATATTTCAGCCTCGCCGCCGTTGGTGATCCACTGCTTGGTTCCGTTGAGAACGTAGTGGTCGCCGTCAAGCTTGGCGGTGGTGGCGATTGCGCCGGCGTCGCTGCCGGCATTGGCCTCGGTCAGGCCAAAGGCCGCCATGGATTGCCCGGATGCGATGCGGGTGAGGTATTTCTGTTTCTGCTCATCGGTTCCGAAAATTATGATGGGAAACGTTCCCAGGGCGGTTGCCGCCAGGCTCAGCGCTATCCCGCTGCATATCTTGGAGAGCTCCTCGACCGCTATGGAAAGATCCAGCACTCCCCCGCCCATGCCGCCGTATTTTTCCTCGATGTAAAGGCCGCAGAGGTCGGACTTTGCGAATACTTTGAATATTTCATGGGGGAATTCGCCGGTTTCGTCGTAGTGCGCCCGGATCGGCTTGATTTTTTCAACTGCAATCTGGCGGCACAGGTCGCGGATCATTTCCTGCTGTTCGGTTAAGCCATATTTCATGTTGTTTCCCCGGTTGGTTAATAATGAATTCGCCCGATTGTAATTTGACCGTCTTGAAATGTCAACGGCCGAAATGCAAATAATTCATGAAAAAAAGTTTGCACATCCAAGGTTGCTTTTTTTGCGGATATCATTTATCGTGGGCAATTATGAAAGCAGTAGTATTGGCATATCACGACATGGGCTGCGCCGGGCTGGAAGCCCTGCTCAAACACGGCTGCCGGGTGCAGGCGGTCTTTACGCACCGCGACGATCCCGGCGAATCGGTCTGGTTCCGCTCCGTGGCAGAGTGCGCCGCGCGCGCCGGCATACCGGTCTACGCGCCCGAGGACATCAACCACCCGCTCTGGATCGCAAAAATACGCGAGCTGAAGCCGGACGTAATATTTTCATTCTATTACCGCCGCATGGTCAAGCCGGAGCTGCTGGCCATACCGCCTGCCGGCTGCCTGAACCTGCACGGATCGCTCCTGCCGAAATACCGCGGCCGCTGCCCTGTGAACTGGGTTTTGATCAACGGCGAGAAGGAAACAGGCGTCACCCTGCATTATATGACTCCCAAGCCGGACGACGGCGACATCGTTGCGCAGGAAAAAGTAAGCATCTCGGACGACGACACCGCAGTTACGCTTTTCAAGAAAATGACCTCGGCCGCCGCGCAGCTCCTGGATAAAGCCCTGCCCGCGGTGCTGGCCGGCAAGGCGCCTCGCAAAAAGCAGGACAGCGCCCTGGCTTCGTATTTCGGCGGACGCCGCCCTGAGGATGGCGCGATTGACTGGACCAGGAAGGCCGAAGAGGTCAGGAACCTCGTGCGCGCGGTCACAAGGCCTTACCCGGGCGCCTTCACTTTTTCGGGAGACCGCAAGCTGATCATATGGTCGGCCGCGGTCAAACCCCTGGCCAAGCCTGCCCGGCCGGGCGCGGTGTTGAACACCAGCCCCCTGACGGTTGCCTGCGGGAAGGGCGCGCTGCAAGTTGATTTCGCCCAGCCGGACGGGGAAGTTTTCATGCGCGGCGACCAGGCCGCGGCCAGCCTGGCGGTTGTGAAGGGCGGGATGTTCGGCCCGCGCCGCAAGGCCCGCGGCCGGCACAAGACTTCCGTGCTTATCCTGGGCGTGAACGGCTTCATCGGCAACGCGCTCAGCGAACGCCTGCTGGACAACGGCGGGTACACGGTGCACGGCATGGACTTGAGTTCCGACAAGATCTCGCGCCTGCTGAAAAGCCGGGATTTTTACTTCGACGAGGGCGACATCTCCATCCACCGCGAGTGGATCGAGTACCACGTGCGCAAGTGCGACGTCATCCTGCCCCTGGTGGCCATCGCTACGCCGATCGAATACACGCGTAACCCCCTGCGCGTTTTCAATCTCGATTTCGAGGAGAATTTACGCGTGGTGCGCTACTGCGCCAAGTACCAGAAGCGCATCGTATTCCCTTCCACCTCGGAAGTGTACGGCATGTGCGACGACCAGGAGTTTGACGAGGATAACTCCCGCCTTATCTTGGGCCCGATCCGCATGCAGCGCTGGTTTTACTCGTGCTCCAAGCAGCTCCTGGACCGGGTCATCTGGGCCTACGGCCGGCACGAGAAGCTGCGCTTCACGCTCTTCCGCCCCTTCAACTGGATCGGTCCGCGCCTGGACAGCCTGACCGCGGCGCGCATCGGCAGCTCGCGCGCCATCACCCAGCTTATCCTGAACCTGGTTGAGGGCAGCCCCATCCGCCTGGTGGACGGGGGCGAGCAGAAGCGCTGCTTCACCGATGTCCGCGACGGCATTGAATGCCTGTTCAGGATCATAGAGAACCCCAAGTCGGTTTGCGACGGCCAGATTTTCAACATCGGCAATCCCGAGAACGAAGCCAGCATCAGGGGGCTCGCGGAAATACTGGTGCGTAAGTTCGACCGGCACCCGCTGCGCAGGAAATTCCCGCCTTTCGCCGGCATGCAGGTTGTCGAAAGCGGCAGCTATTACGGCAAGGGCGGCTACCAGGACGTGGCCCACCGCCGCCCCAGCATTGCCAAGGCCGGCAGACTCCTCGGCTGGAAGCCGTCTGTCGGCCTCGATGAGGCCGTCGCCCGCACCCTCGATTTCTTCCTCAAGGAGGCGGTCGCCTCGGGCGAGTTCAACACCGCCGAAGAAGAATAGGCGCAAAGGCACATAGGCAGAAGGCAAAAAGGGTGTCAGAATGCTTGTCTGTTACTTTGTGCCTCTGTGCCTTTCCTGCTTTGTGCCTTGGTTGATTAAATGAAAATCGGGCTGAGAGTTGACGTGGATACCCTGCGCGGGACGCGCGCCGGCGCGCCGGCTTTGTGCCGCATATTCAAGCACCATAAAATCAGCGCGTCTTTTTTCTTTTCGGTCGGCCCGGACAACATGGGCCGGCACTTGTGGCGGATGGTCCGGCCGGCTTTTTTCACCAAGATGCTAAGGAGCAGGGCCGGCAAGCTCTATGGCTGGGACATCCTCCTGCGCGGCACCGCCTGGCCCGGGCCGCTCATCGGTAAAAAATGCGCGCCCGTGATCCGCGCCGCGGCGGAGGATGGGCATGAAATCGGCCTGCACGCCTGGGACCACCACCGCTGGCAGGCGCGTATAGGCGGGATGCGGCCGGAAACCATCCGGCGCGAGCTGCAGCGCGGGTATGAAACGCTTTCCGAGATCATCAGCGCGCCGATCGTGTGTTCCGCTGTCCCCGGCTGGAAATGCACGGATGACGTGCTGGCGGAAAAAAAGAATTTCCCGTTTGCTTATAACAGCGACTGCCGCGGGCACTCGGTGTTTATGCCCCGCATAGCCGGCCGGCGCCTGGGCCAGCCGCAGGTGCCGGTGACGCTCCCGACCTATGACGAGGCTGTGGGGCAGGACGGGGTGACATCCTCAACCTTCGGCGACCATGTGCTCGGGCTCCTGAAGCCAGGCCGCCTCAACGTCCTTACCATCCACGCCGAGGCCGAAGGCATTGCCCTTGAAGGCGAGTTCAGGAATTTTGTTGCAAAAGCCCTGGCGCTCGGGCATGAATTTGCCCCGCTCGGCATGCTGGTGGGCGCCCCGGCTGATTTACCCGACGGGGTGATTTCAGAGGGATTTATTCCCGGCCGCGAGGGCTGGGTAAGCCTCCAGAACCAGTCCCTCCCGTAATCCGTTCCGGCTGACCCGGATGGACCTGATTTTCAAAATCCCCATCAACGCCTCGAGGATTGCCGCGCCGCCGAGGATGATGTCCGCCCGGTCCGGCTGGATTTCAAGCAGGCGTTTTCTTTGCGCAAGCGGAAGCGCGCAAAGCATCCGGGCGGCATTCCTGACCTGCCGGGAAGATATTTTATCGGGCGGCTTTGCAGGATTGCGGCTGAAGCGGGCAATGATATCGGCCATGGCCCTGACGGTGCCGGCGCTGCCGAGCGCCATGCCATAACGCCGCCCGGCCAGGCTTTTCAGGCGGGGCCGGAGCTTTTTTTCAAGCATCGCAACCATGCGGCAGTATTCCGGCTCCGGGAGCGGGGCTTCGCCGCCTGTGGCCGGGTAAAGGTGCTTCATCTTAACCGCGCCTATACTGAGCGCCATGGCCCGCTCGCATTTATTGCCTTGCCCGGCGGCCAGCTCGGTGCTGCCGCCGCCTATTTCAACGGCAAGGATACTTTTCCGGCCCGGCCTTATGCCGCCGGTTACCCCGGCGTAGACGAGCTTTGCCTCCCTGTGCGAGCTGAGGATCACCGGGGTAATGCCGGCCCCGGAGCGGATTTTTCCCACCAGCTCCCCCGCGTTGCGCGCCTCGCGGCCGGCGGCGGTAATGACCGCAACCATGCGTGTAATCCCGAGTTTACGGCTGAGGCGCGCAATGCGCCGGCAGGCGGAAGCGGCGCGCTGCATTGCGGAGCGCGAAATAATCTTCGAACCATACATGTTCTCGCCCAGCCGGACCGGCAGGCGCAAATCACTGATTGTTTTATACTTGTGCTGCCCTGTAAACTCCACTGCCAGCAGGCGCACGGCATTGGTGCCGATGTCAATAACGGCCAGTTTGGGGTTCTGTATTCTGGGTTGCATAAAAAGCGCCATTTTCATTAATAGGCACGGATCTTGACAAAGTGAATGTTTTGCGAATAATCGCGCGCCAGTTGACTTTCAACTATAGGAGGAGAAAAGATGCCAGTCGTACTAAAGACGGTTCTCTTGCTCATGACTTCCAACATTTTCATGACCTTTGCCTGGTACGCCCACCTTAAAAACCTGGGCAACAAGCCCTGGATCATTGCCGCCATTGTCAGCTGGGGCATTGCTCTTTTTGAGTACCTGTTCCAGGTTCCGGCCAACCGGATCGGCTACAGCGAGATGACCCTGCCACAGCTTAAGATTGTTCAGGAAGTGGTCACCCTGGCCGTGTTCGTGCCTTTTGCCGTGCTTTACATGAAGCAGCCCGTGCGGCTGGACTTTGTCTGGGCCGGCCTCTGCCTGTGCGGCGCCGTGTTTTTCATTTTCCGCAGCGGCAGCTGACCCGGGCCCGGCAGCACCCTTAAAAATAATCGGCCGCCCCCTGGAAACTGAGCGGTATCTCCTCCCGGTTGATCCTGAGCAGCTCGCGGCAGAGCGCCCAGTATTTGCCGGTGTCATGGGCGAGGGGGTAGGCGTAAAGCGCCCGGTAAAGATCGAGCGGTTCCTCGCTGACTATTGAATCCCCCAGCAGCTTCTGGTATTGCGAAATTGAGCCGATGATGCCGTGCAGTGCGTCGGGCATGGCAAGTTTGGTGGCCGGGACGCAGTTGTCCCGGTCGAGATATTGTGAGTATTCCAGCACGTTTTCGGGCTTGAAGCCCGGCACCGCGCCGCGGTTGGGGCGGCTGAAGACCAGCTTGCGTTTCCCGGCTCCGGCCAGGGCCTTGAGTATTTCAACCGTGATGGACCGGTCCTCGCGCCCGAACTGCGGGTGGTGTTTGCGCGCCGCGTCGTCCCAGAATTTCAGGGAAAGATCCCGGTTCAGCATCGCCCGGAATTCGTCATTATCCCCGGCCCTGCGTTCCCGGCTGCGCTTGAGGTCCGCGGCGACGGAGGCGGCGCTGGCGGGCCTGTTGCCGACGAGGAGCTTGAAGACCTTTTCGGGATAAAGATGGTAGGCGCCGTCGAGCTCGTTGCTGAAAATCATCACGCCGAAGCGGCGGTACATGGCGATCATGTTCTCCAGCACGAAGCGTATCTGGCGGTTGTAGGGCCCGCCCTTCAGGCCGCGCGCGGTGTGTTTTGAGAGCTCGCGGTAAAGGTCGCGGCCGCGATATTTGCCGCGCAGTATGAAGCTGAGGTGGTTGACGCCCGCCACGTCCACATCAAACTGATCGCAGTGTTCGTCGCGGCCCATGAGGCGGTTCAGGTCCCACATGTGGTTCTGGTAGCCGGCGCAGATGCCCATGGCCTTGATCCTGGTGTGGTTGTTGACCACGCCGCTGTGGACCGCGACCGGGTTGGCGAAGATCATCAGCCAGGCGTCCGGGCAAATGCGCTCCATCTTGCGGGCGAAGCCGGTGATGAGGCGCC
>Ga0172380_10009179_pt1 | contig 10598 bp, 6 predicted proteins | sample Leawe162metaG_FD_119747 | JGI IMG/M metagenome (GOLD analysis project Ga0172380, IMG submission 119747) | Leachate microbial communities from a municipal landfill in Southern Ontario, Canada - Leachate well 162 metaG | ecosystem: Engineered > Solid waste > Landfill > Unclassified | place...
ACGATAACGCTTCCGTCAAAGCCCCCTGCGCCTGCCAAAGGTGTATAATTGACGAATGGAAGAAGAGACCGGGCCGCTTATTCTCATCGTTGAGGACGATCCGCTTTTGTCGGGTCTTTTGGCGCAGGAGCTTCAGAGCAAGCAGTTCCGTATCCGCAGTGCGCAAACGGGCGAGGAAGGCCTCATGATCGCGAAGAGCGAGAAGCCCGACCTCATGCTGCTCGACATCCTGCTCCCCGGCATCGACGGATTCGAGGTGCTGAGACAGATAAAAAGCGACCCGGAGCTGAAGCATATACGGGTCATCATCCTTTCGAACCTCGGCCAGGAGAATGATATTCTCCGCGGGACCGAACTCGGTGCTGAACGCTATATCGTAAAAGTCACGCTCAGCTTGGCGGAAGTGGTCCAGACGGTACGCGAACTGTGGCAAAGAGGGGTCCACGCATAACTTTCGCTTTTCTATTGTGTAGGTACACTTTGCTGATGTTGCAGATCCGAAATGACGTGCCGCTCAGGGAACTCACGACTTTCAAGATCGGGGGTTCTGCTCAGTTCTATACGGAAGTGAGAAATGCGGAAGAATTGAAGGACGCCGTGGACTGGGCACGCGACCAGGGGGTAAAGATGTGTGTCCTTGCCGGTGCCAGTAATGTGCTTATTCCCGACGGGGGGCTGAAGGCGCTGGTCATACATATCGTCGAAGGAGCACACGCATTTGAGGGAAAGAGTCTTACGGCAGACGCCGGATGCAATCTGCTTTCTCTCATACGGACCGCATCATCGAACGGATTCGGCGGGTGGGAGAAACTCGCGGGCATTCCGGGTACGATCGGAGGAGCGGTTCGCGGCAATGCGGGAGCGTTCGGCACGGAAATAAAGGATGTAGCAGTATCAATTCGTGCGCTGAATGCCGCCACTGGTGAACAAAAGACATTTTCTAACGCGGAATCCGATTTTTCGTACCGCCATAGCTATTTCAAGGATCATCCCGAGTGGCTCGTGACGAGTGCCACGGTCGAGTTGCGACAGGTGAACGCCGATGAAAGCGCTCGTTTGATAGAAGAAACCATCGTCGAGCGCGAGAAAAGGCATTTGCAAAACGTTCGGGCTGCGGGAAGTTTTTTTATGAATCCGATCGCACCGCGGAATATCATAGATATGTTCGAAGCGGAAAAAGGAGTGAAGTCGCGCGAGAACCGCGTCCCCGCGGGGTGGCTGATCGAGAAGGCGGGGCTCAAGGGTCACACGGTCGGAGACGCACAGGCGAGCATGCAGCATCCCAACTACCTGGTGAATACCGGCAATGCGACGGCGCATGATGTCCGTAATCTCGCACAGCTCATCAAGCTCGAAGTATATGCGCAGTTCGGTGTTGAGCTTCACGAAGAGGCCGCATTGCTCTAATATTGACGAAATGTGGCAAAGGTAGCATAATCCGACCGGTAAAGAGAACGTAACGCTGCTTAGGCGGCATCACAGGAAGGTGGCCCATGCGCGCGATCGCACATGTTGGCGGGCTTTTGCTCGCAGCGCTCAGCTATTGCGTCCCCGCGTTTGCGGCGGACGTGGCAAACAAGGCACCGTCGGCGACCAAGTCGCCAGCGGCGCTCGAATGCTTCGGCATTTTCCGCGGCAGCTCGAAATCCCTGATGGACTCGACCGGGACCCCGGTCACCAACGGCGCCTCGACCCAGGGCATCCTGGATTGCGGCCCGGAACAGGGGTTCCACGTCGAGATCTTCGGCAGCGTGTCCAAGAAGGACCGCGTCGGTGACGAGTTCGATCTTCGCTTTGGGCCACGCGGCTCGATCGGCTGGCTGAACTATGACGCCACCGTCGCCGGCTATCACTTCATCATCGGCGATGGCTCGCATTGGAACGTCTACAATGCGCGGCTCGATCTGTCGACTGCGGCCTTCGATCTCGGCCACGGGGTGACGGTGACGCCGAAACTGCGCATCGACGAGCAGCATTTCGTCAATCTGGACATGGAAGAAATGCTGGGGATCCGTCCCTCCGTCGAACTCGGCTGGCGGATCATCGACTCCGGGTGGAAACCGACGATCGGTTTTGAGATCGGCGCATGGGGCTATCTGTCCACGCCGTTCCCGAACAAGGGGCCGATCGTCTATATGGTCCCGAGCTTCTCGGTGACCGTGCCTGCGACGACGGCGACACTGTTCGTCGAAGCCGTCATCACCGATGGACGCGCTGACGAGGTGAACTCGCTCGGCAAGTGGGATTCGGCGATCCGCGTGGGTGTGAAGGGCCCGTTCCGATTCTAGAGAACGGAAACTTTCGACCCGACAGCACCTGTGCGGACAACACACCGCACACAGCACTAAGGACCGGCCACGTGGCCGGTCTTCGTTTTTAAAAAAGGGATTATGGTATAGTGGCCCATACCAACCCCTAGCGCAAAGCGGGGGTCAGAATCATTTGCATGGAGGATAAAATAATCATAAAAGGGGCTCGTACGCACAATCTCAAGAACGTGAACGTGGAATTGCCGCGTGGCAAGATGATCGTATTCACGGGTCTTTCGGGCAGCGGAAAGTCGTCGCTCGCATTCGATACGATCTTTGCCGAGGGACAGCGCAAGTACGTCGAGTCGCTCTCGGCGTATGCACGACAATTCCTTCGCCAGATGCAAAAGCCGGATGTTGACGAGATAACGGGACTTTCGCCTGCGATCTCGATCGACCAAAAGAGCCGCTCGAACAATCCGCGTTCGACCGTCGCGACGATCACGGAGATCTATGACTATTTGCGCGTTCTCTATGCACGCATCGGACATCCGCATTGTCCGGTATGCGGGCGTGAGGTCCGCAAGCTCTCCAATGAGGAAATACTCGAGTCGGTGCTTGAAATGGTCGAGAAGGCCCGCAAGTCGAAGCTTGCGAAGACCGATAAGAAGTTGATCAAAGGTGTATCTTCCGCAAAAGTGCGAATATCCGCCCCTGTCGTGGTCGGACGCAAGGGTGAGTACTATCAGCTTCTCTATGATCTTCTCGCGAAAGGATTCGAGAAGGTCGTGATCGACGGAGAAGAGAAATCGCTGCGCGAACGCATCGAGCTCAGCAAGAATGACCGTCACGATATCGATGTCGTAGTGGATGAACTCTTCGTTTCGGAGTTTAAGGACGATGCGAAGGGAAGTCTTGAGCGATCGAGCGAAGCGATCGAGCGTGCTCTTCACGAAAGCGATGGACTTGTCCGCATCACGGATCCCGCTGGCACGTCGCACATCGTATCGGCGAAGTTCATGTGTCCGTACGACGGCTTCTCATTTCCCGAAGTCGAGCCGCGCCTTTTTTCGTTCAACTCACCGTACGGGGCATGCCCCGAGTGCAAGGGACTCGGTACCAAGTACTTCTTCGGCGACGAAGTGTGCGACGTTTGCCACGGTGCGCGTTTGCGTCCCGAAGCGCTCAACGTATTCCTCGGCAAAGTGCACGTCCCCGCACAGCATAACGGGGCGGCAGGAGGGAAGAATATCGTGACATTGTCGGCGCTCTCGATCGAAGACGCCATGACATTTTTCAGCGGACTGAAGCTCTCGAAAAAGGAAGAGGAGATCTCGCGACAGGTGATAAAAGAAATCACCTCGCGTCTGCAGTTCATGCTTAACGTGGGTATTGAATATCTCACGCTCGACCGCAAAGCGAATACGCTCTCCGGAGGCGAAGCACAACGCATCCGTCTTGCGTCACAACTGGGCTCGGGACTCGTCGGCGCGCTGTATGTACTCGACGAACCGACCATCGGGCTCCACCAACGTGATAATGACAAGCTCATCACGACGCTCAAGCATCTGCGCGACCTCGGCAACACCGTCATCGTGGTCGAGCACGACGAGGACACCATCTATGCATCGGACTACATCGTAGATATCGGTCCCGGTGCGGGCACGCACGGGGGAAATATCGTTGCGGCGGGCTGGCTTGAAGAGCTGCTCACGTCAAAGACCAATACGTCCGGGTCACGCACGCTTGCATATCTCCGCGAGGAGGAGGCGATAGCGGTGCCCACAAAGCGCCGTACCGCCGATCGAGGCAAGATCAAGATACGAGGCGGCAATAAATTCAATATAAAGAACCTGAACGTAGACATCCCGCTGGGAAAGCTGGTGGGTGTCACTGGCGTGTCGGGCTCAGGCAAATCAACCTTCCTGTATGAAATGCTTCATCGCAATCTTCAGGCACGTTTCGACAAGCGATTTCGCACCGCGAAGATATACAACATGAAGGAGTTCTCCGGCACTGAATACGTCGGCCGTGCGATACTCATAGATCAATCGGCCATAGGGCGCACGCCGCGTTCGAACCCTGCGACGTACACGGGCGCGTGGACGCATATCCGCGATATGTTCGCCATGAGCGAGGAAAGCCGAGCACGCGGCTGGGGACCGGGACGCTTTTCATTCAACGTCAAAGGCGGCCGTTGCGAGGCGTGTCAGGGAAACGGTCTTGTTGCTGTCGAGATGCATTTTCTCCCCACGGTCTATGTGACGTGCGACGTATGCAACGGGAAACGCTTTATGAAGGAAACGCTTGAAGTGAAGTATAAGAAAAAGAGCATCCATGACGTTCTTACGATGACCGTCGAAGAGGCGATGGTGTTCTTCGAGGACATTCCTGCGGTCCACGATCGTCTTAAGTCGCTCGATGATGTGGGGCTTTCGTATCTAGAGCTTGGTCAGAGTGCGACGACGCTCTCGGGCGGGGAAGCGCAGCGCGTGAAGATAGCATCGGAGCTGTATCGTCCGCACATCACCAAGAGCATCTATCTGCTCGATGAGCCGACCGTCGGCCTCCATTATGACGACGTCTCTAAACTTATCGATATTCTTCAGAAGCTCGTCGAGAAGGGGAATTCCGTTGTCGTCATAGAGCACAACCTCGATGTGCTCAAATGTGCCGATTATCTTATCGACATGGGCCCGGAGGGCGGTGAGCGTGGCGGTACTGTCGTCGCAAAAGGCACGCCGGAAGAGGTCTCACGCACAGAAGGCTCACACACAGGATACTACTTGAAGCGCATATTGAAGAAGAAACGACTTTCTTGACGCGTAAAGATGCTGTTGGTATATTCTTGCGCAGCCCACGCGAGCAACATCACTCAAGCCATCATATGGCGAAGGCTCCGCACGGCTACCGTTTGTAGCGTAGCGTAGAGTGCGATGTAATGCGTACGCGTATCGTTGCGTTTTGTCGCGTCAGTGCGAAAGGCCTCTCATCCCAGCGTTCTGTACGGGGTGGGAGGTCTATTGATTATTCGCGGTACTCCTGCCATGACTTTGCAGGCAGAAATTGGCACACTCCTCCCGGACATGTTTCGGAAAGTGCGGCAATGAAACCCTCCGCGAGCTGTCGGTTCGTAATAAGCGGAATGTTCATGTCCACCGCTTTGCGACGCAGGATAAATCCGTCCTCCGATGGCTTGAGCGCGCGCGCCTGAATATTTATGATGAGGTCGAGATCTTTCGAGTCCACGAGTTCCGACACATTCGGCATTTTTCTGTTGTGGAGCTTGAACACGCGTTTGCACTTGATCTTATTGGAGTTAAGAAAATCTGCCGTGTGCTCGGTCGCATACAGGCGGAATCCCATATCGAAGAGCTTTTGTACCGAAGGTAGGAGTTTTACCTTGTTTTCCTCGCCGCCGAGGGAGAGGAGGATGTTCTTTTTTGGAAGACGAAAACCGGCGGCAACCATGGATTTGATGAGCGCTTCCGCATACGAGTCACCGAAGCACGCGACCTCGCCCGTGGATGCCATCTCTACTGACGTGCGCGGATCGGCGCCCTTGATGCGGCTAAAGGAGAATTGCGGCGACTTCACCGCGACCGTATCAAGCTCGACGGTGTGATATTCGCCCTTCACGTCCCTATTGAGGATGGCACGAGTCGCGATGTCGATAAAATTGTAACCAGTGACCTTGGAAACGAACGGAAAGCTTCTTGAGGCGCGCACGTTACACTCGATGACTTGGAGCTTGTTCGCTTTAGCGAGGAACTGGATGTTGAAAGGTCCCGTGATATTGAGTTCGCGAACGATCTGTTTTGCACCGTATTTTGCGCGGCGGATCGTCTCGAGGTACGTTCGCTGTGGCGGTAGGACCACCGTGGCGTCGCCCGAATGCGTTCCCGCGTTCTCGACGTGTTCGGTAATGGCATATATGACAAGCTTGCCTTTGGATGCGACGCCATCGATCTCGATCTCGCGCGCGTTCTCGATAAATTTCGATATGACCACGGGATGTTCGCTCGATACGGTCGCCGCGCGTTTTAGGAACTTCGCAAGTTCAGTCTCGTCGTAGACAACGCTCATCGCGGCACCCGAGAGCACATATGACGGGCGAATGAGCACCGGATAGCCGAGTACGAGCGCTGCCTTCTTTGCGGCACGGGTCGTGGTGAGCTCTACCCACGCAGGCTGATCAATGCCGAGACGGTCGAGCATCTTGGAGAACACATGGCGGTCCTCTGCTCGGTCGATGTCGCTCGGGTCCGTACCGAGTATCGGGACATGGTGCGCGTGGAGCGGGAGCGCGAGATTGTTCGGGATCTGGCCACCGGTCGATATGCAGACACCCTTCGGCTTCTCGAATTCAACAATGTCGAGAATGCGCTCGAGCGTGAGCTCTTCGAAGTAGAGACGGTCGGATACGTCGTAATCCGTGGAAACGGTTTCCGGATTGGAGTTGATCATGATGGTGTCGAATCCCTCGCGTTTGAGGGTGCCGAGCGCTTGGACGCACGCCCAGTCGAATTCCACAGATGAGCCTATGCAGTAAGGCCCCGAGCCGACCACCGCCATGTGGTGCTCGCCGCGCTCGATGTCGTGCTCGATGCCGTGATACGTAAGGTAGAGGTAATTGGTCTTCGCAGGGAACTCGCCGGCGAGCGTATCGATCTGCTTGATGCACGGAAGGACGCCGAGCTTCTTGCGAAGCGCGCGGACCTTATCATGCGAACTCTTGCGGATCGTGGCGATCTGCATGTCGCTGAAGCCGGCGCGCTTTGCTTCGAGCATGAGGTTTCGGTCAAGTCGCGCGCGCTTGATCTTCTTTTCGACGTCGGTAATGTGTTTCATCTTGTGCAGGAACCAGGGATCAATGAGGGACATCGTGTGCAGCTTTTCGACGCGGACACCTTTGCGCAAGGCTTCCGCGAGCGCGAATATGCGGCGCGTGGTCGGCACTTTGATCTCCTTTTGGTACTGCGGTATACGGAAGTTACCGTTACGCTGCGAGGTAAATCCGTCCGCCCCGATGTTGAGACTCCTGATCGCTTTTTGCAATACTTCTTCAAAGCTTCTGCCGATGGCCATGACCTCGCCTACGCTCTTCATTTCGGTACCGATCTGCGTTGCGGCCCCCTCAAATTTCGCAAGGTCCCACCGGGGCATTTTGAGCACGACGTAATCGAGCGCCGGTTCGAAACACGCCGTCGTCTTGCGAGTAACTGAGTTCTTGAGCTGTGTCAGCGTATATCCGAGGCCGAGCTTCGCAGCCACGAATGCGAGCGGATATCCCGTGGCCTTGGAAGCTAGTGCCGAAGATCTCGAGAGACGAGCGTTCACCTCTATCACTCGGTACTGAAATCCGCCAGCCGGCGGATTCGGATCAAGCGCGTATTGGATATTGCATTCGCCGACAATGCCGAGGTGGCGGATCGTTCGTATCGCGATCTCGCGAAGCATGTGGTATTCGTGGTTTGTGAGCGTCTGCGATGGCGCGACCACGATGCTCTCACCTGTGTGGATCCCCATCGGATCGATGTTCTCCATATTGCACACAGTGATGCAGTTGTCCGCACGGTCGCGAACCACTTCATACTCGATCTCTTTCCAGCCGCCCAGGTATTCCTCGATGAGCACTTGCGACACGTTCCGGAACACTTCCGTAAGTTTCGCAGAAAGCTCTTTTGCATCCTGTACGACCCCGGAACCCTCACCGCCGAGCGCGAAGCCGGCGCGCACCATGACCGGGTAACCGATGCGGTCCGCTGCCCTGAGTGCGTCCGGTATGGTACGTGCCCCGTGGCTTTTTGCGGTCTGAACGTCTATTTCCTTCAGGCGCAGAACGAACAGATCGCGATCTTCCGTATCGCGGATCGTTGAGACGGGCGTACCCAGAATGCGGATCCCGTGCTTTTTTAGTACGCCGCTTTCTTCAAGCGCGAGGCCGAGATTGAGCGCCGTCTGACCGCCGAAGCTGAGGAATATCGCATCCGGTCGTTCGCGTTCGATAACATCAATGGCGAATTGCTCCGTGAGAGGAAGAAAGTAAACGGTATCGGCGAGTTTGTCGTCGGTCTGCACCGTCGCGATATTCGGGTTCATCAGAACGACCTTGATGCCTTCCTCCTTGAGCGCTTTGATCGCCTGCGAGCCTGAGTAATCGAATTCACCGGCCTGTCCTATCTTGAGACCACCGGAACCGAGAAGAAGCACCTTTTTTGGTAGAGGCATCATACGCGTACGGTGAGGCGTCGGCGACCGGACAACTCCTTAAGAAAGTCGTCAAATATCCATGCAGTGTCGGTGGGCCCAGGCGACGCCTCAGGATGGAATTGCACCGAGCGCCAGGGCTTTGAATTGTGCTTGATACCCTCGACGCTTCCATCATTGGCATTCACGAACCAGGTCGACCAGCTCGACGGAAGGGAATTCGCATCGACCGCAAATCCGTGATTTTGTGAGGTGATGTAGCAGCGTTCCGTTTCGGTGTCGACACACGGCTGATTCTGGCCGCGATGACCATATTTCAGTTTGTAGGTGGCACCACCAGCCGCAAGAGCGAGGAGTTGGTTGCCAAGGCAAACGCCGAGGATGGGGACGCCCGAGCGCATCGCGTTGCGAATGTTCACGACCGTGGGCATGCACATTTCCGGATCGCCGGGACCATTCGAGAGAACGAGAGCGTCGTACTGCTCCGTGGAGAAGTCGTAGTTCCAGGGCACACGAATGAGGGTCACGTTGTCCCGTGAGAGAGAACGAACGATGTTTTCCTTTGCACCGCAGTCGACAAGCACGATGCGGATACGACCGTTGCCATATTCGCGTCGCTCTTTGATGCTTACCTTCGCCACAAGATTCTCGCGATTGGGATCCGGGAACTCCGTCGGTTCGTTCTTCGAAATATGGCCGAGCATGACACCGCGTTCACGCAAGCGCTTCGTGAGCGCGCGGGTGTCGACGCCCGTAAGCGCGGGGATGCGTGATGTTTTGAGCCACATCTGGAGCGAATGCCGCGCATCGTGATGCGAGTATTCGGTCGAATATTCCGACACGATGAGACCGGCAGCTTGGATGCGCTCTGATTCGAAATCGGCCGCGCGCGGCACACCGTAGTTGCCGACGAGCGGGTATGTGCAGACGATGATCTGGCCCGCGAACGAAGGGTCGGTAAGGCTTTCGACGTAGCCGGTCATGCCGGTAGAGAACACTACTTCACCGGCGACGGGCCGGTCCGCACCGAAGCTCGTGCCCTCACATACGGTGCCGTCTTCTAGAAACAATCGCATAGTCATATTACGTACCCTCCTTCGCCAAGGCTACGGAGGGTTGTGCCCCTATATAAAAAGCTCGCGATTTCTCGCGAGCTACACAGGCACAAAAATACACCCAGTCGGGTGTCCTTCTTCGGAAGCTTCTGTGGAGTCATTAAAAGTCCAGTATAGACCTCTTTTCAGGTGCTCGGTACTGAGGTCGCTGGGGATATCTCTTTTCTGTATACTCCGAAGATGACCAAAGGTAGCCTGAAGAAGTTACAATTGCCCGATGAGCCGGGGATCTACCTATTTAAGAAAGGCAGAAAGATCCTCTATATCGGCAAAGCGGCGAATCTGCGCGACAGGGTACGAAGCTATTTCTCGGCGGACCTTATAAGAGGCCGTGCCGAAAGTATCGTCTCCATGGTGGAGAAGGCGAGCACTATTTCATATCGCCGGACCGATTCGGTGCTCGAAGCGCTTATATTGGAAGCGAATCTCATCAAACAGCATCAGCCACCGTACAATGTCGCGTCGAAGGACAACAAAAGCTTCAACTACGTGGTCGTGACGAAAGAGGACTTTCCCCGCGTACTTCTGGTGCGGGGGCGTGAGCTCTACCAAAATTGGAACGACGCACAAATAAAGAAACTGTTCGGACCATACCCGCAGGGGCTTTCGCTCCAAGAGGCTCTTAAGATAGTCCGGAGGATATTTCCGTACCGCGACAACAAATGTACGCCTTGTCCCGAGCAGCTAAAGAAGAACGCAAAACGCTGTGCGCCCTGTTTCAATCGACAGATCGGTCTGTGTCCCGGGGTATGCAGCGGAGAAATGAGCAAAGAGGACTATGCGCAAACGGTAAGGCACATCTGCGAGCTCTTCTCGGGAAATTTCAGAGGTCTGAAAAGGCAGCTTACAAAAGAGATGCGAAGTGCGTCGAAGGCTGAGGATTTTGAGAAGGCAGAGCGTCTCAAGCGGCAGTGTCTTGCGCTCGACCACATCAAGGATGTGTCGCTCATAAAAAGTGAACGCGTGTCCGCGGGCGGCGGCGCACGCGTGGAGGCATTCGACGTGGCGCACACGGCTGGAGCCG
>Ga0172380_10009180_pt1 | contig 10598 bp, 11 predicted proteins | sample Leawe162metaG_FD_119747 | JGI IMG/M metagenome (GOLD analysis project Ga0172380, IMG submission 119747) | Leachate microbial communities from a municipal landfill in Southern Ontario, Canada - Leachate well 162 metaG | ecosystem: Engineered > Solid waste > Landfill > Unclassified | place...
CGCGGGGATGACGCTAATTCCCCGGCCGGGCGACGATGCCCGCCTTGACCGGATCGAGTGCGACTTTTTCGCCGGCGGAAACGCCCGCCAGCACTTCGTGGAAGCCGCCTGCGAGGGGCTCGGAGAGCCGCACCTGGCGCAGGCGCGCCGCGTTCTTCTCGTCGATGACGTACACCGCCGTCACCTCGCCCCGGCGCAGCACGGCCGCGGCGGGAATCAGGAGCTTCTTCGACTTGCCGGTGACGAAATGGGCGCGGGCGAACATGCCGGGAATGATGCCGGGCTGGTTGTCGGGCAGATACACGCGTGCCTGCACGGTGTGGGTGCGCGGATCGGCGGCGGGAAAGACTTCGACCTTCACCGCATCCACCCATTTTCTGCTCTCGGGGAATTCGACCTTGGCGCGCAGGTTGGCGCGCACTTCGGCCAGCTTGTACTGCGGGATGCTGCCGGTGACGCGCAGGCCCTTCGGGTCGTAGACGGTGATGAGCGGCTTGCCCGGGGTCGCCATCTCGCCCGCCTCGGTGTGGCGCTGGGCGACGAAGCCGGTCAGCGGCGAGACGATGCTGGCGTGGCTGGCGGCCGCACCGGCGGCGCCGCTGCCGGCCTGCGCCGCCTTGTACTCGGACTCGGCCTTGTCGAGCGCGGCCTTGCTGATGAATTTCTGCGTGTGGAGATTCTTCGTGCGCTCGTAGTTGGCCCTGGCGTTGGAGAGCGTGGCCTGGCTGGCAGCGTAGCCCTGGACGGCCTCGCGTGCATCGATGCGCATGAGGAGCTGGCCCTGCTTCACGGCATCGCCGGCATCGGCGCGCACTTCGATCACGCGGCCCGGCACCTGGGCAGCGATGACGGCCTGCTTCACCGCCTCGACGACGGCCTCGGCGGGATAGGTCAGCTCGATCTCGCGCAGCTCGACCGGAGCGGTGGCCAATGTGGCCGTGGGCGTCGCCTGGGCAAGAGTCAGTCCCGGCAGGACGGCGGCCAGCAGCAGAAAGGCGTGTCTGGAGGTCATGGGCCGTATATTAGTATTTTCTTATATTCTTTGTCAAGGCCGGAATACGGGCGGGCCCGAATGCGTCAATAATGTAGGCCGACATCCCGGAAGACAAGTATGCGCGCCCTGATTTGTTCGATCCTCCTGCTGTTCGCCGTCCCGGCCGCGGCCGAAGACATGCCGGCCTGGTTCAAGGAATCCTTCCTCGACATCCGCGAGGACGCCGCCGAGGCGGCGAAAGGCGGCCGCCGCCTGATGCTGTATTTCCACCAGGACGGCTGCCCCTACTGCGCCAAGCTGCTGCGCGAGAACTTCGGCGACAAGGCCATCGCCGAGAAGACGCGAAAGCACTTCGACGTGATCGCCATCAACCTGTGGGGCGACCGCGAGGTGACCGACCTCGCCGGCAAGCCGACCACCGAGAAGGAATTCGCCAAGGCCTTGCGCGTGCAGTTCACGCCGACCCTGCTGGTGCTCGACGAAAAGGGCGGCACGGCGCTGCGCCTGAACGGCTACGTGCCGCCGCACCAGTTCCATGCCGCGCTCGACTACGCCGGCGGGCGGCTGGAGAAGAAGCAGTCGTTCACCGACTACCTGCTGGTGCGCGAGCCCGCGCCGGCGAGCGGCCGGCTGCACGCGCAGCCGTGGCTGCTGCCCCCGCCCATCGACCTGTCGAAGCGCGACGGCAAGCCGCTGCTGGTGCTCTTCGAGCAGAAGGTGTGCGCCGGCTGCGACGAGATGCACGCCGAGGGCTTCCCGCGGCCCGAGGTGGCGGCGCTGCTGAAGCGCTACCGCGCAGCGCGGGTGGACATCGCTTCGCGCGAGGCGCTGAAGACGCCGAATGGCAAAGCGCTTGCGATGCGCGACTGGGCGCGGCAGATGAAGATCATCTACACGCCGAGCTTCGTCTTCTTCGACGGCGGCGGGCGCGAGGTCTTCCGCGTCGAGGGGTATCTCAGGCCCTTCCACCTCGCCTCCTCGCTGGATTACGTGGCTTCCGGCGCCTACAAAAAACAGCCGGAGTTCCAGCGCTTCATCGAGGCGCGCGCCGCGGCGCGACGGGCGCAGGGGGAGAAGATCGAGCTGATGAAGTAGCGCTCAGCGCTTCAGCTTGATGATGCCGAGCGCGCCCATCACCATCTTCTCGAAGACCGGCTCGGAGGTGCCCTTCTTCATCTTGCGCATGAAGTACTTCTCGAAGGCGATCTTCGCCAGGTGCACCCACTTGCCCTCAGAAAACCAGTTGACGTTCCGCGGCGGGATCTGCGGCAGGGCGACGAAGGCGACGCCGGTGTCGCCGAAGTCGGCGAGGCAGACGGCATTCCAGGTGGCTTTCCCGGCGGGTTCCTTGCCGTCGAGCTCGGCGCGGATGTTGTGCACCGTGGCGGTGCCCATCGATTCGATCATGTAGCCGGTCTTCGGCACGCCGGTGGGCACCGGCGTCGGCTCCGGCGGCGCGATGGCGACGCAGACGCCGACCGCGTAGATGTTCCTGTACTTCGGGTTGCGCTGGTGCTCGTCGACGACGATGAAGCCGCGCGGGTTGGCCAGGCCCTCGATGCCGAAGACGGCGTCGATGCCCTTGAAGGCCGGCAGCATCATCGAATACCTGAAGTCGAGCACGTGCTCCTTCTTCGGCGTGCCGTCGTCGTTGTGCTCGGTGACGTGCATCCTGCCGGCCTCGACCCGGGTGGTCCTGGCGTTGCAGATCCACCGGATGTGGCGGTCGCGGAAGAGCGATTCGAGCATGCCCTTGGAGTCGCCCACCCCGCCCAGGCCGAGATGGCCGATGTAGGGCTCGGCGGTGACGAAGGTCATCGGCACCTTGTCGCGGATCTTGCGGCGGCGCAGGTCGGTGTCCATGATGGCGGCGTACTCGTAGGCCGGGCCGAAGCAGGAGGCGCCCTGCACGGCGCCGACCACGATGGGGCCGGGGTCCTTGACGAATTCGTTCCAGGCCTTTTCCGCCGCGACGGCGTGGTCGACGTGGCAGATCGAGTGGGTGTGGCCGTCGGGGCCGAGGCCTTCGATCTCCTCGAAGGCGAGCTTCGGGCCGGTGGCGATGACGAGGTAGTCGTAGTCCATCGTGCCGCCGTCGCCGAGTTCGAGCTGGTTCTTGTCGGGATGCACGCGCTTGACGCCAGCCGAGGAGAAAGCGATGTTCTTGCGGCCGAGGATGGTTTCCAGGTCGAGCTCGATATCCTCGCGCTTGCGCCAGTTGACGGCGACCCAGGGATTGGACGGCACGAAATGGAAGGTCTTCGAATTCGAAACGACCGTGACGCGGTCTTCCTTGCGCAGGGCTTCCTTCATCTCGAACGCCGTTGGCAGGCCGCCGAGACCGGCGCCCATGATCACGATATGTGCCATCCGGATCTCCTCAATTGGTTTTCTGGCCGGAAGATCCGGCAAGTTGGCCATTATGGTGCGCCCGCATTCCGCTTTGCAGAAACGATTGCGATGCGACGATAACGACTATCTATCGTTTCAGGCCTGAACCTTGTCCCGCCAGATATTGCGGCAGCCGGTCTCGCGGATGAACAGCGTGGCTACTGCGCCGAGCGCGGCGAAGCCGGCCATCAGCAACAGCCCGGTCCGGTAGTCGGCCGCCGTGTACAGGCGCGCGCCGCCTTCCATGCCGCCCTGCCAGCTGCGGTCCATCATCCAGCCCACCAGCGGCTGCAGGATGGCCGGCCCGAGGAAGACGCCGACGTTCACCACGCTGGTAGCCGTGCCGGAGAGCAGGGGCGGATTGACTTCCTTGGCGCAGGCCCAGGACAGTGTCAGGCTCGCCGTCACCGCGCCCATGGCGGCGCACGCCGCATAGGTGGCCGCCGGGGGAAGCGGGTCCGCGACGACCCAGATCCACCAGCCGAGGGCATGCAGGAAGGCGCCGCCGACCATCAGCGGCTTGCGCCGGCGCAGGCGGTCGGAGAGCGGCCCGACGATGGCGCAGCCGATGCCGAAGCCGGCGAAATACATGCTGATGTGGTTGGAGGCGGCCGCCCGCGTCATGCCATGCACCTGGGTGAGGAAGGGCACCGCCCACAGGCCGGCGAAGGCGAAAAAGCTGCCGGCAATGCCGAAGTTCACGAAGAAGCCGGGCCAGGTGTCGCGGTTCTTCATGACGGCGATGAGGCTGCCCAGCCAGGCGGTGCGATCGACATGCGCGCTGGCATGCGCGGCGGCGCCCTTGCCGCCCGGCCGGTCCTGCACCAGAAACCAGGAGAGCACGCCGATGAGCAGGGAAAGAACGCCGATGCCGACGAACACCGCGCGCCAGCCGGTCGTCTGCGCCGCCCAGGCGAGCGGCGTGCCGGCCGACATCGAGCCGACGTTGCCGATGAACATGACGGCGCCGGTGAGCGTGGCGAAGCGGTTGTCCTCATACCAGACGGCGATCAGCTTGAGCATGGCGATGAAGGCCACCGAGACGCCGAGGCCGGCCAGCGTGCGGCCGGCGACCGCCATCTCGAAGCTCGGCGCCAGGCCGAAGAGCAGCGAACCCGCGCCGGCGACGATGCCGCCGAGGGTGAGGATCTTGCGCGGTCCCAGCGTGTCGGCGAGCACGCCGGTGGGAATCTGCATCAGCGTATAGACGTAGAAATACGTCGCGGCCAGGACGCCGAGCGAAGCCGCGCTGGCCTCGAAGGCGGCGGCGAGGTCGCGCGCGATGGCCGCCGGCGCGACGCGATGGAACATGGACAGCAGATACGAGCCGATCGCCAGCAACATCACCATGTTGCGCAGGCGCTTCTGCTGTGGGGTCAATTCAATCATCGTAGGAAAAAGTCAGTCCCGGCGATACGGCGGCGGCGGCGCCGGCGCGGCCGATCTCGTCGAGGTGGCACTGCAGCTCGGTGCGATCCATACCCTCGAAGGACAGGCTGAGGAAGGTGAGGATGCGCTCGGCCAGCAGTGCGTAGGCTTTCATGAAGGCGGCGCGCCTGTCGTCGTCGCTGCCATCCACGGCTGCGGGATCGTCGACGCCCCAGTGCGCGCGCAGGAAATTCCCCGGCCACACCGGACAGGCCTCGCTGGCGGCGTTGCCGCACACCGTCACCACGAGATCGAGTTCCGGCGCGCCCGGCGCGGCGAATTCGTCCCAGCTCTTGCTGCGCAGGTGGGCGGTATCCAGCCCCTGCGCTTCCAGCAGTTCCAATGCGAAGGGATTCACCTTGCCGGCCGGCCTGCTGCCGGCGGAATAGGCACGCACGCGGCCGCCGCCCAAGGCGTTGAACAGCGCCTCGGAGAGAATGCTGCGCGCCGAGTTGCCGGTGCAGAGGATGAGGATGTTCCAGGGGCGGTCGCTCATAAGCCATCCACAAAAATTCCGCCCTTTTACAAAGGGGGGCTTCATCATCATAAACGCTTGCCGGGTTGACGCAGCGTCAAACATCCGCCGTCGAGGGCGAGCGTGCCCTCGGCCTGCAGCCGCGCCAGGGCGCGGTAAAGCGCCTCGTGCGTGAGTCCCAGATCGGCTGCCCAGGCCTTGCGCGACTGCATCAATGTGAGCGTACCCGCCGTGCCCTCGGATTCGATGGCGTGCAGGATGCGCTCCGCCGCGGAGTGCAGGCTCAGGCGCTCGCAGCGCGCGCGCAGCTTGCGCACTTCGCGCGCCAGTAGCGCCATCCAGGCATTGCGGAAGGCCGCGTCGTGGTCCAGCGCTTCGCGAAATGCCCTGATCGGGAAAACCAGCAGGCGGCTTGCCGCCGCCGCGACGGCATCGCAGTGATAGGCCTTCGCTTCCAGGCTGGCCTCGGCGAAGAAGCCGCCGCGGCTGCGCTGCAGGACAACCTCGGCGCCGCCACGCGAACGCCGCAACAGGCGCACTTCGCCATCGAGGACATACAACATCGCCTTCGGCCGCTCGCCCTGACGGAAGAGCGTCTCGCCGGCGGCGAACTCGCGCAGGCGGGCGGCGTCGCGCAGCGCAACCGGAATGTGCGCGAGTTCGGAATGTGACTCGGCGAACGCCGCCCAGTCCACCGCTACACCTTCAGCCATCCGCGCCGCGAGGCGTGGTAGGCGAGGAAGCCGAAGATCACCGCAATGCCGACGTTCCACATGGCGAACACCGCCGTCGCCAGCACGACGAAGCGGTCCACCTTCTCCGGCCCGGGATCGCGCCCGCCGAGGGCGAGTTCGGCGCCCGCCAGGAACAGGATCACGCCGAGCACCGGCGGCGGGAACAGCCGGAACAGGGTCAGCATCGAGCCGCCGAAGAACAGCGCCAGCACGATCAGCAGGCCGCCGAGCATGATCGAGGCGCCGCCGGTGCGCGCACCGAATTTGACGTGGCCGGCCATGCCGCCGGCGCCGTGGCACATCGGGATGCCGCCGAGCGCGCTCGACCAGAGGTTCATCACGCCGGTGGAGAAGGCCACCTTGCGCTCCGTCACCGGCCGGTCGGGAAACAGGCGGTTGTTCTCCTCGCCGATGGCGATCAGCGCGTTGCCGAAGGTGAGCGGCAGCTGCGGCAGGGCCAGCAGCACGGCGCCCAGCCAGACGTCCTGCCAGGACAGCGCCGGCCAGGCGAAGGCCGGCAGGTGGAAGGCCGGCCTGATCGTCGCCAGGCTGTCGGCGAGGGTCGGCTGCTCGACGAGGGCCACTACCGCGCCGGCCAGCAGCAGGACGACCATGGCGGGAAAGCGCGAGCGCGCCAGCAGGATGAAAGTCAGTGCCAGCAGCACGGCGGACACCGCCCATCCCTGCGCCATCATGCGGATGCCCTCCAGCATGAAGCTGAAGCCGAGGCCCATCACCACGCCGAGCAGGGCCGGCTTCGGGATCCACTGCGACAGGCGCTTGGCCAGCCCGCTGGCGGCAAGCGCCAGCCAGATCAGCCCGGTCGCCACGCCGGCGCCCGCCACCAGCGCCGGCGTCAGCGCGACGGCGCCGGCCGTCTGCGTGATCGCGGCGGCGCCGATGGCCTTCATCGGCTGCACGGGGAACGGCGTCCTGAAATGCAGGCCGGCGACGACCAGCGCGACGCCGATGGCGAGCAGGATGCCCGTCGGATCCATCTTGAGGATGGACACGTAGGCGACGACGAAGGGGATCAGCGTGCCGAGGTCGCCGAAGGCGCCGGCGAGTTCGGCGAGGTCGAAGCGGTTCTTCTCATGCGGCATCGGTCTTGCCTGTCCGGAAATGTGATCCGGATCATAACCCGGCCGCGGCCGCCGCGCCTATCCTGCAAGCTGGCCCATTCGAGGAACCGAACCATGAAGCGAATCCTTTGCCTTGCACTGGCCGCCGGCCTCGGCACGGCCCACGCCCAGCCGCACGACCCCGCCATGCACATGCAGCATCACGGACAGCCGCCGGCGCAGGCCGCGAAAGCGCCCCAGGCCATGCCGAAGGACACCCGCCAGGCCGTCTATTTCCCGAAGGTGCTGCGCGAGCACACGCTCGCCAACATGCGCGACCACCTGCTGGCGCTGCAGGAAATCCAGGCGGCGCTGGCGCAGCAGGAATACGACAAGGCCGCCGACATCGCGGAACACCGGCTGGGCATGAGCTCGCTCTCCCTGCACGGCGCCCACGACGTGGCGAAGTACATGCCGAAGGGCATGCAGGAGGCCGGCACCGGCATGCACCGCAACGCCAGCCGCTTCGCCGTCGCGGCGAAGGACGCCGGCGCCACCGGCGACGTCAGGCCGGCGCTCGCCGCCTTGGCCGCGACGACGGCGCAATGCGTGGCCTGCCACGCCGGCTACCGCGTCAAATAGGGTTGCATCACACCACAAGGGAGGGGTCAAAATGACCGGCAAGAAAACGACCGTACTGCTGTCCGCACTGCTCGCGGCCTGCGCCACCGCCACCATTCCCGCCGTCAGGGAGGGCCTGGTCGAATACTACGGCTCGCAGAAAACCATCTTCGACACCGGCAAGGCGGAAGGCCGCGTGCCGCTGGCGGCGATGTCGGGCGCCAACGGCGCCTTCGGCGTCGGCGCTTACGAGGGCCTGGACGGCGAGATCACCGTCTTCGAAGGCAAGCCCTACGTCACCAAGGTGCGCGGCAATGGCTTCATCATGGACAACAGCCAGAGCGGCGCGGCAATCTTTTCTGCCTGGACGAAGAACACGCAATGGCGCGACGAACCGTTGCCGAATGACATAAGGACTTATCTCGACCTGCAGCGCCACGTCAAGGCGCGCGCCGCCGCCGCGGGCATCGACATGGCCAGGCCCTTCCCCTTCCTGCTGACGGGAACGCCGACCGAGCTGAAGTGGCACATCAACGTCAACCTTACGGAAGGCAAGCCGATCGACCGCGACCTGTTCAGGAAATCGAAGGCCAACTACGTGATGAAGAACCAGCCGGTGGACATCGTCGGCTTCCACTCGGAAAAGCATCCGGGCATCTTCATCAGCGCCTATGCGCCGGCCATCAAGGAGAAGGACGTGAAGAACGCCATCCACATCCATCTCGTGTCGAAGGACGGCAAATCGGCCGGCCACATCGACGACATCACCCTGGGCGGCGGCATGACGCTGCGCCTGCCGAAGCACTGAGGCAGGGGAAGCTCAAAACTCCAGCGCGTCCTTGATGGCGGCGATGCCGGCGTTGGCGCATTTCTCGTCGAGGTTGCCACCCGGCGCGCCGGAAACGCCGATGCCGCCGAGGATGCTGCCGCCGCCCTCGATGGGCAACCCGCCGCCGACCATCACGACCCTGGGCAGCTGGCGGATGCCGCTGGCCGGCTTGCCCGCCTGCGTTTCCGCCGCCATGGCCGTGGTGCTGGTACGGAAGCTCACCGCTGTCCACGCCTTGCCGATAGCCGTCTTCGGCGTGTGCGCGCCGGCATAGCGGTCGCGCAGCATGACCTGGGTGAGGCCGGAGCGATCCACCACCGCGACGGCGACCTGATAGCCGCTGTCGCGGCAGGACTTCAGCGCCGCCTGCGCGGCCTTCAGCGCCGTCTCCGGCGTCAGCGTGCGGATGTTGTAGGTGGCGTCCTGCGCGGCGGCGCCGCCGGATGCCAGCGCAAGGACCAGTGCGGTGCGAAGAATCGTCTTGTGTGCCATGTTCCCCTCCTCAGCGAAAGTACCGTCAGGAAATCTACCACTTCACCGGCTGCCGCCGGCATCAGTTTTTCCTTTTGCATAATAAGCCAGCAGGGCACCGATCTCCAGATCGCTGAAGGGATTGCGCCAGGCGGTGCTGCGATCGCCGCGGACGCCGATCAGCAGACGGGCGGCGAATTCCTCGCGCGGCATGCTTTTCGCCTGCTCGAAGAGATTGAAGGCCGGCAGCTGCGTATCCGTTGCCGGCGCCTCGTGGCAGCCGGCGCAGGCCTGGCGGTGGATGGCTTCGCCCAGCCGCAGCCGCTCGGGCGTGGCCTGTGCCGGCAGGAGCGTGCCGGCGTCGAAAGGGTGCTTGCGCTGCAGGGCGCCGAGGCCACTGCGCAGGGCGCGCCAGTCGCGCCGCGCCAGGGCGTCACGCAGGGCCGGCACTGCAGCGGCATCGCCAGCGGCGCGCCGCAGCAGCAGGGGCAGGGAGGAAAGTGCGCCGGCGAGCCGGGCGTGCAGGCCTTCACGGTGTTGCGGCGATTCGGTATTCGCTTCGATGCGCCGCGCGTCGCCGAGCATGACCGTCAACTCGGCGGCGAGACGCCGCTGATGCTCGTCCTGCGCCGCGGCCGCGGCGGAAAAAACCGCCGCAGCCGCAAACGCCAGAACGAAACGCAACTTCACGGTCAGTTCAGCTTGACCTTCTGCTCCATCGAGCCGCCCTTGAGCTGGGTCCACTCGACCATCGAGCCGTCGTACATGCGCGCCTTCTTGTTGCCCATCAGCTCGCTGGAGACGAACCAGCCGACCGAGGCCCAGTGGCCGGTGTTGCAGAAGTTGATCTGCTCGCCGCTGGTGGGCACGTTGGCGACCTTGTAGAGCTGCTCGAGCTGCGACTTGTTGCGGAACTGGCCCATGCCGTTCACCGTCAGCCAGCCGTTGGGCAGGTTCTTCGCACCGGCCAGGGTGCCGCTCTCCGGCGACTTCGGATGGCGGTTGATGCCGACGTACTGGTCTTCGGGACGATGGTCGACCAGCAGCACGCCCGCGGCCTTGGCCTTCTTGACGTCGTCCATGGTGACCAGCATCTCCTTGCGCAGGCTCGCCTTGAAGGCCTTCGCCTCGGCCTTCTGCGCGCCGGCCTGCACCGGGTTGGCCTTGGTCTTGTCCTGTTCCCTGGTCCACGCCGCCATGCCGCCGTCGAGGATCGAGACGTTGTCGTGGCCGAGCACCTTGAAGGTCCAGTAGACGCGCGTGGCGACGCCGACGTCGGTCGAGTTCATGCCGATCGGCACCAGCACGACGTGGGTGGCGTTGTCGATGCCGAGGGCGCCGATATGGGCGACGAGCTTGTCCAGCTTCTCGGGGAACATGTCCGGCACCTTGTCGGCGGCGCGCTCCTCGCGCCAGCCGTCCTTGGCGTAGTTGCTGTTCACCGCGCCGGGAATGTGGGCGCGCAGGTAGTCGGGCGGCGGCTGGAAGTCGACGATGGCGAGGCCCGGCTTGCCGAGGTTGGCCTTCAGCCAGTCGATGTTCACCAGCGGATCGGCCGCCGTCGCCGCGCGCGCCGACAGCAGGAGGAAGAGCA
>Ga0172380_10009181_pt1 | contig 10598 bp, 6 predicted proteins | sample Leawe162metaG_FD_119747 | JGI IMG/M metagenome (GOLD analysis project Ga0172380, IMG submission 119747) | Leachate microbial communities from a municipal landfill in Southern Ontario, Canada - Leachate well 162 metaG | ecosystem: Engineered > Solid waste > Landfill > Unclassified | place...
TGAGATTAAAGACAATACCGTAGTGATGAAGGACGGCACCTTACGTTCTGTTTTGTTAGTTTCCAGTATTAACTTTGCTTTAAAAAGTGAGGACGAACAAAATGCTGTCATAGATTCTTACGCCAGATTTTTAAATAATATTAATTTCTCTCTACAAATTGTTATCCAGTCGCGGGAGCTGGATATTGATAACTATATTGAATACTTAAAAGGCAAAGAAAAAGAACAGACTAACAAATTATTAAAAGTGCAGACCGGAGATTACATCTCGTATATTAAAGAACTGATCTCTTTGGGTAAAATCATGAATAAAAGATTTTATGTCATAGTGCCCTATGATCCTTTAACCGACAAACATAAAAATTTCCTCAGTTTAATATCCGAAGCTTTACGCCCGGCTACTATTATTAAATTAAAGGACAAAACTTTTCGAAATTATCAAGAAATGTTGGATAGACGCGTTGATAGCGTAATGGGTGGTTTGGAGTCTATGGGAGTGGCCGTGGCTCGCTTGGATACGCAGAGCTTAATTGAGTTATATTATAAAACTTACAATCCAGAAACATCAAAACATCAAGAATTGGTGGACATAGATAAGCTCCGTGTGGAAAAATAGTTAGTAGTGTGAAATAAATTTTTTCTTATGATAGATTTTAGTAAAGAGAAAAAAATAAATAATTTAACTCTCAACACCCCGATTAAATTGGGTTCTTCGCGGGGTCCGGGAATTGAAGCTAACCCAGAATTAACTAAAGAAGTTATTGAAGAAGAGAAGTCTTATCGTCGTGGTATTTTGTCGGTTCGCGATATTATCGCTCCCGCCGCTTTAAAAGTAGAGCCAAATCTCCTTCATCTCGGTGATAAGTTTCTAAGGACACTGTTTGTTATCAGTTATCCGCGTTATATTTCTGTTGGTTGGTTTGCCCCTATTATCAATTTGAATTTCACTTTTGATATTTCCATGTTCTTTTATCCGGTTAAGTCGGCTATTATTTTAAAACAATTAAAAAATAAAGTGGGCGCTCTAGAAGCACAAATTGTCTCTGACGCGGAGAAAGGAGCGGCGCGTGATCCGTTGCGGGAGACGGCTTTGCGTGATATTGAATATTTGCGTGACGCCTTAACGCAAGGGACAGAAAAGTTTTTTCAATTTGCCCTCTATGTTACTTTATATGAAAAAGATAAGGATAGTTTGGATCGTCTGTCGGATCAGGTAGAAGATATTTTTGGTTCACGTTTAGTATATTCGCGTCGCGTTTATTATCAGGCTGAACAAGGCTTTAATTCTACCTTACCTCTGGGTGACGATGAGTTATATATTACTTTTAATATGAACTCTTCTCCGATTGCCTCATCTTTTCCTTTTATTTCTAGTGAATTAACTAGTGATCGCGGTATTCTCTATGGTATTAATCGTCATAATAACAGCTTAATTTTATTTGATCGTTTTTCTCTACAAAACGCCAACTCCGTAGTTTTTGCTACTTCTGGCGCCGGTAAGAGTTATGCTATTAAATTGGAAATATTGCGCTCTTTGATGTTAGGGACTGATGTTATCGTGATTGATCCGGAATATGAGTATAAGCATTTGTCGGAAGCGGTCGGGGGAACTTATATTAATATTTCTTTAGCTTCGGAAAGTAAAATTAATCCTTTTGATTTGCCCCGTGCTATTGGCGGCGAGGCTAAGCCTAAAGATATTATTCGCAGTGCGGTTATTACTCTAAAAGGTTTAGTTCGTTTGATGTTGGGTAACTTGACTTATGATGAAGATTCTATAGTTGATAGAGCCTTGCTAGAAACATATGCCAAGAAAGATATTACACCGGATTCTGATTTAAGTAAGATTGAAGCGCCCGTGATGTCCGATTTTGCTCAGATTTTAGACGGAATGGAGGGTGGGGTTGACTTAGGTTTGCGTTTGAAAAAATTTACAGAAGGAACTTTTGCCGGACTTTTAAACAATCAGACTAACGTAGAGATGGATAATCAGTTAGTTTGTTTTTCGGTGCGAGACCTGGAGGATGAGTTACGGCCGATTGCTATCTATACTATTGTTAATTATATTTGGAATGTAGTGCGGAGTGAAATGAAAAAGCGTATTCTAGTTATTGACGAAGCTTGGTGGATGATGCAGCATGAAGATAGTGCCAAGTTTATTTTTGCCCTGGTAAAACGTTGCCGTAAATATTACTTGGGTGTGACCACCATTACTCAGGATGTTAATGATTTTTTGACCTCTCCTTATGGACAGGCTATTGTTAATAATTCTTCTTTACAGATTCTGTTTAAACAGTCACCGGCGGCGATTGATTTAATTCAAAAAACATTTTTATTAACCGAGGGAGAGAAGTACTTATTGTTGGAGTGTGGTTTGGGCGAAGGTATTTTCTTCGCTGGGACTAAACACGTAGCTATCAAAACGGTCGCTTCTTATACTGAAGATCAGTTAATAACTTCTGATCCGCGTCAGCTTTTAGAGCTGGAGGACGCTAAAAGGGAATTTGCGGAACAGGCGGACGCTGATGCTTATGGATTTCCTGCTGAGGACATGAACAACGAAGAAACGTCTGAAGAGGCAGATATATTAGAGAGGCCCGAAGTAAACAATTAATTTTTCTACAGAAATAAATAAAATAAAATAAAATATATGCGTAGTGATCGTAAAATAATCGGGATTTTAATTATTTTGTTAGGAGTATTGATTATTCTAACTATCTTATACTTTGGTTTCTGGCGTCAGAATACTCCGGTTGTTGATGATAATCCTAGCCAGGCCACTACGACTACTCAGTTACCGAGTGGCGAAATTATTGTTACCACCACACCGGGTGATGTGCCGCGTAATCAAAAAACATATGATATTAGTAGTGAGCCGGTACATGAATTTAATGTTAATGATTTGGAAAAAATGGCAAAAGCTTTTAGTGAGCGTTTAGGTTCATATTCCAGTCAGTCTGATTATAGTAATTTTAGCGATTTAAAAATATATATGACTGAGAGCCTGAAAAATTGGGCGACTCAGTATTCGGCTGAACTGCGTGACGCTAGAGAAGGGAATAGTTATTATGGTATTAGCACGACGGCTATATATGTGAAGGTGAATAGTTTTGATGATGTCGGGGGAAAAGCGGCGGTGACGGTGACCACTGAGCGACGGGAGAGTACGGAAGAAATTAATGGCGGCGATCCTTTTCGTCAGGACATTGATTTAAGTTTTGAAAAAATTAATGGTGAGTGGTTAGTTGATACAGCTTATTGGTCCACCAAATAAATAAATTAACTATGTCCGCCGGAATTAAAACTATTTTTGTTTGTAGTAATTGCGACGCCCAATTTCCTAAATGGAGTGGGCGTTGTTTGGAGTGTGGTTCTTGGGGCACATTGAATAGCAGTGTTACCGACACTAAAAGCGCAAAAAAAGAAGTCGCCAAGAAATTAGGTGGAGCGACAGTTTTAGATTTTAATTCTATTCCTGATACGGCCTTAGCGCGACAGCGGACCGGTAGTGAAGAAATTGATCGAGTTTTAGGTGGTGGTTTAGTGCCAGGATCTTTAATATTGTTAAGTGGTGAACCGGGTATTGGTAAGTCTACTCTGGCGGCGCAGATTGCTGGTGGTTTAGGAAATAAAATAACGACTATTTATGTCAGTGGGGAAGAGTCAGCCGGACAAGTCAAATCTCGTTTACAGCGTTTAAATACTGATTTTAGCCAGCTTAAGTTTGTGTCGGAAACAAATGCCGAAAAAATATGTTCTACCGCCCTGAAATTAAAGCCCGATATTGTTATTATTGATTCTATTCAAACCGTATATTCCGCCCTGATTCCCGCTGAGGCTGGTAGTGTTAGTCAGATTAGAGCGGCGGCCGTTAAATTCTTAGAATTGTCCAAGGAAAATAATATTGCTGTTATCCTCATCGGTCATATCACTAAAGACGGCCAAGTAGCCGGGCCAAAATCTTTAGAACATATTGTTGATACGGTATTATATTTGGAAAACGAAAATACAAATAACTATTGTTTATTACGAGCCACTAAAAATAGGTTCGGCTCAGTTAATGAACTGGGAGTGTTAGAAATGACTGGCACTGGTTTTAAGGAAGTAAAAAATCCTAGCCGTATATTCTTAGATAGCAGTAGTGCTAATATCTCCGGTTCGGCTATTGGTTGTGTTTTAGAGGGGACACGGCCTTTTATGGTGGATTTGCAGGCCTTAGTTACTAAAACTGTCTTTGGTTACCCGCAGCGCAAGGCTAGTGGCTTTGATTTAAATCGCTTGCAGGTCTTAAGTGCTGTTATTACAAAACGGACTAAGATTAATTTAACTACTCAGGATATTATTTTAAATGTAGTTGGTGGTTTACGAATTAGCGACCCCGCTTTAGATTTGGCCGCTTGTGCCGCTATTATTTCTTCATCTTTAAATAAAACCTGGGAGCGTCGTACCGTCGCCTTAGGAGAGGTGGGTTTAGGCGCAGAAGTACGTAATGTTTTTAAATTAGAAATGCGTTTGAAGGAGGCGGAACGTTTAGGTTTTGAGGCCGCCGTAATTCCTGATGTAGAAGTGAAGGGAAGCAAGTTGCGTTTAATGAAGATAAAAAATTTGGATGAACTGGCTGAGATTATTAAATAGTATTTAAATATTGTAAGCAATAAAAAAGAGCATACAGGTGTATGCTCATTTGACTAAAAAGTTGTTAGCCTATCCTATCACGTTCGCCGTCTCTGGCTTTTTTTCTAAAATTTTTATAGTTAAGAGCTCTTTGTTCAGCCCTTTAATCTTGTCAATCTCCATAGCTTTTTGTGGGGAGGTGCTAAACAATTTATGAAAAACTTGTTTAGCTGTTTTGTTACTATGGTGAGATAGATTCCAGATTGGAATAGATTTCCTGGAATTACCATCAAAAATTTCCACGTGGTATCCTTTTTCTGGATGCTTGAAACCACCATTGATTATTACCTTTTCACCATTCAATATAGCGGTTAATCTTGATTCACTCATATTTACTCCTATATGCTCGCATCTGTTATGTGTGAGCGGTTTAAGGGCGTCGAGACGGCGCCTTAGTTAGAAAAATTAATGAACTGTAATTCCATATTATAGACTATTGCCAAATTAGTCAATACCTGGTCTGTGTATAAATTAGCTGGTTTTAGAGTATTTTTATTAGAAATTATGACCTGTGACTTTTGCTTTATTATACCCTTTTTTTAGCTCTTGACATTATCTATAAATAATGATAATTAATTTAATTAGTTCGTTTTAAATTTATTTCAAATAAAAATAAGAGGTTATCATGATGCAGTTCAAAAAAATATTTTTGTCTGTTTTATTAATAATTTCTGCAGGATCTTTCTGTCTATTATTTATTGCCCTCTGTCTCTCAGTAGTTTATGTTTTTGGGCAAGATTCTGGTCCTGGCAGTTTTCTCCTTTGGATGAGAAATCCTCAAGTGTTGGCTACGCTAATAACTTTATCCTGTCTGTTGATTTCTTCAAATGTGAGATTAGGCGGTCAAGAACTTTTAAAAAAATTTTCCGATAAAATTGAGAAAATATTTTAGGAAAATTTTAATTAAAAGATGCGAAAAATTTAGAGGAGTTCATTATTGGGCTCCTTTTTTCTTTGTCTAAATTTATTTTTTTTAATTTGTGAAGTAGTTCAGGCTACTCCAAATGTGTATCATTTTCCCATTTACCCAGTTTACTTCTTAATAGAGGATATTTTTTTAAATCAGGATCTTTAGTAATTAATTTAATAGCTTCTTCTTGAGCTTTTTTGATAGTGGCATAATCAAAGAGGGAGGAAATTTGTAGCTCCGGGAAACCACTTTGCACGGCGCCATATAATTCACCGGCCCCGCGTTGTTTTAAATCTATATTAGCGAGAGTAAAACCATCATGATATTTGGTGAGAGCCTCTAAGCGTTCTAAAGTTTTGGGCTTACTTATTTCTTCTTGTGAAGGGAAGAGGAGACAGTAAGATTGTTGCTTGTCGCGACCGACGCGACCACGAAATTGATGAAGCTGAGCCAAGCCAAAACGTTCCGCGCCTTCTATAATCATTAAAGTGGCATTAGCTATATCCATGCCGACTTCAATCAGAGAAGTAGCAACTAGTATTTGTATTTTATTATCAACAAAATCTTGCATCACTTTTTCTTTATTCGCCGCCGGTAACTTGCCGTGCAGTAAACCAATTTTAAAATCAGGAAATATATTTTTTTCTAAATGGCTATGCTCGGCTTTAACGGATTTAATTCCTAACTTATCTGATTCATCTATTAATGGGCATACTACAAAAGCTTGTCGGCCAGTTTTGATCTCTTGGCGAATAAAGTCATAGGCGGCACTACGTTTTTTTTCTGTGACAATTTTTGTTATAACCGGTTGACGCCCGACTGGCATTTGTTTAATAAGAGATAAATTTAAGTCGCCATAAATAGCGAGTGCTAAAGAGCGGGGAATAGGGGTGGCACTGAGAGACAAGAAATGTGGCGTTAAGCCGTTATTACTATTAAAATTAAGAAGTTTTTGCCTATCTCTGACTCCGAAACGATGTTGCTCGTCCACTACGGCTAAGGCTAAGCGGGGAAATTTAATATTCTTTTGAATCAGAGCCTGGGTGCCAATAATAATATCGGAGTTTATGGCTTTTTTATCGCGTTTATCACTAGTCATTAGGGAAACTTTAATAGGCCAATCTTTTAATATCTGACTAATATTATTGAAATGTTGCTGAGCGAGAATTGTCGTCGGCGCCATTAGAATGCCTTGCTGTTTATTTAATACCGTATTTAAAAGAGCCATCACCACTACAATAGTTTTACCACTGCCAACATCTCCGGCGAGCAAGCGACTCATCGGTGATGTTTTACTTATATCTTGCAGAATTTCCCAGGCCACCTTTTTTTGATCGTCAGTGAGATTAAAGGGAAGATTGTTAACAAATTTTTTAGTCTCTTCTTCTTTAAAATTAAGAGATGTCGCTTGGCGATTTTGTCGAGCACGTTTGATAAGTTGGGCCTGTAATTGACGCAAAAATAATTCGGTAAAACCAAGACGCTTTTCCGCCTCTTTAGCTCCTTCTAGAGTTTTGGGAAAGTGTATTTGATAAAGGGCGGTTTTTAAACTCAGTAGACCCAGTCGTTTTCTAATATTTTCCGGTAGCCAGTCAGGCTCGGTATCTGCTAAACTGATAACTTGTTTTATTAAAAACCGTATTTGTTTTTGAGTCAGGTTGGCCGTGAGATGATAATTAGGGACCAGTCCGCTAGTGTGGATGAGATCTTCGGAATATATTTTTTCACTGACAGGAGAGAGAAGAGATAGAGACCCGTAACTTTCACTGATCCGTCCGGCCAAAGAAATTCTGTCCCCGATCTTATAAGTTTTAGTTAAAAATGGTTGATTAAACCAGATGACTTTTATGGTGTCGCTACCGTCATTAATTAAAGCCTCTGTCACAAACACGCGCCGTTTCCAACTTTTTTTATTTTGAATTAATTCTATCTCCCCTCGGATATTAGCATTTTGACCAACTTGTAAGTCCGCTATTTTGGCATTATTTTGAAAATTGTCATAACGGAAGGGTAAATAAAAAAGCAGGTCCCGCCCAGTGGCGAGACCCAACTTTTTTAAAAGTGTAGCGGTTGTGGTCCCCACTCGGTTGAATTCGTTGATGGAAGAGTTGAGGGTCAGCATAACTACGATAGTTTAATATGTGTGTTTATTGTACCAAGCTCGAACCTATTTTTAAAATAAATGATGTGCCACGCGCGAAGCGCGTGGTGGCTTGAAACTAAATTGTACGCTCTTTTTTGAATTATGTAATTTCGTCTATCTCTTTTGGCGTAGCAGGATTAAAATTTTGCGCTCTTTCCCAATCAATCGGAATCACATTTTCAACTTCTCCAGTTTCTTCATTCAATTCAATGATAGTATCCTTAATTCTCCATCGCTTGTCAATTTTGAGTGTTGTCCTGAATAGCTCCGCCATTTCTTTATTTTTTTGCGCAACCTGTTGCAGAATACTCTTGATTTTTTCTTCTGTGAATTTCCCCGTGTCTCTTAAATATTTATCAAAATTTCTTCCTGATATACCCTCAATTTTTTTCATCAAGAGATAACTGCCATCAGTATCTTCTTTGCCGGAAAGGAAACCGACGGGTTCGGCGGTTGGCAAACCAGCTTTCTTGGCAGAAATAAGAATAGAAAATTCTTTGCGTGCTTCCTTCGCTTTGCGAAGTTCGATTTTCTTTGCCACAATTTCCGTCCCATCGGTCATTTTGAACAACACAACTTCTTCATCGGGGTATTCTCCTTCACCCTTACTGCCTTTCAACATTTCACCATGCTGTGTCAAAAATTCTTTCGGATTTTGCATAAAGTCCGAAGGAAGCAATTTTGCATATTCTTGTCGTATGCGAATGGTGTAATGTTCAGAATCAAGGTTCACATTTCCCGATGGTTCATGGTGTAATTGTTCTTGAAGCCAATAATGACGAGCTATCGCTTGCTTTACCATCATAAAATAAAATTGTTCTTCGGGATTGGTTGGTCTTGCAATATGGCGAATTTTTCCAGTCTTTTCATCAATAATGAGTCCTTCTGCTGCATTTTCTGTTTTTGCATTATGTTCTATGTACTCAATAATTTCTGATCGAGCGTTTTCGGGAATACCTTTGACACGACGATGGACGGAGGGAGCAGAAAGGAGTCGGATTCTCCTCTCAATGTCTTCCTGCGAAAAATCCATCACTTTCATTATTTGTTCGGGAATAGTACCAGTGTAACCGGTGTCATAAAAAAGTGGGTCTGCATCGGGACTAATTCCTTCCTGTTCCAAAAATTGTCGCTTGGTTTCTTGATTTATATTATCGCGGAAGTAACGAGGATAAACGGTATATTGCGGATGAATTTCTACCACCTCGCCCATCTCTTTTAATTTTTTCCTGCCTTCAAGTCCGAGCTTTCTGCGACGAGCCACATCTTGTGTGCGTCTGCCGATATAAGCATAAATACCATCACGACCTAAATACACCTCAAGAGGACTGCGTCCTGTTTCTCGCAAGGTATCAAATTCTTCATAAAGTTTATCGTAAAGCGGAACATCAACCTCATGAATTTTGATATATCGCCTAAATCCTTCGGCTAAAATTCTATCAAGGTCATTTCTCAAATTTCCAATTTCTGAAAGCCGGGTAACATCGCCTTCAACACTTTGTACAAAATATCGGGCTACAAATGCACGAACATTATCGAGTAATGGAGTCATCCTAACCGCACTTGATTTGGGATTAAGAAAAGCTTGCTTATCATCCTCTTTGATATTTGTATTGGAGCGAATTTCTTCAAGAAAATTTTGATAGGCAGTATTTACTTTTTCATTTGCTTCTGCAAGCAGTGAGGAGATTTCTTTACTGTTGATTCCTAGTTCTTCTAAACCTTTAGTACTTGATTTTCCCGCCATCAGTTCTGAAATTGCTGACGCAATTTTAATTTGCCGACTATCAAAATGCCATGGATGATTTTCAAAAGGATCAGACTCGCTAAAGCCTTCGTTGCCGTGATCATATTCATAACTATCCTGCTCGTCATCGTCTTGGGGAAACTGTTTTTGATGTTCTTCAACGGTAATCTTTGCTTTTGCTAAAACATCAACCACCCAAGTCTCATTTTTCCAAGTTGTTTGGTCATTTTCAACAGCATAAACAAATTTTTGAGCCACTGAGTATTGCTGAATCGCCTTTCCAACATTTTCCGCTACCCACGGCTGTTGATAGTACTTATCAAGATTTTCAACAAAATAATCTGCTAAATCTTGATCATTTACCAACTCGGCAAAAATCATTTCCCTTGCTTTTGAAAAGGTAGTTGGAAGAAGACTAGCCAAGTTTTCATCTCCTAGATAGCGAACAAATTTTATTAATCCTGATTTTTGTAAACCATTTGCCGTGTTTTCATCAATTTCAGCAAATAAGCGATCATTCAGACGTAGCCTTTCTTTTATTTGAAAGATTTTTTCAAAGCTTCCGCTTGTTAATTCCTGACTAATTAACGGTTTTAAAATTTGTTCAATATTGGTAGATGGCAAAGAAAACACCTGCTGAATATCAGCGATCCTTTCTATCCTATCGGCTTGTATATCTCGTATTATCTCCTGCTTTATTGGCTCCAAAACCTCAGTCACTGGGACACGAAATACTCGCAAAAAATTTTCTGCGTTTGGCAAATCACCCTTTATACACTTTTCAGCGAATAGTTTTTTTGCCTCTGTTCTGACTTGTTCATTGTCATTAATGGCTGATAAATCAAATTCATTTGAGAATTGTAATAAATCTTGAGTTGGGTCAGAGGCGTATTTATCAAGTCCTTTTTGCAGCGAGTTTACTATATATTCCTGAAGCGCTGTGCGATAATCTTCGGATAATAAAAATTTTTCGGAAACAGAAAAATTTCTCTTAATTTTGATTATTTGCTCTAAGTTGTAGGTATAGCTCGATTCATGCCAAGATGCCTTATATATTCCCCGAAGTCTCATAATTAAAACTTTCTCTGCACCTTCAATTATTTTTTGGTCTTGTTCAATATTAA
>Ga0172380_10009182_pt1 | contig 10597 bp, 8 predicted proteins | sample Leawe162metaG_FD_119747 | JGI IMG/M metagenome (GOLD analysis project Ga0172380, IMG submission 119747) | Leachate microbial communities from a municipal landfill in Southern Ontario, Canada - Leachate well 162 metaG | ecosystem: Engineered > Solid waste > Landfill > Unclassified | place...
ATCGCCCCTCAAATATATACCGTTGGATACGATTTAAAAATCAAGAAACCTTCAAATACAAAAATTATTAAAGAAGCAAAGAAAAGACAAGTTGATTCTATGCCTCTTTTGGTGAACGCGGATTTTAGTAAAATTCTTATGTCTGATATTTTGTTAAGTGAAACTGCTCAGGATGAGATTATTGATTTTATGGTTACTGAGGCTCAAAAAAATAAATATATTGGATGGCAGTTTGATTTCGAAAACTTAAATCATTTAGACAGAGATATGTATAGTGCGTTTGTTGCAAAAACATATAAAGTTATGCAAAAAAATAATCTGAAATTTAGTGTTGCTGTAATTCCTCGAAATAAACCGTATGATGCAAATTCAACAAATCAAGATTGGAGTTCAGGATATGATTTCAAAAAAATAGCTGAGAATACTGACTTTGTTTCTTTAATGTCATATGACGATCCGTATTCAGTTGGACCTGTTGCGTCAATTCCTTTCACTAAAAAAATACTAGATTATATGATGACTCAAATTCCTTCCGAAAAAATTTCCCTTGGAATTCCTCTGTATTGTTGGAAATGGGATAATCAAATTAATATGAAAGTAGGAAGTACTACTCACAAACTTGCATTGAAAGAATATTCAAAAGGAAAAAATAAAAGTAAAGGATATGATAAAAACTTGGGAGCACAATGGTTTAAATATAGTAAAAACAATACTGAATATACAATCTGGTGCGAAAGTGAACAAAGTATTGATGCTAAACTAAAAATCATAGAAGATAATAACTTAAGAGGGTTTTCTGCGTGGGCAATTGGACAAGAAGCTACCTGGTTTTGGAAAACTATTAAAAATCGATAATTTATCAAAAGATTGACTTATCTTGGTTTTTTGGGTATATTATTCTGGTAAGTAAATCTCGCTAGTTTTTGTCTTCAGCATATTGATTGAAGATATAAAGGTTATTGTCTTTATTAGAAAACTGCATAGAGACAATACCTTACGCAATTATTTAACTAAATAGCCGCTTAAATGCGGGTATTTCTCACTATATACAAATATACAATTATGTATCAAAACAAACCAAAATCAGGTGGTTCTGCGCGATCAGGAGGCTTTTCGCCACGTCGATCAACAGGAGGATCATCATTTAGTAGAGGAGGTGATCGAGGAGGATATCGAGGAGGAAGTTCTTCTCGAGGAGGTTCTTCATTCGGAGGAGGTCAACGACGACGAAGTGGAGGCCGATTCCAAGGTTCTCACATCGACACATCTCGATTTATTAACAAGGCAGTAGTAACAGAAGAAGTTGTGGAATTTATTCCAAAACATGCTTTTGTTGATTTCGCACTTGACCCAAAAATCAAAAAGAATATCGGTAAAAAAGGATATGTTACACCAACTCCAATTCAGGATCACGCTATTCCGCATGTACTTGAAGGTGTTGATGTTGTAGGAATTGCAAACACAGGTACAGGTAAAACTGCTGCGTTCTTGCTCCCACTTATTCATAAAGTTCTTGAAAATAAAGATGAACAAATTCTAATTGTTGTTCCTACTCGAGAACTTGCAACACAAATTGATGACGAGTTTCGAGCTTTTTGTTCAGGAATGGGAATCTTTTCTGCTGTATGTGTAGGAGGAGCCCCAATCTTTAGACAAATTAAAACTCTAAAATTCTTTAACAACTTTGTTATTGGAACACCAGGACGAATTAAAGATCTTATCGAAAGACGGAATCTAGATATTTCTAAATTTAATACTGTAGTATTGGATGAAGCTGATCGAATGCTTGATATGGGATTCATTAACGATATGCGATATTTCATGGACAAAATGCCAAAAGAAAGACAAACTCTTTTCTTCTCTGCAACTATGTCACGAGAAATCGAAACCCTTATTCATGAATTCTTGAATGAACCAGTTCGAATTTCTGTAAAAACTGGAGATACTGCAAAAAGTGTTGAGCAAGATGTAATCCACGTAAAACGAGGAGAATCAAAACTTGATATTCTTGTAGATCTTCTCATGAAACCAGAATTTGATAAAGTAATCATTTTTGGAAAGACAAAACATGGGGTAGAGCGACTTGCTGAATCTCTTCTTTCTAAAGGAATTACAGCTGAATCACTTCATGGTGATAAACGACATTCACATCGACAAAGTTCTTTGAACGCATTCAAAGGTAACAAGGCTCAAGTTCTTGTTGCTACTGACGTTGCGGCTCGAGGAATTGATGTTTCAAATGTGTCTCACGTTATCAACTATGATATTCCTGCAACCTACGAAGACTATGTTCACCGAATCGGTCGAACAGGACGAGCAGGTAAAGGAGGAAAGGCACTTACTTTTATTGAATAAATAGAAATAAGAATCTAAAACAAAAACACCGCATATTTTGTGCGGTGTTTTTGTTTTTGATAAAAGTTATACAAAAAAATTCTCGCGACAAAACTTTTGCTCTGATATAATTTACACATGAATGAATTCGTTCAAATGGATATTTTCTTTTTTATAAGTTCTATTGCTGCAATAGTTGTTCTTCTGTTTATGGTAATAATTGGATTGTATGTCTTTTTGATTATTAAGAAAGTTCACATAATCGTAAAAGAAATTAAAAACCTTGTTTGTTATGCTAGTCTCCAAAGTCAGGAATCTATCGAGTCTATTAAAATAAAAATAGATTCAATTTTAAGTAACGCGAGTTGGGTGGAACGGGTAGTCGTGGCTGGGCTGGGGACTATTCTTGCAAAAACAATTCATAAGCATGGTAAAATTAAAAAAGATGTACCGAAAAAGAAGTAATCTCACTTTTATAAAATTAATTAAATAAAATGGCACAAAAGAAAACAACAAAATCTGGTAACGGAATGGAAATTGGTTTGGCTGTTGCAGGACTTACTGCGATAGCTGGTGCTGTCTTTCTATACGGAACAGATGCAGGTAATAAGAAACGAAAAGAAATTAAAGGATGGACATTGAAGGCAAAAGGGGAAGTGATGGAAAAATTAGAGAAATTAAAAGATGTGAACGAAGAAAACTATCATAAAGTGGTTGATGTCGTAGCTGCAAAGTATAAAACACTCAAAACTGTTGCACCTGAAGAACTTGATGAGGTTGTAGCTGACCTTAAAAAGAGTTGGAAACATATTGTAAAGATCGCAAAAGCGAATAATACACCTAAAAAAGCTCCTGCAAAGAAAAAGGTTGCAGCGCCAGCAAAAGCAAAATCTGACAAAAAATAAGGATATATTGCACCAAGAATCAAAAAATCTCACTAATAAAGTGAGATTTTTTGATTTAAAAAGTTATTATTTGCCAATAAGTCCAAAATATGCTTTAATCTAGGTTCTAAAACTTTTAACTTATTTATATGGAAATTAGAAATATTGCAATTATTGCCCATGTGGACCATGGGAAGACGACGCTTACTGACATGATTCTGAAACAAACAGGGATGTCAGATGGAAATGTATCAATGGATTCAAACGCACTTGAACAAGAGCGAGGAATTACTATTTATGCAAAAAACACGTCTGTATTTTACAAAGACACTAAAATAAATATTTTGGATACACCAGGTCACGCGGACTTCGGTTCTGAAGTGGAACGAGTACTTCGGTCAATTGACTCTGTTTTGCTTATTGTAGACGCTGCTGAAGGTCCCATGCCACAAACTAAGTTCGTACTTAAGAAATCACTTGAACTAGGGTTAAAACCTATTCTTGTTTTGAATAAAATTGATAAGCCTGCTGCTGACGTTCAAAAGGCTCACGATGAAGTATATGAACTATTCTTTGATCTTGGAGCAACAGATGAACAATTAGATTTTGAAACTGTATATGCTATCGGACGAGATGGTACTGCAAAATTAAAAATGGAAGATGAACTTAAAGATCTGTGTCCGCTTCTTGATCTTATTTTGGATAAAGTTCCTGCAGCCTCAGATCCTGCAAAAGATGCAGCTCCTCTACAAGCACAAGTATTCAACCTTGCATATGATAACTTCTTAGGTCGAATGGGTATTTGTCGAGTATATTCTGGAACTCTAAAAGACGGTTCAACTATTACTGCAAGAAATCATGATGGACAAACATTCACAGGACGAGTAACTAAACTATTTACATTTGAAGGTTTTGAAAAGAAAGCTGTATCTGAAGCTACGACGGGAGATATTGTGATGCTTGCTGGTATTCCAGAAATTTATATTGGACACACATTGGTAGATGATATTAATACTCCTGACTTGTCTCAAATTCACGTTGATGAACCAACTCTGTCTCTTAATATGTTTGTAAACGATTCTCCATTTGGAGGAAAGACAGGAAAATTCCTTACTTCACGACAAATTCGAGATCGACTAGAAAAAGAACTTGAAATTAACGTAGGACTTAAAGTTGATTTTGGAAACGGAGCTGAATTGAAGGTATTTGGACGAGGAGAACTTCACCTTGCTGTACTTCTAGAACAAATGCGACGAGAAGGTTTTGAACTCGCTGTTTCTCAACCAGAAATTATCGTAAAAGAAATTGATGGAGTTAAATGTGAACCGTATGAAGAAGCAACCGTACTTGTTCCTGATGAATTTAAAGGAGCTATTATTGAAAAGCTTGGAAACCGAAAGGGAATCATGATGGATATGAAACAAGAACGAGGTCAAACTCGAATGTTGTTTGAAATTCCTACACGAGGATTACTTGGATATCGAAATGAATTTATTATTGATACAAAAGGAGAAGGAATTCTTACGAGTGTGTTTACAAAGTTTGCACCATTTGCAGGACAAATTCAAAAGACAGAATATGGTTCTATGGTATCTATGGCAACAGGTAAGGCTCTAGGATTCTCTCTTGGGACGCTACAAGAGCGAGGAGTACTCTATATCGCTCCAACAGTAGAAGTGTATGAAGGTATGGTTATTGGATATACTTCAAAAGGAGATGACATGATGGTAAATCCTACAAAAGGAAAACAACTTACTAACATGCGAGCATCTGGAACTGATGGAACAACATACCTTACACCTCCATTTGATCTAACTCTTGAGCGAGCACTTGGAATGATGCGAGATGATGAATATCTAGAAATTACTCCTAAGGATGTGCGGCTTCGAAAGAAATATCTTACCGAAACAGAACGAAAGAAAAATCCAAAGAAAAGTTAATATAAATAAAAAACGCGTTCATGAAGTTGTGGCTCAATTTCAAACAACTTTATAAACGCGGTTTTTTATTTTAATTAAATTATTTTTTCCTCTTGCTTTATTTCAATAGAACTTTTTTCTATAATTTTGACGTCAATCTCTTCGGTCTCAATATCTACAACTGAAAGATAAGAGGGTACTGAAATCATATCTTCTGTAATTTCGATAGGAATAGTTCCAGTTGCAAAGTTTTTTGCATCAATTTTTATTTCTAGTTTTGTTCCGTCAAAAGAAGTGATATCTCGACTTCTACCTTGTAATACAACATTAATTTGAGTCTTGCCAATTTTTGGATCAATTTGATATTGAGTTGGTAATAATTGAAATGAGAGAGGTATGGCAAACTCTTTTTTAACAACCCCTGTTTGCATAACAAGGACTGCCCACAAACAAAAAGCTATTGTTATTGCAGCAATCTTTGTCTTTGGATTATTCAAAATAAAATAATGCCAAAATCCTCTTTGAATATTTTCAGCTTCACCTGTAAGTTTTTTTAGAAGTGTACGAAGTGCATCTTCATCTTTGATTCGTTCAATTGTGCCATTTTTTGCAAGACTAATCGTCCCTCTTTCTTCTGATACAACAATTGCTATAGAATCGGTATCCTCTGTGATTCCTGCGGCTGCTCGATGTCGTGTCCCTGCTTTTCTAAAATTATAATTTCGGGCAAGAGGCAGGTGAACACCAAACATTTTAATCATGTCTTGTTCAATAATAACTGCACCATCGTGTCCGGGTGAACTTGTATCAAAAATACTTAATAAGAGCTCTTTTGTAATAGAACCGTGTAGATCTTGACCTCCTTCAACAATATCTTCGATCTCTTGCTTTCCAGGAAAAACAAAAATTGCACCAATTCTTTTTTCAGCCATATATAGAAGTGATTCTGCAATTTCGGCACTAACTCCTCGACTAATTGTGTGTGTTCGAGAAAAGAGATGCTGTTTACCTGTTGTAACCCATCTAAAAAATCTTCGAATTTCCCTTTGAAATACAATGGCGATGATTATAAAGGTAAGAGTGGAGAGGGGTTGGAGTATTGATCGTGTAAGTGTTAAGTTGAGGTTTTGAGAGAAGAAATTAAGTGCTAATAAAAAAAGAGATACACTCAAGACAAAATAGGATTTTGTTTGCTTAACAAAAATTAGTACAACATAAATTGCTAATGAAACTAATAAAATATCAATAATTTCTCGACCAGACATTGTTGATACAATAATTGGGAGATCTTGGACTGATGCCAATGTTTTTAAATCTAATAAACTCATAGGTATACTATATCATCTAGGGTTTGTAATGTGGCTGTGGAAATATTGATTATAGGTAACCCCATTCAATAAGTTGTTCACGTTCTGTTTTTATAAAGTTTTCACCGATATCAACTCTGTAAAACATTTTAGGAACATGAATTTTTTCAATTATTTTTAGAGCCTTTAGTCTTGCTTGAGCAACCGTTTTGCTGGAACCTGTCACATACAAAATAAAACCATTACTTTGTTCTGAAACATAATACTTATTTTTTTTGTTATCGTAAGCCACTTCATCCAAATGAATATGATGCATTTCTTCTTCAGTTATATTATCCATGTAGATAGTTAGTCCACTACACACATCGGTATCAAAGTGTTTATGAAAAGGGAATGGTGGTACTGCAATTGAAAAAACAACAGCATATTTATTTCTCCATTTTAAATTATATGTTTTTCCATCCGCAATAGATTTCAGAAAATCACTCCAGGGTGAAATATGAAGTTCTGAATGAATATGAATAATAGGTGAGCCTATTCGAGCAGTGGTTTCGATTGCAAAAATACCTTCCTTATTTACTATACAATTGATACCAATATCGCCTCTATAGTTTATTTCTTGGAGAAACGGTTTAAGTTTTTTTAAAGTTTCTGTATATATCTTAGATTCAGAATCGGTATACCAGGCAAGCGTTCCCATTTCTTCTGTAAAAGGACCAATGTTTCCTGCAAATAGGTGAGGATGCTCAAGATTTATTTCAATTGGTCCAACCCAATCATTTCCATTAAAGTATCTTCCAACACCAATTTCTATCCCTTTTGTTTTTATCTGCAAACTTATTGGTTCATCCTTAAGTTTTGAATTTTTAGAATAGTTCCGTAATATTTCAATCACATCATTTCCATCTTCTCTTTCGCCGACAAATGTAACAAATTTTGAATTTGAGCCTTCTCTCTTGATAGTGTATATATCTGGATTCTTTTCGATAAACTTTATAGCTTGATTGATAGATTTAAAAGTTTTTGCAGCATTGGTTTTGATGTTGTATTTTTTGAATACTTCATAGGTAAATTCTCTATCATATTCGAGCTTATCAGCACCTTCACAACCCCCAAAAACAGAATATCCTTGAGATCTAAGTTTTTCTTGAATTTTGCCGTATCCATTATCATCAAAAACAATTAAGCCTTCTGTGCCTACCCATTCAAGCTCTTTTTTCCAGTCGTTTGTTTTTGGGACTATGTTATCAAAAACATTCCAAAGATTTTTATCCTCTATAAAAAGTTTTACATCGTTACCTTCGTTTAAAAGTACTCTCGCTAGATTGTTTGCCAAACCGTTATTTGAAATATATAAAATTTTCATTTTGTATGATTAATTCGTAATGGTATAATATGCTTTATGGGTATAAAAACAAAAAATTTCTTCTCACTCCTTCTTGTTTTATCTATTTTAACTACAACTTATTGTTTTTACCAAGTAATGGTGAAAGATAATTTTATCATAACATTTGAAGAATGATTTATTTTGTACTACTTATACCTCCAATTCTTTATGCTTTATCAAATTTAATTGATAAACATCTTGTTCATGGTGATGAAGATGAATCAAGTGCAGAGATGCTTGTCTTTATAGGTGCTGTTTTTAATCTGTTAATTGCAGGAATATTCTTAATCTACTTCTTTGCAACAGGGACGAGTTTCCATTTAAATATACCTCTTTTGTTGAATGGTCTTATATTTACTGTCGCAATTTGGATATACTTAAAATTATTATTTTATGATGATGTCGAAAGAATCGCTCCGTGGTATCAGTCTATTCCGATTTTCGGACTTATTGGAGGAATATTTTTTCTAAATGAAATTCCTTCTTTGATACAAGTTTTCGGTATTTTTGCAATTGTATTTGGAGGATTGTTATTAAGTATCAAGAAAGGGAGGATTGATAAGAAAATTATATTTGGAATGCTTGTTTCCAGTCTCTTGATTACTATTAATGATGTTCTGCTTGCATATTTTGGAAGAGACCTTACCGTTGGAGATGCATTGTTTTCAGATGTTATGGGTAAGGTTATATTTGGAGGTTTGTGTATCTTATTTCCGTTTGTATATAAAAATGCAATTAATGCTATCAAAAATAAATTAGCAATCCAATCAGTAAATGAAATTATTTTTATAGTTGCTGATCTGGTTCTTGATTATGGAAAATTAATTCTACCTGTTGTTTTAGTTCAAGTTACCGCAAGTACACAACCTCTCTTCTTATTACTTGGTATCTTTTTGGTTACAAAGTATAAGCCTGACTTTTTGGGTCAAAATGATTTGCAAACAGATCTGAAAAAGAAAGTTTTGGGTATTATTGTAGTAGTAGTTGGTGGAGTATTAATTTTTATCTAGTAATATAAGCATATGGAAATAAAAAATCTCACATGTTTAGATTCAAATCCTGATTTTCTTGGTTTGTTTGATTTTTCTATTGCTCCTAGTTTTTTGTACTATACGTATATTCCTATTATGCTTTTGTTGCTCGTACTTGGTTTATGGGTATATAGAAGTGGAAGAGATCGAATTTCTAATCAATTATTTTTTGCTTTTACAGGAGTGTATGTACTCGATCTGATAAATGAAATTATTTTGTGGACAGCATCATCTGTTTCTGTTGTTCATTTCGGCTGGCAAATGGTTTCGATGTTAAAATTTTTTGTAGCTTTAGTGTTCTTCTCTTTTGCTGCAACTTTCATTCAGAAGAAAGACTTATCAAAAACTCTTAAAAAAATACTACTCTTAGTTTCTTTGCCTGTTTTTATTTTGACTCCAACTACTTTAAATATTGGATATTTTGATTATGGATATTGTGAAGGTGTAAGTACTTTATTGAAATACTACGTATACCTTTTTGAGTTATTTTGTCTCGTATACATAGGATTCCTAGGTTTTAATAGTGTGAATAGAGAAAAAAAAGGAGTAAAAATTTTCACAATATTTTCAAGTATTATGCTCTTAGCCCTTCTTTTGGTGAATGTTATGGGGGATCAGACACTTTTTTATGAGATTGATATAATTGGACCTTTGGGAGTTCTACTTTTTGTTGCTGGACTAACTTTTTCTATCGTTCGATATGGAATTTTTAATATTAAATTATTGGGAGCACATGTACTTGTGTCTGCTCTTGCCTTTTTAAGTTTCGCTGCTTTGTTTATTAGGAATATTGGAAACATTAAAATTATTTTAGTTATTAACCTTACAGTTACTCTTATCATCGGATATTTTCTCGTTCGTTCTATAAAACAGATAGACACTCAACGTGAGCTTCTTGAAACATCAAACCAAAATCAACAATCGCTGTTACATTTCATTACTCATCAAATTAAAGGATATATGACAAAGTCTAGAAATATTTTTGACGGAATGCTTGCTGGAGATTACGGTAATATCACTGATGATTTAAAGAAAATTGCTCAACACGGTTTTGATTCTGATACACAAGGTGTTGAGACTGTACAAGCTATTCTAAAAGCAACTGACCTGAAGTCAGGAAGAATTCTTTTTGATAAAGGAAGAGTAGATATCTCAAGTTTGGTTGCTCAAGTCTCAGAAAAAGCAAAAGAATCGGCTACAAAAAAAGGATTGGAATTTACATTTGATATTGAACCAAATCTTGAGGCGATAGTCGATGTGATGCAGATGAAAGAGCTTTTCATGAATTTAATTAACAATGCCATCCTATATACAAAAAAGGGAGAAATTAAAATCACTCTAAGAGCAAAAGATTCCGATATTCGTTTCTCAGTTATTGATACTGGTTTTGGATTGACTATCGAGGATAAAGAAAATTTATTTACAGAAGGAGGTAAGAGTAAAGAGGCGTTGTCTATTAATGTTGAGAGTACTGGATATGGACTTTTTATATCTAAAAAAATTGTTGAAGAACATAATGGAAAAATAGGTGCTCATTCTCCAGGGCGTAATAAAGGGTCTGAATTCTTTGTTATTTTGCCTCGAATACAGTAATCTGTTAGATTAAAACTAAATGATAGAACTATATAAAAAAAGAGGTGAGACACCACTTGAGGCACTCACGAGATTACGTATTGAAAAGCCGGAATTGGTTTCTGAAACACTTTCATATGCTGGCAGACTAGATCCGATGGCA
>Ga0172380_10009183_pt1 | contig 10597 bp, 11 predicted proteins | sample Leawe162metaG_FD_119747 | JGI IMG/M metagenome (GOLD analysis project Ga0172380, IMG submission 119747) | Leachate microbial communities from a municipal landfill in Southern Ontario, Canada - Leachate well 162 metaG | ecosystem: Engineered > Solid waste > Landfill > Unclassified | place...
ATACGAAGAGATGCCGGCGTTCTTCGCATCATTCGATATCGCTCTCGGTATTTTCGGTGTGACTGATAAAGCTGCCCGTGCAATTCCTAACAAGGTGTACGACGCGATGGCGACGGGGAAGCCGATCATCACGAGTGATACTCCGGCTATCCGCGAACTGCTTCGGCATGGCTACGACGCGTATCTGGTACCGAGAGGTGATCCTCGTGCGCTCGCTGGCGCAATAGAGAAGCTCGCAGATGATGAATCACTTCGCATAAGTCTCGGCGCACGTGCACTTGAGACCTACCATTCTCACGCAACACCGAGTGTGATCGGGGAGGAGCTCCTTGCTTCCTTGTGGGAAGTCCTCGATACGGCCGATTGCGTGCGAGGCCGTTGATGCGTATGCTCATCATATAAGGATTTTTATGCTTGCTGACTACTACGCAGGAAAACAGAGTTACGAGAAAATCTCGCGCGGTCGCCTCGACGCCATTCGCCGGCTCATGCCGCCCTCGCGACCGCTCATCGTGCTTGATGTCGGCTGTGGTAGCGGGACGCTCGGCGAAGCGCTCAAGCAGGATGCAGGCATCAGCATTTTCGGCGTTGACATTGCGCCGCAGGCGGTAGAGGTCGCAAAGGGTCGCCTTGATGGCGCTTGGGTGGCAGACATCGAGTCACGCAACCCCTGGCCGCCCGAAGTCAGCGCGCGCCAGTATGATCTCATCGTTATTTCCGAAGTGTTGGAGCACCTCTTCTTTCCGGAGCACTTGCTGCAAGCCGCCCGCCCGCTCCTTGCTCCGGGTGGCACTATCATCATCACGGTCCCGAACATCCTCTTCTGGAAGAACCGCTTGCGCCTCATGGTGGGGAAGTTTGCCTATGAAGACTCGGGGCTCATGGATCGCGGCCATATCCACTTCTTCAGCTGGCGGAGTTTCGTCAGCCTCATCCGCGCGGAGAGGTTTCGCATAGAGGAGCGTGCGCATGTGGTCCCCACGCACCTGCTCCGCCTCTTCGCAAATCTGCTGCCAGGTCTTGTCGCGCGGCAGTTTGCTGTGCGGGTCTGCGCTGTATGAAGATCTCCTTCTGGCTGCCACACCTGAAGATAGCTGGAGGCACGCGCATAACGCTCGGCTATGCCGACGCGCTCGCGCGCCGTGGACACGACGTCTCGGTGGTCGTGGTGAACCCTTCTCCGTTTCGCCGATTATTCAGCAACCTGCTTCGCGTGAAGCCGGGCTGGCAGCGTGGCTTGCGCGCACGCATCGTGCGCATCGCCTCTTGGGAACGAGCTCCCAAAGCCGACGTCGTCATTGCCGATTCCTGGCAGGTAGCGCGTGCTTTTGTGCGCTCAGGGAATCCGGCCTGCGGTATCGAGCTCGTCCAGCATGATGAACGCCTCTATCACGGCAATCCGGATGAAGTTACCGCGACATATCAGCTACCGCTCCCGAAGATTGTGGTTGCCACGTGGCTTCAAGAGATGCTCCGAAGTGACTTCGGACAGGGATCGACGGTCCTACTAAATCCCATCGACCGGAATCTTTTCTTCCCGGTCCCGGTGCGTCGCGACTCGGATATAGTCCGTATCTTGTTGCTTGACCATGACTATGTTTGGAAAGGAACTGCAGAAGGCGTTGAGCTCGTCGAGCGTCTGAAAGAGCAGTATCCCGAAGTCCGCCTCATCATGTTCGGCGTGCGCAAGACGGCGTGCGCGCGCGCCGCCGACGAGTACCATTTCGCGCCGCCGCAGAAGAAGCTGTGCGAGCTCTACTCCTCGTGCGACATCTACCTTTGCCCATCGTGGGAAGAGGGTTCAGGCCTCCCTTCCATGGAAGCGATGCTCTGTGGTATGGCACTTGTGACCTACGACAACGGCGGATCACGCGATTATGCGATCGACGGGAAGACTGCTTTCGTCGCCGCACATCGCGACAAGGGTGACATTCTTAGGAGACTCGAGACGGCTGTCGTGGATGCTTCGAAGCGAAAGGAAACCGCTTCCGCAGGCAGGGAGCGGATACAGGGTATGCCGACGCGGGAGGAGCAGACGGAACGCCTAGAGGGTATACTTAAGGAACTATGCGCGTAGCTCCGGAGGTATCGGTCGTCATCCCGACCCATAAGCGGCAGCAGTTATTGTCGCGCGCCATAGATTCTGTCCTCGCACAGACGTTCACCGATTTCGAAGTCATTGTCGTTGACGACGACCCGACAGGATCGGCAGAGCCGATAGTCCGCGCGTATGCGGATGCGCGCGTGCAGTATTTGAAGAATGAAGGGCTACACGGCGGCAGCGCAGCGCGGAATGTCGGCATACGGGCAGCACGAGCAGAGTACATCGCATTTCTTGATGATGATGATATGTGGGTACCCGAGAAGCTCGAGACACAAGTGGTAGCTTTCAGGGATGCTTCGTCGGATGTCGGGTTCTGCGTGACCGGGGTACGGGCAGTAAGCGAGAAGGGTGAGGTGATAACACATGTCGAAGAGGGGATACATGATTTCAGCGAGATTGCTCTGGTCAGATTCAAAGGCTTCCTGACGATAACGCTCTTCATACGGAAGAGCGTGTTCGAGGACGTCGGTTTATTCGATGAGGAGATGCCCTCGCACCAGGAGGCGGAGCTTATCATACGTGTTACTAGAAAATACCGAGGGCTTGGTATCGACAAGCCTCTTGCAATCGCAAATATGTTCAAACACGAGCAGATCGGAGGGAATATCTTCCGCCGGATACAAGGTCGCCTGCTCGTGCTTGAGAAACATGCTGGGCTGTATGCTACGCGTCCAGATGCTCTCGCGAAGCATTACTTCTGGCTTGGCTTGCAATATCGGGCGGTGCGGCACATGGCGACGGCACGGAGCTATTTCTGGAAAGCTTTCCTGCTTACCAAGAAGCCGCGGTATGTCGCTCATGCACTCTATGTTTCGTTGCGCGGCATGTTCGGGGCGGAGTCTGTAAATACACAATGATTTCTCCTATGACTATCCTCGCCCGTTGGCGGTCTGAATTTGATCGGAGACAGCGATACGCCGTCTCTTCTCGCGAGCCGTTTTTCGAACTCGCGACAGCGTATCTCCCCCCTGAGGAGGATGGAATCGTCGTCGACATCGGTGCTGGAGATGGGTCGTTCGCGCACTCGCAGAACCTGGCACTGCGCTACAAGAACCTATATCTGCTCGATCATAACGCCGCATCCGTCGCTGTTCTGAAAAAAGAATTTCCTAAGGCGGAAGTATACAGTGCCCCAGAGAAACTCCCATTTGATGATGAAACCGTCTCTTTCATCCACTTGAGTCACATCGTTGAACACCTCGAGCCGCGGCAGCTATATGCCTTCCTTGTGGAGTGCGATCGCGTCTTGAAGGACGGTGGCGTTCTCGTCATTTCAGCTCCGCTTCTTTGGGATCGGTTTTACGACGATTTGAGTCATGTGAAGCCGTATACTCCGGCTGTATTCATCAATTATCTTTGCTCGAAGCGAGCGAATGCGAACGCTGAAGCTATTTCCGATTCCTTCCATGTGCATGAACTCGTATATCGCGTCCGTGCCGCTTCAGTCGATGATGGTTTGGGATCGAGGTTCTTTACTATCGACGCCGCACTGAGGGCCTCTCGTGTGATTATTTCTGCGCTCGGTTTCCGTCAGTATCGCAGGAACGGATTCACACTCGTTCTCAAGAAGTCATAAACGTATGCGTATCCTTGGTATATCCTGTTACTACCATGACGCAGCCGCTGCGTTGATCGTTGATGGGCGCATTGTCGCTGCCGCCCAAGAAGAGCGCTTCACAAGGAAGAAGCATGACGCGAGTTTCCCGAAAAACGCGATTGCCTACTGTCTGCAAGAGGCGGGTATCGATATGTCTGGTATCGATGCTGTCGCTTTTTACGACAAACCGTTCCTCACGTTCGAGCGCTTGCTTGAGACGTATCTCGCGACCGCTCCGGCAGGCATACGCTCATTCCTTATGGCCATACCAGTCTGGTTGAAGGAGAAGCTCTGGATGCCGGTCATCCTCAAGAAAGAACTCGGGTGGGAAGGGGAGATCCTCTTTACGGAACATCATGAGTCGCATGCAGCGTCGGCGTTCTTCGCTTCGCCCTACGAGCGTGCTGCGGTGCTCGTGATGGATGGTGTCGGTGAATGGGCAACCGCTTCGTGGGGCACGGGGGAGGGGAATACGCTCTCGCTGCACGAGGAGATTCATTTCCCGCACTCGCTCGGTCTCCTTTATTCCGCGTTTACGTACTACACGGGATTCAAGGTGAATTCAGGAGAATATAAGGTCATGGGGCTCGCTCCGTATGGGGAGCCGGTATACCGAGACCTCATCTTGAATAAGATTGTCGACGTGAAAGAAGACGGTTCGTTCCGGCTTGATATGTCCTATTTCAATTTTGCTTCCGGGCTCACGATGACGAGCGGGAAGTTCCATAATCTCTTTGGAGGTGCGCCGAGGAGGCCGGAATCGCCGCTTACCCAGAAAGAAATGAACCTCGCCGCTTCCATACAAGCGGTTACTGAGGAGATTATGCTTAGGATTGCGCGCGATATTCGGAATCGTTCGGGCGAGCGATTTCTTTGTCTCGCGGGTGGTGTTGCGCTCAACTGCGTCGCGAACGGGAAGATTCTCAAGGAAGGGATCTTTGATGACATCTGGATACAGCCAGCGGCCGGCGATGCTGGTGGTGCGCTCGGTGCAGCGCTCGCTGTCTGGTATATACACAAGGGTAATCCACGAACGGTTGATAACGTGCATGATGCCCAGCAAGCGTCGCTCCTCGGGCCATCATTCGATCAGGATTCAATCGAATCTTTCCTCACAGCAAAAGAGATTCCGTTCCACACATATACTGAGGCTGAAGCGAACAAAAAGATAGCAAAACTTCTTTCGCAAGGTAAGGTTATCGGACTGTTCCGCGGTAGGATGGAATTCGGTCCGCGCGCACTCGGAGCGCGTTCTATTATTGGTGATCCGCGCAATCCGGAGATGCAGTCAGTGATGAATGTGAAGATAAAGTTCCGTGAGAGCTTCCGCCCGTTCGCTCCGGCTGTCCTTGCTGAATACGCAGGCGACTATTTTGACATCGGTTCGCACGAATCACCCTACATGCTCCTCACTGCGTATGTGCAGGAGTCGCGACGTCAATTGATGACGCCGGAAGAAGAAGCGCTATGGGGTATCGAAAAACTCAATGTCCCGCGCTCGGACATTCCCGCCGTGACCCATGTCGACTATTCCGCACGACTACAGACAGTGAAGCGGGAAGCACATCCGCGTTTCCATGCGCTCATCGAGGCGTTCCGTAGCGAGACGGGCTGCGCCGTAGTCGTGAACACGTCGTTCAATGTGCGCGGTGAGCCGATCGTCGGTTCGCCGGAAGATGCGTACCGATGCTTCATGCGCACGGGCATGGACGCGCTCGTGCTTGAGAATGCGATCCTTCTGAAGGAAGAGCAGCCTCTATATGAGGAACACGAAGATTGGAGAGATACATATGAACTCGATTAAACTACGAACCATTCTGATGAGTATGACCGCCATGCTTGGCGGGCTCATCCTTGCGCTTATAGTGGCAGAAGTTGCCGTTCGCCTCATACAACCGATACTCATGCCGCAGTTTTCGGTGGAGGAGAATGGCGCGGTCCTCCGTCCTGATGACACATTCGGGTTTATCATCACACCAGGGAGCGATATGCACGATGCGTGGGGATTCAAGAATCAGCTTGTACCGACGACGACCGATATTGTCGCCATCGGTGATTCTCATACCTATGGTACGTACGGAGCGGACACCGATTGGCCGACATTCCTTGAGAAATCATCCGGTCGCGATGTCTATAATCTGAGCGTGTGGGGCTATGGACCAGTCGAATACCTCGGTCTTGTGCCACGTGCGCTCTCGCTCCACCCGCGCGCCATTGTTATTGCGGTGTATCTCGGGAATGATGTGTTTAACGCCTACGATACGGCATATCACCGCGCTGCTTGGGTAGCACTGCGCGACCCTTCATTTGTCGATGCCGCACCAGTCGACAGTTCGACGTTCAAGGAGACGCACACCGCCTTCAAGGGGGTGCGGGATTTCTTGCGGGAGCACATCGCTATCTATCGTCTTTTGGGGGACGGTTCGCGACTTTTTCGTGAACGGCTCGGTATGGCCTCGCCGCGTACCGTCGGTACTCACGACTGGGCGACGACTGATCCGGATGCGAGCCTGATTTACGATGAGACGCCATCGATCGCAACGAAATTCTGGCCAGCAAGTCGCATTAAAGGTGTCAATCTCTCGACACCGGAGGTGGCAGAAGGTCTTGCGGTCACCAAGCGAGCGTTCATAGCCATGAAAGAGATGGCAGACAAACAGGGCGTGCCAATACTGTTCGCATTTATCCCAGAAAAAGAAGAGGTATACGCGCCACTCGTTGCACAGGCGGGGTTATCGAACGCGGCGTTCGATGCGAGCGTAGAGCACGAAGTGCGCTTGCGCTCAGTGCTTGCAGACTTCTGTTCAGCACGTCACCTATACTGTACCGATATGCTGTCGGGACTTCAGGCATCGGTTGCGCGAGGAGACGCCGTGTACCGATTCCACTGGGATGAACACCCAGCACCGGGTGGGTACGCAGCCTATGCCGCTCTTATACAGGACGCGCTCTCCAGATTTTCCCTATGATATTTTTTACACCCTATCGTCGCGTGCGGGATGAAATCTCTGCGATTGATGCATCCTCACCTAAGTTGCGTCAATTCGGCCTCTTTGTCGGAGGCATTCTTGCTGCTATTGGTTTTTTCATATACCTCAAAGAAGCGTCGATTGTCTGGTTACTTATCGGGGCTGCGCTCATCATTCTCGGCGTCGTGGCTCCCGTCTCGTTGCGCTACCTCTACTATGTGTGGATGGCCCTTGCTGCCGTACTCGGATTGATTGTCGCGCCGGTCATCCTCGCGATTCTCTTTTATGTCGTGCTCACACCGATAGGGCTTCTGCAGCGATTATTCGGTACTGATCCGCTCGCACGCCGGTACGAGCCAGCCGCGGTGTCCTATTGGAAGAAGAAGCCGCCCATGCGCGTGGGGCACATGCAGAATCCGTTCTAAATCCCTCATCGGAGTCATTATAAATTTTCGGCAATACCGACAGCCATGGCGTTATATCCGCTCGCAATAGGATGTCCGTCTAAAGATTCCGTGTAAAGCATCTCCCCGGCACTCATTGCGCGAACCATCGAATTTAGTGGATAGTAACACTTGATACCTTGGTTCTTACAAAACCGCAAAAATAATTCAGTCACATTTTTTTCGTCGTCTATGATTTTCGTAAAACTTGAAGGAATCTCTTGAGTTTCCCTCGTCATATCGTACTGCCTATATACCATCTCTTTCGTGGGGATAATTACAAGAGAAAACCGTATTTTTTTAGAAGAAGCCTCTGCAATCATTTTTTCAAAGAGATACAAGGTAATTCTCAACCCTTCTTTAGTTTGGATGTTTTCAAGGTCGAGTGTAGCTGAACGATAGTGAGGACTTAATACTGTCCTTAAATTATCCCCTCTGAAGACGTAGGCATCTGTGAGTCCATTTATGCTCATTTCTGCTATGCGTTGATTAATGTCATCTTGCGACATTGAGAGACCGAGCTTTTGTCTTGCATTTGCGGTTGCGTCAGCAGCGAGCTTGTATAAAGAACTATGGTTGCGCAGCCAAAGACGTGTTTGAACCAAGCTCCATTTCCACGAGTGTTTATCGTATCCAAAGCGCGCCATTGTCTGAATGTCGTTTCGTATATCTGCTATAGGAGAATCGGAGACCGCGGATTTAGGGGGGGGGGGGGACGAAGGTCTGACCAGTAATCAAGGCCATACGTTATCCGATAGGCATCGGAGAGATCGTTCCCTAGATATAGGCCGACTATTATTTGCTGAGGACGCATATCCAGCGCTTTTTTAAATAGAACGGAATATTGGACTGGTCCATATCCTCCAACCGCCATTTGATATACCTGTGCGCCAGAAAGTCGTTCTAGTGCTTGGGGCCACGCTTCGTTTGTAGTTGCATTTGTGCCGTATGTTTGCGAATCTCCGATTGCGATAATGTTTGGGTATTTTTGCTTTTCGGCATTTCTGAAACCATCCTCGTCAATATCCCCCTTGTTTGGGGGAAGTCTTGTCTCGAGGATTGAATCAACTATGAATGATGGAGGAGTAATTACTCGGACGATACCTTCGGCAAGGGCGACGCTAATCAACGTAGTCATACAAATAATCCCGATATTGACTAAGACAGGACTTCTGTACCATGTTTTAAACCTCATGTTAGTTTAATTATACCAAAACTGGTAAGTGCTATACTCAGTCAGTCAATTTCTCTTAAAAAATATTCGCTACCTCAGTATGGAAAGATTTCTGCTCATAAAAGAGTTCCTCATGTTTCTCAAGGAACGTAAGAAATTCTGGCTCATTCCGATCGTCGTGGTTTTTCTCGCCGTCGGCATGCTTCTCGTTGCTGCACAGGGGAGTGTCGTCGCGCCTTTCATCTACACGCTTTTCTAGGAATTCTCGGGCAAAGGTGAGTTTTGTCGGACGTGTCGATAGAAGAAATACCGCGTGACGAGAATAGCAATGACATTCTGAGTCAGTATCGCCGCGACGGCACCCCAGCCGCCGAAGAGCGGGATGAGCACTGCGAGCAGGCCGATCTTAACGACGGTATTTATAGTGTTGAGGGTATACATCGCTTTTGTCTGGCGCATCGTTACGAGTGCGATGCCATAGAATTTTTCCGAATAGAGAGCGGCGGAAAGCATCAGTACTTGTGCGAACGGGACGGCAGCGGCGTAGTTGGGGAACAGGATTTGATAGAGCCATGGTAGCGCGATGATTGCCGCCACGATCATCGGAATCAGGAGGAGGAGGGTCTGATGCGCGCGCCGCGGGACGGTAAAGCGGAGCTGGTCAGGCGTCTGTGTCGCGAATTTCGGTTGCACCAGGTTGAGTATGGTCTTTATCAGGGATTGGAATGGGCTCACGGTCGCGAGCGCGAAGGCATACAGAGCGAGCGTCTGGGCTGTGGCGGTGTGCCAGAGGAGGAACATGTCGACGTTGCCGGCGATGATGCCGAGCACGGCGACTGCGCTCATATGCATCCCGAACCGGAGATTCTCTTCGGAGATGGTCGTATTCTCGATAAATTGGCGGCTGACGAGGAACGTAATCAATCGTCCGACAAGTGTCGCGCCAAGGTACGCACCGATAATCCATAGGGGATTCCTTGTGAGGACGATCGCTGCTATGACTGCGGTCGCGGATACGAGTGACGTGAGTATCGTCTGTCGAGCGGCGATGTCGAAACGCTTTTTCCCGATGAGCACTGCCTGAGCTGTCGAGAGGCTTTCCATCACGGGGATTGCGAATGCGGCGATGGTGAACGCCCAGCCGAGTACGTTCTCGTTGTTGAAGAAATAGTAGCCGCCTAGGCACAGTCCCCCCACAGTGCTGAGGAGACCGAAAGAAAACTTCCGGCGCATTGCGGCCCATGCCGTGCCGTCAGCGTGCTGTGCGATGGCTTGCACTACGACCGTGTTCAGTCCGGAGAGCGTCGGTATGGAGAGGAGGGCGATGGTGGCGAGTACATACTTGTAGGTACCGTACGTGTCCTGAGGAAGGTAGTTCGCAAAGGCATACGCTGTTGCAAGGCCCATGAACGTGCCGAAGACCTGTCCGATACCGGTCCACCCGCCGCTTTTGATGAGATAGGATAAGTCGGTGTCGAGCCAACGGACGAACCATCCAGGGAGCAATTGCTGCATATCCCTATCATAACGCGAGAAGACGGGAGGAGTGTGCGTATGGCCAGTTTGAATTACGAGGTATACTAGGGGTATTACCCAATAAGTACTTCGAGAAATCCATATGAAGAAATATACCTATGCCGCAGGAACGTTCGCACTCGCACTCCTCTTGGGTGGGGTGCCGTCTGCTGTGTTTGCAGAAGAAGGTGCCAGAGGAGATGGCGACGCTGCCGTGCAGGTGCGTGCAGAGGGACAGAGCGTAGAAGTCTCGGCAGTTACTGCCGTCCGCGCCGATGAGGATGAAGGTCGTGCGGAAGTGCGAATGAATGACGATGATGACACGTGGGAAATCGATCTCGAGGACGACGAGGATTCAGCATTCTCGCTTGATGATTTGAAGCAGAAGATCGAGAAGCGCAAGCTTGAGCTCGATGACGAAGAAGCGAGCACGACGCCATCCTCGCGGAGGGACGCTATAAAGAACGCGAACCCGGTCCGTCTCGCCGTCCACTCGCTCCTTGCTTCCAAGGATCTTCTTGGCGGTATTGGGCAGCAGGTGTCGGTGATTGCGCGCGAGATGAATGACTCGGTCGCATCGACGACGGCCGCTGAAGCGAAAGCGCAGTCGCGCGGACTCCTCTCACGACTGTTCTTCGGCGGTGACAGGACGTCAGCAGAAGTCATCGCTGGCGTAGCTGAGAAGAACCAGCAGCGCATCGACACGCTGACGGCGCTGCTCGCGGACGCGAACGTTTCGGCGGAAGTAACGGTCGTCCTTGAGGCACAGATAGCTGCGCTCAAGGATGCACAGGC
>Ga0172380_10009184_pt1 | contig 10597 bp, 6 predicted proteins | sample Leawe162metaG_FD_119747 | JGI IMG/M metagenome (GOLD analysis project Ga0172380, IMG submission 119747) | Leachate microbial communities from a municipal landfill in Southern Ontario, Canada - Leachate well 162 metaG | ecosystem: Engineered > Solid waste > Landfill > Unclassified | place...
CGGGCGCATGGCGGCGTTGCAACTACAAGAGAAGAGAATGGAACAACCATTCTTCGTCGTTGCGCCTTGCCCTGCACCCGGAAAACCGCACACTCCAGCCCGTTCAACGGAGGTTTCTAGGATAATAGGCGCTTAGCGCAACACGGCTTCCAGCGAGGCGAGGAATTTTTCCGGGGGTTCAAAGCCGATGACCCGTCCGATTTCCTTGCCGTCCTTGCCGAAAAAAATGATGCCGGGCGGGCCGAACAGGTTGAATTGCTTGAGTAACGCCAGGTCGTCGGCGCTGTTGGCGGTGACGTCGGCTTGCAGCAGCACGGCGTCTTTCAGCTTGCCTATCACGGCGGGGTCGGTGAAGGTGAAGCGCTCCAGTTCCTTGCAGGATATGCACCAGTCGGCGTAAAAATCGAGCATCACGATTTTTCCGGCGCTTTGCCGGATGCGCGTTGCCAGTTCGGCGGAAGTTTTTACCGGCGCAAATTTCAGGTGCGCCGCTTCGGCGGTTTGCGTTCCCGTGCCGGAGACGCGCAGGCCGCCCAGCGGTTGCAGGATATCGCGCCCGCCGGAGAGCACCCCGATCAGCAGCAACACGCCGGCTATCAGCGCGATGACGCCGACGCCTTTCCAGAATTTCTTGAAACCGTTGACCGGGTGCGGCAGCGGGTCGAGCGCATGCAGGTAGACCGCCGAGACGATCAGCAGCGCCGCCCACAGCAGCATGTGGAGGGCGGCGGAGATCACCGGCGACACCAGCCAGATTGCCATGCCGAGCATCAGTACGCCGAAGAAGTTTTTGACGCCGCTCATCCACGCGCCGGCGCGCGGCAGCAGGGCGCCCGCCGACATGCCCACCAGCAGCAGCGGCACGCCCATGCCCAAGGCGAGCGCGAACAACGCAGCCCCCCCCAGCACCACGTCGCTGGTTTGGCCGATGTACAGCAGCGCGCCCGCCAAGGGCGCCGCCACGCACGGGCCGACGATCACTGCGGACAGCGCGCCCATCGCGAATACGCCGGCGAGGTTGCCGCCCTTGATTTGGTTGGCTTCTTTGTTAAACCAGCTTTGGATGAAGTTGGGCATTTGCAGTTCGTAAAAACCGAACATCGAAAAAGCCAGCAATACGAAAACCAGCGCGAAGCCGGAGAGCGCCCAGGGGTTTTGCAGTGCATTGGAAATCAGCGCGCCGGATAGCCCGGCGGCAATGCCGGCCAACGCATAAGTAATCGCCATGCCCAGCACGTAGGCGAGCGACAACGCAAAGGTGCGCCCCTTGGTCAAATGTTGCCCCTGGCCGACGATGATGCCGGAGAGTATTGGGATCATCGGGAACACGCAGGGGGTGAGCGCGAGCAATAGGCCGAAGCCGAAGAAGCTGGTGATAATCAGCCAGAAGCCGCCGCCCTTGAGCAGCGCGGCGATGCGCGAGGAATCGTCGGCGGCAGGCGCCGCCCGAGGCGGGGCGACGGGCGGCGCGGCTGCCGTCGGCGGCTCCGTGGAAGGCGGGGCAGCGGTTTTTGGGGGGGGCGTTGCGTCCGGCGGCGTAGCGGTTTTCAGCGGTGCAACGACCGTCGCCGGCGTGACGGTTTTCGGCGGTGCGGCGACTAGGGGGGGCGCTGCGGCTGGCTGCGTTGCACCGGCTTTCGGCGGCGCGGACTCTGCCGACGGCGTGACGGCGGTTGGTCGTGCGCCGGGCAAGGCCAGGTTAATGGATTTGGACTGTGGCGGATAACAGATGCCTTTTTCGCTGCAACCCTGGAAAACGGCGTTCAAGATGATTTGCTTCGCCTGCTCGCCGCTGTTCTTTAGGGTGACGACGGCTTGAAAGGGGTGGTGGTACACCACTACTCTGCCGAAACCGGGGTCGTTCTTGATTTCGCCGGTCGGCAGCGCGACATGCTTGATGGACGTGACGCCGTTTTTTAGCGTGAATTTGATCTTGTCGCGGTACAGATAATAGCCCTCGGCGACTTCGAAATCGGCTTCCAGGGTATGCGCATCCGTGGCTTTGACGAAGAGTTGGAACGCTTGATCGGCAGGCAGGAACTCAGGCTCCGCGCCGCCCAGCCTGTTGCTGAATTGGCGCATCGCCGCCAGCATGGTGTTGGCCGGCGGCGCGGTTTTCCCGGAAATTCCGGCTGCGGGCAGGGTTATATTCGCGCTTTGCGTCAATGGCGGATAGCACACCTTCGTGTCGGCGCAGCCCTGCGAGGTGGCGTGCAGCGTGATCCGGTCGGCGTTGCCGGAACGGGTGAACGGGATGGTTACGGCGATTTCGTTGCGGTAGGTTTCCACCTTGCCGAGGTATTCGTCCTGCTTGATTTGACCCACGGGGAAGCGCGCAGCGCCGAGTTGGATGTCGGCGGGTTCGGCGCTGAACTTGAATTTCTCGCGGTACAGGTAATAGCCGTCGGCAATTTGGTAGCGCACCTCCAGGGTGTTGGCGTCCAACGCGCGCGCACTGAAGCGGAAGGCTTGTTCCGCTTCCAGCAAGTCGCGTTCGATGGCATGGGCTGCGGCATGGGCGAACAGGGAAAAGCACAGTAAAAGTGCGGTCAGGATGCGCATGAGGGGCTATTTCTCCGTCGAGCGGGTTTCGTCCGCCACCCAGGCGAGGTAGGCGGGCAGGCCGGACTCGATGGCGACAGCGATGATTTCGGGAAGTTCGTAAGGGTGTTCGGCGCGTAGGGTTTGCTCCACCTTGCCGTAATGCTCCCGCAATGTTTTAATCAACAACGGCGTTTCCGTGGCATGTTCGATTTTCCCCTGCCAACGATATACTGAGGTGCATGGGGCGAGTATATTGACGCAGGCGGCCAGTTGCCGCGCAACCAGCTTCTCGGCCAGCAGCGCGGCGCTTTGCGGGTCGGGCAGGTTGGTGATGACCAGAATGGCTTCGCTATTCATTCTTAGATTGGAAAAGTTCTATGCACGTTTTTTTGGTTTTGGCTATTTTACTGGGTTTTCTGGTTTTGGAAATTTTTACCTTGGTGCGCCTTGCCGCGGTGGTCGGCTGGTGGCTTGCGCCCTGGCTGCTATGCGTCGCATTGGCCGGCTGGTGGTGGCTGCGCAAAGCCGGTTTCGTCGCGGCCAGAAGACTGCTGCGGGCACTGCCATCCGGGCAACCTATGGGCGCCTGTATTTTGTACGGTTTTATACCCTTTGTCGCCGGTATATTGCTGATTTTCCCCGGCGTTATCAGCGATGTCATCGCGCTGCTGCTATTGCTGATTCCTCCTCCGCCCCGGCGGGACGCCTCTCAGGAAAACGACTTAATGGAGGGCGAATGGCGCAGGATGGATGACTGGCACGACCGGCTGAAATAAGCGGTTCGTTCGCGCATGTTATCGGGCGCGGCGAATACGAAGGTAGGGCCGTAGGATGTGCCGAGGAACGAGGCGCATCTGTCGCGTGTTGCCTTAACGAGCGATGCGCTTCCTTCGTCAGCACATCCTACGGCCCTGCCATTAAGTTAGGAAAAATCCGTTCACCCTTCGACTGGCTCAGGGCGAACGGATTTTTCCTAACTTAATCCTAGAAACCTCCGTTGAACGGGCTGGAGTGTGCGGTTTTCCGGGTGCAGGGCAAGGCGCAACGACGCGCAATGGCATTCCATTGCAAGGAGTTGCAACGCCGCCATGCGCCCGGAAAACCGTGCAATCCAGCCCGTAGCGCTCTCACCAAACGGGTGAACGCAAAATAGATGACAAAGTTGTTTAGAACCACCCTATTACACATCTTGGCAAGCGGTCAACGGAGGTTTCTAGGTTAATGGCAGTGACGTCCCTTGTGGCAACGATGAACGTGGCGCGTGGGTTATGCAAATCCGCGCGCCAAATCCTCCCGTATATCCGTCACCGATTCCAGGCCGACCGCGATGCGCAACAGGCCGTCACCGATGCCGGCAGCGGCGCGTTGTTCGGGGGACAAGCGTCCGTGGGTGGTGGTGGCCGGGTGGGTGAGGGTGGTTTTGGTGTCGCCCAGATTGGCGGTGATCGACACCATGCGCGTGGCGTCCACCACCCGCCAGGCGGCTTCCTGGCCGCCCTTGACCTCGAAGGCGACGATGCCGCCGCCGCTTTTCTGTTGATGCTTGGCCAGCGCGAACTGGGGGTGCGACGGCAGTCCGGGATAATAGACGCGGCTCACGCCCGGCTGTTGCTCCAGCCACAGCGCCAGTTCCAGCGCATTGCGCGAATGCGCTTCCATGCGTAGCGCCAGCGTTTCCAGCCCTTTCAGGATAATCCACGCGTTGAATGCGCTCAAGGTCGGGCCGGCGGTGCGCAAAAAGCCGTAAACCGGTTCCAGCAATTCCTTGCTGCCCAGCACCGCGCCGCCCAGCACCCGGCCTTGCCCGTCGAGATATTTGGTGGCGGAATGGATCACTATATCCGCGCCCAAGTCCAGCGGGCGTTGCAGGATGGGGGTGCAAAAACAGTTATCCACCGCCAATTTGGCGCCGACCCGTTTGGCAACCTGGCTCAATGCCGCGATGTCGCAAATCTCGGTGAGCGGGTTGGAGGGGGTTTCCACGAAAAACAGCTTGGTGTTGGGCTTGACCGCCGCCTCCCAGGCGGGCGTGTCGGTCTGCGAGACGAAGCTGGTCTCGACGCCGAAACGTCCGAGAATGTTGGTGAATAGCTGCACCGTGGCGCCGAACAGGCTGCGCGAAGCGACCACATGATCGCCCGCCGACAGCAGCCCCATCGCGCAGGCGAGGATGGCCGACATGCCGCTCGCCGTGGCGACGCAGGTTTGTGCGCCTTCCAGCGCCGCGAGCCGTTCCTGGAAAGCCGTGACGGTGGGGTTGGTGAAGCGCGCGTAAATATTGCCCGGCTCTTTGTTGGAAAAGCGCGCTGCGGCCTCGGCGGCATTTTTGAAGACGAAGCTGGATGTCAGGTACAGCGCTTCGGAATGTTCGTTAAACTGGCTGCGGGCTATGCCGGTGCGTATCGCCAGGGTTGCAAGATCGTATTGTTGTTCGTCCATGTTTTTCTTTCCCCAATAAAAAACCCGACCAGCTTGAGCCAAATCGGGTTGCTCTCTTTAGCCGAATTTGTTGAGCGCCCGCAAGCTGATCTCAAATCGGCGCTTTTCGTGAAATTACTCTCCACTGGGGGGGATGTCAATACTGATGCAGCTTAATGGCAGTGACGCTGGAGCGTGGGAACGATTATTTCCCCCGCGCAAGGCATAAATCAAGCAAATGGCTTATCCTGAATTTTGCCGGATAACGCGGCGCGCTTGCGACGCCTGTAACGCGTTTGTCACCTGAACGCCCTAGAATGCGCGGACACTTTTATCCTTCAGGAATTTGCCGTGAACGACATGACCGCTCCCCCTTGCCCGACGCTATCCGCCAACGAACTCCTGGGCATGGACGCCTATTGGCGCGCCTGCAATTATCTGGCCGCCGGCATGATCTACCTGTGCGACAACCCGCTGCTCAAGGCGCCGCTCCAACCTGAACACATCAAAAGCCGTCTGTTGGGGCACTGGGGGGCGAGTCCCGGTTTGGCTTTCGCCTATATCCACCTCAACCGGTTGATTAACAAATACGACCAAAACGCAATTTTCCTCGCCGGTCCCGGCCACGGTGCGCCCGGCATCCTGGCGCCGGTGTATCTGGAAGGCACGTACAGCGAAATCTACCCCAACAAGGGTGAGGACGAGGAAGGCATGCGCCAGTTCTTCAAGGAATTCTCCTTCCCCGGCGGCATCGGCAGCCACTGTACGCCGGAAACGCCGGGTTCCATCCACGAGGGCGGGGAGCTGGGCTACAGCGTTTCGCACGCGTTCGGCGCCGCTTACGACAATCCCGATTTGTTGGTGGCGGTGATGGTCGGCGATGGCGAATCGGAAACCGCACCCTTGGCGACGAGCTGGCATTCCAACAAGTTTCTCAACCCGATCCGCGATGGTGCGGTGCTGCCTATCCTGCATCTTAACGGTTACAAGATCAACAACCCCACTATACTCTCGCGCATTAGCCACGAGGAATTGGAGAGCCTGTTTAAAGGCTACGGCTGGAAGCCGTATTTTGTCGAGGGTAGCGACCCGGCGACGATGCACGGGAAAATGGCCGCGACGATGGAGCACTGCCTGAATGAAATCCATTGCATCCAGCATGAAGCGCGGACTAGTGGCCAGCCTATCCGTCCGCGCTGGCCGATGATAATTCTGCGCAGCCCGAAAGGCTGGAGCGGGCCGAAAGAGGTGGACGGCAAGAAGGTGGAAGGTTTTTGGCGCGCCCACCAGGTGCCCATCGGTGATGTGAAGGGCAATCCCGCGCATCTCAAGCAATTGGAAGATTGGCTGCGCAGCTACCGTCCGGAAGAATTGTTCGACGAAAATGGGCGGCTGCGCGCCGAACTCAAGGCGTTTGCCCCGAAAGGCAGCCGCCGCATGAGCGCCAATCCCCACGCCAACGGCGGCCAGTTGCGCAAGGCGTTGCGCATGCCGGATTACCGCGATTATGGCATTGAGGTGGCCAAACCGGGAACCACGGTGGCAGAAAACACCCGCCCACTGGGTAAATTGCTGCGCGACATCATGCGTAACAATATGACCAATTTCCGCGTGTTCGGCCCGGACGAAAACAGTTCCAACAAGCTCGATAATATTTACGAAGTCAGCAAAAAAACCTGGCTGGCCGATTTCCTGCCGGAAGATGCCGGCGGCGGCGAGTTGTCGCCGGACGGGCGGGTGATGGAAATGCTTTCCGAGCACACGCTGGAGGGCTGGCTGGAAGGCTATCTGCTAACCGGTCGCCACGGCTTTTTCTCGACTTACGAGGCTTTCGTGCATGTGATCGACTCGATGTTCAACCAACATGCCAAATGGTTGGCAATGTCCAAGGAAGTGCCGTGGCGCGCGCCGGTGTCGTCGCTGAATTTACTGATCACTTCCACCGTATGGCGTCAGGATCACAACGGCTTCACCCACCAGGACCCCGGTTTCCTTGATGTGGTGGTGAACAAAAGCCCGGACGTGACCCGCATTTACCTGCCGCCCGACGTGAACACCCTGCTCTCTATCGCCAGCCATTGCCTGGAAAGCACCGACTATATTAACGTGATCGTCTGCGACAAGCAGAAGCACCTGCAATTCCTCGACATGGATGCGGCAATCAAACACTGCACCAAGGGCATAGGCATCTGGGAATGGGCATGCAACGATGACGGCGTCGAGCCGGACCTGGTGATGGCCAGCGCCGGCGACATTCCCACCAAGGAGGCATTGGCCGCAGTAGTGTTGCTGCGCGAGAACTTCCCCCAACTCAAGATACGCTTCGTCAACGTGGTCGATCTGTACAAGCTCACACCTTCCAGCGAGCACCCGCACGGCCTGTCGGACCGGGATTTCGACAGCCTGTTCACGGTGGATAAGCCGGTGATCTTCAACTTCCACGGCTACCCCTGGCTGATCCATCGCCTCGCCTACCGCCGCACCAACCACGGCAACATGCATGTGCGCGGCTATAAGGAAAAAGGCAGCATCAACACCCCGCTGGAACTGGCGATCCAGAACGAGATCGACCGCTATAGCCTGGCGATAGACGCGATAGACCGCATCCCCGCCCTCAAGGTGGCCGGCGCCCATGTGAAGGAAAAGCTGCGCGACAAGCAGATCGAGTGCCGCAATTACGCTTACGAGCATGGGGTTGATTTGCCTGAAGCGGACGGGTGGACGTGGCCGTATTGATAAGCCCCTCTCCCGCAGGCGGGAGAGGGGTTGGGGTGAGGGATGTTGCGCATAGTCAATGCTTGACCTGAGCGCAAACACCCTCATCCCCGGCCCTTCTCCCGCCTGCGGGAGAAGGGAGAAGCGGCTACCCAACTTTATGGAATTTTACCATGAACGAATTCGTAAATATGGAACATCTCGCCTTTGATGCGCCGCGCGAGCACACGCGCACCGGGCGTTCGGTGGAATCTCTGAAGCGGGCATTCACCGACAATCTGCTCTACGTCACCGGCCAGCCTTTCGCCAAGGCAACGCTTCAGGATCATTATCGGGTGCTGGCCTACACCATCCGCGACCGCCTGTTGGAGCGCTTCATCACTTCCGGGCAAAATTACGCGCGCAGCCGCGCCAAGACGGTGTGCTACCTGTCCGCCGAATTCCTGCTGGGGCCGCATTTGGGCAACAACATCCTCAACTTGGGGCTATGGGACAACGTCGAACAGGCGATGAAGGAGCTCGGCCTGGAACTCGACGCCATCCTGGAACAGGAGCATGAACCGGGATTGGGCAATGGCGGCTTGGGACGGCTGGCGGCGTGTTACATGGATTCGCTGGCGACGCTGGAAATTCCCGCCATCGGCTACGGCATACGCTATGAATTCGGCATCTTCGACCAGGTGATAGAAGACGGCTGGCAAGTGGAAGTCACCGATGCGTGGCTGCGCAACGGCAACCCCTGGGAACTGGCGCGCCTCAATGTGCGCTATGCGGTGGGCTTGGGCGGGCGCACCGAGCAATACCACGACGAACAGGGCAACCAGCGCGTCAGATGGTTGCCCGACTATACCGTGTACGGCACGGCTTACGACACGCCGATACTCGGTTTTGGCGTCTACAACGTGAACCTATTGCGTTTGTGGAAATCTGAGGCGCGCGAATCCTTCGATTTCCACGCGTTCAATCTCGGCGATTATTACGGCGCGGTGAACGACAAGGTGGTGGCCGAAAACCTCTCCAAGGTGCTCTACCCCAACGACGAGCCGCAAGCCGGCAAAGAGTTGCGCCTCAAGCAGCAGTATTTCTTCGTCTCCTGCTCGTTGCAGGACATGATACGCATTGCCCAGCGCGACGTGGGCAGCCTGGAACGCTTCCCGGAAAAATTCTCCGCCCAGCTTAACGACACCCACCCGGCCATCGCGGTGGCCGAATTGATGCGCCTGCTGGTGGACGAACACGCGATGCCGTGGAATCAGGCCTGGGGCATCACCCGCAGCACTTTCGCCTACACCAACCACACGCTGCTGCCGGAGGCGTTGGAAACCTGGTCGCTGGAGCTGTTCGAGCGCATCCTGCCGCGCCATCTGGAAATCATCCACGGGATCAACAAGCAGTTTCTCGACGAAGTGCGCATGCGCTTTCTGGGCGACGAAGAGCGCGTCGCGCGCATGTCGCTGATCGACGAAACCAACGGTCGGCGGGTGCGCATGGCCAATCTCGCCTGCGTCGGCAGCTTCGCCGTGAACGGTGTCGCGCAATTGCACTCGGAACTGCTGAAAAGCACGGTGCTGCACGACTTTCATGATCTGTGGCCGGAAAAATTCAGCAACAAGACCAACGGCGTCACCCCGCGCCGCGCCATCGCCTTGAGCAACCGTCCGCTGACGGCGTTGATCGGCGAAGTGATCGAGGGCGATTGGCTGCGCAACCTGGAGTCACTACGCCAACTGGAGCCTTATGCCGAGGACCAGGCGTTTCGCGAACGCTGGCGGGAAGTCAAGCTGAGCGCCAAACAGCGTCTGGCCGCTTACGTCCAGCGCGTCGCCGGCGTGAGCATAGACCCGCACAGCCTTTACGACATGCAGGTCAAGCGCATCCACGAATACAAGCGCCAACACCTCAACGTGCTGCATATCGTCAGCCTCTACAACCGCCTGAAACTGCAACCGTCGCTGGAAATCGCGCCGCGCACCTTCGTGTTTGGCGGCAAGGCGGCGCCGGGCTATCGCATGGCGAAATTGATTATCAAACTGATCAATTCGGTGGCCGAGATCGTCAACCGCGATCCGCAGGTCAACCAACAATTGCGCGTGGTGTTCGTGCCGGATTTGAACGTCAAAACCGCGCAACATATTTACCCGGCGGCCGATTTGTCCGAACAGATTTCCACCGCCGGCAAAGAGGCCTCCGGCACCGGCAACATGAAATTTTCAATGAACGGCGCGCTGACCATAGGCACCTTGGACGGCGCCAACGTGGAAATCCGCGACGCGGTGGGCGCGGAAAATTTCTTCCTGTTCGGCCACACCGAGCGTGAGGTGCAAGCGCTGTGGGCAAGCGGTTACCAACCCTGGAAAATAATCGAGCAGGACGCACAACTGCGCAGCGCCCTCGACCTGATCGATTCCGGGTTGTTTTCCCACGGCGACAGGCAACTTTTCGCAGCACTCACCGACGATCTGCGGCATCATGACGCCTATCTGGTTTGCGCCGACTATCGCGCCTATGTGGATTGCCAGGAAACAGTAAGCGCCAGCTCGCGCGACGTGGAAAACTGGACGCGCATGTCTATACTCAACGTCGCCCGGATAGGCGGATTTTCCTCCGACCGCGCGATACGCGAATATTGCGAACACATCTGGAAGGCGCAAGCGGTTACTATGAGCGTGGGCGGATGAAGTTATTGATCGTTCCCACGCTCCAGCGTGGGAACGCCGTTCAGGACGCTCCAGCGTCCCGAACGAAAAGACACGCATGGAAAAGCGGCCACTGATTGGATTGCGGCCCCCCGGCTACGTCCCCCTGCGGCGTTCCCACGCTGGAGCGTCACTGCCATTAAGTTAAGCAAAAATCTGAGAAATAGACGACAATTCAGTAATTTGGAGTTTAGCATGAAAAAAAAGAGCAGGCGATTGAAACG
>Ga0172380_10009185_pt1 | contig 10596 bp, 7 predicted proteins | sample Leawe162metaG_FD_119747 | JGI IMG/M metagenome (GOLD analysis project Ga0172380, IMG submission 119747) | Leachate microbial communities from a municipal landfill in Southern Ontario, Canada - Leachate well 162 metaG | ecosystem: Engineered > Solid waste > Landfill > Unclassified | place...
CGCCAAAGAGACGCAAAATGTCATGGCACTGGGCAATTTCATTCAGCAGATCTCGGTGCTCACCGACTATCAATTCGAGCGCATTCTCAATGGCTCGCTGATTCGCCGCGAGCCGATCGGCGTTTGCGGCATGATCACGCCCTGGAACTGGCCGCTCAATCAGGTCACTGCCAAGGTGGCCCCCGCACTGGCCGCAGGTTGTACCGTGGTGGTGAAGCCCAGCGAAATCGCGCCGCTCAGCAGCATCCTGCTCGCGGAAATCATGCACGATGCCGGCGTCCCCCCCGGCGTATTCAACCTCGTCAATGGCGACGGCCCGGGCGTGGGCGCCGCCATCTCCTCACATCCCGATATCGACATGGTGTCCTTTACCGGCTCGACCCGTGCGGGCATTCTGATCGCCAAAGCCGCCGCCGACACGGTCAAGCGTGTCACCCAGGAGCTCGGTGGCAAGTCGCCCAATATCATCCTCGATGACGCCGACCTGGAAAAGGCCGTTCCCTACGGCGTGCTGCGTTGCTTCACCAACACCGGGCAGTCCTGCCAGGCGCCCACTCGGATGCTCATTCCCCGCTCACAACGCGACGAGGTGCTGCGGCTTGCCAAGCAGGCAGCCGAAACAGTGCGCGTGGGTGATCCGCTAGACCCCGCTACCACCATGGGGCCGTTGGTCAGTCGCGCCCAGTTTGACAAGGTGCAGCAGCTGATTGAAAGCGGCGTTCGCGATGGGGCCACGCTGGTCATTGGCGGCCCGGGCCGCCCTGCTGGCCGCGAGCGCGGCTATTTCGTGCGCCCCACCGTGTTTGCCGATGTCACGCAGGATATGGCCATCGCACGCGAGGAAATTTTTGGTCCTGTGCTGGTGATACTGAACTACGACACGCTGGAGGAAGCCATTGCCATCGCCAACGACACCCGCTACGGACTTGCCGGCTACGTCCAGGGCCGCGATCTCGACCGCGTCAAGCAGGTTGCTGCGCAGATCCGGGCCGGGCGGATTTATCTCAATGGTGCGCTTGCCGATCAGTCCGTGCCTTTCGGCGGCTACAAGCAATCAGGCAATGGCCGCGAAAGCGGCGTCTTCGGGTTGGAGGAATATCTCGAGGTGAAAGCGGTGATTGGCTACCAAACCGCATAGCAGCATAAGGCCGCGGCTGCTCCCCATAGTTGCGATGTGGGTGTCGAGTGGCCGGCATGGCGACTGGTCGTATTGCGGCCAGTCGCTCGGCAAACGCCGGAATTTTCGAACGTCAGTGGTATGGTCGCGTCCCACCTCTTCGGGTGGTTCCGCCCTATGGGCTCCTACGGGTCACCTCTTGGGTGATCATCATGTCTCCATCGAAAGTGCCCAGCAACAGCGGCGTGACTAGCTTAACCAATCAAGAACTAGGCCCCGGTACAACTCGATGCCTAGCGCAAGTTCAAACAGACCATAAATAATTGCTGGGAAAATAACGGCAAAGATAATGGCCTCACGCCACCTTGCGCCAAGCCGATTCATGTAGAGAAGTACAAACAGGAAGATAGCGGCGATAAAACCCAGCACATAAACAGCAAGGACAAGACCCGCTACCCAAGCTCCATGGTCCAGGTATTTGCGTGCATCTTCCTTGTACACTACTTCGTCGCTGCCGCTTTCGTCTCCGCTTGTGCTTGCCTTAAGCTTATTGCCCCTCGAAATCTCGCTCCCGAGTTGTATAGCAGCCAAAATAAGAACAATACTGCCAATTAGCAGAGGGAGCAATTTGGACTCTAAGAACTCGATGACAAAAAATGACCAGCCGAGGATAAAAAGCACAAACAGCATAATTATTACTAAAAAGTAGGACTCGCCTCGAATCTTCATGGCATTCTAATTCCTCTCCGGCGCGCAAGAGCGTTCTTTACTGGTTCATAGACAAGCACGGCAATCGTTATGAATATTAGGGATAGGCTGAGGGGTCTGAGGAAAAACAGAGGACCTGACAGGCTAAGGGCGACGAAGAGGTTGCGTTCAAATAGGACTCCGAGAACATAGCCTAAGAGCAGCGCCACTCGATTGTAGTTCCATCTTCTCATCGCTAACCCGAGCGCGCCAAAGACAAGCGTCATTAATATATCGATGAATTGCTCCCTAGCGGCGAAAGCGCCTATTAGCGCCAAGACTATGATCAAGGGAGCGAGAATGCGGGCAGGTACCAGACCTATCTTGGCTAGATGCTGCGCTATGGGGAAGCAGATAATAAATGCCAGTATATTAGCGGCCAAGACAGTCAATAAAAGAGAGATGGATAAATCCAGGTGTTCGGTTAGCATTGAGGGGCCGGGGGTAAGCCCCACCATCGTGACGCCGCCCAGAAACAAAACCATCGGGGCGCTGCCGGGTATGCCCAGAGCCAGGGTTGTTAAAACCGCCCCCGAGCATGTTGCATTGTTGGCGCTTTCTGGGGCAATAACACCCTCAACGGTACCTTGCCCAAAATTTTCTGGATGTTTCGAAGTCTGCTTGGCGTGTGCATAGCAGAGAAAGGTGGATGCCATTGTTCCTATCCCTGGAATGATGCCGATAATGTAACCAAAGACACTGCAGCGTAACCATAGCCACCAATGGCGAAAAACGTCTTTACCCCCCTCAACTACACCCTGCAAGCCCTTAACTGTCACCCCCTCCTGCACGATACTGCCGCCTTTTGTAGCGAGAACAATCATTTCAGGCAGGGCAAAGAGACCGAGTACGAATGGAGCCATAGGGATGCCCTCGTACAGAACGGGAATGTCAAACGTAAAGCGTGCGACTCCGGTTGACCATTGAAATCCGACCAAGGAGAAAAGAATGCCGAGACCACCGCTAATCAGGCCCTTAAGCATTGCACCCCTACCGATTAGAGCAATAAAAGAGATGCCCAACAGGACGAGAAAGACCATGTCTCCAGTGGTAATTGCATAAATCATGGGTAATATCAGCGGGATCATGGCTAAGGCCATGAATACCGTGACTATGCCCCCCAACGCAGAACTCACGAACGAAGCTCCGAGGGCGCGGCCTCCTTCCCCTTTCTGTGCCATCGCGTAGCCGTCCAAGAGGGTGGCAGCGCTTGCTTCGGTTCCGGGTACATTTAGGAGTATCGCGGTTACCGAACCTCCAAAATACGTGACGGCTGTCACGGCCACCATAAAAGCCAGCGCTATATCAGGCTTGAGGACAAATGCGAAGGGCAGAAAAAGGGACAACGCCAGTATGGAACTGACTCCTGGAATAATCCCGAATATAAGCCCGACAATGGCGCCGCTAATTATGGCGAGTAAAAATGCCGGATCTTGGAAGTATTGTAAGGCGTGAACAAAAGTCTCAATGCCCATTGGGTTCCTAGCAATAAGTGGAGCACGGATGTCGACGCTTAAGCTTGATGGGGTATTTCATCACCGTGAAATAAAATCTGGTTTCAAGGCTATTGCGGCGAGTTGATCGTCGGTAATTTTTAGTTCGATCTGGTATTTCTCATATCGAGGGCACGGGGAATACCCAGTAGATTGCGGAGCTTCCTCCGGAGTTGCTACAAAGTCATCCCCATTGCACCAGCGCCAATCGTCTAAAAAGCCTTCAGATGCTGGTCAACCAGCTTGATGAGCGTAGCCACGTCTTTTTCGGGAACAGACGCTAAGTTCTTCACCATCCGTTCTGTTTCTTCACCTGATAGGGGAGGACTCCAAACCTCAAAGCGAAGTTTCGCCTGCTTGACAAAGGGCTGCAACTTCATCAGCTTGTCGAAGGCTTCGCGGAGGAATTGAACCCTATCCGGCGGCGTGCCGGGCGGAGCAAAAAAAATCTTGCCGCCACTGATATTTTCCATAGTGGTTAGCAGGCCATCCTGCTCCGGAGTAAGCTTTACCAGTTCGGTAACGGCTGGTGTGTCGGGAAAAAAGGCGCTCCTTTTATGACTTAAGGTGGCAAAAGGTTTCTTCATCCAGCCCTTATCGATGGCCCCTTTTAGCACACTCATTTCTGCAACCTGCCCACTTAACTCGCCCCTGCTGATGGATAACTGAACGTCCGGGGTCGAGGCGAAGCCGACGACTACACGTGAATCCTTAAGCCCAAAAATGTCGGAAATGAGCGCAGCGTTCAGTGACCAATTACTGGCTCGTGTGTGCGCGCCAAACTTAAGTTCATTTGTCTTTTGCAGGTCCGCCATAGATTCATAGGGCAGCTTGGAGCTTATGCCTACTCCAGACCCTTCCATGGCAAAAGTACCGAGCCAGTTGAACTTTGAGATGTCATAGCGACGGCCTTTTTCTTGGAAAAGGTGACTTGTCGCAAGATCTGCTGCCCAGGCAGCTGTTCCTATAGTAAGGCCGTCGGGTTTGGCCCCATACACTTGATTTATTCCAACTTGGCCCCCACCGCCGGTTACATTTTTGACCCGCATGGCGCCACCCCCGGATACTTCCGACCACCAGGCGGCATAAACGCGGGCAGCGTAGTCACCACCTCCGCCGGGCCCATGATTGACGATAATGGTTACCGTGTTATTGGCGTAAAAATCAGCGGCACTCTCCGTTGCCGCTGCTGCTGCGGGCTCAACATAACCCCACATGCCCAAGACAAAAACGGGAAACAAGGCGAAAGCCAGCGCCGCTTTGTAAAATTTCTGTACCATTTTTAACTCCTTAATATTTAGTTTGATTGGTACTGATTCCAACGTGCTTTCAAGATGAGACTGGAATTCTTAACAGGTAAGGAGATGGCGACAAGAATAGCTACGGCGGATTTGGTGACTGAGGTCGCAGTTGCGAGCAGCAGCATCCTTCTGTTTATGGCGACCAAGAGCATTGCGAAGAATTTCTGTTCACGCACCGCATCCCCTTCAATAGTCAACACCTCCAACGGCTTAGCCGTTTTAACCGCAGGCTGCCGACATTCGATCTTCGAGTACATGAACATGCGAGCAAGAAAAAATAGACACTGCACGAAGTCAAGCCATCGCGCCCTTCATGCACTTCGCATTAGGGCATTCTTATTGCTCGAAAACATTTGTCACAATGGAACACTAACACTCAAGGGTAACAAAGTACATAGTCAGCATAGTCCCAAGCCAGCCTCTGGATTGATAGAACTGTTCGAACAGTCCTTCTATGGTTCGTAGCCACATCCTCTTGCCGGATATCTCACAACACAATTTGCATCGGCGCCGATCCATTGCAGCGGACGACTTGAACTCCTTGAAATCGACACGATTCTGCCGTGGATGAATGGACACGAAGTCGCACATTTCTTCTGTCAGAGTTTGGCCGAGATCGCCACAGTAACAGCGGGGGAGCGCGACAATCGGGGGGCGCAAGCCCCTGCGCAACAGCTTTTATGCCGCTTCATTCAACGCCACTCGCTCCTCCGTTTTCCTTCAAGGAACCCTCCCGCCACCTGATTGTTCCTCTCTCCAACAGGCGCTGCCGCCGGCACTAGCCGCCGCGCGGCAGCGGTTCGGTAGCATAGCCCGGCGCCACGTGGGCATCTATCAGGTAGGATTTCCCGGCAAGCACGGTGGTGAGGCCGCGCTCGATGGCCTGTTCGAGTTCCTCCACAGTGCTGATCGGGCCTTCGGCATCGACACCCTGGGCGCGTGCCAGGCCAGCAAGGTCCAGCGCCGGCTCGTCGATGCGCTGACCGATCCAGCGGTTTTCCACCGGCCGGCTGCGGTCCTTGGCGACGGCCTCTTGATGGATCTCGTCGTTGTAATTGGAGCGGTTGTTCGCGACGATGAAGAGCGCCGCCAAACCGTAGTGAGCTGCGGTCCACAATGCTGTCGCGCCCTGGAGAAAATCGCCATCGCCCAAGACCGACACGACTATCCGGTCACTCTCCTTGAGCGCCAGAGCGGCACCGATGGTAAGGCCGGGCCCGGCAGCAAGGCCGGCGCCGCCGTCGTGGCCGAGGAAGTCGAGAGGGTCGCAGAAGTGATAGGCGTTGCCGGCCCAGCCGAGGTTGACATGGGCGATGGTGAACTTGCGTGTGCCGCGCAGCTTGGCGAGCGCCACCTCGATATCGCGTGACTGGATCCGGGTTGCGGCATGCTCGCTGTAGCCTGGCGTCGCCCCCGGGTTGTAGCTGGTGCCATCCCACTTCGGGCCGGCTTCGAGTCTGTGCTCTAGGGCAGGCAGGAGCTGTCTGACGAAGGCATCGGCGCCAGCCAGCACGGGTACGTCGACCGGCGCGAGGCCGAAGTGGTCCATGCTCCAGCCGTTGTGCAGCAGGCTGTCGAGCGATACATGTACGATGAGCGAGGAGATCTGCGCGGTTGATCGGTTTGCCTGCTGCAGGGTACCGTTCAGGTCCACCCAGTCCAGGCTGAGGATCACGTCGGCGCCGAGTATCAGGTCTTTCGTCCGCTGGGAGAGCCGTTGGAACGGCGGCGCCGCATGCAGCGGGTGGTCGGTGGGAAATGCCGAGCGCTCGCGGGCCGATGTCAGCACTGGGGCGCCGAGCAATTCTGCCAGACGCACGCGGCCTTCCCAGTCGTCCTGCAGCCGTGACGCCCGGCCGATCATGATCAGCGGCCGGCGCGCGCCGGACAGCAATTCCGCGATCCGGTCCACAAGCTCTTGTGGCGCGCAGGGGTCCTCAGGTGCAGCATAGCGAACCGGGTCGGGTACCGTCACCGGCTTGTCGATACGTTGCTCCTGGAGGCCGGCATCCAGACAGATGTACACCGGTGCCCGCGGGGAGCTGCGCGTGAACTGCGCGCAGCGCAGGAAGGCCTCGGCTACCCCATCCGCCGACCGCGGTTCGTCGTCGAATTTTGTGAAATTGCGCAACAGCGCACCTTGGTCCTTGGTCGTATGTATCCAGTCGATCCAGGGCCTGCGCTTCTCGATCTCGATTGGGCCGGTGGCACCCAGAACCAGCATCGGCATGCGGTCGCACCAGGCATTGAAAATCCCCATCAAGCCATGCAGCAGCCCGACATTGCTGTGCAGAACGCAGGCCATCGGTTCGTCGGTGACCTTGGCATATCCGTGAGCGATCGAAACCGCGTGGTCCTCGTGAAGGCACAGCAAAAGCTGCGGTGCAGCGTTCCCGAGGAAGTTGACCAGGCTGTCATGAAAGCCGCGATAGCTTGCCCCTGGATTAAGCGCTACATACTTGATCCCCGTCGCGTGCAGCATCGCTGCAGCGACGTCGCTCGTCCAGCCAGGCTGCGGTGAGATTTCAATATTAGCTGGGCGTTCTAGGTTATGCATGGTCTCTCCTCGATGTCGTTGCTTGGTCGTTAACGCGCATCCTCATGGCGTCGCTGTGTTGCGCCCCCGATAAGCGGGTGCGGCAGATTTTCAGTTTCAAAGCGCCTTCCGGACTCGGCCATGACGCCTGGCGGGCAGATGAAAGCCGGCGCGCAGGCGCAAGGGCGAGAGGGACAAAGATCCTAATCGGCATCAATGACGAGCTTTTGCACCAGCATCGCTCAGTTCGCAAGACCGGTCTTAAGCAGGGCCGCGAAGCCCGCGCCGAACTTGGCCATGCGCGAGTTCACCTCCGTGAGCTTGAGGACGGAACGCATTACGCTGTTGAGCTTCTCTATGATGGCGTTGGCGCCTAGCCTGTTCCCGATGATTACCTGCAGGCCCAAGCCGCTCGGAGAGCTTCGGGGCGATGACGCGGGTAAGTTTATCGGTACCACCGCAGGGGGGATATCCCACTATCGCTTTGATCGGCTTATTCGAATCACTCTGTGCCGTCGATTCGCCACAAACGAGGGTGGGCGCGCAAGCCAGGACCAAGACTTTTTCCACAGTGGTGTCTCCCCCGATGTCTTTCCCGCTATTTTTTTGACCGCGGCTGCTGCCATTTTTCGACACAGCTTCACGGCCATCGCGTTGTGGTCTCGCATCGTCGCTGAGACCGGAGCATGCTACATCATTTCTATTTTGAGTACTAGCTTACTCCATTTCTGCCCCGCTTTTGCATGAGCGTCGGCACTGACCTTTTCGGCGACAGTCTGCTCGTCAGCGTCAGGTTAGGTCGATAGCACGTACTCGGGTTCCACGCCGTTTGCTGACGTCGCGGTCGATGCTTTTTTGCGGCGCGGTTTCAAGCCGGCCAGTCATACTCGATAGTCAGGGGAGCGTGGTCGCTGAACCGCTGAGCCTTATAGACTGCCGCCTGCTTTGCGCTAGCGGCGATGGCGGACGTCGCGACCTGGTAGTCAAGCCGCCAGCCGACATTCTTGGCCCAGGCCTGGCCCCGATTGCTCCACCAGGTATAGGCCTCGTCCGTGGCGTCGGGATGAAGGCGCCGATAGACATCGACCCAACCCAGTTCATCGTACACCCGCGTCAGCCAGGTACGCTCCTCCGGCAGGAAGCCGGAGTTCTTCAGGTTGCCCCGCCAATTCTTTAGATCGATCTCCCGGTGGGCGATATTCCAGTCGCCGCACAGGATCACTTCCCGACCGGTTTCGGCGAGCTTCTTGAGGTGAATATAAAAATGCTCCATGAAACTGAATTTCGCTGTCTGCCGGAGTTCGCCGCTGGAACCCGAAGGGAGATAGACCGAGACGATGGAAAGCTTGCCGAATACCAGCTCGATGTAGCGAGCTTCGGCATCGATTTCCGGGATGCCCAACCCTTCGATGATTTCGTCCGGCTGGCGCCGCGCGTAGATGCCCACGCCGCTATAGCCCTTTTTCTCTGCGTAGTGAAAATAGCCGAAATAGCCCGGCGGATTGATCATTTCCGCCGACATGTCGGCGGTTTGCGCTTTGAGTTCCTGGACGCAGACAAGATCGGCTTTCTGAACTCCCAGCCAGTCGAGAAATCCCTTGCGGCTTGCCGAACGGATGCCGTTGAGGTTGGCTGAAATGACTCTGAGCATGTTGTCGTATTCTCTGAAAAGGCTGGGTTCTGGCCCGTGACCGCGTATTGTATAATCCTCCGCACAATTCAGACCCAAACGCGGCATAGATGAGCGAACAGGAAGACCGTATTCACTCGCGCCGATTCCTGATCGAGTGGCTTTTCCTCGCCGCGGCCCTGCTGGCTTTGGGCGGCTTCATAGCCTATTCCCTGTTTCAGGAACACCGACGAACCGCAGGCGAGCAGCGGGAACGGCTGGCCTTCCTGGTCAGGGTGGTGGACGAAAACATCGGGCGGCAACTGGCAGGGGTCTCCGCGGCCCTGTCGGGCGTCATGGAAGACAGGGCATACTGGGGCGGAAAGCACGATCAGCAAAACGTTTCCCTCCATCTCAAGACCTTGAGCGACGCCATGCCGGGCGTGCGCACCATCCTCATCACCGATGCCCAGGGCACGGTGACCGCCAGCAGCCGCGAGCAGCTCATCGGGCAGAATTTCAGGCAGCGGGAATATTTCCAGGTGCCGCTGCGCAATCCGAACCCGGACACCCTATACCTCGGCCCCCCCTTCAAGAGCGTGCTCGGGGTCTACTCGATCAGCATGGCGCGCATGATATCCGGGCCGGACGACGCGTTCGCCGGCGTCGTTGTCGCCTCCATGGACCCCGAGTACTTCATGACCCTGCTCGAGTCGTTGCGCTACACTTCGGATGTGCGCGTCTCGCTGCTCCACGGCGATGGCAAGATGTTTTTGCAACTGCCGGAGCGCCAAGGTACTGCCGGCATGGACCTGGCCAAGCCCGGCTCCTTCTATACGAAGCACCTCAAGAGCGGCCAGAGGGTCAGCGTATTAACGGGCGTCGGCGCCTTCCCCGGCGAGGAGCGGTTGATGGTGATGCGCACCATCCTGCCCGCCGGTCTGTCCATGAACAAGCCCCTGATGATTGGCATCAGCCGCGATCTCCAGGCGCCTTTCATCCAGTGGCGCAGGGATGTCTATCTGCAGGGCGGATTGTTCGCAATACTGGCCCTGGCGACAATCCTGGGGCAGTTCTTCTACCAGAGGCGGCAGCGTGCCTACTATCTTCTCGCGGCGAGCGGCGAAGCCGCGCGCAAAGCGGCGGAACAGGAAATGCGCATCGCCGCCACGGCCTTCGAGACCCGGGAAGGCATCATGATCACCGACGCCGAAGGCGTCATCCTGCGGGTCAACCATGCCTTCACCGACTTGACCGGCTACAGGGCGGAGGAAGCCGTGGGCAAGACCCCGGCGATGCTCAGTTCGGGGCGCCAGGACGAAGAGTTTTACCGGAATCTTTGGGCAACATTGCAGCGGGATAAATACTGGGAAGGAGAAATCTGGAACCGCCGCAAGAGCGGCGAGATCTATCCCGAACTGCTGACTATTTCTGCGGTGTTCGGGCCGGACGGTAGCGTCAGCCATTATGTCGGCATCTTTGCCGACATCACCGAGCGCAAGGCCGCAGATGATCTGATTCGCAGCCTGGCGTTCTACGACTCGCTGACGCAACTGCCCAACCGCCGCCTGCTCCTCGATCGGTTCGGTCAAGCCTTGCTCTCCAGTACGCGGCGCAAGAATTATGGGGCAGTGCTGTTCCTCGACCTGGATAAATTCAAGCTGCTCAACGATACCCGGGGCCATGAAGTGGGCGATCTGCTGCTGATCGAGGTGGCGCAGCGCATGCTTTCCAGCGTGCGCGGCGAGGACACCGTGGCGCGGCTGGGCGGCGACGAGTTCGTGGTGGTACTC
>Ga0172380_10009187_pt1 | contig 10595 bp, 5 predicted proteins | sample Leawe162metaG_FD_119747 | JGI IMG/M metagenome (GOLD analysis project Ga0172380, IMG submission 119747) | Leachate microbial communities from a municipal landfill in Southern Ontario, Canada - Leachate well 162 metaG | ecosystem: Engineered > Solid waste > Landfill > Unclassified | place...
CTATGATCGCACCTGAGACAATTAATTGAGTAGGATTACCGGTGTCATTACCGGTTTTAAATTGTCCACAATGGTCATTCGGACAAGCCACACCATCTTTGCCAAGCACCACAAATAAGCCAACTAATTTAGTAACAGATGGGGCAATAATTACATCGCCTTTTACAATCCAAACTACTGAGGCAAGATTTTCTATCTGCCTTGTAACTGGCGCACTTTCATAATTCATATCTTTATTAATCCGCAAATCACCTTCAATAATAATTGTACCGGCGCCACTATAATCAAATCCCTTATCTCTATCATTATGAAAAGCTATCGGTTTATCAATTGTTAAACCATTAGGAGAGGTAAAATGATAAACCTTACTTTTTAAAACCATAGCATCTGCTAAATTATAAGTTTCGCTATTATTTACAATTTCTTCGCCATCCAATAAATTTTCAAAATCAACAACACCTAAAGTTGTTCTATATTGACTGGTCGTTTCTGGAAAACCCAAATCACTATAACCGGCATTCAAACAGCCTTGTTCACTACTTAAATTAACTATTGAGCCTTTAGCAAATACACAATAAGTGGCGTTATAACGATTTTGTGGAGCAAAAGTTGTTTTAGCGCTACCTACATCACCCCGACTATAAACAGTGCCGTACTTGGTTTCAAACCACGGAATATTCATAGTGCCGGAAAACTGGGTCCAACCTGGGCCGGTTAAATTACTACCATCTTGTCCACCTGCCCAGCCCCAACCATAGAGAGCACCCCTTACCTTATCAAAATAAACACATTGATCATTGGTTGACTCACCGCACCAAGTATTATCTCTTAATTTTAACCAACCACCCTCGCCAAAGGCAACATATTTTGCCCAACCAAAAATTTCTCCGGATTCAGTGGAATAAGTTGCGAAAGGATCTCTATTTTCCTCTCCTTCTCCAGGAATAGGGCCAGTACAGGATTCACCTACACATAGCCAACCAATATTATCATTCCACGCCCAACCGAATAATTTATTATCCACCATTCTCCAACCATAACCGAGATCGCAATTACTGGAGCTGGTGCCATAATACATATTGTCGCAATTGAGCGAAGTCCAACCATGATTGGAGCTCCAAGCCCAACCACTAATATTACTTTCGGTACTGGTACCGTTAATATAATTTGTAAACTGACTGGTTGAACCAAATTCATCTTTGACTTCCAGCTTTACCGCAAAAGTTGAAGTGGAATTAAAAACATGTGTCTCTAAGAATGCATTACCCCAACCACTCTTCCAGTCACTCCAATTATTAGTACTCTCCCAATCCCAACGATAATCCAAATCATAAATTGAGCCGTTCGGGTCAGAAGAACAATCAGCGTAAAAATTAAAAGGTGTTTCTTTAGCGTCACTCCTAACCGGATTAGCTATAAAACAGGCCTGAGGCGGATAATTTCCTTCCCAATTCAAACGTACCTGATAAATAATCGAGGATTTGCCATCAGTTGAAGCGGTTAAGCGAGCTCGCCAATATAATTTATCGCCAAGCGAGGCGAAAGTAAAAGTAGCAGAAGTCGGCACAACATCTGAAGCAAAACTATACCAAGTATCTGGTGTTGGCGCTCCGGAATTATCGCCGTACCAATTTATACCATCATTGGAAACTTGATATTCAACTGTTCCACCGTTTAAATTTTGGACCGGTTGCAGGGTTGCTCTATAAACTTCAGTCGTAAAATTTTCTAACAAATTGGTGGAAGTAATTTGTCCGGTCTCGGAAAATGTTTTTTCTACATCAGCCGAATAATCATGAGCGACTTCCGTACCGCTTTTCGCGCCGGACCAAATTTTTATTTCATCAATCGCCCCGTTAAAATCGCCGGCAGTGTAACCACGAGCAATTAATAAATTACTTAAAGCACCAGCGGAACTTAAATCATTACCACTAACGGTTGCTTCCAACTTGCCATTCAAATAAAGAGCCAAAGAACCTGTGCCATTACCATTATCTTGATAAACGGCCGAGGCAAAATACCACAAATCTGGTTTTAAAGTTGTTACCGAGCAAACTGTTTCTGGCACAAAAGTCGGATCATTACCAATATCAATATAAAAACCCAAATGCGATTCCGGACACAAATCGCCGACGATTAAACCGTAACGCTCACGATCAATCAAACCACCGTCCGCAATCAAATTTGAACCATTATCTGCGCCCTTAAACCAAGTGCTAAGAGTAAAACTGTCTCCAGCTGTAAATTGCGAAGGCGCATGTTCAATCACTGCAAGATATTCTCCATTGCCATTAAATTCACCGGCATTACCATATTTACCAAAAGCGGTGCCATGACCAATCCCAACTGATGTCAAAAATAAACCATTATCCGGATCATTAGCAAAAATAGAACCATTACCGCCCCAATTAGAAAGATCCTCATCTAGACGCCAATAAGCGACATTTTCAGGGCTCAATGTGCCGTCGATAAATAATTTTTCCGCTTCAGCATCAGTCAAAGAACGATTAAAAAATTTAAGGTCTGACATTTTACCGTTGGCGTATTTTGCTGTCGGTGTAGTAAAGCGTCCAAACATCAATGATCCCAAATGTCCGAAATCCTCCGCTCCAGTCAAGTTTATTTCCGCGTCAGGATTGCCATCAACATAAAATTTAACGCTGTTTTTACCGTTAACTGAAACAGTAACTTGATGCCAACCACCCGAGGCGACTATCATATTTCCCAAAACTGTTGGATTAGCATTTTTACCAAAAGTTAATTTATTATTTTCAATGGAAAGATAATTTTGCGCCGGATTTAAAACCTCACTTACAAAACTTACATTATCTATATAAAAATTTCCGCCATCGGTTGAAAATGTAGCGAAAGTTATAAAAGCAGGATCAATAACTGGAGTCTTTGCGCTATAACCGGCAACTAATAATTGATTGTTAATATATAAATCAAAAGTATCATTAGCTAAATGACCTACCACTTTTACCGTATACCACTGATCAAAATTTAAAGTTGAAGTTGCTGTAATCCAACCAGCTCCAGTACTTCTATAACCAAAAGATAATCCACCACCGACACTACCGCCACCAACTTTTGAAAAAGAAAAAAGCGCCCACCGTTCAGCATCGTTAGAATTTGGGCCATTAATACCATCTAAATCTTTACCCAAAAACATATAGCCGGTACGATCATCAACGCTGTCTGCGATAGAATCAATATAAACATTCCACTGCGCGGTAAAATTCCCACTAGTTACTGGCGCAGGTAGACCTTGAGTTAAATAAGTATTAACGGTCTGCTGATAATTATTTATCTGCGCTTTATGGGTACCATTACCACCAATATTACCTGTATCTAGACTTAAACGATTAATAGCTGCTTCACTCTGTTGCCTACTTTCATACCAATCTTGCCCGGCATCATTAGCTCTCATTTCGGTATTACTCGGTACCAATTCAAAACCAGAATCAGCTAACAATTCAACTGAATGTGTGGGCGTGGTTGTTGAACGTTGAAAAATCGGAAAAGAATTATTATTGTTCAAATAAACCCAAGCGGAAAAAGCAAAATTATTTCCCAAAGACAAATTATTAGTATCTCCTATTTGTAAATAATCATTAACACCATCAAAAGACATGGCTGTAGATAGAACATTCAAATGATTAGAAGTAAATGTTGGGCCATTAACTACTAAATGATTACCATAAGAAGTGGTGTCCAAAACTTTCGGCGTAATATTTTTAACGATAATATTTGAAACGGTTAAAATAGTTCCGACAGAAGCATTAGCTGTCAAACGCGCGTAAGTTGAGGCCGATGAATTACTCATCAATAAATTAGCTTGAAAATTACCCATGGCTGTGGAACTATATTCACTGGATAATAAAGGACAAGTCGGACATTCAGCCAAAGCCAATTTTAAATTTTGCAAACCACCACCAGCTGTCGCCGTCTGTCCGGTAATTCTTACTGTGTCACCACTGCCAACTAAAAATTTATCTGTTTCCAAAAAACTCATACCTATTCCATCCAAATTATTCACCGTGCCCGTAAAAGAACTACCATTTGAAACAAAATCAGAAAAATGATAAACCGAATTAGCGCCATTGGCAATTCGCACATCTCCGACATTCGCTATATCATTTGCAATCAACTCTTCCGTTCTATTAGTTGCTTGAGTTAATGGCCATGAACCTATAAGCGAAGAATCATATTGATTGGTTGTAAAAGTTGTCGGTTGCAGACTGGCATTCCCTTGACTAATATCCCAAAGCGCGTCAACTCTACCACCGGCAAAATCCGTAGTGGTAAAATTTTCCACTGCGTATTTATCGGTTAAAATGGAAAAACGATGTTCTAGAGATAATGATTCCGTAGCATAAGGACTGACGTCGGCATTGGATCTGGTCCGCGTTCTGAGCATTACAAAAGTTGAATTGATAGCTGAAGTTGACCAATAATATTGTCTCTCGGTTGAAGATAAATCAGTATAAGGAGCTGTTACCAATTCCCAATTATCACCACTGTCAACGGAATATTCAATCTCCCAAGCAGTGGTCAAATCATAATCAGAAACAATATCTATAACGACCAAAGAATCATAAGCGTCATCAGTTCCGCCATTAGCAAGAGTATCATCTCCACTAAAAGTTACTGTCGGAGCTACTGCAAAAACCGATCGTATAAACAGTAAAGCTGCAATAACTACAATCAACGCTAATAATGATAATGATATTCTTTTAGACATCAACTAAATTATTAACCTAAAGTGAACAATTACAAGGACTAGTGCAGGCGGGATTAGGATTAAAGGGTTGTCCTAACCAACCAAAATTACCTATGCAAATAACCGAAACCTCCAAAACATGACCTCTAGTCAACTGACATTCCCAACCAACGGTACCATCACTAAAATCTTTCGGACTATTACCATAATTAAAATATCTTTGCACCTTGCCATTAACAGATCTAAATTCATCTAAAACTTCACAACCACCTCCTGAAGCATATTTAGTACCGGACGGACATTTTAAACCACAATAAGTATCTTGTGATAAAGGATCAGCGGGATTCTGGACACCACAATTTGTCTTACGAATAATCACCGAGCCTTCATGACAAACACCAGTATTAGCAACTGCTGTTCCTCGAACATAATTAGCTTCCGATTCCAAAATTGCAGAAATAGGATCAGCTGCGATTGGTAAACATTGATTAAAAGTTCTAGAGAAAGCATTGCAAGAACGCGACGGATAATCATAAACCACTAAAGTATTGATGGAATTTGGCGTTAAATCGTAACTTTCCGCGCAAGAACCATCGGTCTTACAGTATGTTAAATAACCCGAGCTCATTCCCACCCATAAATAGCCATTAAAAACCGCCATTGATTTTACCTGACCAGCAGGAACCGTGTTGTGTTCGGTATAATTACCAATTAAATCAAGGTCATAAATTTTAGTATTGGACAAACCCAGCCACAATCTATCCCCAAACACTGTTAATTTATTAATTGAGCCACCAACATTTTGAGCTTGTTCAACACAAGAACCATCTGGTGAACATCTCCATAATTTACCAACACCATTACCTAGCCACAAGCTACCATCATAAACGGCCATACTGTAAAAATTACCCTGACCCTTAGAACCTTTTAATTCACATGCGCCAGTGGTAGAACAAACGAATAATTGAGCATCACTGACTAACCATAATCGCCCATCATAAACTTTCATGGCGGTAATATAAGTAGCGTTAGCGTTAGTATTATGGGACGAGCAAACTCCAGAAGCATCACATGAATAAATTTTATTTTCCGCAGACATAGCCAACCATAACTGGTTAGCAAAAATTGTCATATCATTAATAGAACTTCCAAGACCTTTTAATCCTAAATCAACACAGGCTGTGCCAGAATCGCAAGAAAACAAATGCCCATTATCCATGCCTAAAAATAAACGCCCATTAAATACGGCGGAGGAAGTAATGCTAGTGTTTCCTTCAAGATCCAAAACATTATCACAACCACCTTCAGCTGATTCACAAACACTGATACCACCAAGTTGTCTACCTATCCATAAACTAGTATTAAAAGAAGCGTAATTTACATCATTAACCTGAAAATCATCAGTTAATACCTGTTGAGCTTTAACTCGGCCCCAGACATCAAGTTTGGCTTTTGGAAATAAAGTATTAATTCCAACATTACCGTTTTGATCAATGGCGACTCTATCAGCGCCACCGCCCCAAATTTGTAAATTATTGGTGTTAACTTTTGAAACATATAAACCCCAGTGATCAGCGCTATTCTCATTATATTGCAATTGAATTTCCGGATTTTCACCGAAGTCAACATCGGTAACTCGCAAACGAGCAATACCCTCACCTGTTGAAGAAATTTCCATTTGTTCTTGCGGAGTGGTAGTACCAATCCCAACTTTACCGGCGCTATAATAAACATCCGCGCCATTCAGTTGCCATAGATCACCTCCACCAACATCTTCAAAAGAAGAAATACAGTTAGCTGCGGCAGAACCGTTTAAACATAACTGACTATTTCCACCATTACTGCCAACATAAACATTGCCGGCAAAATAACCATAGCCACCTGATGGATTAGCATCTTCAGGAACACCACCGACAATTAAATAACTACCGATTCCAACCGGCGCTCCAGTAAAATAACCAGACCAACCAGCTCCGTCATTAGAAGCAAATAAAGCGGCAGTTGAAAGATCACCCGCGCCATGTGCCGAAAGCGACAAAGCGGTAACATCCTCTGCTGCGCTACCAATTTGAGCAACTCCCCGCAAAAATAAATTGCCATCTGATGTGAGTTGAAAATTATCATCCGACTTACTCGGATAACTATAATCTCCAACATATAAACCTTCTTGAAGACGTAAACTACCTGCCTTGACTTGAAAATCACTACTTGTATCAATCGGTCTTGAACGATTGCCGTCAGGCGGATTAGTCCCCGGCCCGACCCAAACTTCAGCAGCCATTACATAAGACACGCCGGAAACAACGGCAATGGCTAACATTAACAATAAATAACGCCAAAAACGAGATTGATTTTTCATAATTTAATAATTTTATTTTTTTGACTAGATGACACTTTAATTATATAATAAAACTAAATTAATAACAACAATATTCATCTATGTTAAAACAAAATCAATCAATGCTTGTCAAGACAGCCATCATTATCTCCGCAATCGCGGTGATTGTTTCCTTAAGTTACTTAATGGGTTGGAAAAATTGTTACCAACAATTCACAACCGACGGAACCGTTGCAAAAGTAAATGAACAAAAAACATTAACTACCGAAAAACAATCAATGCCAGTAGCACCGGTTTTGCCGACCAGATATAAAAAATAATTAATCAAGGTAAGGAATAAAAATTTTTGTTCCCTGCCATAACCTATAACTTTATGATTTTTGCTTGGTGGTGGATTTTAATTATCCTTGTCGTGGTCATCGCTCTTTGGTTAATCGCTGTCTATAACGGTTTGATCAAATTAAAAAATCAAACTGACGAAGGTTGGAGTGACATCAGTGTCCAACTAAAAAGACGTTACGACCTGATTCCGAATTTGATTGAAACGGTCAAAGGTTACGCGCTTCATGAAAAAGATCTGTTAGAAAAAATTACTTTGGCAAGATCTACCGCTATGCAAGCCGGAACCCCAGAAGCAAAGTCGCAAGCTGAAAATGCGTTAAGTTCCACTTTAAAATCATTATTCGCCGTTTCAGAAAATTATCCAGATTTAAAAGCGAGCGCCAATTTTGCCAAATTACAAGACGAACTAACCGATACTGAAAACAAAATTCAGGCCTCCAGACGTTTTTACAACGGTCTGGTTCGCGACTTCAATATCAAGCTTCAGGTTTTCCCAAACAATTTTATCGCCGGAATATTAAATTTTTCCGCTCGTCAATTTTTTGAACTAGAAAACGAAAAAGAAAAAGAAGTTCCAACCGTTAAATTTTAAATTATTCCCTTTACTATCACCCTACTGTCATCCCCGACCCGATCGGGGATCCAGGTTCTTTACGACGAACATTAAATCAGGAATTAATTTCTACCTTATAACTAACGACGTTAAACCGTATTGTCCTCGCGTATAGATAAATGTATAAACAATATTCAAAGGCATGCGTGGATCCCCGCCTCCGCGAGGATGACGGGGGGGGCAGGGATGACGACGTAGGGAAACAATTTAAAATTTATAATTTATAATTTAAAATTCTTCAGCAAATGTACGAACAAATTGCTTCCAATAAAAGAAGGACTTGGGCGTTAATGACTTTATTTTTAGTTGTCATTGTTATCCTAGGTTATGTCTGGGGTAAAAGTTATAACTTTGGTTACGGCGGTTTGATTATCGCTTTAATCTTTTCGATTGGAATAAATTTAATCAGTTATTTTAAAGGCGATAAACTGGCTCTTTCCATGGCAAATGCTAAACAAATCAAGCAAGCAGATAATCCTTATGTTTATCGTTTGGTAGAGAATCTCTCAATTACCGCCGGCGTTCCTTGTCCGAAAATTTATCTGATTCCAGATAACGCTATTAATGCTTTTGCAACCGGTAGAGATCCCAAAACAGCCTCAATCGCCATCACGACCGGCGCTGTACAAAAATTAGAAAATGAAGAATTGGAAGGCGTGATCGCTCACGAATTATCGCACGTCAAAAATTACGATATCCGCCTAATGACCGTCGTTATTTTATGCGTCGGCCTAATTACTCTTCTCGCCGATTTTATGTTACGTTCCCGATTTATTTTCGGCAGTCGTGATAATGACAACAATAACAACGGCAATTTACTTTTGATTATCGGTTTGGTTTTAAGCATTCTCTCACCAATTTTTGCGACCTTGATTCAACTGGCCGTTTCCAGAAAACGAGAATATTTAGCAGACGCCTCCGCTTCCCTACTCACCCGTTATCCCGAAGGCCTTGCCTCCGCTTTAGAAAAAATCGCCAAAGAAAATCTCCCTCTAAAACGAGCCAATAAATCAATGGCTCACTTGTATATCGCCAGCCCCTTCTCCGCCACCGAAAAAATCAGCAATCTCTTCTCAACTCACCCACCGATTATTGAACGGGTAAAAAAACTTCGAGCGATGATTTAATAAATTATTTTACACCAAAGAAAAAACTCCGCACCCATAAAAAGATGCGGAGTTTTGAAAAATAATTTGAAGAACTATTTGCGAACGCCAATAAAAATCCAGCCACCACTCCAACCATTTCCGTAGCAGTTAACTTTCACACGGCGGACGACACGCCAATAGGAAAACGCAGCGTGGCACCAATTGCCTTCGGCACCCTTCCAGTGGGTACCATACTTTCCATCCGCGAAGACGCCGGTCTCAATGCCAGCAGCAACGTAGTCCGGAGAAGCGGCTTTGAGGTTTCGCCGAATATAAGCTTTTCCAAGATCATCGTCCCCTATTTCATCGTCGCATGTATATTCCCATGCCTCCAATTCGAAAGAAAAAGTCTCAGCTTCGTCGCCTTCGCCACGAGGCATTGTGTCTAAAGCCTCACGATTTATATCCTGAATGCCACCGACTGCATTGAACACCTCTTGCGGAGAGCGACTGCGATTCACTTTAAACTTATGAACAATAAGACTTGATAACATCTTGGCGCGTTCACGGAATGGAGCGAACATCATCATTCCAAAATTATCGCTACCAAGAACTTGTTGCGCGATGTCCGAGGTAATCTCAGAACGATGTTTATGCATCGCACTACGAAATTTGTTTACGGCGTCTTCAATTTGGCCGTTAGTCATCATTGTTTTGGTTGCGTTCATGATCTTTTTTGTCATGACGTCAATCCTTTCTTTTTTGGACTTTTGTCCGATTTTGCTAGCGGACTAACTTTATAGTCATAGCCAGAAAACCTTAACTTATTTAAGATTTATTGGCTATGACCACTTTTATTGGCTTTTTCTCGCAAGTTTTTAAAGAACAAATAATTGATATATAAATATACATTTTTAGAACAATTTAGTCAAGATTGCTAAATAACCAAAAGCTTTCTATACTGAACACACAAATAAACACGAATAGTGCACGAATACTCACAAATAAAACACGGATGGAATGCGAATTTATTTGTGGCATCATTCGTGCGTCATTCGTGAACAATTCGTGTATTAAAAATATTATGAACGAAAACGAGATTTTAAATAAATTCACTAAACACTTGAAAAAAGTGCTGACGGTTAGCGCGGATGTGGCGGCTAGTTTGAATCACCAAAGCATTGAGCCGTTGCATCTTTTGTATTCCCTATCCAACGAAAAGGGTGGTTTGGGGACTTCTATTTTGCATAAAAATAATCTGGTGCCGGAAAAGGTTCGGAGTGTTTTGGAAATTTTAAATCACAACCTAACCAAGAATCAAACCATCACCTCTTCCCTGCCATCACTTGCGCCAATTTCTCAAAAAATTCTGGAACGAGCGGTGGCCCTTGCTTTTCAAAACCAACATTATTATGTCGGGACCGAATATTTGCTTTACAGCTTAATTACTTCTGCCGATAAATTATTGTTGGATTATTTAATGTCTCAAAA
>Ga0172380_10009188_pt1 | contig 10594 bp, 8 predicted proteins | sample Leawe162metaG_FD_119747 | JGI IMG/M metagenome (GOLD analysis project Ga0172380, IMG submission 119747) | Leachate microbial communities from a municipal landfill in Southern Ontario, Canada - Leachate well 162 metaG | ecosystem: Engineered > Solid waste > Landfill > Unclassified | place...
ACAAGCAACCCCGCCGTGGCTGCTGCCGGCCCACCTTCAATTACTCGCTCTTTTAGCGTAGCGCCTATGGCACCGCGCTGAGAACGCAATGGCGGATTTCTCACTTCGAGAAACCCGCCTTTTTTGTTGCGCCTCGGCGCAACAAAAAAGGCGGAACTGTTTCCAGACCGCCCATAGACAATCACTTGCCCCGAAAAAACTGCCATGCCTCTCTAAATTCCGCAAACTTTGAGTTAAACAGTTTGCTGTTTCTCTCAACCTTCGCTATGCCTGGCAATTTTCCAATAGCCAAATGGTTTGCTCCCGTGCCAAGCACAGCAATAACCAGCTGGCCATCTCCGTTCTTGACATGCACGTCAAAACCTTGGCTTTGAAATGCCCTTGCGACTAATTTAGCCGCTTCCACGCTTGAATGTTTTTTCATCCTTATAATCATCCGTGCTCTCCGTTCAACTTTGGAATGTGCAAAAAACAAAAGCCCCTTTTACGGAAAGGGGCTCGTTTGAATTTTTTAAGTTTATCTCTTTATTTTAGAACGCTCAAACCAGCCTCTTTCTGAAAAAAGCTAAAAAAGAAAAAAAAGAAGTTATTTAATCGGCTGGTTTTGTTCATAATATACAATTTATTTCTAGCAAATTCCAAAATGCGTGTCAAGCTTTATCTTTCGCCCAATATCACATCAATATTCTGCTCCACGCCATTCCTCAAAATCTTCAATGTTATTTTATCTCCGGCATTATATTTTTGAATAATTTTTGCCAGCGTATTATCTTTAGTAATTTTTTGTCCGTTGATTTCTAAAATAACATCTTTTTCTTTAATCCCTGCTTTTTGGGCGGCAGAATCAGCGGTAACGGCTGGCTCGCCGTTAGCTCCCTTTGACACAAGCGCGCCATAATCAACGGACAAATTATATTTTTCTTTTACGCTCGCATCAATTAAAACATAACGGACTCCCAAAAATGGATATACAATTTTATTGGTTTTTATAACCTGGTCTATATCCTTTTTTGCCACATTAACTGGAATCGCAAAGCCAATGCTTTGAGCTCCCTGCGCCGTGGCTGTATTTATGCCAATGACTTCGCCTTTTAAATTTAACAACGGCCCTCCAGAATTTCCCGAATTAATAGCCGCATCAGTCTGAATAATATTTTCTAATGTCTCTGAGGTTCCAGAAAGCTGGTCAGATGCAGAAATGGTTCTTTGAAGCCCGGAAACCACCCCAACAGAAACCGTATTGTTAAACTGGCCTAAAGCATTTCCAATGGCAATTGCGCTCTGGCCTATTTGTATTCCATCTGAATCCCCCAGAGTTACGGGCTGGAAAACTGCCCCGTCATTCGACGGGGTCCCGCTGTGGCGGGAAATTTTTATTACGGCCAAATCCTGCACTGGGTCTAAAGCTAAAACCTTAGCTGGATATTTTTCACCGTCATTTGTAAAAACAGTATATTCTGCCTGGCTGTCTGATACAACGTGTTTGTTTGTTAAAATCAGACCATCTGCTGAAACAATAAATCCAGATCCAGCGCCAACTTCCTGGAGCTGTGTGCCCTTTTGAACATATTGCGGGATCTGAAAATCAAAACCAGGACCCAAATCGCCAAAAGGATTTATATATTGCTGTTCATACACAGGCAAATTTTTTGAAATAACAATACTCACAACAGATGGAGAAACATTTTTTGCCGCATCTATTATAGCCTGCTCATAAGAAATGTCCGATTTGTAGAGCGCTGGCCCCTGGTTCTCGGTTTTTGGCGCTTCTGCTGCAGGTGTAAAATATTGTAAAAATGCTTGGGTTTGCGAAGGAAAATAATACAAAGCAGACGCAGCTAAAGAAAAACCAATAACGCACCCAACAATAACAATCCCTGCCGTTGCCAAAAAAACCTTATTTCTTAAAACTTTTAAAATTTTTTTGTTTATTTTTGAAAAGTCAAATTGTGGCAGCTCGTACATGGCTTTAAAATTTATTAATTATAATCAATAAATTAATACGATTAATTCTTTATCTTTGGTTTTATTCAATTAAATAATTTTTGAGCTTCATTCCAAATCTCTGGGCTTCCTTGCTCCTCTTTCATCCAATACCACCATTCTGCCCCCCAAAAATAAAAAGTGTCCAAGCCCATATTTTTTGCATATTTTACATTACTTTTAAACTGTTCCAAATCCATTGTTTTTTGCTGTTCTTCTGTGAAAATATCATAAAAAGGTTTTTCTGCCCACGGCTCTGCCTGTAATTCAATGCATATCACCTTTTTACCAAATAAATTTTTAATAAGCTGGGCTTTTCGCCAATAAAAAACTGGGGGCAAAGGATATGTTCCATAAAAGGTGGGGTAAAAATTTCCGGAAAAACCAAAATTATTATTAATATTCACCCATGCTTTTCTGTACATTGTCGTGCCCACCATATCTCCAATTTTTGCTGCACCCGTCCACCAAGAAAGCTCTCCCGAATCCGAAATAATAATCTCTCTTGACGGGTCTAAAGATTTTACAAGCTCAACTTCTTTTTTCAAAAATTCTCCTCCGTCATAATACCACGGCGGGCATTTTCCAAAATCAAACAAAGGCTCATTTTCAACCTGCCAAAAAGAAATAACTCCGCTGTCTTTATATCTTAAAACAACTTTTTCTATATATTTTAGAACTTCTTCCTGCTGCTGATCTTTTGAAAGATCTTTGGCCCAATCAGGAATATGGCATTCTGGCCAGCGGCCGGTTTTCATTCCAACTACATAAATAATTTTTACATCTTTTTCTTCTGCTTTTTTTATTTGCCAGTCAATGTCATCAAAATAATAATCATCTTTTGTGCCCTCAACCCAATCCCACTGTGTATGCAATTTTATATTTTTTGCCCCCAGTTCTTCAATCATTGCCAAATAGGCTTCTTTCCAATTTAATTTTAGAGCTTCTGCCTGCATTTGGGAAAAATCAACCCCCCATGTTATGTTTTTTGCTTTAGGCGCTGGACCCAAAAATAAATAACAAAACGCAGCCAAAAACAATATAACTATAAAAATGAGGGCTAAAAGAATAATTTTAACTAATTTTTTCATATTATGTTTTTAAAGCCTGTTTAATTCTACAAGGTTTTGTATAAAATGTTTAGCCGACTCTTCCCAAGAAAATTTAAGCGCGTATTCCCTGCATCTTTCGCGTGAAATATTTAAGCAAGATACAGCCGCTTCTTCAAGATTTTCATCTAAAAAACCGACATCTCCTAAAACAAGGTCTTTTAAATCCATAACGTTATGGGCGGCTACCGGAATTCCGCAGGAGAACGCCTCAATTATAGCCAGAGGAAATGTGTCTGTAAGAGACGGAAAAACAAAGACGTCGCAGGCAGAAAGAAAATCAACAAGTTCTTTTCCGGTTTTGCAACCCAAAAATACGGCTTTTTTGCCATACCTATTTTCAAGGCGCTTTTTTAACGGCCCGTCTCCAATAACAAGCTTTGTGCCCGGCAAATTTAACTTTAAATATTCTTCTACGTTCTTTTCCTTAGCTATTCTGCCAAAATAAACAAAAACAGGGGGTTTAAAATTAAAATCTTTTTGTACAGGAGAATTTAAGTTTCTTTTAAATAGTTCTGTATCAACTCCAAGCGGCCACAAAAGCACATGCAAAAACCCGCGTTTTTCTAACCCGCGCTTTAAACCCTCTGTGATTACCATAGTCCCGCTACCTGCGTTATGAAACCATCTAAGATATCCATATACAACATTGGAAAATAAATCAAATTTCACTAAATAATATTTGGCGTAAACTTGAAAGTTTGTATGGTTTGCGGTGGTAAATTTAAATTTATTTTTTAAGCAAGCCGCACGGATAGACAAGCCGATCGGGCCTTCTGTAACAATATGTATATAATCAGGATTTTTTTCTTTCAATATTCTTTCAATTTTTCGGCGAGGGAAGAGAGCAATGCGTATTTCAGAATAAAAAAACAAAGGCACAGAATAGAAAAGCCCCGGATGGATTATAGTAACTTCAAAATTATTTTTTTCAAGGCGTTTTTTTAATTCTTCTATGCACCTTACCACCCCGTTTACTTGGGGAAACCATGCATCGGTTGCTATAACGATTTTTTTCATAAACTTTGAAATATCACATTACTTATTTTTGCCAAACCAGTTTACTGTTTCTTTTAAGACTATTTTTTCTATGTTGTATGCTCCTAATTTTTCAATTTCCATAAAACCCTGCATAGCTACTTCTGCTAAATCCCCGGAATTTAACAAATCATAAAACCATTGATCTGTGTATCTTGGATTTTCTTGCGAAACTCCGGCGCCAACGTGCAACAGCCACCTTTTATTAAAGTCTTCCTGGGAGCCGATTGTAGGAGCTATAATTATAGGAATTCCCAGTCCCGCATAAAAAGAGAGCTCTGATGGCTTAGTCCATAAAACATCGGTTTCTCTCAACGCTTCATTAAAAATTTTGAAATACTCATTAGTTGTAGCGGCTGAAATTATATGAACCCATCCGTCCAGCTTTAAGTTTTTTATATTTTTTACAAAATATTTTTTTAATTCCTCTCTTACACCGATAGCTATAATAAACCTTAGTTTATTATTTTTTATTTTTTTTGACAAGCTGTTTATAGCCTTAACGCATATCTCTTTTTGGGCTCCCGCTCCTCCTATAGAAAACATAACTGTCAGAGGGTGGTTTGGTTTCTCCGGTAATTTTCCCAAAGAACCTCTAATCAACGGCTCATATATTTTTCTGTATCTTTTGTTAGGATCCAAGTTTAAAATCCTGTATTTCAAATCCTCTTTTAAAATTTCAAGGTTTTTACCGATATTTTCTTTGGGTAAAGGATATCCTGTTAAAAAAATATTTTTTGGATCCACCCCGTAAAGTTTTAAGCGGTCTCTTGCCCAGGTATTCGGTGCAAAGTATTTTATTCTGCTTTTTTTAGGCTCTAAAGAGGCCCAAGACCTGTTAACATCCGCGTCGCAAATAACGCAGTAAATTTCGTTTGAATATCTTGATTCTTCTGCCATAAAGGCCGGGGTAAAAAATGTAGCAACTATTGGCAGAGGATTTCTTTCTAATCGTTCAACTAGGTCCTTTCCCCATCCTTTTTTAATAAAATAAAAAACATTTTTTACATTAAATGTCGGGCGGGACAAATCTCTTTTAGGATAATAAGTCAAAATTCTTTGAAACCTATCCATAACAGAAAAAGCAAAACTGCCGGCAACAGGAATTTTTTTAAACCTAGAAATAAATTCGTATAAAGACCGAGTTTCTCGCCAAAATCTTTTATCTTTTAGGGGAATCCCCACATAACTATTAGCATTAACAATCCTTCCGCCAAAAGCAATATCTTCCAAAGGATACGCCGTCCTCTGATGGCCGTAACCCATGTCGGCTGCCACAACCCAAACCTTATTATTTTTATTTTTATTATCCATGATATTTATATATTATACCTTTCATATTGAATAATTAAAATATAGTGGTAATATAAAAAACGGCTATTTTACCCTTCCTGTTCTTTCACAACAAGGACGTCGAGCAATGGAAAATAACGGCAAACAATTATCGCTTGCGCTAATTATTCTCTTCACAGCAGGCATCTTCAGCCTTATCTTATTTTCAGTTGGATACGAATGCCTCATTCGCTTGCTCCGGCTATTGGCTTCAGCCATAATTCTCGCAGCGATTTTGACCGTTTTGGCTATCGGGGTGGTCCGCAGAATCCCGCCCATCATGGCTCGCAAACGCGGAAAAAAAGAGTAGGCGCAGGATCAACTCTCTGCGTCCCCGCCGACCTGCATTTGCAGGTTTTTTTTACTTCAATATCCTAAAAATTTTATTTTTTGGTTTTTGTTAAAATATCTTGTAACAAATCCTATCAAAATATAAGAAACAACTAGCCAAACCCAAGAAACATTTGAAATAATTTTGTACGCCCAAGGTTTAGAGAAAACATCAACTATCCATAAAAAATATGCCATTAAAAAATAACAAGGCACAGATAACAGCCAGCCCAACGAGCTCCAGATAAGCCCGGCCAAAGAAGATAAAAATCCAAAAAGCATTAAATAATAGACTGTTGGTAAAATTAATAAATTTGTCAAAGGAGAAACAAAAGAAATATTTCCAAAATTATAAACTATAATGGGCAGGGTAAAAATTTGTGCAGCTATTGTGGCAGACAGCATCATAATCGCGCTTTCATACTTCTCTTTAATCCTTATTCTAAAAAATTTGCTTGCTAAAAATTTTATAAAACCCCTTATCAATGGTTCAAAATAAATTAAACCTAAAACGGCCATGAAAGAAAGCTGAAATCCGATATCATAAAATAAAAACAGCGGATTAAATAAAAGCATCATGCAAGCTGCTAAAACAATTACTCTTGAACTTGTTGACTGCCTGCCCAATGCTTGCCCCGACAAATAAATTATGCCCATAATTCCGGCCCTTATTCCAGAAGACGGCAAGCCAACCAAAACAACATAAACACAAATAAAAATTACAGCAACACAAAATGCTTGCTTTCGCCATAAACCTAAAAACAGTAAAAAAGACATTAAAATAGAGCTTAAAATAACGACGTGCGTGCCAGAGACTGCAATTATATGGCTTACTCCGGTAATTTTAAATTTGTTTTTTATGTCCTGCGGAATCGAATTGTTGTCCCCTAAAATAATTCCCTGCAAAACAGAACTTTGAGGAGGTAAAAAATTATTTTGAATACTTGTTCTTAATTTACCCTTTAGCCATAAAATTTTTGAATAAACCGCAGATACCAAATCTCCGCTGGCCTTGCCTGTTATTTCTATTTTTGGAAAGTACATAACAGAATAAATATGGTCTTTTAACAAATAATTTTTATAGCTGAAGTCCTCTGTTTCCATCGGCGTTTCCAATTTTCCATTCAAATTTAGCTTATCTAAATACTGATATTCCGGGTAACGGCTTGTTGTAACCAAAACCATGCTATCATCAATTTTTACTTTTATTTTTTGAGAACTGTCTTTAACATTCGGCTCATCAATAACCACGCCGGTTAAACTTATTTTTTCTGTATCGTTAAGTTTGCTTAATTCGTCGTTTAAAATATTAAATTCAGAAACCTGCATTCTTATAACTCCTAGAGCCAAAAACAAAAGGCAAAAGCCCACAACAACAAATACATCTTTTTTCAGAAAAAGAAAAATAATAATTATTAAAACGCCCGCAAACAAAAAAGCCCACAAAAAAATTTGCGGGATTTTAATAATAGATTCTAAAAATATTCCGGCGATCAAAGAAAGACAAAGCAAAAATAGTATCCTTGATGAGGTCATTAGCTTCTTAGTGCGCAAACTTTGAAAAATGGGGATATTTCTTTTACAATATTTTCTAAAAATTCTCTGTTGAATGGTTTTACTTTTTCAAACTCAGGATCAATTGTTTTTTCCGGCCTGAAATTCTGCAGATAATATTTTACATTGTTCCCTCCTATCCATTTTGCAATTTCTGAGAATTCTTCTTTTTTATGGATTGTGTTTACAACTGTTGTTCTAAACTCAAAATCAATGTTGGAATTTTTTAAAAAATTAACACTTTCTTCAATATCAGCAAATTTCACGCCTTCTCCTAGAATGCTCTTATAAATTTGATTATTAGGAGAAGATTTAATATCCATCGCGACATAATCTATAAGTTTTGCATCAACTAAATTTTTTAACATTTCAGGATTTGATCCGTTTGTGTCTAATTTGACTGAAAAACCCCCGCCTTGACGCGAGGCAGGTAAATTTTTTATCTTCTCTATGAATTTGGGTAATTCTTTATTCACTGTCGGCTCTCCGCCGCAAATTACAACACCCTCAAGAAGCCCCTGCCTTTTTCTTATAAAATCAAAAAACTCTTTTTCTGATAATCTCGGCTGCTTTGCGATTTTTACGGGTAAAACCAACTCTGAAGAATAGCACCATGGGCATCTAAAATTGCAAACAGCCAAAAAAACCACACAGGCAATTTTGCCTGGATAATCTATTAAAGTTGTTTTTTGAAGCCCTGCTATTATCATAGCAGATTTATTGTATCAAAAAACCGCTTTAACGCAAAGCGGTTTTTTAGTTTAAAAAATTTTACTGGGCTTCTACTTTTTCTCCTATTTTTTCTAAAACCCCGTTTACCTCAACCGGCACAATAAACTCTTTTCTTTCTTTATATTCTTCTTGTTTGCCCTTATGCCACTGCTGAACGGGCCTAATATACCCCACAACCCTTGAATAAACCTCGCACGGCTGTTTTATTGTGCATTGGGGGCATTCAAAGTGCTCGCCAGATAAATAACCATGAGTTGGACAAATCGAAAAAGTCGGAGTTAAGGTAATATACGGCAAACTGTATTTTTCAAAAATCTTTTTCACTAAATTTTTTGCCATATTCGGGTCAGAAATTTTTTCTCCTAAAAATATATGCAACACAGTTCCTCCGGTATATTTTGTCTGAAGCTCATTCTGCAAGTCAAGGGCCTGGAATACATCATCTGTAAACCCGACTGGCAAATGGGTTGAATTTGTGTAATATGGAGCCTCGGGCGTACCGGCTGTAATGATATCAGGATATTTTTCTTTGTCGGTTTTCGCTTGGCGATAGCTTGTGCCCTCCCCAGGAGTCGCCTCCAGATTGAACAAGTTTCCGGTTTCTTCTTGAAATTTAATCATTGTGTTGCGCATAAAATCCAAAACCTCCAACGCAAACTTCCTGCCTTTCTGCGTTGTAATATCTTCATCTAAGAAGTTAAGCAGGGCCTCATTCATTCCGATAATCCCAATTGTTGAAAAGTGGTTTCCGAAATAAGTATTCCGCATTTTTTTCATATCCTGCAAATAATACCTCGAATAAGGATAAAGCCCCTTTTCCATAAAATCATCCAAAGCTTTTCTTTTAATTTCCAGACTTTCTTTCGCCAGTTCCATCAAGTGCCCCAACCTATCAAGAAATTCTGTTTTTGTTTTTGAGAGATATCCGATTCTTGGCAAATCAATAGTAACAACTCCAATGCTTCCCGTTTTTGGCGAAGAGCCAAATAATCCGCCCCCTCTTTTGTATAATTCCCTGTTGTCTAATCTTAAACGGCAGCACATTGACCTTGCGTCATCGGGGCTCATATCAGAATGTATAAAATTTGAAAAATAATTTATTCCGTATTTTGCTGTTGCCTCCCACATAGCCGCTAAATTTGGGTTGTCCCATTCAAAATCTTTTGTAATTGAAACCGTAGGAATAGGAAAAGTAAAAGGCCTGCCCGACGCGTCTCCTTCCATTAAACCCTCATAAAAAGCCCTAATAAACATATCCATTTCCGGCTGAAACTCTCCGTAAGTTTCATTTTGCGGAACACCTCCGATGATTACAGGCTGTTTTGCCAGATATGAAGCAGGTTTAATATCCAAAGAAACATTTAAAAATGGCGTCTGGAAACCAACCCTTGTCGGCACCATGCAGTTAAATAAAAATTCCTGCACTATTTGTTTTACCTGTTTATAGTCCAGCTTGTCATACCTTATAAACGGCGCCAATAATGTATCGAAGTTTGAAACAGCATTTGCTCCGGCAGTTTCTCCCTGCAGAGTAAATAAAACATTTACCAACTGCCCCATTGCGGTTCTAAGGTGTTTTGGAGGCTTGCATTCTATTTTTCCTGAAACCCCGCCAAATCCTTTTATTAAAAAGTCATACAAATCCCAGCCGGCGCAATAAGGGGCCAACAGTTGCAAATCATGAATGTGAAAATCCTCATTGGTCCCAGCGTCCCTGATTTCTTTTGGATAAATTTTATTAAGCCAATATTTTTTTGAAATATAAGAACCTACATACTGGTTTAAGCCCTGCAAAGAATATGTCATATTGGCATTTTCCTTAACCTGCCAATCAATCTCCTTTAAATAACTATCCACTTTTTCTGAAGAATCATCGGCTGCTTTTGAAGCTTCTCTAATTGCCCTTCTTTGGTCTCTATATAAGATGTATGCTTTGGCAGTATCTACTAAATCTTCCAGTATCAAAGCTTCTTCCACAATATCTTGAATTTGCTCGATTGTTGGGATTTCCTCTTTTTTAAATCTGCGGTTTAGCAGGCTGATAACCTGATCGGCAACTTTTTTTGATTCTTTTCCATCCCCTTGATTGGTGGCAACAATAGCCTTATGTATGGCCTTTTCTATTTTATCTTCTTCAAAAGCAACAACCCTTCCATCTCTTTTTTGGATTTTCTCTACATGATTTTTTGTTGTTTTTTCTGATGGTACCATATTTTTTTGGGGACAAAAAAAGGCATTTTACTCTTAACCAAGCTTATTGTTTAAAAATTCTGGGACTAAACCCTTAAAGGGTCATTTCTAAACAATAAGTTTGTTAAAATGCCTCTATTGATTTGTTAATTATATACAAGCTTTGATTACTCCATTTTACTCCTTCAAAAAATGCTGTCAAATCCCACTTTAGATTAAAAACCTGTGGAAAACTCAATCTCCATCCCACTTTTGACATTTTTTGTCAAAAATTGTAATAATTTATCAAAAAACCGCCATATACGACGGTTTTCATTAAAAATTTG
>Ga0172380_10009189_pt1 | contig 10591 bp, 10 predicted proteins | sample Leawe162metaG_FD_119747 | JGI IMG/M metagenome (GOLD analysis project Ga0172380, IMG submission 119747) | Leachate microbial communities from a municipal landfill in Southern Ontario, Canada - Leachate well 162 metaG | ecosystem: Engineered > Solid waste > Landfill > Unclassified | place...
AAACGAAATCAAGCTTTGCTTAATTGAGTGAAACGAAATCAAGCTTTGCTTAATTGAGTGAAACGAAATCAAGCTTTGCTTAATTGAGTGAAACGAAATCAAGCTTTGCTTATCAATTTATTAACAATTTCAATTATTTTTTTCTGAGTCTCCAAATTATCAACCGCACGCGTCCGATTGCCGAACGCCGGTTTTAAATTGATCATTGAATCAAATTCAATAAAATCACTCCCCTCTTTTTCGGGATACAAATTTATTCCCCACACAAATTCGGTTTTTGAATTTTCCCGTTCAATCAGCATCATTTGTTCATCCATATGCATTTCCCCGCCCAAAGCCATAATCCCCCGCTCAATATCCACCGCACCCTTAACCACATCGCCAAAACCTTCTTGTGCGATTTTTTTCAATTCAAATCGAGTTATTGGATTCTTAATGATTATTATTTCCATATTTTGTATTATTTTTCTCCCCACGCAATTTCTCTGAATTTTCCGTAATCAAGAGCATATTTTTCTCTTATTTTTTCAACCTTGCTTGGGTCATCAATTTGTCTAATAAGCGAAACAACATCTTTTTTATCTATAGCTCTTTCGGATTTTATTTTTAACGCCAACAACAACTCCGCACTCGGAACCGTATATGTAGATTTCGAGCCATCACTTAAAGTTAGCGACACTTCTTTCTTTGTAAAAAATTCTTGCGGAAAACGCAATTTCGGCATTAATGGAGAAAAAAATTCATTGGTCTTTTCGTCGCGCTCAAGAAAAGCAATATCCGCCTCCGCTTGTCCTCGCTTTGCTACAATTTTATGAGGTATTGCAATAAATCGGGTTCTTGCGTCGGGGTATTAACCCCGCCGCAACCAGAGGATGTTTCCTCTGGACTCCTCATTCTTTTTGTTCCCCGCAGCAAGCTGACGGGGTATAAAAAGAATAAATTCGCCATTTTTGTTGCGCCTCCCCATTTCAATATCAAAAAATTTTTGTAATATTGCCGCTATTTTTTCCCCATCTTTTTGCCAAACCCAAAAATCAGCATCGCTATGCTCTCGCATCGTTTTGCCCGCATAAGCATCAACCGCAAGCCCGCCAATCACCCAACTCTCAAAATTATTATCTTTTAAAAGCGAACTTATTTTATCGGTAATTAAAAATATCTCTTTGGTTTTTTCCGAAACCTCCCCATTTTCAACATCCGATTCAATTTTTAACTGATCAAAATTCATATTATTTTTTAATTTTCATAACGCTTTTGCATTTATTTATCGCCGTTGCAAATCTAAGGACGCAACAATAAACTTTGATAAATCAATCACCCCATATCTTTCAATATTGATTGAACTTGTTCTTTTAATAATGGCAAATCTTCTTTTATAGTTTTCCAAACTTTTTCAAAATTCAATCCGAAATAATCGTGCGTTAAAACATCTCTCATTCCGCAAATATCTTTCCAGGGAATTTCTTTATGTTCTTTTTTGAAATCAGCGGCGATATTTTTCGCCGCCTCGCCAATAATCTCAATCCTTCTGACCGCCGCGTCTTGCATCGCGCCATTATTGGCAAAATCATTCTTGGTCATGTTGCCAACATAAAGTTCAACCTTTTGGATACATTCCAATATATCCCTGATAAAGGCCTTTTGGCTTCTTTTGGTCATAAAATTGGAATTTGTTCTTTTAATATTTCATCTTTTAACAGTGGGTGCAAAAGATGATATTCCACCAAATCAACTTTTTTGCCGATATTTTCCTCAAGATCCATTTTTAAGCCTCCCATGCCAAACAAGGTCATCTTGTCAGGCAGCTCCACCAGCAAATCAACATCGCTGTTCCTCTTTTGCTCGCCGCGGGCATAAGAACCGAAAATCGCGGCCCTGGTCACGCCTTTTTGTTTTAAGATCAATTTGATTTTTTCAATCATCCTTTTGTCCATATTCAAAATATAACACAAAAAAATAAATTTGCGACAGCAAATCAAAAAATCAATTGAAACCAAAATGCAGCCTACCGAAGTCGTACCTCGGCGCGCTCGCCGAGGAACGACCTCAAATGCAAATCAAATACAAATTATTTACCGCAGCACTTCTTGTACTTTTTGCCGCTGCCGCAGGGGCAGGGAGCGTTGCGGTCGGTTTTGCCGTAGTTATTGGCGGGTTTTTGGGGTTGAGGTTGCAAAACCGCCTGCGGGTTGATTGAAACATTCAACAGGTTTTGCAGAATATTGGCTTCGACCGTGTCCAAAAGCACGCGGAACTGCTTGTTGGCTTCGCTTTTATATTCCACCAGCGGGTCCTGCTGGCCGTAGGCGCGCAAACGCACCGAATCGCGCACATTGTCCATCAATTCCAAATGTTCCTGCCAGAAAAAATCAATGGTTTTTAACGCCACAAACCGCGCCGCCTGCATCATCGGGCCCATGCCGATCTCCTGCTCGCGCCGCGCATATTGCTCGGCCGCGTTCCCTTTGGCGGCCAGATCCAAAACATAGGCATGGATTTCGTCGTCGCTTTTTTCCAGAATATCGTTGCGTTTTTTATAGATCACTTCGCGGTGCTTGTTCAAAACGCCGTCATAATCAAGCAAGTGTTTGCGAATGTCAAAGTTGGCGCCTTCGATCTTGGTCTGCGCTTCCTCGATCCGCTTGGAAAGCATGCCTGATTCGATTGGCTGGTCTTCGGGAACTTTGAGCATATCCATCAATTTTTTCATCTGCTCGCCGGCGAAAATCCGCAGCAAATCGTCCTCGGCGGAAATAAAAAACTGGGTCGTGCCCGGATCGCCCTGGCGGCCGCCGCGGCCGCGCAGCTGGTTATCGATGCGGCGCGCTTCATGCCGCTCGGTACCCATAATGAACAATCCGCCCGCGTCGCGCACTTTTTGCCCTTCGGCCGGCTCGGGCGGATTGCCGCCCAAAATAATATCCACGCCGCGTCCGGCCATATTGGTGGCGATCGTCACCGCGCCAGAACGGCCCGCTTGGGCGATGATCTCGCCCTCCCGCTCGTGGTTCTTGGCGTTTAAAATCTCGTGCTTCACGCCTTCGCGTTCCAGCAATTTTCCCAGATATTCGTTTTTCTCCACGGATCGGGTGCCCACCAGCACCGGCTGGCCCAAGGCATTCCTCTCTTTGATTTCCGCCACCACGGCCGCAAATTTCCCTTTTTCGGTTTTATAAATCCGGTCGGGCAAGTCAACGCGCGCCAAGGGCTTGTTAGTCGGGATCGGCACCGAATCAAGGCTGTAAACTTTATCGAATTCTTCGGCCGAAGTCAGGGCCGTACCGGTCATTCCCGCCAATTTTTTGTAGCCCTTAAAAAGATTTTGGAAAGTGATCGACGCCAATGTTAGCGATTCGGCCTGCACCTTCACCCCTTCCTTGGCCTCAATGGCCTGGTGCAATCCGCCCGACCAGCGCCGGCCCGGCATCAAACGGCCGGTAAATTCATCAATAATAATGATCTGGCCGTCTTTGACCACATAATCGCGGTCCAATTTATAAAGCGCCTGCGCGCGCAAGGCCTGTTCCAGATGATGGAGGTATTTTATCCCTTTCTCTTCATATATATTGCCCATACCCATTATCTTCTCCACCTTGGCGATACCGCCCTCGGTCAGGGTTGCGGCCCGGTCTTTTTCATCCACTTTGTAATCCTCGTCGGCATTGAGGCGCGGAATGATCCGCGCAAAATCCTGGTACCATTTGGAACTTTCCTCGTCGGGCGCCGAAATGATCAGCGGCGTGCGCGCTTCATCGATCAAAATCGAATCCACCTCGTCGACAATGGCGTAATTGAATCCCCGCTGGACTTTGTCTTCCAAGCGATAGGCCATATTGTCGCGCAGATAATCGAAACCAAATTCGTTGTTGGTGCCGTAAGTGATGTCGGCGGCATAGGCGTCGCGGCGCGAACAGGGACGCAAAAAATCCTGGGAAACATGGAACGATCCCAAATTGTCGCGCATCGCGTCGCTTGACTCCTGGGCTTTCTTATAATCCGGGTCGTATAAAAACGACTGGTCGTGGTTGATGCAGCCCGTGGCCAAGCCCAAGGCATAATAAACCTGTCCCATCCATACGCAATCGCGGCGGGCCAAATAATCGTTGACCGTCACCAAATGCACGCCCAAACCCGACAACGCATTCAAATATACCGGCGCGGTTGCGGTCAAAGTTTTGCCTTCGCCGGTTTTCATTTCCGCGATCTTTCCCTGGTGCAAGACAATGCCGCCCGTCAACTGCACATCAAAATGGCGCTGTCCCAGATTGCGGCGGCCGGCTTCGCGCACCAGCGCGAATGCTTCGGGCAGGATATCATCCAAAACCGCACCCTTGGCCAGGCGTTCCTTAAATTCCGCGGTTTTAACTTTCAATCGCCCGCCAGATAGTTCCAGAAAGCCTTTTTCCAGGCCGTTGATCTTTTCCACAGCCGGCTGAAGCTTTTTAAAATAATTTTTATTTTCGTCGCCGAAAATTTGGGTAAGTAAAGACATATTGGAAGTTAAAAGTTTAAAGCGAAAAGTTTAAAGTAAAAATACGCATTTTGCTTTGCGTTTTTCACTTTAAGCTTTACGCTTTCTCATTGTAGACCAATTTATAAAAAAAGAAAGTCCATTTAACACAATGGACAATATTTGATTTCGTCATATCCTTGCGGATATGCAACGACCGGCCCATGTGCCGGACACTCAATTATATAGTGCGGCAAGCTGCCACACCATCCGGAATGAGTTCTCCGCCCGATGCAAACCTGGCCCCGAATTAAAAATACGAGCCACTGGAGAAAGCTAACACTTTCAATCCCATTCCCGCAACGAATTATTATTTTTTCACCTCCTCTAATTTTTGAACATTCTTATTATTAAATAAACTATTTCCTCGCTTTGTCAAGCATTTTTTCCTTGAAGTCTGTGATTTGGCGCTGGAGGTCGTCGCGCACCGCCGCGATGGCTTTTTCCAGGTCGTCGGCGGATTTTCCCGCGCGCAGCTTGTTTTTGTGGAATGTCAGCAAAACTTCGGCGCGGCAGATGTCGCCCTTGCGGTGGTGCAAAGTTGTTTTGCCGACCTCCACGACCGCTTCGATCTTCGACTTCAATGACGGGTCGTCAACTTCTTGCAGCAAATCAAAATATTTTTCTAGCGACCCGATCTTTTTTTCGACAAATTCGCGCAGCGACGGCGTCATTTCGATATTCTTGGTTTTGACAATTATGTTCATTATGTTTTGTTTTAATTGTATTTCTTGAAATGTTTCTTGATTATACCAAAGATTGAAAAAAACAACACCCCGCGCCTGTACGCGCTACAGGGGCTTGACCCTATTGCGCTTGCAGTAATTATTTTTATAAAAATCCGCGAAAAGCGCGTGCCAATAACAAAAGAGGGATATTCTATTAGAATATTCCTCTTGTTGCTAAAAACGCTTTAATTACCGGTTGGAGACTTTTTTCTTGCTCTTGCGGTTCTTAAGTTTGTTTTCCTTTGAAGGCCGCGCTTTCTTTTTTTTGGGTACAACCACCATAAATTTTAATTAAAGCTTTTTAAATTCTCCCTTTCTTCAAAACAAAAAACTATCTTTTCTTGCCTGCTTTCTTGACAACCTTCTTTTTGGTGGGCTTCTTCTTTTTTGCTACCATGTTTTTTTATTGGACTTGCTGCGTTATGCAACAGGCCCGATTATTTTTTAAAACTGTTTTAAAAATTTCGACCCTTTATCTTTTTGCCCGCAAAATTTTTGTTAAAAAAATTTTGCGGCACACTGTTATATTTATTTTTTCACGACAGAAAACTTTGTCAAGTGTGGAAAACTTTTTTTTAAATGAATTCTTTTTAAATTTTAGATGATTTCGATCTCTTCTTTCATTTCCACGCCAAATTTTTCTTTGGCCGCGGATTTTATTTGCGCAATCAAACCTTTAACATCGAGCGCTGTGGCGCCGCCGCGGTTGACGATGAAATTGGTGTGTTTTTCGCTCACTTGCGCCGCGCCGACAATTTTTCCTTTGAAGCCGCAATCCTCAATGATCTTGCCGGCAAAAAATCCGGGCGGGTTCATAAACACCGATCCGGCCGACGGATATTCCAGCGGCTGGGTCGTGGATTTTTTGGCCAGATATTCGTCCATCGCGGCTTTTATTTCTTCCTGCCTGCCTTGGCGCAAGCGGATAACCGCCGCGACGATCACTATGTTCCTGCTGTGCTTGAAAACGCTTTCGCGGTAAGAAAATTTACATTCGGAACGGGTGAAAACTTTTTTGGCAATGCTCCCGCCGGCCATTTCCAGCACGCGCACTTCGGCCGCGATCTCGCCCATATCCTGATGAAATGCGCCGGCATTGCCCCGGATCGCCCCGCCCACGGTGCCCGGAATTCCCGCGGCCCATTCCATTCCGGTCAATGCGTTCTCCCGCGCGTAATTGGCCAGCATCGCCAAAGGCGTGCCCGCGCCCACAATAAACCGCGCCGTAGTTTTCCCGCCGTCGGGCTTGATAAAACTGTTTTCCATCTTCAGCACCAAACCGTCAAAACCGGAATCGGGAAAAAGCACATTGCTGCCGCCGCCCAAAACAAAAAACGGGAAACCGTTTTCCCGCGCCGCTTCCAATCCGGCAATGATCTGGTCGGTATCTGCCGCCAAAAACAAACACTTGGCCGGCCCGCCGATGCGGTAGGTGCAATAATTTGCCAGTATTTCGTTTTGTTTGATGGAAGACATAAAACAATAATATCGAATATCAAAATCCGGATATCGAAACAATATCGAAATTATAATTTTCTAATCGCTGAAACAAATGCTGCGTTTCGTTTTTGACATTCGAATTTTGAAAATTATAGTTTGTTTCGGATTTCGGATTTCGAGTTTCGGATTTTGAACTCAAGGGGCGGCCCCTCGTATTGAAAATAATATAGGTGGCCGCCCGTTATGATCTTATCAAAGCAGTTTTGCGTTGTCAAAGCTATTCCTTGGTTCCGGTCGCCGCTTGGAGTTGAATGCTTTTAATCTGCTCCAGCGCGCTTTCTGATTGCGGGTTGCCGCGATACAAATCGTATGCCTGCCGGATCAATTGCGCGGCATCGCCAATGCGCGATTGATTCAGCTTGATTTGCGCCTGCTCCAAATAAACTTGCTGGTTGGCCGGCGAAAGCGATCTTGCCTGCTCTAGCGCGCTTTCGGCCAGCGCAATCTTTGATTTATCGATCAGCGACCAATTGCCGTAAAGCCGCCCCAATTCCAGCCGCGATCGGAAATCCAGCGGCGATTCGCGGCCGCTTTTTTCCAATTCGCCGGCTAAAACCGTAAAAATTTCTTCGGCTTGTTTTTTGGTGATTTTATCGGCGATCTCCGGACTATCGACCGCCCGATCCCACTGGTTGGCAAAAAACAATCTCACTTGGTATTTTCCCAGCGGCGACGCTTCCAGCGCATCGCGATAAAGCCGGATCCTTTGCGGCGAACCGAACGGCGCCGAAGCGGCTTTGACCGTGTTATAACCAGCTGTCATCGGCCCCAGAACAAACACGCTCAAAGACACGATTCCCGCGGCGGCCGGAATTGCGATCCTCGGCCATTCAAGCGGCTTGGGCCAGGCTATTTCCTTTTTGCGACCCGCATCATAGATCGACGCGGCAAACCCCAAACACGCAAACCACATCAGATAACTTGTCGCCATATCAAACACCGTTAAATTCTGAACGAAATACGCGGCAAACAGCGCCGAAAATATCGCGGCGGCGGCCAAACCGTTTTCCCGGGCGCCATGATTTTTCCACAACACGAACAACGCCGCGGCAAAAATTGCCAAATAAGCCGCAATGCCCAAAATTCCGGTTTCCGCCAAAATATCAAAAACGATATTATGCGCCCGGTCATACCAGATTTCAGCGCCGCATTCGGGCGACCCCAGGCAAGGATTGTAGTGGCGCGCAAAGACCAAACCGAAATTTTCCGGACCCCACCCCAACAGCGGCCGCTCCAAAAATCCCCGCCAAGCGATTTCCCAAACCACCAAGCGGCTGTTGATGGTGCTTTGTCCGAAATTATTGATAAAAATCCGTTTGGCGGCATCGCGGTTCTGAAACACAACAAAAGAAACGGCCAATCCGGCGGCAAGAAACAATATCGCCGCCGCCCGGGAAATTTTTTTAATCAAGCCGTTTTTGGAAAACGCCAGGAATAAAAACCCCGCCAGAGCCATTCCGCCGAAAAATGAAATTTTGGCCGCGCGGGCGCCGGAGCCGAAAACATCTTTCAAAATATTTTCCGGCCAAACAAAATGGCCCGAAATTGCGCTTCCCCATAATCCGGTTCCCTGGATAATCAAACAAAACGACAGCGCGGCAAACATCGCGCCGGCAATTGTTTTTTGCGTTCGCCCGCCGGCCCGTTTTTCCGACAAGAAAAGATAGAGCGCGATAAAAACATTGAACAAAAGATAGGTTCCCAGAAACGAATCATTGCCCAAAAACCCGCCGCCGCGCGCCGCCGCGCTTTGGTCGAAAAGCGCCCGCAGGCCGACAACCGCCGCGATTGCGATTGACGCAAAAAAAAGGCGGCGCCAATCGCGAGCTTCCAAAATCGAAACGGCGGCCAGCATAAATCCGGCCAAATGGCAAAAGATCAGCACGCCGCCCATTCTTTCGAAAGTCGACCAAAAACTCCCGGAAAAATCCGCGCCGAAAACCGCCGATAAAAATAAAATTCCCGAATAGGCCAGCACCGCAACGATCACCGGATTTTTAAAATTCGGACGGTATGCTTTCCAATGCCCGGCCAAAACAAGCCACGAAAAGAACGCCAGCTGGGCGCACGCCATGAAATAAAGGCCTTTGGGCCCAACGAACGGAAAATAAATATCCAAATTGACGACAAACGGCGTCAGTAATGCCGCGAATATCGCCGTTTTTGCGATGTTTATCAAAATTAACGGATTCATAATGGTTTTGCGCGCCACCAATTTGCCGCCAGCGCCCAGAAAATTCCCAAAAATGCGCCCGCAATCGCGGCAACGGCAGCATTGATCGCGATATTCGGCTTAATTGGCACCAAAACTTGAGGCGCTTTAACAATCGCGGTTTGGCTTGCCTTCACTAACCCCATGGTTTGGCAAAGATTATCACTTTTCTTTTGATGGTCAGCGACAATTTCTTCAACGATTGCGGCTAAATAACTTTTTAGTTTTTCCGGCTCGACGCCTTCGGCCGAAATAATAACAATGTTGGTATTTGGCGCAAACGACGCTTTTACGACCGGCGCCGAATCAATGCCGGTTTTCTCGCGCGCCGCGAAGTCAAAAACTCCGCGCTCAATTTTCTCTTTCAAGCTGGCCGACGATTCAACCGCGGAAAAAATGGCAGCTTTGGCGCCGTTGCTCTCTCCGACAACCGCCAAATTGCCGATCTCTATCGCCGTTTCAGCGCGGTATTTTTCCGGCGCCCGCAAACCAACAATCGCGGTTATCGCCGCCGCCGCCAGCATCAATCCCAAAATCATTTTCTTGCGCTTTAACAAAACTTTGATAACATCCCTTAAATCGATTTCCTCATAATCCGCGGCGATTTTGTTTTGTTGGTTTTCCATAATTTTGTTTCTATTGATCCGGCAAACCGCCCCGGCCGCTTTGCGGCAGCGCAGTTTGCTTTATGTTGCGATTTATTATTTCTAAGGCTGCCTGAATTGCGGCACCAAATTTTTTAAAATTGCGATAATGCCGGCATAATCTTCCGATTGCGGCAAAATTGCCTCCAATTCGCGCAAATTGCGCTCCAAAAATTCTCCGCCCGGCGGCGTGGTTTCGGCAACGATGATTTTTTCGCCCTGCGCCGCGCGGGCGGCCTCTTCTTCGGTTAACAATTCTTCAAAAAGTTTTTCCCCGGCGCGGATGCCCGTATAAACGATCGGCATATCGACATCGGGCGCAAACCCGGAAAGCTTGATCATTTCCCGCGCCAAATCAACGATTTTCACGGGCTTGCCCATATCCAGCACAAACACCTCTCCGCCCCGCCCGCGCGCGCCGGCCTGCATCACCAGCAAACACGCCTCGGAAGTAAGCATAAAATAACGCCTCATCTCCGGATGGGTCACTTCCACCGGCCCTCCCCGGCGGATCTGTTCGCGAAAAATCGGAATCACGCTGCCGCGGCTTCCCAAAACATTGCCAAAGCGCACCGCAACGAATTTTGTCCGGCCGCGGCCGCTGGCCGCTTGGCAAATCATCTCGCCGATGCGCTTGGTAACCCCCATCACCGATGCCGGATTGATCGCTTTGTCGGTGGAAATGAAAATAAAATTTTGAGCATTGCAGGCAATCGCAGCATCGGCCACATTCTTTGTGCCGAAAATGTTGTTGCGCACCGCTTCGGCGGCGTTTTCTTCCATCAGCGGCACATGCTTATAGGCCGCCGCGTGGAAAACGATCTGCGGGCCGATTTCCGAAAAAATTTCTTTCATCCGGGACGCATTTTGAATATCGGCGACGAATTCCTTGACCGGCAAGTCCGCAAAATGCTTTTTTAACTCATTGCCGATGTTAAAAATCCCGGTTTCGTCCTGATCCAAAAGCGCCGCCTCCGCCGGCCCGAATTTGGCAATT
>Ga0172380_10009190_pt1 | contig 10590 bp, 7 predicted proteins | sample Leawe162metaG_FD_119747 | JGI IMG/M metagenome (GOLD analysis project Ga0172380, IMG submission 119747) | Leachate microbial communities from a municipal landfill in Southern Ontario, Canada - Leachate well 162 metaG | ecosystem: Engineered > Solid waste > Landfill > Unclassified | place...
GATGCCAGGGACTCGTTTACCTCACCATTTTCCCGTTCCGGTAAATTTACCGCCACGGGAGATTCAGGCCCACGAAGCAGGCTCGCCATCTTTCTTTCGGCAGCTTGAGCCCGCAGGATAGCACGCTTCTTTTCCAGCAGTGGCACCCTGTCAATCGGCTGGAGGTTCCTCCTCCCAACCTGATTGTCGATTATCCACAAGGTTGCCCCTTCACGGCTTTCAAACTCTTTCTCCGCTACGACAAATGGGATATTGTGTTTCGAGCAGATAGAATGCCTGTTGTGGCCATCTATCAGGGTATCTTGCCATATAACCAGCGGTTCCCGGCAACCATCGGATAATATGTTATGCTCCAGTTGTTCCAACTCATCCGCAGATGGTGGAGGCACTAGCGATCTGAATTCATTATCAATTATTATGGGGTTCATCCCCAATTATAGAGGATAGCCTATTGCATGTAATATTGATTACGGCGTTGGGGAAGGAGTTGCAGATGGCCACACAACATTTGAAGTCACATCCAATACCCCATTCCGATAAATCTTGATTGTGAACGAGGGATTGGCCGCGATGGACTTGAAGTTGAGGTGGGAGCTAATGTCCACAACGGATTTACCAAGGGCCGTTCCATAGATGTTGTTTCCACCATCCATGAAAGCATTCGTTGGTTCCACCGATACAGAATATGCGACTGAATAAGAATTCGGATTCTTAAATTTGACAGTCATTGTGCCGGAAGTCCAAAACTCGGTAATGACAGCAGGGGTTCCAGGTTCCGCCACAACTTCAACAAATGGAGATGGTGAAGGCGTTGGGGTTGGTGTAGCTGGAGATTTCCACCACGGGCGGGCCAAGGTTTGCGAAGATCCTGCCGCAGGGAATGTGGTTTCCCCAGCAACATGCTGGAAATACCCAATTTGTCCGATGATCGGAATTGTTCCAGGCACCGTTGAAACCAGCGATAAAACCGGATTGTCCATTGGAGTTGGAACGTCCAAGCGCAGCACGACGAGTTTGTCGGACGCTCCTGCAATGTCAGCTTCACGACTCCAGCCTGCAGGTGTCACCAGGTCAACATTCATGGTGGTTGGCACAGTCAGGTAGATCCAGACAGTATCGGTAATCGTGCCCGTGGCCGTTGGCACGACTGTCAGCAGGATTTCTTGCCCTACCTCTGTTGAAACGGGGGCAATGACTGAATTGCCGAAACTGAAATTGTTGTCCCCAGGCGATTGAACAACCGGAGTTGGCGAGGGAGAAGGTGAAGCGGTCGGGGAAGGACTTGCAGAAGCTTCCGGGGTGGCAGTAGCAGTTGGCCCAGGGGTCGGGGTTGGCACAACTGTAGGCGCGGGTGTAGCTGTGGGGACCACTGTTGCGACAGGGGTTGCCGTTGCGGTTGGTTCAGGGGTGGCGGTAGGGGACGCAAATGGATCTGTAGGGGAAGGTTCCGGGGTTGGAGTTGGTAAGTTGTCTTCTGGGACAGACGTTGGTTCAGGATCGCCAACAGATACCCACCATTTGGCAGGGTTGGGGTTGGAAGTATCGATTGCCAACCGCAGGGAGAGTTTGTTGTTGATGCTCGCATCCGTGACAATCTGGCCGTTGAGGATTCGGTAATTTCCGCGAGTGGCGGGAGACATCATGGTTTGTGCCCGAGCAAGTAAAGCGGCTTGGCTTGAATCACCTTTGGTGGCAGCCCCCACACTCGACATGGATGGTTGAGCTACTACCCAGCTTTCCAAAGACTCTTTCAACTGAGCCTTTTGTTGCTCGCAGGTAACATCATTGGCCTGTTGTGCCGCATTCTGGTTACTTGTCAGGAGGACCGCAGAGAATATTGTTATGCAGATAACCACTGCCAAAAGTTCGATAAGGGTAAATCCTTTATTGTTCCGAGAAGGAACCCGCATATGGGATGGACGGGTATTGATTGGAGTATGCGGAGGAGTTGGATTCAGCATTATCTGGCGCATCTGAACCGAACTAACAAGATACGAGGCGACTTGGGGGGATTGTTTTAATATGCGAAGATAGAGTTCTCCGCCTTTTTGAGTATGTGTGTGCATACTCAATTATAGCAGATGCCCGCTAGCTCCTATATTACCCCATATTCACCGAATTTAGCTTATATCAGCCTTCCCTCTTGGTGGAAGTTATCGGCTGCATTGTGGGTTCCTTGAACTACCTTGAAGCCTTGGCTTGCGGCGGTTTGCGAAAGCTGCCCGGTTGACTTCAATTTCTGCACCAATGTTTGTGGTTTCTTGGTTGTCTTGGCTGCCTGTGTGGTTCCAGTTGGAACAGGAGCATCAGCCACAGGAGTTGAACCACCAGATCCACTACCACCGCTAGACGGGAGGGAGACAGAGGATGGGGATGGAGAGGCACCGAAATCAGGCACTGGAGGCGGAGAAGTGGCGCGGGCCTTTGCTGCCAGTTTGGATTCGATATTCGCCGCAGCGGCCTGTTGACGGGTTGCACCAAGAGCCGATTGGGAGGCACCAGCCATCTGGGCAGCAGGCGCAAGAACTTGAGCACCGCCACCCACCATTGCAGGCGCACCGGCAGCAGCAGTTCCAGCAGAGGCACCGGCAGCAAGGGCCTGTGTTCCCCCAGATGCAAGCGCACCAGCTCCACCGGCTGCCGAACCCGCCCCACTCGCCGCAGCACCTCCCCCAGCCGCGAGAGCACCCGCACCTGCACCAGCCATAGCAGCACCAGCTCCACCAGCGAGCATGGGGATACCAACACCGGCCAGAACACCACCGATGCCAGCCGTCAGCATACTTGCCATGATTGTCCCGAGCGGGCTGGTTCCCTCAATGATGTGCTTGGTGTATTTCGGGCATTTCAAGAGGATTACACCCACTCCGACTACCCAGATGCAGAGATAGACGAACTGGAAGGCAATGAACAGCAGAGGCATAAATTGGATCACCCCATACAGTTGGCTCATCATGCCCTCGAATACTGACAGCGCCACCATCGCCACCACCGGCATGATCGCGGCTGTTATCAACCCATTCCAGGTCCCTTTGAATGCCCGTTGCGTCGATTCGAGAAACCAGAGGGGATAGGTAACGACTGTCAGCACCACCGTAATTTCCAAGAAGAATTGAGATAGCCGTAGAACTATCCAGGCAATGGCTGGAATCAGGACAGAACCAATGATTGTGCTTGCGGCCTGATTGAAGGAGTTGAACCCAGTAAACCAGTTTTTTACTTTGTTCATGATGTCCGCCCCCAAGCCCTCTGGAGGATCAATGGCGTAGGTTTTCTGCCCCTGTTCCGATGCGGCTACCTCAACCTGATTTTTGAAATCTGCCTGAACAACGGTGGGATCTTCGCCCGAAGCGATACGCTTGATATAAGCCTGAATCATTGCGGTTGTCTTGGCTTGGAAATCCTTGTTGTTGCCCACCGCCTCAGGAAAATTGCTCCAAGCGGTTTTCTTTGAGCTTCCGGCCAACATGCCATCTTTCGCCGATGTGCCCGATGGATTTGGCAAGGGAACTGGGGGGAGTGACGGCGAGACATTGGCAAGACTCTGGTTGTATGCCAGCAACATCGGGTAAACCTGTGATGCCGTGCCTTGGGGAACATACGAGGACAGCTTGCCCTGTTGCTCGACTATGGCATCCCTGATGACGTTGTTATAAGAATTCGCCAGTATATCCGACTTCTCCAATCCTTCCTTGAAGCTGTCCCCCAAGCCGTTCGCCGTGGCCTGAATTACCCACATGCCGCCAGACTGGATGCATCGCGCAGAGGCATAAATGTAATCGGGGTGGAAAATGAAAATGAGCCCGAGCATGAATTTCAGCCCAATCTGGACGAAGTTCACTCCCTCCTTTTGCAGGCCCGATACGACGGCTCCACCCACGAAAATGAGCAGCATCATGCCGGTAAACGCCTTCACGAACACATTCTGGAGCTTGAATGCCGAAATACCGAAGAAATTTGAGACAGGCCCGCCATTGTTCTGGCGGTATTCTGTCAAATAATCTTCAAATCCCAGCGGCGGATCTGTCAGGAAATAGGAGAGGAAGCCAGATGCGCCTTCTGTTTTCGTATTTGCGATTGCATCCTTAAATCCCTCGAAGCTATACCGACTATCCGCAAAAAGGCCAGTAGAGCCCGACTGCATTGGTATTGAGGCGGTGTTGTCAATTTGGGCAACGGCCAAGATTGGAGAAAATGATAATAGGAGTATGGCCAACAATAGTGGGTTCATACTCCTATTATAACAGATGAGCAAAGAGGTTATTCGTAATAAAATCCCTTGGCCGATGTCCACGCCAGTTGATGCGGAACAGCAGGGGCATTATCTGGGAACGTGACTGTCACATACGGATAGCGCCAGCAATGCGACACGCCGTTTGCATTTTCCTTTGTATTCGCCGTGCCCTTGACTCCCATCAGGTTCAGAAGGCAAAGAGCCTGTGATACTGGGGAGCCGTTGGCATGGTGGGCGTCAATCTCTGCCTGCCCAATGCCAGCCTGTTTCCTTTGGGCATTTAAGTTGGCAATGGCTTTGGCAGGATCATTATCCACAGCGAATGCAGTTGTGATTGCAGTTATAGCCAACAGCAGGATGGCTCCGGTTTTGTTCATGGGTTTCGTGTTCATGGGGTTATTTGTAAGGGTTGCGGAATGGATCTCCGTTTTGTGTCCAATGAACAGTGCCATAAGGCGTCCATTCGGTGTATGGCAAGGTCCAGACGTTCGATTTTGAATATGCCGGAAGCACACTCGCTGGCGTCTGGCCGGGAATTGAAGCAGGTGGAGTTGACGTGTTTACAAAATCCAGATCATCGGCAACCGCATCTGGGGCGTAGATGTAATATGGCCTTGTCTTGCCAGCAGGTTTACCGGCCATTTGCACTGCATTTGTCCAATCGCGGTAAACAGTGACTCCCGGTGCAGGAACGTAATTGTCTGGCACGTAGGTTGCCACTGGAGGGCGAGCGACGATTTTCAGGTAATTCTGCCAGTTGCCTGTGAAGCTCTGACTGTTCGCCAATTGCAGTTGAGAGAATGCCGATGAAGGAGAATTCCACGCAGCCTGATAGCCGTTGTTTCTGGCAGCTAGGGCAGCTTGGTAAACCTCGAATGCCTGCCCTTTGGAGCTGTATGTATCGAATGACCGACTGGCCTGAATGCCCTCGCATTGGGCCGAAACTGTGTAGCTGCCAACAGTGGGAGCCCACAGGTAAACCATAAATGTTTTCGTTCCCGACACGTATCCAGTCCAGGTGAACGAGCCTGTTCCAATTGTGCCCCCCGTGAATCCACCGTCCGTTGTCACGAGCACCATATCTGCCCCGCCCGCATCAAATGTCAGCGTCACAGTGCCAGAATTGGCTGGAGTGATGGATATAGGAAACACGGGTTGTTCCATCGGAATCTCCATGCTCTGCAATCCAGAAATGCCCAGGGCCACGGCGGGGGTTGGTGTGGGCTGTGCAATTGCGCTGATAGTGCAGCTTGTGCTACCCGTCAGGACAGGGATGGAGGAACCATCAAGTGTAGAACCATTAACCGAGAGATTCACGCCCAGGGTTGTTGAACCGGCCTGAGAGGCTGTCACTGGGACTATCAGCGTCTTTCCACCGGCTGGCACAGTGCCCAACCAATCGTAGTATCCAAGCTGCCCAGGAAGATTCATGGCAAAGACATCCTCCATGCTGATGCCACCATACCATCCGAGGTAGGTTTCAAGGGAGGCCCCGTATTTCTGCAATGCTGCCTCCTCGTTCGATGAGTAATTTACGCCTGTCCATTGTGAGCCCCAGACATACTTGTTGTAGTCCGCTTGGGATGGGGGATTGGATATTGGAGGATCAGGAACAATTGTCCAACCAGACGGCAGCGACAGGCTCGCATGGACATCCGCCATATCGGCACTGGGTTGGAGTTCGATACTTATCTGTCCGGTTTCACCAACCAGGAGATCCTGCGGACCATTGATGTTCACATTCAGGGATGGGGGAACTGGTGTTGGAACCGCGATGGCTATGGCGCACACCGCAGAAGTGTCATTCCCATTCCATTGCGCCATTGCGGAAAGTGTATCTGAGCTATTGCCGTATCCACGCAGGGAGTATGTGAGCGTTGATGTTCCGGCAGGCACTGTGCCATACCAGGTGTAATACTCGTGATCCCACCAAGTGGAGTAGAGCGCGGCTACCTTCTCTATCGTGTCGCAATTGGCCCACGATTTCCACGAGATATAGGTTGCCAGGTCGGCACTCTGAGTGGCCAAGCAGCCCTCTTCATTCGATGCGTAGTTTCCGCCACCCCAGAGGAGACGATTGTAATCCGCCTGTGAAATGGGGAACTGTAAAGCTGGATACCCGAACCCATTTGGTGGGGCAATATACAAATTGACATCAGCAATTTCCGTATTCGCCGTCAGGGTGATTGTTACCTCTGTTGTCTGGGGATATGTCGCCAACGCTGGAGCGGCGGCTATTGCCAATGCCAAAGATGGTATTGGCGTTGCGCTTGGGAGAGGGGTGGGGGTTGGGGATGAAGGCTCCGAACCAACTTCAACGGGAGTTGTGGCGGTGGTTGTCCCAGCCTCTGAAACCGCTGTTGCCACGAGAGCAGCGGTAGTGTTCCCAAATGCTTGGAGCGAGAACGTGAGAGTATTTCCGTTCGCGGGCACAGGACCATTCCAGCGATAACTTGTTTGGTAAAGCATCCCGTTGGCATTTTTGAAGGCAACAACATCATCCAGAGAGGATGTTCCCGGATACCATGAGAGGTAGGTTGGCAAATCAATGCCCCAATCAGCTAATGCCTCTTCGTTGCTTTGGTAATCGCCATACCACAAGAAATCGTTGTAGTCCGCCTGTGTGAGAGAGGAAGACAGGCTAGATCCAGATGGGAGGCCTAGCACCCATCCCATTGGAATAGGAACTGATACGGAGACATTGGACAGGCTCTGGTTTGGCACCAGCCGGAGTTGGACTTCAGTTGAGGCCGAAGAGACGGTGAAAGCTGGGGCAGTGATTGCCATTGTCAGTGAAGGAAGAGGCGTAGGTGTCGCCGTGGGGGTTGCCGTTGGTGCAGGTGTCGGAGTTGTCCCACCCTCAGGAGTTGGTGCAGGAGTGGCAAATTCACCATTCCATGCCAAAGGTTTTTGCCCCGTGCATGTTGTGAGGATTGGAGGCGTGGCAGATTCTCTGATGAGGAACGGCCCCACACCGTTTACTTTGGTTCTGACAGCCGTATAGACAGCCTCAACGGAGGCCGTTTTGGGCAGAGGATTTCCACCGGCAGCAACATAACTCTGATATGCCGAATTCAGAGTTTGAATCTCCCGTTTGCAGGCAGCTTCCAGGCCAGCGCATTTGTTCGCGCCAATTGTGGAGATCGAGATGGCAGCCAGAATCAGGACAATCATTATCGAGCCCACCAACTCCACAATGGAGTAGCCGCCAGTCTTGGACTTCTCGTATGGAAGTTTTGGGGGTAGCTCTTTATGGAGCCTGTTCCACAGCTTCTCAACGTCTTCATTGGCGTAGATGGCAGTCCTACCAGCTTTACCGGGTATATGCGGTTTTATCCAACCGGCACCAAGGGCGCGGCGGAATATGCGTGAGTTTCTGATTTTGGCGAGGACTTCTTTTGTAGTCAGGCCTAATGGGGATTGGGGTGTTGTCATATATTGAATGGGGTTAGCGGAAAGGATCTGTTGGGGTTGAGTGGCCTTTATATTGGCCATCTACGATGATTGGTTGTGCATCCGATGAAGCATTGGCTGAATCCCACAACTCGAAATGGAATCCCGATGTTGGATACCAGGAGAGATATTGTGTGGTGCCGTCTTTATCCGGCATGGAGCATCCATTTGCCCAGAACGTCGGATCAATTATCAGCACCGTGAGTTGCGAAACCCCCACACTGTTTTTGGGGAAGTTCGCGGGCATTCCAAGGTCGGCAGCACCAGCACCGAATGAGCCCACCCCTACCATTGCGCTGTAGAGTTGAGCAGCACGACCATAAGCAGGGGTCCCGTTGAACCAAGGCTGGAGGCATCCCCCAGCGGCGCTCCACTGGGCATATGCGGAGTTCAGGATTTGAATCTCCCTCTTTTGGGCAGCTTCTCTGGAACCGGCCAAGGCTCCGTTTATGCCGGTAATAGCTATACCGGCGAGGATTGCGATTATTGCGACTACTCCAAGAAGTTCGACTAGAGTGAAGCCTTTGGAGTTTGCAGTTAAGTAATGTGGTGTTGTCATATTCCACTATTATAGCAGATACTCGCAACACCACATTTAAGCGCGATATGACACTACATTCGGACTATCTCACAAAATCCCATATTATGAGTATCTTATATCTATATGCAAATACGCTAATTTAGTTGCATATAGGCGAATATACTTGACTTTTGCCATTTAATATGCTTTAATATATATGTAGTTCGGATGGCAAACGACTATGGGTTTACATAGCTTATTTACCGAACTACACGGCTCGCTGGCTCCGGTTCCCTATGCCAGCAACTCCCAAAACAAAAGAATATGGATACCCTAGAACAAAACACCGAGACGGCACCAGTAGCCAAAGATACTGGCACAGCAAAACTCACACTGCATACGATGCTTCTTGCATTAGTTATTGGATCGCCACTCGCATTGATGACAGGTTCTGCTATCGCGATAGCAACCGACTTGCACACTTTCAAAGTGGCTGTTGGGTTAACTCCCCCTTCCAGCATGGTGATAAAGCCTATCGTAATCACAACAACCCAAATAGCCAAAGGAGGTGTGAAATGAATAAGCGCACCATCATCGTGATCGGGCTTGTGGCATTCAACTCCGTAGCAGGGGCATTCCTCGTCTCCCAGATAGCCAGGGCTGGGATGCTCGCGGTTGGATGCTACCAAAACGCAGTAGCCATTCAGCAGGCAGCCCACCCAGCGAAGTAATCCCCCACCGCCGCCCGTAGGGGCCAGCGTCAAGGTGCAAGTCCTTGACGGCGGTTAATGCAGCTAAAATTCAACTCCCCCCGCAGTCGCTTTGAGTTCATTTGCCTCAGAGCCGATAAAGATACCGCCAAATCAGCAGGCTTCCGTTGGGACCCGGAATGTTTCGTTTGGTTCGCGAATAAATACTCTCGCCCTTGGGAACTGGCCCAATTTGCAGATGAAGAGGCCAAGGCGAAACTGGCAGAGCTTCATGCCGACGCCCCCAAGGCCCTTTCAGACACAGAGAAACAGCAGGTTTTGGCAGACAGCTATGCTGCCAATGCGGACGTTGCCCTACCGATTCCCGCTGGATTGGAGTATCTACCATTCCAGAAGGCTGGCATTGCCTTCTCACTAGCCAGAAAGAATGTCCTCATTGCGGATCAGCCAGGGCTTGGAAAGACAGTGCAGGCGGTTGGCATAATCAATGCGCGGCCAGAAGTCCGCAAAGTCCTTATAGTTGTGCCCGCAGCTCTACGTTTGAATTGGACGAGAGAGGCGAATAAATGGCTGGTCCGCAAACTGCCAATATTCCGCAAGAATGCCCAGATTGAGGACGCGGAAGGTATCTCAATTATGAGCTATGAGGAGGCTACCAAGTATTCCGAATCAATTAAAGCCCAAGCATGGGATATGATAATAGCCGACGAGGCACATTACCTGAAAAACTCGAAAGCCAAGCGCACGAAGACAGTTCTAGGTTTCGAGGCCACATCATGGGTGTTACTCACCGGAACCCCAGTGCTCAATAAACCGGTTGAGGTGTTCAATCTCGTTAAGAAAATTGATCCCACTGGTTTGGGGAGCAACTGGATTCATTTCGTCACCAGGTATTGCGCGGCTCGAAAAGGGCCTTGGGGATGGGAGACAGATGGCGCATCCAACCTGGATGAGCTGAATATCAAACTCAGGTTGGCCGGTATGGTTCGCCGGACGAAGGAACAGGTTTTGACTGAACTGCCTGCCAAACGTCGCTCCCTCATCCCATTGGAGCCAGATTCCAGCACCCTGAAACTCATCAGGGAGCAGTTGGCAAAACAACTGGAGGCCAAGAAAGCCATCCGAAAGGCCCGCCAATTAGAGAGGACAGGAAATGAATCATTCGCTGGAGACATTACGAAGTTGAGGGCAACCGCAGGGGTGGCATTTGAGGACATTTCTCGAATCCGCCATGAACTGGCCGTTGCCAAGGTTCCCCAGGTTTTGGAATACGTGAAGGACGCCGTAGCTGCATCCCCAACAATCATTTTCGGATTCCACACGGACGTTATCCAGGCCATCAAGGATGGGTTATCTGATTTCCGAGTTGGTAAACTCACAGGAGTGGAAACCGAGAAGCAGAAGAACGCAGTTGTTGACGATTTCCAGGCTGGGAAGCTGGATGCCATTGTTTGCAACATCAAAGCCGGGGGAGTTGGATTTACGCTTACCCGCAGTTCCCACCTGATTTTCGCTGAACTGGATTGGACACCGGGCAATGTCGAGCAGGCGGAGGATCGCGCGCATCGAATCGGGCAGAGGGATTGCCTGCAAGTGGACTGGCTGGTTTTGGATGGCTCGCTTGAGGCCAAGATCGCCAAAACTCTTGCCACCAAGAAGGCCACCATTACCCA
>Ga0172380_10009191_pt1 | contig 10589 bp, 10 predicted proteins | sample Leawe162metaG_FD_119747 | JGI IMG/M metagenome (GOLD analysis project Ga0172380, IMG submission 119747) | Leachate microbial communities from a municipal landfill in Southern Ontario, Canada - Leachate well 162 metaG | ecosystem: Engineered > Solid waste > Landfill > Unclassified | place...
GAGGTTATGGATGCCATACGAAGTACGGGTCTTAGTGAGTTTAGTGCAGGAATGAAAGATTCTGAGAGTCAGGTATTTTTCACCCATAAGATTGAAGTACAGAACTTCTATGCTAAGTGGGGTTTGTGTCCCACTTGCTACGATGGTAAGTTCTTCCCTATTCTCATGAGGAAGTTTGATCAGGAGTCTATGGGGAACCTCCTGGCAGGGTACTTGGATTGTAAGGCATCTTTCCATGAGGATGTTTTTGAACTCTCAGAATACTCTCACGAGCTTATCAGGCAAGTTCAGTTGATGCTTAGGGGTTTTGGGGTGTTCTCAAAGATCCTTACCAAGACAGACGACAACCAAGATACTTATTGGAGGTTATTTGTTACTGGAGGTGACCTCAACCAACTGAGGTTGAACGTCCCCCTTAGAAGAGACCTCGGGTTTACTGAACCTCTAACAAACACTAGAATCTCTAGGTCTGTTCCTGGGGTTCAACCTATGATTCGGGCTTTGTATAGCGGGGCACCCATAACAACAAGGGCAGATAGCACTTTAGCTAAGGACCTTATTTCAGGGGCCTCAGAGAGTGCTGAGGCTGTCCGTAAGGTAGCTTCATCCCCTACCTATCGAGGGGTTCCATTCCTTCCTCAACACCTTTTGATGCTGACAAACTACGAGTATGTGAAGGTGACCTCTGTCACTCCTTGTGGGAGTAAGCCTACTTTTGACTTAGTGGTTCCTGGGACCCATAGCTTTGTAGCTGAAGGGAGAGTTACTCATAATACGACCCTTGCTTTAGCTGCTATTTCCAAGGTTCAGAAGGCTGGGGGCATTGCCATGTTCCTGGACTATGAGAATGCCCTTAGTCATGTTTACGCAAAGGCTATTGGTGTTGACTTCGATCCTAGTCGGCTCATTTACCTTGCTCCTCAGGATTTGGAACAAGGGATGCGTATGGCTCAGATCGCCATTAAGGGTGGCTGTGATTTGATTGTAGTGGATTCAGTAGCAGCCATGGTCCCTAATGTGGAGATGGCTAAGACAGCAGATGAAGGCCCTCAGATTGGTATTCAAGCAAGAGTCTTCTCTAACATCTTGCCTAAGATGGTCCAATGGCTTAAGGGTAGTAGTACAGTCATTATCCTACTCAATCAGACTAGAGCTACAATTTCTAAGGGGGGTCCTGCTACCCCAGAAGAGAACACTTCGGGAGGTAAGGCTATCAAGTTCTATGCTTCAGTTCGGTTGAAGCTCACTAGAACTAAGTCTGAGATCCTAGAGAAGAAGGATCCGGTTACCTTAGAGAAGAAGAAGTTCCCTTACGGGAATGTGACTCAGGTTAAGATGGTGAAGAACAAGATGGATGGTACTCAGGGTCGAACTGGGAGTATCTTCATTCGGTTTGGTTTTGGGGTAGATGAATACTTGTCTACTATTGAAGGTGCCTGCCCTAGGAAGATCATCACTAGGAAGAGTGCTTCATCCTATGTCTATAAGGATCTTCAGTTTAGGGGTCGAGATAAGCTTCGTAGGTACTTCATCGAGAACCCCAAGGAATTTGCTGAGGTTCAGAAGAAGGTCACTGAGGCGCTTCTAAGTGAGACTCTAATCACTTCGGTTGATGATGCTGAGGAGGACGATACTATCCTTCAAGTTGACATTCCCTCTAGTGATCTGGCATCTGGTGGGGATGAGACTGAAGCTTACGGGATTAATACTGACGAGGACTAAGTGTTCCAAGTTGAGATCAAGGACTTCCAGTCTATCGACCATGTTAGTCTTACTCTCAAGGGGTTCACAACCCTTGTAGGTAAGACTAACATTGGTAAGTCTGCCGTAGTGAGGGCACTTCAGTGTGCCCTCACTAATGGGTCTGGTACTTACTTCGTTCGACATGGGGAGTCTTGTGCAAAGACTCTTCGTGGGAGTAAGACTTGTAAGTGCCACTCCTCAGTCCACATTAGGGGGGAATCCTTTGACCTCCTTTGGGAGAAGGGGGATTCTGTAAATAGGTATACCTTCAACAAGGAGGTATACGATAGCCCTGGGACTGGGATCCCAGACTTCCTTGTTGAGGCTGGGTTTGGTCCAGTAAAGGTTGGGTCATCAGCTACCTGTATTCAAGTAGCTGATCAATTCAAGCCTCTCTTCTTGTTGGACCAATCAGGCCCTACTATCGCTGAGACTATCTCTGATGTGTCAGGGCTTGACCGAATCAACAAGGCTACAAAAGTAGTAGAAAAGGATAAGAGAGAGTCGATAGCAACTAAGAGGGTTCGGGAGAAAGACATCCTAGACCTAACCCTAGGCCTCTCAAGGTACTCTAACTTAGGGTCCCTAAAGTCTGAGGTCATCTCGATTGAATCACAACTGAGGGGCGTAGAGACGGTAACCCAAAGAACCACAGCTTTAGTTGGGTACTCAGAGAAGCTACCTCTTCTTGAAGAAGCTACCACTAGACTCTCAGTAGTCAATGACTTGGTACTCTCTGACCCAAAGGAGATTGTAGCTCAGAGTAAGTCTCTTCAACTTCTAGTGGCCTTTGTTGCTAGGCTTAGATTCTGCTCCAAAAACCTGTCCTCTCTACTATGGGTGGAAGACTTCTCAGGTAGGGTCCCTGATCTAGACGCTATCAAACCTCCACTGGAAGTCCTACGAAGGATAGTATCTTGGATTCAGAGTTTGAGGGGGTTCAAAACAACTCTCCCTAATCTCGATAAGGTGTCCAAGGTAGAGGTACCTTCCCTAAACTTGGAAGGGCGAGTGGAGCCTATTAGGGTTGTGGAGGGATACTTCAGGAGACTAACCGCTCTTGAGAAGTCTCTAGTGTTAGTTGAGGCTAAGCTTAGTAGTGCAGTTGAAGAGCTGGGTCAAGTAGAGTTAGAGTTTGAGTCCTTAGGAGTTTGCCCGACTTGTAGTCAAGCACTTCATGCAGGTATGAGCCATGGCTAGAGTCTCTTTCATATTTAGGACTGATGTTCACTTGATGGATAAGTCCCCTGCTTCTTGGAAGGGTGACTACCCAGCTGAGATCTGGTCAGACTTAGAGCAAATAGGGGAGTTGGCAAGAGTTCATGAGGTCACTGCCGTTCTTGATGGGGGAGACTATTTTCACCTGAAGCCTTCCACAAAGAACCCTCACCACTTGAATGAGAGGACAGCTACTACCCACAATAAATACCCTTGCCGTACCTACGGGGTTGAGGGTAATCATGATATGTCCCACAACAACCTAGACAGCATTGTTAAGCAACCTTTGGGGGTTCTCTTTGCTTCTGGGGTATTCAACCAACTTAGGGAAGAGGTTTTTAGGGACGGAACCTTGTGTGTTAGGGTGGTTGGTGTCCCTTACAACCCCAACCTGACTTTGGCTGACCTTAGGGGTATCCAAAAGAAAGAAGGGGATACTCACTTGATAGCTGTGGTTCACGCTCTGGCTACCAAGAAGCAAACGGCTTCTGCTGAAGACTTCTTCAATGAGCCAGTGTTTGACTACCCTTCTCTGATCTCTAGGAAAGGCCCTGACTGTTGGCTCTTTGGTCATTGGCATAAAGATCAGGGTATAGAGGTTATTGACGGGAAGACTTTTGTGAATCTCGGGTCAGTTTCCAGGGGCTCTTTGGTTAGGGAGAACTTGGAGAGAACTCCTAAGGTCGCCCTTATTGAGATAAGTGGTGAAGAAGGTCTCAAGGTAACGCCCATCGAACTCAATGTGCTCCCTGCTAGCGAGGTCTTTGATCTTGAGAAAAAAGCTACTCAAGAAAAAGAGCGTAAGGACATAGAGTCTTTCATTGCTACCCTAAGCTCAGACCTCCTAGGAAGTGTATGTACCAAGGATAACGTAGTGAAGGTCATTCAGGGGTTGTCTTTTGCAGATGAAGTTCGAAATGAAGCACTTAGGTACTTAGAGGTGGTAGAATAATGGGAATCAATTATATCTCTTACTCCGGGTACAAGCTCTATGAAAAGTGCCCTTTTGCTTTTTGGCACCAGTACATCCTTAAGACTTTGGTGCCTGAGAATGGGTTGAACAGCTTGTACGGCTCTGTTGTAGGGATTATCTTTGAGGTCTTCTTTCGAGACAAGCTTTGGAGAGTCCCTAACCTGATTGATACTCTTCACTCTTTAGTGGAGCCTACTCTGAAGAAGGTAATTGACGAGCAGGTCAGTAAGGGTAGGGTGATAGACTGGGCTGATCCTAAGGCAATCTACCCCTGTAGGAGCAAGCTTCTTGAGGACATTCATGACACCCTCCCTAGGGGCTTAGAGGCTATCAAGAAGAACAGTCTTATGGGTCCGAGGATGGATGCAGAGCTTAAGTTGGATAGCAAGTTTGGTAAGTATGTAGTTGGGGGTAGAGCTGACTTTGTTATCCAAAGGGTGAGACCCTTCTCAGACTTGGTGATCCTGGATGGTAAGGGTTCTAAGCATCGGGAGAAGTATGTAGATGGGCATGCCTTGAAGGCTGGGGGGAAGGTCGAGGGGACCCAGTTGAAGTGGTACTCCTTCTTGTACAAGGAGAGGTTTGGCGCTTTACCTGACAAGTTAGGGTACCTCTTTTGGAAGTTTGAGGGTGAGAGGGCAATCGAGTGGGTGCCTTTCACCTCAGAAGAAGTAGACGACCTAAGGGAGTTGGTCCTAACTACTCTGAAGAGAATTGACCGATCTGAGTCTAGGATTAAAGAGCAGGAGGGGAAGCCTCAGGCTCAAGACGATTTGAGGCAAGAGTTGTTTGGGACTCAGCCTGGGTTTGGTTGTGGTCTATGTCAGTTCAATACAATATGTGAGGACGGGAAGAAGAAGGTTAGGGCTCAACAAAGAGACAAACCTAAACTACCTTCCGGTGTAGAAGAGATAACCCTTGGCCCTGATGATTGAGGTGGATAGAAATGCTTAGCTTAGAACAACTAGAAGAGAAGATCCAAGTTCTTTCTACTCGTCACAAGGCAGTTCTACGCCGTAAACTTGAGTTAGGTGGGGAACTCAAGGCAAAGAAGGAAGAGTTAGCTGCTCTTGTGGACGAGATAAAGAAAGCTGGGTACAACCCCAAGACTCTTATCGAGGACCGAGACAAGGCTCAGGAAGAACTCGAACTCCTTCTCAAGGACTTTGAGGCCAACCTTGTTGGAGCTGAGAAAACCCTAGAGGACTTTGAGAAAAGCAAGTAAGCGAGCTGTAAAATGAAGATTACATTCAACCTTTCAGACTTCTTTCAGGCGTTAGAGACTGTAGCTGTAGTGACCCCTAAGCCAGTATCGGCTTCAGGAGGTGCGGGTTATTTGTTCATCTCCTCTGGGACTACCTGCTCTCTTTACTCCAGAGACGACCTATGTGTCTCTAGTGCTAGCTTCCCTATTCTTGAGGGGAGTGAGCCTGGTAGGTTTGTGTACCCTGCTGAGTATCTGGGGGCGTTGAAGTATCTTGGTAACGATGATACTTGCACTATTGAGGCTGTTGAAGAGGATGGGAAGTACAAGGTTAGGTACACTTCAAGTTCTGGTTCAGAATCAGAGCACAGCTCTTTTGACCCTGAACTCCTATCCACTTGCGATGAGGATCTGGAAGCTTCCTCAGTTACCCACGAGTTCCTAGCTAAGCTACTACGTGAAGCTTTGAGTCAGTCTCGACCCTTTTTGGGGAAGGCTGATGACTCCAAGATCACTGAGAACTTTAAGGGCGCTCAAGTTATTGATGCTACTCGAGTGGACAAGGAAAAGAACATTGACTACTCTAAGGGAGATGGCTACCTCTTTGTAGGGGATAGTTTTCGGACCTACCACTTTCAATGTGAATCTTTCAAGGGTAAGAGCCTTGAGATCCATGGTCAGCACTTGGGGATGCTCCTAACCTTCTTGGGTAAGTGTGGGCCTAAGGTTTCTATTCGTAAGGGGGCTCACTTCACTTTTGCCGTGAATGAGAGTGGTCATGTGTTGGGTTGGCCTAGGCATGCTAAGTTGCATGACAAGTTCAACTACTACCCCCTAGCCACAGACAAGATAATCCTGAAGGTAAACAAGACCCGGTTCTTGAATTCCCTTAATCATGCTCGAAGTGAGTTGACCAAAGGGGAAGACAAGATCAAGTTCCATTACGATCCTGAGCTTAGGCAGGTATGGTTCACTACCTTCTCAGGCACCTCCAGGGCTAAGAGCATCCCAGTCTCTGTTGAGATTAAGGGTGAGGAAGGTGTCCTTGGGTTTGCTATCGGAGTCAACATCGACCACCTGATTGAGTTGGTTAGCTCGGTTAAGGGGCATGATATTGAGTTCAGAGGGGCAATCTTCCCTCCGAATGCTACCCGGAAAATTGAGGTGGGTCTGTTTAGGACTATCGACACCTTCTACTTGGATCCATCTGGTAAGGTAACCCCAGAACCCGAAGGTGCTGAAAAATGCACAGTGACCCGATTCATGCCCTCAAAGAACTGAAGGGGAGGGTTCATGCCCTTAGAGACAAGCTGACTCGAGCTGAGGCAGTTAGGGAGCAACTCCAAGAGGATCTGGCACGTAAGGAGAGTGAGGTTAAAACACTCTCCTTACAGCAAGACACTCTCCAGAAAGTCTTGGAGTTGTATCGAATCCTGATGGACAAGATGGTGCTTGACCAAGTTAGGGTTATTGAGTCTGTTGTTACTGAGGGGTTGCAAACCATCTTTTGGGATCAGGACCTTAGTTTCAAAGCAGAGCTTGGAGTCAAGTACAACAAGGTTTCTGTTGACTTCTACCTCTGCCAAGGGGACCCTGATAAGGGGGGTTTCAAGGGAGACCCTCTGAGTTCTTTTGGTGGTGGGGCCACCAGCTTCATCAGTGTAGTCCTAAGGGTTCTGACTCTTATTAGGCTTAAGCGCCATAAGATACTTCTTTTGGACGAAACTATAGGTGCTGGGTCAGATGAGTACATAGAGCCAATAGGTAACTTCCTGAAGAAGCTATCGGAAAGTACTGACCTGCCCATCCTTATGGTGACCCATAAACCTGAGTATACAGAGCACTCTTCTGCTGCTTACCAAGGAGAGTCAAAGGTTGTAGGTGGAACTAGAAGTTTCACTTCTAGGAAACTGAGGCAAACATGAGATCAGAATCTGAGGTTAGAGAGAGACTTCAAGAGCTTATTACGGGAGAGCTAAACCAAAGGCTAGACCTTCTCGGTAAAAGGCTCCCTTCTTTGTGTACTCACAACTATCTACATACATTGGATCTCAGAAAGAAGGTTGGCGTAGAGGCAACCCCTAACCCCAGGTTCAACACAATCACAGAAGGAGAGAACTCCAACCAACACATTGGCCTTTGCCTCTTAGGTTCTGATGACCCTGAAACTTGGAGTGGTACAATCTGTGAGGATCCTGTTGATGCTAAGAGGTGTCCTTACTTCAGTAGCTCTCATACCAAGGCTAGCATCTTAGCTAGTTTGGAAAAGGACTTAGCTGATGGGGATTGGTTAGACGCCCACTTACCAGAAGCAAGGGCTCTAATGTGGATCCTAGGTGGTTATGACTTCAAGATTTCTTGGTGGAAGAGGTTGCTAATTAGTCTCAAGATTGTGAAGCTAGAGCCTGTTGCACCTCCTTATGAACTACCTATTTTGCCATGATCTTATCAACACTCTCACATCTTCTTACTACTGAGAGAGGTAGTAAGAGAGCCTCAAGTGGGGTTGGTTTTTCAACCCCACTAATGTCAGAGAGGTTCTTAGAGATGGGGGTAGAACCTCTTTTGATTACAAATACCAAAGGGGTTTTCATTTCCTCAAGGAGAGGCTCTGAGGGTTTGGTTAGATCCGGGTTCTCCTTGGTCCCACTTGAGAAGGAAGATCAGGTACTCTCAAGTTTATTCTGGAGTCTTCGCTCAACCTCTGAGAAGTTTGGGTGGGGGAATCGATACTCAAGTGTTCCTCAAGCTATTGAGGGGATGAAAGAGAAAGGGTCTACTCCAAAGACCCTTGTAGTGTCAACAAGCTTAACTTTGGGAGAGGAGCCTGTTACAGGTAAGTTTGGGGAGATTACGATAATCTCTTCTTCTATTCTTCCCAAGGATTGTGCCTTGGTGACGGCTGACCCCTCTTTACTTGGGGTGTACATCAGGGTTGGAGATTACTTGAGCGTCCAACTCTACAGAGTTGACCAAACAACCTCAGTTGTGAGTCCAGATGCAATGGTTAGATGATTTTGTTAGGGAGTCAAGACTTAAGTTAGATGATAGGGTCAAAGAAGCGCTTTGGTGCAGAGGTGTTTCTGACGAACAGATAGAATCCTTTCAGATAGGGTACATCGACGGAAGCATCCCTCCTTGTGAAGCACCTAGTAAGTTCCTTGATTGGTCAAAGAATGGTTCCAGGCTAGCAGACTCCTTCGTGTTCCCTCTGACAAACTCCCTAGGAGAGGTTCAGGGGGTTCAGTTCAGGTCAGTAGATCGGGAGTTGAAAACCTTCTCAGACTTCTTTCTATCAAGGGCTGAGCCTACTTTTTTGGGGTTGGGTCAGGCTAGCCTACCTACTTGGGAGTCAAGTAAGGTTATTCTAGTTGAAGGTACCTTTGACCTATTCCCTGTTCAGAGGGTCTTCTCAAACTCTATCTCTACTTTGACGGCTAAGGTAGATGATACCCTAGCTCGGTGGTTGTCTAGGGTGGTTGAGGAAGTGATTTTGTTCTATGATAATGACAAGGCTGGTAGGGATGCTAGCCTAGACTACCAGAAAAAACACTCTGGGGATCTCAAGATTACTCAGATTGTGTTTCCTAGAGGTGTACTACTCCCTACAGGTAAAGAAGCGAAAGACCCTTCAGACCTTTGGGAGGCTTGGGGGGAGGACAGATTTCACGATTTTTTGGTCAGTCAAGTATAGGAGTGTTATGCCTCAAACTTACGAAAATGCAGAGTCAGTTCAAGTCATTGCTGAGAGATTGATTTCTACGTACCACCCTCACCTTTCAACAGCTGTCTTCAAGTTTGTGTTTAAGGAGAAGGCTGGCAAGAAGGGTGGCAAGCAGGTGTTGGGTACAGTAAAGAAGATGAGTGACCTCATGTTCTTTCTCATTGAATCCCACTATCTAATGGAGATCCCTCTGGATGTCTGGAATGACTTGGACGCCACTAAGAGGACTGCTTTGGTGGACCACCTTCTAGAGAGGTGTACCGGAGAGGAAGATGAGCAAACTGCTGAGATGAAGTTCTCTACTCGGGAACCTGATGTCCATGAGTTCTCTTCGATCCTTCGTCGGTATGGGGCTTGGACAGAAGACCTGTCTGGGTTTGTGTCAGTAGCGAAGACTATTGACCTGTCCTTTATGACTGAGGACGAAGAAGAGACTGTTCAACAGACTACACGTTAATCGGAGTGTTATCGTGTGGGATGTAAAACATCGTCCTTTAACTTTCAATGATGTTCTAGGTCAGAGTGGTACTGTTCAGATCCTTAAGGCTCGACTTAAGAACGGTACCGCTCTAGACACTAACTACATCTTCAGTGGCTCTTCTGGGGCTGGTAAAACTACCCTTGCAAGGATCTTTGCAAGGGCTTTGCTATGTCAGGATTTGAGTCGTGAGGATCCAGAGCCCTGTAATAAGTGTGATAACTGTACTTCTATTCTGAGCGATACCTCACGGGCATTTGTTGAGCAGGATGCTGCTAGTCAAGGTAATATAGAGCAAATCAAGAGGATTGTAGATGACCTTCCTTTTGCAGTGCTAGGCGCTTCTAAGCGTATTTACCTCTTTGACGAATGCTTCACTGAGGACACTCTTCTAGTTACTCGGACTGGAACTCTAACTATCAAGGAGATAGTTGAAGGGAAGCTAGATTGTGAGGTTCTGTCCTACGACATAGAGACCAAGACTGAAGTTTGGAAGAGAGTTACTGATTGGTTTAATATCCAAGACCTTAGGGATCTCATCAGACTTACTTTTGGTAGTGGGGTAGTTCTAACTGTAACTCCGGATCAAGAGTTGTACGTCAAAGGTAGAGGTTGGGTACCTGCCAAGGATCTAACCTCTAAGGATGCTGTAGTTGAATCCCTAGGAGATGTTGAATCCCTAGAAGAGATCTTTGGGGCCTTTCTCCTAAAGAAGGAGTTCCTACCCAAGGGTAAGGTCTACGATGTGACTGTTGAGGGCACTCATAGTTTTTTTGCATCTTCTAAGGTTTCGATTGGAGAAGGTTTCGTACTAGCTCACAACTGTCATCGCCTTAGTAAGGATGCTCAAGACGTTCTTCTCAAGCCCTTGGAAGAGCGTAAACTCTTGGGGATGTTCTGTACAACTGAACCGGAAAAGGTTCGTGGGGCTATTCGTTCTAGGTGTGAAGAGTACCACATCAGGAAAGTAACTAGGGATGATATTCTTGAGAGGATGAAGAAGATCCTCTCAAGTGAGGGGGTTGAGTTTGAGGATGATGCTGTTCTTACTGTTATAGATTATTCTGGGGGTCATGTTAGAGATGTAGTCAACAGGTTGGAGATGGTTTCTCAGTTAGGGCCTGTCTCCTTAGATAGTGTTAGGGAATACTTGAACCTGTCTGTGGTTTCTACTTACTATGAGATCCTTCTCAGACTCCCTACAGATACCAAAGGAGCGCTGCAACTGATTGACCAGGTTTGTGATAGA
>Ga0172380_10009192_pt1 | contig 10588 bp, 9 predicted proteins | sample Leawe162metaG_FD_119747 | JGI IMG/M metagenome (GOLD analysis project Ga0172380, IMG submission 119747) | Leachate microbial communities from a municipal landfill in Southern Ontario, Canada - Leachate well 162 metaG | ecosystem: Engineered > Solid waste > Landfill > Unclassified | place...
CCAGATGCAAAGTACCCACCAAACGCCATGCCACGACTCTGCCCTTGCAACTGTGCGCGATCGCGTAGCAGTTGATTTTGGTCGGTCAGTGCCCGCGTCAATTGACCCTGTGCGTCTATCTCCCGCTCGACCTTGCCGACAATATCATCGCGTGCTACCTTCGTTTTTTCCAATTCAGCCAGCACACCGCGTACCGCGTCTGCCTCTTGCCTAACTGCCGGGGCCATGTCCGGTGCTGCATCTTTCATAGCCGCTTGGGCTTGCGACCTCAGGCGGAGGAACTCCAACATACTCTGAATAGACTGCTGGAATTCCCCGCTGACCTTAGCACCCTGTAGCCCATAATGTTGTCCCTCAGACATCTTCGACCAAAAGCCGAATACCTGGTCATAATCCGCCTGGTACGCTGCATTCCGAAGTGCTTCTAATTCTTCCTTGGTTAGGTCAGCATCCAGGCGGGCCTTATTCAATTTCAGCAAAAGAGTATCCACACCGTGCAGATCAGACGTGGTGGGGAGTTTTGACCACGCCTTGCCAAGAGACTTCTCGAATTCGGCGTTAGCAGCAGTCATATCCTTCATGCTTTGGACATATTTGCTACGTTGAGCATCTTGCTGTTTAAGTTTCTCGGTAGCAGCATCCATCGCCGCGTCTGGGCCAACAACGTCCAAATCAGCCCCGGCATACTTGGCTACAACCACGATACCGGGCAGTTCAAAGACCATCTTGTCAAAGCTGGCCTGCAAATCTGCCTGCAATTTCCCAACCGTCTCAGGCGCAACAGTCAGCGTTTGAATATCCTGAGAAGCCAAGACTCTTGCAGCCTCTCGCCGCAATGATGTAAAGGCCCGCGTATCACCCATGAAGGCCGCAGTGAAGTCTTCACTGCTATACTTAGTAAGCAGGACTTTGAATTGGGCGATAGTCGACTCTGACTGGGCTATATCCCGTTTCAATTCGGCCGAGGTTTTATCCCTGTAACCGCCCTCAGCGGTTTTGACCGTAGTCTCTAGCTGGGATTCCGCAAGTGCCCTAAGAGCGTCCAATTCGGCTGTGTGTTTCGCCGCCTGAATACTTCGCTGCTCCAGCGACGTAGCCAACTCTCCCTGCAAACTGCCCTGCTCCCTTAAAGCATCAATACGCCGCCGATCAATCTCCTCTTGCAGCAACGATGCCGCTCGGATACTGTTAGTGTTCCCAGATAATTTCGCGGCTTCCACGGCCTGTTGCCGATACGCCTCTACACGCGACCAGGCGTCAGTCGCCCTTTGCTCTTGCGCCGTATCCTTTGCCGTAGCCTGTAATTCAGCGGCCAAATCCAACTCTTCGCGTAATTGCCGCTCCAGCGGAGCAAATTGCTCCGTAGCATCGAAAGTCTTACCCAGCCACTCTTGAAACTTCCGTTGTTGCAGCCCGTTTTCCAAGCCCTCTATTTCACGCGGAATAGCTTCGGTTGCCTTGGTAGCAGCTTCAGCAGCCATGTTCTCCAGATCAGATTGCATAGCTCGACGCTTCTGCATAATCCGATCGAAGGCGCTTTTAGCCGCTTCCTCTTGGGCCTTAGCCGAGGCCACAAAATTTCCACGGTCCCGAAGATATTGCACATTGGCTTCGGCGAAATGTTGCCGCAAGTTTCTAATTAGCTCAGCAGTCTCCCTCTGCTTCAAGCGGAGACGGGCTTCCGATTGCTCCTGATCCTCCTTTATCAGTTGCAGCATATTCTCCCGCGCGGTCTTTAGCGGGCCAACATAATGGCTGGCAATCTTCGTCGCAATTGTGTCTCCGGCAGCCATTAAAATCTCATAGGCACCGAAGACAGCAAGGGCATTGCCCAGCGTGCCGATTTTCGATATGCCAAGACCGACGCCCTTTGTGAACTTAGCAGTTGCCACATCGGCGGCCAAGCCCCAACGCGCAGTTGCCGCAGCAACAAGACCAATAGCAATAGCTGCCTTCGGAGCCTCGTCGGTAACTCGCCGAAACGCGCCTACCATCCCCGCACCGCCGCCGACCAGTTGAATAACGGTATTCAACTTCTCGACAACATCCGCACCAAACTCAGCCGTCCAAAAATTCTTCAATTGATTCGTAGCTTCAGTTAGCCGCTCGGCGTCCGTTTTCATACGTTCGCCAAGTTTCTCGGTAAGAAACTTCTGCTCAACGTCGTAGATTTCCTCCAGGCTCTTGGCATACGCCTCGGCCCCGGTATTCACCAAACGGAGCACACCAGCCAAAGCCCGCTGATTCTGAAAGAGACCGGCGATCGAATTTGCTGAACCATCCGTAGTCGAAATCAACTTCTCCAACGCCCCCGCGAAGCCGTACGTCTTAATGGCTAACGGGCCGGACTCTACGCCGAGTTTATTAAACGCCTTTTTCATATCCTCGGTCGGCTTCAATAGTCCGACTAAGACGCCTCGCAACTGCGTAGCCGCTTCATTGGACTTGACGCCACCGATCGTAATTGAAGCCAAGGCAGCGTCCAATTCCTCCATCTCAACGCCGAGCGAATTACCGATAGACTGCACACGGCCCAACGCCGTAGCCAACTCGCCAGACTTCAAGCGGCCCAAGTCGATCGTCTTAAAGAACTGCGAAGCACGTAGCCCCGCCATATCGGCGGACTCGCTATAGGCGTTCAGGGCCCCCGTCAACAATTGGGCCGTGGGAACAAGGTCTTCACCAGTTGATTTGGCCAACTTATTAGCGGCAGTAAGAATATTGACCATATCCGCCGTGTCACTAAACTGGTCAGATATAACTTCCAGTTGGGCTCTACTGACCGTCTCCAAAGACTGGTTGAACGAGTCAGACATAGCACGCACGCTGGCGGCAATCTCGCCATAAGTACGCTCGGGATTGATCGCCCGAATGTTACTCACGTTGGAGGAAAATTCCATCGCTGCCGCCGCTGACTCCGTAAAGGCGTCACGGACAGCATTTATGCCGCGAACGAACAATTGCGTCTGCACGACCCGAGCAAATGTTTGCCACGAAAGCCACATTGACTCCGTGCCCGACTTAACAGCCTTGCTTGCCGGGACAAACTTAGTCATCGCATCGCGATGAATCTGGTCAAACGCCTGCGAGACAGATTGCCCCGTCTTGGCAGCCACCGCTTGTGCTCTGCCGGCATTGACGAAAAACTCGTCAAATGCCTTTACGGCATCCTTACCGCCCAGCAAAACGCCCCCGGACACTTTCTTTGACGTGGCATCTGAGAAAATGCCGCCACCACGGGTGCCCATGCCGATCGAGCCCATCGCCCGTTCGACAAAACGTGCTTCTGTGCGGAGGTCACGCAGGGTGGCCAGTGTCCGTTTGGCACTATCGGCAACAGAATCCAACCGGTTTGCGGTCGTACTAAGCCGATCGTTATACGACGTAAAGCCTGTCTTGAGCCGTTCAAGCTCGTCCAAGACCTGCTTTGCATTCAGTTCAAGAGATTGCCGAATATCTTCTGGCATTACACACCTTTTAGCGACCCTGACCACCCGGGCAAGGTCGCCTCTGCCGCCTCTTTCTCAAACGCCTTAGCTGCCGCCTCTTGAAAGTTGTATGGCCCTGGATTTTTCAAATCGAAGTACGGATTGCCGTTCTCATCCAAGAATTCATTGGCGTTGTGGTACTCATTTACGATAAGATGATTCAATGTCGTGCTGTAGGTGAAACTATAGTGACCATTCTGTGTCACCCATTCGAGGCCGACGTTACTCAACCCCAACTCAGCCCTGTTGTACGCATTGGGGTCCGGCGTAATGTTCAAGGCGTACCCAACCTGGCTCGCCAATGGCGTGAACGTAGATTGCGAAGCCCCTGTCCACACCGGCACAATATCGACTACAGTAGTCAACCACGCAAACGCCCCTTGGACCAGCGTCTCAGTGAGTCGTTCGTGCAAGAGTTGCTTGTATTTGGCATCATCGAAAATCAGTCGTTTCAAATTATTTTTGAATTTCAACGCCGCACTCGTCATGCGTACAAGTTTGATCGAACGCCAAAATCATCGCCTGCTGCTTGACAGCACACTTGTCCCAACTCTCGGGGATGCCGGGCGGCCGAATGCCGACCCGAGTACACGCACGCCATATCGCATATGTACCTGTGCGGTACTCGGGCCAGACAAGTTTCTTTACGCCGTCTGCATCCCAAGTAGAAAAAGCCTGCGCGCCTCTTCCAACTTGGCTTCATCGAGACAGTTGGCTTCCAATACCAGCCGGTGGATACGCCGAATCTCGATCACCGTAAACTTGGCAGTTTTCAGATCGGCCTCCCAATTGAGCCACGTCGACGGCTTCTCAAGTTTGACGGTATCCCACTCGATCTGGGATGGCTCCAGAGACCGTACCACCAAGTACGCCTCACGCTTATTGGCGTGTGACTCAATGGCCGCTTGATAATCCTTGTTCTCGGTATCGGGCACCGAGCGACCGCCTTTCAACATCGTAGGCGGCTCTGGGATAGGGCATAAGCGGTAAAAATCATCCATGCTCTCCAAGCCAGTGGCCCGAAAGACAATAGTTTGATCGTTGCCCCGAGGGAGCACCAAAATGTGCTCACTCGGGACAGTGGTCGGATCAACGCCTGCAATCTTCACTTCATTCTCCCTTGTCTTAGAGATTAGCCGCGAGTGACCGTGGGCTCAGTCGCATTGCACTTTCCGCTGAGCGCAATCGTCCCGTCCTTGGCACTGTAGTCCAACTTCTCCCACCGAAAATCAGGGAATAGATAAGTCGTCGCATACTCATCACCGCAAGGGCGATCGTCCACAACTTCAACGTCGCAGCAATACGGCTCACACGCGGTGTCCGAAGTCGACACCCATTCCGCAGCATTCCCTATGCCCTTAATGGCCTCGACCGGGGTAATCGTCTCGCCCGTGCCCGACTTCACAGTGTCGAACACGAAATTCGAGCTAATCTCCATCGGCTGATCGTCGCCCGCGCGAACGGTGTCCAAAACACCACGGTCCAACTCGTACCGATACTCCTTGGCCTCAGCCCACTTCCAATCGCCATCACCAATAGTGATCTCCACCTGCTGCGGAAGGAAGGTCACAGCCGCGCTACTGGCATAGCTACCCGCACCGAGGGCCGGGGTAAACGTGATCTCCGTAGTCGGACTCGTCGACTCAGGGGTTCGGGCCGTGACCGTATGAACCGTAGTGGCGGTAGTCTCGCCGGCAATCGTAAATCGAGCGCCGACCGGTACCAAATCCGTGTCACTGCCGTTCAACACAACACTCGTCAGATCGAGCGTCGTATCGTCTGCCTCCGGCGCATCGCCGACCCCACCGTCCGCCGTCTCAGCAACGGCAACTTCAACGCTGCCGCCGCCAGTAACCGACGAGTCATCAATCACCATTAGGTCGAGCGACGTGGCAGCAAGATCGCCGATAAACGTCACAACATAAGAAGTGCCGGCCGTCCCAGTGACACTTACGTTGTCCTCGCCAATCGTAGTAAGAGCCTCAAGAGCCGACTGCAACTGAGCCGGTGTAATGTTATAGGCCAATGGAGCCGTCTCTTCACTATCGTACGTGACCGTGAACGTACCGCCGGTAGCGTCCGTCACAGTGATCGTCTGAACCTCGTCCGTTTTCTTGTTACTGACCGCCGTGCCCGAAAGACCGTCCTTGATGTAAATAGTGCAGTACCGCAAATCAATACGATTCATTTTTGCCCCTTCTACGAAGCCTCTACTTCCATCCGGTATTTCCCGTTAATCTCGACTTGCTCGACACGGTCAATCAGATGGACTTGTCCTTGGTTAACCACTCTCACCGCTATCTCACGCTTGGGCACTAAGCACCCAAGATGCACCAAACTTGAAGGCTGCCCTGCCACATAATCTCCAACTTCACTCCCGTAGTTATAGACCGCGATAGGCTCACTCATCACGGTCTGAAATGCACCGGCATGTGTTTGGATATCATAAACCGACCGATTACCGCCGCTACGTTGCGTTATAAGAACACTCACATCCGCATCCGCACGCCAATACTCGTGGCTAAGTCGATTCACATAGGGACCGGTGATCCGAATCTCAACGCGACGAACGGCTTGCATGAATGCGTCCGTTCGCTCACCTGCCCCATCCACCAGCACCGGTAGACCAAGCGATTCGGCTACAGCGACCATTGACTTAGCCACTGACCCCGTAATCCATCTAGGCCACGACTCTCTCATTCAACGTCCGCCCCTGCTGCCGGCGACACACTGGCAGTTGTAGTAACAACTGTCGCGGTATCCGACGCACTGCCCGCCACCAACCTAGCCGTCACAAGCCAGCCCGCATCAAACTCTGATGCGTCTATCTCTTCAATCTGATACTTCCACCCGGCGTACACGATCCAATCACTTGGGGTCAGAGAAATGCCATTGATATCTGCCCGGTCGATAATAAACGACTTCAACCCCACGTCGCGACTACCTATAGGCCCTTGTGTGTCCTTCGACATAGTGCTTTTACGCACCCTTCGCCACACGGTAGGTAGGATCACAGCCAACGGAATTGGGTATGCAGTAGCTGTTACTGACAACTGCCCCGTCTCATAGTCGACCACCGACCCAGTTTGTTTGTACACTGTAAGAGAACCGCCGTACTGCCGCTTTAGCATGTAGAGTGCCGTTCGTATTGGCCGGTTCTGATACACGTTACTCAGCCTTCTCGATCATTCTCTCAAGAATAGATAGTGCTTGATTCTTCTGATCCAATGCACGCTCCAGTCTCTGCATCACAACGGTGTTCTGCGTAATGACTGTGGCGCATTGCTGCACCAACGGGAGAATCACGTCGCGTTGCTCACGCTCCAAGCACTCGACCCGTTGCTGCAATTTCCGCTCTCGCCACCAGTCTTTCCACATGAAAAAGACCAGCAGAGCAATCGTCACGCCGCCAACAGGGCCCCAAGTGCGGAGCACGTTGCAAAGAACGCCCCAATCCATAGCTGCCCTCGATGAGACCAGCCACCCGCCCGTATGTGGGCGGGTGGCCACCTACCCACTTACTTACGCAAGAACCACGACACACTGATCTTCATCGAGAACCGCAACACCGGCCAAAAGGTCGATGCTCACAACGCGGCCCTGATTGATTACGTCCTGCATGGCAACACGAACGCCGATGCCGTAGGCATCCTGAACGGCCGTCAGCATACCGGCACCATTTTGAGCCGCCAACGGACGAGTGACCAAACTCAGAGCATCGCGGCACATCGCCGGACACAACGAGCCGTAGGGGCCCGGGAACGCATTGTCAGTGCCATCGGCAACAGCCTTCTCCAGCGGCCGGTCAAGCAACACGTAGCACGAGGTCGTATTGATTGCCTCAACCTCGATCACCGTATACGTGTGCCGAGTTTCCGCCGTCTTCCCAAACGACAGCAATTGTCCAACCTGCGGGCCCTTATTGGCGGTGTATCCGTCCAACGTGATCCGCTCGGCGTAGCCGGCCGCATAGGTCGTACCAGTCTGCAAACTGGCGTCCACATCGCACGCCTTGTAGATGGTCACGACCGCAGCATTCTCGACTGCGTACTTCAACGCTTCGTTCAACGTGATCGTATCAGTCTGCTGATCCGTTGCCCACGTCGGCTGGTCATTACCAGCAATGTTGACATACTCGCCCTCTTGAACGGTGTTGCTCGCCAACGCGATAGTGCCGGCATACTCAGCCGCATAGGTCGTTTCCGTCGCATCAGCCGAAATATCCGCGCCAGTGTGACAGTGGTTGGTGTTCTGGGCCATGTAGGTATCGAAACCAAGGATATGCCCCAATTTGGCAGTCGCCAAAGCCGAACCACCGTCGCCCCGCTCGCTCGCCTTGACGAATTTGTCGCAAAGCAACATCTTCGACTTGGCGTCCGACGACAAGATCAGCGAGCGACCATCGGTCGGCGCATTCTTGTCATTCAGAATCTTGTCCGCCTCGACCATCGTCTCATAGGCATTGTCCTCATCCATCGCCGCAAGGACGCCAGCACGAGTCGCCGGGGTGCCAAGGAACTCGTGGACTCGACCAAGCAGAATACGGTCGATGCCTCGGGCAATCATCTTCATTCGCGGGGCCAAGTATTTCGAGACAAGGTCCACATAGGACTTGCTCATCTCGCCCGGACGAATGATGAAGGTCTGATTGAACCACTGATCCAGCGGGACCTGAATGTCCGACGCCTCAGCGTCCTGAACGAGTGTCGACGCCGTGGTGCTATCGGTACGACGACGCAGCTTGGAATCAGCCGGCCGCTGAGCATGGACCAGATCGCCGTAATCCGCCACCTCATTCTCGAACTGGCGATTAACAAGATGGGCCACCACCATATTCTCGTACAACAACTCCAGAGCCGACTTCGCCCAAATCTCAGGGATGAAAGCATCAAGGTCATTCTCGAAACAACTGAACTCCACACAATTCTCATAGCAAAGCATTTATTGCCCCTTCAAAGAAACACGAAACAAAACTTACCCCACACCCGCCTACTTCTTTCCGAGCAGTCGCGGGTCTTTCTTGCACATCTCGTGAAACTGTTCCTGCGTCATGCGTTTCCAGTCCACTTTCCCGGCTTGAGCACCAGAGCCAGAATCCGCACCAGCGCCCGATACCACGTTACTCTTGAAAAGATTCGCCATCCGCGGGTTACTCTTCATCTTCTCGATAGCTTCAGCCGGGGTGATCTTATTCACAACGGGCTTGCCATCAACAACCTCATTAACTTCAACGACAACCTTGAACACGCCGGTGCCCTTACCGGCCGCATCAAGCACTTCCACCATGCTCGTCTGCGGACGCAGCAATGCGAGCATCTGGTCAACGTCAAACGCCTCATGCGCCGTCGCAGCGGCCCGCAATTCCCCGTTAATCTGCGAGGACTGATACCGCTCCTGCCACGCTTGAGCCATCTTCTCCAACTCACTAGCTTTCGCCGACAGGGTTTCCTCGACTTGCTTCTTCTCCCTCTTCAGCAAATCCTCTCGGCTGTGCAGTTCCTTCTCGACCGCCTCCAACGACTCGCGGAGATTGTCCCGTTCCTGCTCCGTGAGATTTTTATTAGTCAGCAATTCGGAATAGAGCCTCTCCTGCTGTTCCAACTTGGTCTTGAGTTGTGTCTTGAAGACAGTCTCGGCCTTCTTGCGTTCCTCGGCCAGGTAGGCGTCCACCTGAGCCTTCGTGAAGACTTCGGGCTTCGGATCAGGCTTCGGATCAGGCTTCGGATCAGGCTTCGGATCAGGCTCGCCCTCGTAACAACTCAACTCGTAGCTAATCCACAGATCGCAGAAACTCATGTTTACTCCCTATTAGGAAACTCTGTTCAAACGAACAACTTCATCGTCACGTAGAAAAGGTCGTAGCAACGACCAGGCATGGTAGCTGACCACACCGTGCATTAAGTGCTCGATCGGTACGTTGTCACGCTGATATTCGGTCGCGACGTTGGCATAGCGATGCGATTTGATGCCCATTGCCTCCATCTCTTGTTCCGGGTCGCGGCCATCCAACAAAGCGTGAGCAATCTCGTAAGTGGCCCGCCTAATAGCTTCTGGGACTTCGGTATCCGACCCGCGTGGAAATTCAGTTGTCTGTGCCAACTCGGCCGCGTAGACCTGGGCGGTCGTGACATAGCCGTACCCGATTGCGTGCTCGACGGTCTCGGCACCGGTGGTTGACAACAATATGTAAACAGTGGATTTGTACCCCTTGAAGTTGAGCGAATCGATTATCCGTGTCGCTGCAAGCAAAGCCTTCGGACGATCGAGCGGATTGGCATTTGTCCACGCCGACTCATGGAGACGTGCGGCAAAATATGCCGTAGCCTCGTCAATGTCACCATAATAGCTATCGTCTATTGGCATCTACAACGCAATCCAAGAGTAGTAGCAACCGTCGCTCGAAAGCGTCGACACGACGCTAACAGTGGCGTCACCGTCGCCCTTCGTAGTTTCGACAACATCTACCGACGCAGCATGGCCAGCAACAGTCTCTTCGACAGCCACTACTGCCGTGTTCCCGGCAACGGTTTGTACCACATTCACTGCCGCAGTGTTGCCGGGCGTAGTCTCCGCAACATCAACAGTCGCCGCGTGGGCTGCCACGCTCTCCGTTACCGTGACCGTAATCTCGTTGGCAGCAACCGTCTCTGTTACCACAACCGTCAACTCATTAGCAACCTGGGTCGTGGTCACACCGACCGTCAGAGCCGTGCCAGCAACCAACTCTGTCACCGCGATCGACGGCGTGTCACCCGTCAAACTAGCATCATTGGCAGTCATCAAGGCAAGATTTTGTTGGGCAAGGTCGTTAATGAACTCGACATCGTAGCCAGACGTACCTGCCGTCACGCTGACGTTGCCTTCGCCGATCGACGAAAGTGCTTCCAGTTCAGACTCAACCACAGCAACCACGGCGTCGAACGCAATAGCATCGGTCGTCTGCTCACCGTAGGTGAGTGTGAACGTCCCACCGGTCGCGCCGGAGACAGTAACATTTTGAATCTCTTTCTGCGGCGAAGTTCCGGTGAGATTAGCCGCGTCAGTGTAAGCGTAGGTGCCAGTGAATTCGACCACCCTCCCCGATGGGTCGCCATCAGTCA
>Ga0172380_10009193_pt1 | contig 10588 bp, 8 predicted proteins | sample Leawe162metaG_FD_119747 | JGI IMG/M metagenome (GOLD analysis project Ga0172380, IMG submission 119747) | Leachate microbial communities from a municipal landfill in Southern Ontario, Canada - Leachate well 162 metaG | ecosystem: Engineered > Solid waste > Landfill > Unclassified | place...
AAAACTCCCAAACGTGAAAACCTCCTGATCTATGATGCGGTTATAGCCAGGTATTTGGTCATTTACCTGATTATAGATGAGTTCCAGTCCACCGACAACACTTATATTTTCATTTACATAACGCTGCAAACTAAACCCGCCAACTGCTGCCAGATCGTTGGCATCTCCATAGGCATTTAGCGCCAGTATATCCTGTGGCGTAAGGGTGTCGCCGGGCGCTAATACGCGTCCGCCACCCCCATAATAGCTGCCCCGGCGGGTATATTGTGCCGAGCTGTAAAAGCTCCATTTATTCCTGAAGTTTTTACTCAGCAACTCATATTGCAACAAGCCTCCGGTGATTTTATGATCGAGTTGTTCGGTGATATCGGTCTGATGTGGCAGCAAGTCGAATTTGTTGCCACCCCGCCTGAATTCATCTATAAAATGGGCGTTGAAGATAAGTTTGCGGTATTTATCGGGCTTCCAATAGGCTTGGGTACCTACCGTATAATTGTTCAAAAGGGTGATTTCTGAATAACCATCCCCATTGGCGTCATAAACATTTCGCTGACGGTGCTGACCGTAAACTGTTATTCCCTTCGTTTGGAATTCGTTTACCTTGCTGCCACTCAGTTGAATTAGGTTTTCGGGACTTACACCCCCAATCAAACGACTTTGTAAACTCGCTTCCAGACTATTGGCATAAGCTTCCCGGGTGATGAGGTTAATAGTTCCGGCCACTGCGTTTCCACCATATAATGCCGATCCGCCTCCACGCACAACTTCAATACGCTCGATCATCGCAGCCGGTAATTGTTCCAGACCATAAACACCTGCCAAGGCACTGAAAACCGGCCGACTGTTGATGAGAATCTGGCTATAGGCGCCGGGCAAACCGTTCAAACGCACACTGGTAAAGCCACAATCCTGGCAATTATTCTCTGTGCGTACACCCGGCATAAAATTGAGTCCGCTGGCTACATCTACTGCCTGTATGCTGTTGAGCAAACGCCGGTCGACCACCTGCACCAATACTGGCGCATCGCGTTGGGCGATAGCATCCCGGTTGGCACTCACCACGACTTGTTTTAGTCCCAGAATATCAGGCTGTAGTACAATGAAGAGTCTGCTGGTAGGCGCAGTAATCAGTGTATCCAAAGGCAAAAAGCCAACTGCAGTAAATCGCAGTCGCCACGGCATCGCTTTTTCTGAAATCAATTCGAATTTGCCTTCTTTTCTACTTACAGCCCCTTGTGTACTACCTGTCAATGTAATATGAACACCAGCCAGCCCAGTGCCGTTGGCCATCAATTGCCCGCTAATCTGGTTTTGTGCAGTAAGAAGCAAGGGAAAAATTAAAAAGAAAAACAGAACACAGCGCAACATGGCACAAATATAGCTCATCTAAACAAATATTTAGAGTAATCTAAAAAATGAAACCACTGTTTTGAAAAATACCCTAAAGAAGTGATTGTAAATACTTAGAATTCTGCTCAAATTGGATGAACCAAACCCTACTCTGATGAGAAAAATTTTACTATTTGTTCTGGCAGCTATTCTGCCTGCTTCTTTATGGGCACAATCCAATTTTGTGGATGTGAATAATATGAAAACGGCTGTTTTCCCCAACGGTGCCCTTTTTTACAGCGGTACCAGTGTTGGCCTGGAAGTACCCAAAGGTTCCGGCAAAACCACCGTATTCGCTGCCAACATATGGGTAGGTGGCTACGACAGTCAGCAGCAACTCCACATGGCAGCACAAGCTTATGGCCAAGCCAACGATGGCGGACCGGGCTTTTCACATGGTCCTTGGGCCAATGTAGGTGCCTATACCAGCCCGCAAATAAATTCGCTTTTTAACAAAACCTGGAAGTTTAGCCAAACCACACTCGACACTTTTCGTGCGATGGTCGGTCAACCCGGTTATGTAATTCCAACAGCTATTACTGCTTATCCGGGTCTTGGAGATACCACCCGAGGCGTGAGTAAACAACTGGCGCCATTTCACGACAGCAATGGAGATGGCGGCTACAATGCTGCAGATACTGATTTTCCGGTAATTCGGGGCGATCAGGCAGCCGGTGCCTTGTTTTCGGATACCCGGGTTGTACCAGTCAATCCAAACACTCCAACCAATTTTGATTTTCAGGCTACGGTTTATGCTTATGGTCAGCCAGGTGTTGATTCTGCTTTGTCGTATACCACTTTTGTAAACTACCGCATCATCAACCGCAGCAGTGAAACCTATGATTCCTTGTACATCGGCCATTGGAGTGATATGGATTTGGGTTATTATGGGGATGATTATATTGGCAGCGACCCGGCCCGTCATATGTTTTATACCTACAATGCCACCAATACCGATGATCCGGCTCAGGGTGGATATGGCGCCAATCCTCCGGCCATGGGTGTGGTGTTTTTGAGTCAGCAGATGTCGCGTTTTGTATATTATAACAACGATACTACCAACAATGGCGACCCGATAACACCAGCTCAAAAATACGCTTACCTACGTGGTCAGTTTAAAGATGGCAGCCCACGGCCAACGGCTTACGCTTACGACGGTAATCCAACCGATGGCACCGGCAGCAACGAAGTAACTTTAGCCAATACACCCGGTGACCGCCGTGGATTGGGGGTTGTTGGGCCGATTTTGCTGCAAGCCGGCGAGGATTTGTGTATCGATCTGGCCTATGTTTATGCCAGGGGAAGCAGCAATTTGAATGCAGTAAATGTGCTCAAAGCCCGCACGGATGAAGTACGTACTTTTTATCAAAACCAAAACCTCAACTGCGAAGGGATGTTTAGCAGCGTGCCCACTGAAAAACAACGCGAACTGCAGGCATCGGCTTATCCAGTGCCATTTGATGCCAGTCTGCAATTGCGATTCGAAGCTTCCCATACACCTACTTCCTACCGACTCACCGATATGCAGGGACGCGTGCTTGTTTCAGGTAGTTTAGCCGCCGGTGTTACCGAACATCAGCTCAATACAGAAGCATTAAATGCAGGTATTTATTTGGTGCAATTGGAGCAGGGTAATGTTTCCAAAGTACTTAAAGTGGTAAAACATTAAATAATTAACGATCAAAAAAGCCCCAATAAGTGTTTCTTATTGGGGCTTTTTTATGCATTTGAAATTCCGAAGCAGTTAAATATTCAGCTGATTTACGCATGCAGACTTTTTTACCAGAAGGAGTGTAAATCAACACCGTCAAACTGATGTGTCCCGAACACGACCACCCAGGAGGTAAATTATTCCTACTAACGCGGCAATAATCAGCATAAATAGTGCAATATGCAGGACTGCCATACCGAGTTGTTTGATTTTGTGTTTTTCGGGCCGAAAAACGAAGGCACTGTACAGGGTAGTCAATAGCATAAATACTATAAAATCCACTTCACCCCAATCCCGTTCAGCGATATAAGCATATAAATCGCCAAAGAGGGTCAGCAAAATATACCAAACCGAAACCAGATAGCTGTTCGTGACCAGGTGGTCGGCATAGTGGTGTTTTCGGGGATGATACAGCAGCCAGCCTGCAAGGCTCAGCAACGGTATCACTATAGTCATAAAAAGATGGAAGGAGAAGCACCTTCAACATCGAAGTTGAGGTTTAAGACGGTGCTGTCGACCCAGGAAAGGTGCAATCCAAAGACGATCAATGCGTAGAAGAGCAATTTGTTGGGGGACTGGTAATAGCCTCTATTTCCAGCTAGATAATTGCTGATTACGATATGTGGCTTTTTGAGCAGGAGGAGGAGTGTAGCAAATCCAGAACGTTCCAATGAAAAAAAAGTGGCCAGACTTTCACTGATCAACAATATTAAACTTGCTTTTTTGCCACTGTGCAGCTGTCCACATTGGTGGCAGTACTTATCGATAAGCGGGGTACCACACTGGGTACAAGCAGCAGCGGGCTTTGCTTCCATCTACAAGTATAAGCAGCATGATGATTTTTACATCGTTTCCGAAACAAGATTATGCGCCCCAGCTATCTCTGTCCAGACTGCGGTATTGAATCGCTTCAGCGAGATGTTCGACCTGAATATTGTCGGAATTACTGAGATCAGCTATGGTACGGGCTACTTTTAAGATGCGGTCGTAGGCCCGGGCACTTAAACCGAGGCGCTCCATGGCAGTTTTGAGCAGCAACATACCTGCTGAGCTGATTTCGCAATATTCACGCACCTGGTTGCCATTCATCTGGGCATTACAACTGATTTCTTTGCCCCCTAAACGAGTTACTTGCTTGTCACGGGCATTTAATACCCGGTTGCGTATTATTTCGCTGCTTTCACTTTTGCGATTATCGGTGAGTTCGTTAAAAGGAACCGGTGTCACTTCTACGTGTAAGTCGATGCGGTCGAGCAAGGGGCCACTGACTTTATTGAGGTATTTCTGCACCACATGCATGCCACAAATACAATCTTTGTCGGGATGGTTGTAAAAACCGCATGGACACGGATTCATAGCTGCTATCAGCATAAAACTGGCAGGATAATCTACCGTAAACCGGGCCCGGGAAATGGTCACCCGCCTTTCTTCCAGCGGTTGCCGCATCACTTCAAGTACGGTCCGTTTAAATTCCGGCAGTTCATCCAAAAACAAAACGCCATTGTGCGCCAGCGATATTTCTCCCGGTTGGGGATGGCCACCGCCACCCACGAGGGCTACATCAGATATGGTATGATGGGGACTTCGAAAAGGCCGAACGGCCACTAAAGAAGCCTGGGTAGGCAATTTACCGGCCACCGAGTGGATTTTGGTGGTTTCGAGGGCTTCGTGCAGACTTAAAGGCGGCAAAATGGTGGGCAAACGTTTGCTGAGCATGGTTTTGCCCGCTCCCGGCGGACCAATCAACAATACATTATGTCCGCCAGCTGCTGCAATTTCGAGGGCGCGTTTGATTTGTTCCTGACCTTTAACGTCGCTGAAGTCTACCTCAAAATGCGACTGTTGCTCGTAAAACTCATCCCGTGTATTCACCTGGACAGGTTCAAATGCCTCGGGATCGTTGAAATACGCGACGACCTCTTTTAGATGGTCAAAACCATACACTTTCAAATCGCTCACCAATGCAGCTTCCCTGGCATTGGCGCGAGGCAACAACAGACTTTCAAATCCTTCTTTACGCGCCTGAATGGCAATTGGCAGTGCTCCTTTTACCGGTTTGAGGGCACCATCTAACGACAATTCACCCATGAGGATGTGCAGATTTAATTTGTCGTGTTTTAGCTGGCCGGTAGCCGCCAAAAAACCCGCTGCTATGGTCAAATCATAAGAAGACCCTTCTTTTCGAATATCGGCCGGTGCCATATTGATGACACATTTATAGCGCGGATATTTAAAGTTGCTGTTGAGAATGGCAGCTTCTATCCGTTGCTGACCTTCTTTTACGGCCGAATCGGGTAAACCCACCAGAAAATAACCCGTCTGACCGGGTGTAACATCCACTTCTACAGTTATCGTATAGGCACTTACACCCATAACTGCACTGCCGTATGTCTTAATCATGGCCATCTTACAGGCAATGATAAGTGCCGTTTTTACAAAAGCCAAGCAGATGCGTGATTCGAGACAAAAGACGCGTTACTTTTGCAAAACATGTACCTCTACATCAAAGCGCTGCACATCATTTTTGTCGTGACCTGGTTCGCCGGGCTGTTCTATTTCGTTCGTCTGCTCATCTATCAGGTTGAAGCCAACGAAAAGCCAGAGCCGGCAAAAAGTATATTACTGGAACAGTATGCTGGTCAGTTAAAACGTTTGTGGCGGGGCATTACTGTGCCTTCGGCTGTGCTTACAGCCATTTTCGGTTATTGGATGTTTAGTTTGTACGGAAGTTTGCCCGGTTGGCTGCTTACCAAAGTTGCTTTTGTCATCGGTTTATACTTCTACCATGGCAGTTGCTGGTGGCTGTACAAAGAACAGCTAGCTGGTCGCTTCCCTTGGAACAGTCAGCGTTTACGCCTATGGAATGAAGTCGCCACCATTTTTCTGGTCGCCATTGTTTTTTTGGTTGTACTCAAAAGCACCCTCTCAATGGCCTGGGGCTTGATTGGTTTAATACTGTTTATTGTTGCATTGATGCTGGCCATTCGTATCTACAAAAAATTGCGTGCCTAATCGCATTTCGTGATACTTGTCGACTGGGGGAAGAATACAAGTTGCAGTGCCGCATAAACAAGTAAAATCTATAAGCTATACCTAATCGCTTGTAACACAAGAATTAGCACATTCACCAACTTTGCATTCGGGACTTAGCGCATATCGTTTTGGCCGACAATTATGAAAAATGTGAAATTTTATGTGGTAGCCTTGCTTTTTGCAGTTGTGGCTTCTACACTCATTCCATCTTGTAAGAAAGGCGAGGATGATCCGATTATCTCAGTAGTTTCGCGTAAAGACCGTTTCACCAATACCTGGACACTGGACAAGTATGAAAAGAATGGTATTGCGCAGGATTTGTCAGGCACCACTTATACATACTCGGTATTTGATAATGGTACTTTAAGTCAGACCATCGAAGGTACCGTATTTGGCTTTCCAACACGCCAAACGAAATCTGGTACATGGAATTTCATTAACAGTGATGAAGATGTGAATATCATCATCGACGGTGATACCACCATCTACAATCTTCAACGTCTTGCCACGAAAGAATTGTGGTTGCGTGAAAATGATGGAGCAGATACACACGTGTATTACTTCGACGGTTTGTAGTGATATACAAACAATAAGAAGCAAGCCCGTCCCGTTAATCGGTGACGGGCTTTTATTTGCATTTAAATTGTAATTAAACCTGTTTATTTTTCACTTAAATGGCCTGAGAATACCGGTTTTCTTCGTTGGGCTGACGCCATAAATGGGCATCAAAAAGACTGCAGATGTTGCGGGTAAATTGTTTGCCGGTCTCCGTAACCTGCAGAATGTCTCCTTCAAAAAGTATCAATCCGTCTGCCAGCAATTGAATCATAAACACATTTGCGGCATGGCTAAGTTCAAAATCATGCTCGAGCGCGGTTCTGCCGGTACAGCTTAAATCGAGAATATGCCGGCGATTTAATTGGTCTTCCCGGGAAAGAAAATAGCCCTTATCAAGTGGCCAACTGCCTTCAGTTGTTTTGCGGAGATAGGTACTCAACTCGCGGGTATTTTGCGCATAACTTATTGCTGCGTCGCTGATACTGGAAACGCCCAGTCCAATCAATAAGCGGCTTTGCGTGGTAGTATAACCCATAAAATTGCGGTGAAGTCGGTTTTCACGGACTGCCAAAGCCAAGGGATCGCCGGGCAAAGCAAAATGGTCCATACCGATGTCGATATAGCCCGCAGCCAGAAAAGCGGCACGGCCTTGTTGGTAAAGCGCCAGTTTTTCATCCACAGCTGGCAAATCTGCTTCGTCGTATAACCTTTGTGCACGCGATTTCCAGGGAATATGGGCGTAACTGTAGAAAGCAATCCGGTCGGGACGCAAGTCAAGGATTTTTTCGATGGTGGTGCGTAGGGTGCTGCTATTTTGTTTGGGTAGGCCGTAAATAAGGTCAAAATTGATCGAATCATAGCCGATTTTCCGTGCGTTTTGGGTGACTTCCACCAGTTTTTCGAGCGGTTGTATCCGGTTAATGATCCGTTGCACTTCCGGATCGAGGTCCTGCACCCCATAACTTACTCTGCGGAAACCCTGGTCAAACAAGGTTTGTAGCTGGTTTAGGGTGGTATTGTTGGGATGGCCTTCAAAACCAAACTCAAAATCAGGGTGTAATTCGGCACCGGCCAACAATCCACGTATCAAACTACGCAGATTTTCTGCCGAAAAAAAGGTGGGTGTGCCCCCACCCAAATGTAATTCGCGTATGATAGGTTTTTCGGGGAAAAGTGCGGTATACATCGCCCATTCAGCAAGCACGGCTTGGATGTAGGGCTCCTCAACGTTATGTTTAGTGGTTATTTTTTTATTGCAGCCGCAGTAGGTACACAAAACTTCACAATAGGGCAGGTGGACATATAAACTGATACCATCGGGCCGGTTTTGGAGCCGGAACGTTTGTTTTACGGCAGCTTCCCAGCGTAATAGTTCATGGGCACCGCTCTGACCGGTAACGGCCTCCTCAGGCGTTTGCCAATTCTGCCACTGGGGCACGGTGGGGTAACTGGTATAACGGGGAACAGCTTGGTTATAACGTTGAAGGAGCCGGGTGATGTCCATATACAGGATATAAAGCTCCAAATATACCTAATAGCTGCAAATTTATCAAAGGAAATGAGCTGTTGAAATAATTAGGAAGTAAAACCGAGTCCCTGTTCGATCTGACCAATCAGAATATGAATCACCTTGATGTGCATTTCCTGTATCCTATCGGCATAACCAAAGTGAGGAATACGAATTTCAACATCGCACAATGCGGCCAGGGCACCCCCATCTTTGCCGGTCAGGCCAATAACCGTTAAACCTTGCGATTTAGCGGCTTGTGCAGCACGGATTACGTTTTCGGACTGTCCACTGGTGCTGATGGCCAATAAAACGTCGCCTTTCTGGCCAAATGCCTGCACCCATCTTTCAAAAACGGCAGCATAACCATAATCATTGGCGGTGCAGCTCAGATAGGCCGGATCGCTGATGGCCATGGCCGCTAAAGCCGGCCGGTCGCCTCGAAAACGCCCGCTCAGTTCTTCCGCAAAATGCATGGCATCGCTCATCGATCCACCATTGCCGCAGCTGATTACTTTACGGTGTTGTTTAAAAGCGTGCACCAACAAATCCGTAGCATAGGCAATGGCTTCGAGTTGTTTTTCGTCGGCCAAAAATCGGTCGAGTACCACACGGGCTTCTTCCAGCTGCTGTAGGATGTATTGGTGGCGCGACATTTTAATGTTTGGCTTTAAAGGCAGCGAGACCACTTTGTAGAAAATCGACATAATTCCGGATGTCGAGATTATAGGCTTGTGGCGGTACTAACAAACTTTGGTCGTGGTCCATCAGCACATAATAGGGCTGGGAGTTGATATTGAAGGTAGCGGCTTGTAAATCGCTCCATTTTTTACCCACCTCTTTAATCTTTTTACCGCTGAAAGTGGAAACGTATTGCTCTTCAATCGGCAAATCTGTCTTATCATCTACATAAAGGGATATGAGCACGTAGTCGTTTTTGAGCATGCCCAGGACCGTTGGGTCGACCCAAACGCTGGCTTCCATCTTGCGGCAATTCACACAACTGTGGCCCGTAAAATCGATCATAACCGGTTTATTCACCGATTTGGCGTAAGCCAGTCCTTCTTCCAGGTCAAAGAAACAATCTATGCCATGCGGACAATGAAAAAGGTTGCCATATTTTTTTGGCGTGATAGCTGCCCCGGAACCCTGGTGAAACTGGCCGGAGGTCATGTCGAAATCCTGGGTAGACATTGGCGGCAAAAAGGCATTCACTGCCTTCAATGGGGCGCCCCACAATCCGGGAATGAGATAAATGGTAAAACTGAAAGCAGCGATGGCAAAAAACAATCGGCTAACACTTAAAAACTGTACCGGCGAATCGTGTGAAAATCGAATTTTACCGATGAGGTAGAGTGAAAGCATCAAAAAGATGGTAATCCAGAGTACCAGAAATACTTCACGATCGAGTATACCCCAGTGATAGGCAAGGTCGACATTACTTAGGAATTTTAAGGCAAATGCCAGCTCCAGGAAGCCCAAAACTACTTTCACGCTGTTCAGCCAGCCACCTGATTTAGGGAGACTTTTGAGCCAACCCGGGAAAATAGCGAAGAGGGTAAATGGAATGGCCAGTGCCAGCGAAAAACCAATCATGCCAATGGCTGGGCCGAGATAATTACTTCCTACAGCGGCCTGTACGAGCAAAGTACCAATGATAGGGCCGGTACAACTGAACGATACCAAAGCCAATGTAAATGCCATGAAAAAGATGCCAATCATACCGCCTTTGTCGCTTTGCTGGTCAGCTTTATTCACCCAGCTGCTCGGCAGCGTAATTTCAAATGCTCCCAGAAAACTGGCGCCAAATACGACGAGCAGTACAAAAAAGGCCAGGTTAAAGATGATGTTTGAGGCCAGGGCATTTAAAGCATCTGCTCCAAATAACAAGGTGACCAGCATACCCAATCCTACATAAATAACAATGATGCTCAGGCCGTACGACAACGCCTTAAAAATGCCCTGCGCCCGGTTGCTGCTTTGTTTGGTGAAAAAGCTCACCGTCATCGGTATCATGGGGAATACACAAGGGGTAAGTAAGGCAACCAATCCACCTAAAAAACCTGCAATAAATATCCCCCACAAGCCCACCGGAGCGGCTGGCGTATGGCCGGGATCTTCCACTTTCGTAGCCGCAATAGTGGTCGTATTTGCTGGTTCAGCGCTAGTCGGCAGGGCTGAAATAGTATCCGTTTTAACTGTGTCGACCGTTGGTATTGCTGCCGCGCCCGGTTTAAAGCCGCTCGCCGTAAAATTGAAAGGCACTTCATCGGGTGGGAGACATTGTTTGTCGTCGCACACCATAAATTCCAGATAACCTTTTACCTGCAGTTTTTCCTGCAGCACTTTCACCTTTTGCGTAAAAGTGACCTGATTGCTGAAATATTTCA
>Ga0172380_10009194_pt1 | contig 10587 bp, 15 predicted proteins | sample Leawe162metaG_FD_119747 | JGI IMG/M metagenome (GOLD analysis project Ga0172380, IMG submission 119747) | Leachate microbial communities from a municipal landfill in Southern Ontario, Canada - Leachate well 162 metaG | ecosystem: Engineered > Solid waste > Landfill > Unclassified | place...
CCGTTGACCTTGCGGGCCACCTGTGGTGACGAGGACAAACAGCATGTACGTGGAGGCAACAACAATCAGCGTGACGGTCACGAGTTCGAGCGTCAGCATGATCCGCGTGAGGAACGGCGGATGACCGAGCGCAAAGAAAGCGGCACCAGCGATTGCGGCAACGGATATGAGCGCCATCAGCCAGGTCGGCGCCGACCAGTCCTTGCGATCAATAAACACCAACGCCAACACGGCAACAGCCGTCCCGCCAATCGCCACTGCGATGGTGTAGGTGCAGGCCAGCAGGATTCCCGCAAACGATCCGAGCCGCGGGCCGAGCGTGGATCCGATATACCGGTACGCCGAACCGCCCTTGCCGGCGTCACGCCGAGCGAGCACCGCGAAGCACCATCCCAAGAGCGGAACCGTGATCGCGGCGACCAGGAACGCCATCGGAATTGCCGCACCGACGTCGCCGACCATCACCTGCGGGTTGAGTGAAATCGCCAGGCTCGGCGCCATCATCGCGACCGAGACAGCGAGCGTCGAAGTGAATTTGAGTTGTCGGTTCAGCGCCACGAGTCGAAGGCTAGGGACTCGCCTCACGTGATGCCGGTTGACGAATCTGCACCCGTTCGGCGTTCTTACTCAACTAACTAGTTGACAATGCCACATCCATCAGGCACCCTTTATTCAACCAACCAGTTGAGGACCAAATGAACGATCAACTCTCGCAGGCCTTCGCAGCACTATCCGATCCAACACGGCGCGACATTCTCGCCCGCCTCGCGATCGGCGATGCGACGGTGAACGAACTCGCGGAGCCGTTTGATGTCACGGTCCAGAACATCTCCAAGCACATCAAGGTGCTTGAAGAAGCTGGATTGGTGAGCCGCACTCGGGACGCACAACGTCGCCCCGTCCACTTCGAAGCGGAGGTCTTTGACCTCATGACCAAATGGATCGAACGGTACCGCCAACAAGCCGAGGCTCGATACCAACGCCTTGACGCAGTACTCGCACATATGCAGGACACCAGCAACGACAACCCCATCACCAAAAGGAGAAGCTCATGAGCACGGCAACTTCCATTCCAGACGCCAAGATCGAGGCAGACTCGAACGTTCCGATCATTCGCATCACTCGCGACTTTCACGCAACCCCAGAACAACTCATGCGAGCCCACACAGATCCAGAGCTGTTCGCGCAGTGGATCGGACCGTCCAACCTGTCGACGAAGATTGACTACTGGGACGCCCGCTCCGGTGGTTCATGGCGGTTCATCAACATCCGTGACGAGGACGAATACGCATTCCGTGGCTGTTTCCACGAGATCGGCGAAAACAAGATCGTCCAGACCTTCACCTGGGAGGGCGACCCCGAGGGCGTGAGCCTGGAGACCATCACATTCGAGCGGATTGACGACACCACGACACGTCTGGTCGCACAGTCACTCGTCGACAGCTTTGAAGGCCGCGATGCCTGGCTCTCCAGCGGTATGGAAACAGGGGTCAACGAGGGATACGCCAAGCTGGATGAGGTGCTCAGCAATGGGATTGCCTGATAGTCCCGCAGAACTCCACCGCGAGGTGGCAGCGACGTTCACATCGGTGGTTGATCGTGTTAAAGACTGGGACGCACCAACACCCGTTGACGGCTGGACGACCCGCGATGTGGTCGGACACCTCACAACCTGGTTCCCCGAATTCCTACAGAACGCCGCGGGAATCGATGTCCGGGCAACCACGAACGTCGCGGCCGACCCTGTCGGCACGTGGGCCCAGCAAGTCGAGAAGGTCCAAGCTGTGCTCGACGACCCGCTGCAGTCCGAGCGCTCATTCCAGGCGCCTCACATCGGCCAACAAACGGTCAGCGCGTGCATCAACATGATCTATATCCCGGACGTGTTCATGCATAGCTGGGACCTCGCCCGCGGCGCTGGCGTGACTGTGGATCTCGATGACGAGTTCAGTGCCCAACTGCTCGGTGGGATGACTCAGATGGAAGCGGCGATTCGCGGGTCGGGCCAATACGGTCCGGCCGTGGAAGTTCCGGTTGACGCGTCAACGCAAGACAAGCTGTTCGCCTTCATCGGACGTAACCACTACTGGCCGGATGGGGTTCCTTCGTCCGTTTCTTGAGCTGCGGCGAGGTTCTTCAGATAGCGGGTGACAACAAAGACAGTCGTCAGTGACAGCACCCATATGAGCAAGCACATCTGCAGGACTTCGGAGCTGTAGCCACCAAGCGCAACGATGACCATTCCGACCGTCATCACCAGCGCGAGGCCAGCGGCGAAGAGCCCGACCACCGTTGCAACCCGCGCGGCCGGGCTCTTCGTCACGTCTGTCAGTCGTTGCTCGCCCACGCACTACTCCCTCGTCAACCGCCGCGCCAACACCACCGCGTCGTCGATCTCACCTGACTCACCATCTGGTGAGGTCACCGGCCGACTTCTCTTTTCGGCCAGCACCATCATCCATGATGCGGGATCGAGGGCGAGCGCGGTGACTTCTTCGTCAGGTTGAACGAAGTGCCCAGGGCCCTGCCTCGCTCCCGGCGGAACCCACGACGGCGGGCCAGCGTGGGACGTGATCAGTAGGTGTCCGCCAGGCACCACCAGTTCCGCAGCGGTTCGCAACACCTCATCGCGCGGCAACTCGACGGGTGATTGGAAGAAGCTCGCCGTGACTAACTCGTACGCGCCGGTGTGGGCGGCGAACTCCGTAGCGAGATCCATCGCGACGAACTCACACTGTCCGCCTGCGACGCCTTCACGTTCGGCGGCCTGCCGAGCTCGCTCGATAGCGCGCGGCGAGATGTCAATTCCCGTCACGGCCCACCCCTGCTTTGCTAACCAGACTGCGTCTCCGCCTTCGCCACACCCCAGGTCCAATGCGCGGCCTGGGGTAAACGTCGCCGCGATGTCGGCAAGCACTGCATTCGGAAGACCTGACCAGTTCGGCCTGTCTCCTGAGTACAACTCTTCCCAGAAATCAATCGGCGCCAGGTTCTCGTGTTCGTTCATCGTTTCGACTCCTCGACTGCAATGGCGCCATCCTCGGCTACCAGGATCGCGTTGGCGAACGCTCCGCCGGTGGTCCCCGCGCTCATCGCCATCGGCACATGTGACATCGGATTACTGACGTTCCCCACAGCCCAGATTCGCTCGTGACTTGTGCGGCCGAAGTCGTCAACCTTCAAGAAGTTGCCGAAGGGAGTATCTGAACGATCAAGATTCAGCCCGTCAAGGAACGAATCGTTTGCTGTCATCGGCCCGCCGGTGAAGACGATCTCGATGTCGTGTTCGGCGCCATCCGCGGTGCGCACGACGTTGATGGAGTCGCCGTCGCCGTCGATCTCGACAACCGGAGCGGATACCAACTTCACCCCACGCGCCTGCAGTCGCTGTTCAACCTCGGGATCAATCTCGCCCGCTCCGGCGGTGAAGACCGTGACGTCATCGCTCCACTGCCGAACCAACTCTGCTTGGTGCATGCTCATCGGCGTGGTCGTCACAACGCCGAACTTTTTGTCGCGAGCTTCCCACCCATGGCAGTACGGGCAATGCAAGACGGAGATGCCCCAACGCTGGGCTAGGCCGGGAATCGGTGGCAAGTTATCCGTCACGCCGGTGGCGACCACAAGCACGCGAGCATCCTGGGTTTCGCTACCCTCGATCGTCACGCTGACGACGCCGTCACCGTCGGCTACCGATGTCACGTTGCCAGACGCGAACTCCACGCCGTAACGCTGAAGCTCTCGCCGACCTGCCGCAACGAGTTCGCCCGGTGGTGTTCCGTCGTGGCCGAGCACGCCATGGATGTGCGATGCGAACCTATTGCGAGGGCTCCCACCGTCAACGACCAACACCTTCCTTCGAGCACGCCCGAGCATCTGCGCCGCGCTCAACCCGGCCGCACTGCCACCAACGACGATTGCATCCCACCTGTTGTTTGCCATGACCCAACCCTGCATGCGACCATCACTCAATAGCAAGACTCCTTGCTGATTTGGCAAGGACGTTTCGCCACCGGTGAACGGTGGCTGACCGAGGTCGAAAGTCAGAGGTGAGGAAATGTCGACAGATCTGCGCGAGGTTGGCGCAAAGCTACGTGCGCAACGCAACGCGCGAGGCTGGACTCTGGACGAGCTCGCATCCCGCGCGAACATGTCTGCCAGCACGTTGTCGAGACTGGAATCGGGTAAACGGCAGGCAAGTCTGGAACTACTCATTCCGCTGACTCGTCAGCTTGGTATCCGGATCGACGATCTTCTGCCGGCCGAACAGGCAGACCCCCGGATTCGCCGACCAGTGCTGCGGCGAGGCGGGCACGTGATGGTCCCGTTGACCGCCGAGAATGCACCAATCCACGCATACAAGATCACGTGCCCCGTGCTCACGTCTGCCCCGGTCCAGAAGACGCACGACGGCTACGAGTGGCTCTTTGTCCTCACCGGGCGACTTCGGCTCTCGCTCGGCGAGAACGAGTTCACCCTCAAACGTGGCGAGGCGGCCGAGTTCGACACCCGAACACCCCACGCCATGTGGGCCTTGGGAAATCGTCAAGCGGAGGTGTTGAGCATCTTCAACGACAGTGGCGAAAAGCTTCACACCCGGACGAATGAGTAGCGTGACCCCATGTTGACCATGCGTCCAGCAACTCTCGACGACGTCCCGGTTCTGCGCGAGTGGGACAGCAGACCCCACATCATCGACATCATGGGCGACGACGACGCCAGCGAATGGGAGACCGAACTCGCGTGCGCCACGCAATGGCACGAACCGCAGTGGAAGTGGGACTTGATCGCCGAGGTTGACGGCAAGCCGATCGGGGTCGTGCAGATCATCGACCCACACCGGGAGGCCGAGCACTACTGGGGCGACGTCGAGCCAAACCTGCGGGCGATCGACATTTGGATCGGCGAGGTCGAGTACCTCGGGCAGGGTTACGGCAGCGTGATGATGGCGACGGCCCTGGACTTCTGCTACGCCGATCCCACCGTCACGGGGGTCCTCATCGATCCCCTTGTGTCAAACATCCGAGCCCGAAAGTTCTACGAGAAGATGGGCTTCGAATTCGTCGAGTACCGAACCTTTGGAACTGACAACTGCGCGGTGTACGAGCACACCCGTTAGCCAAGATGGGCGTGCGATTCGAATCGACGTCCGCGCCGCAGTAGCGTTACGGGATGGGCATATTCAGGAACAAAGACCACGGCGACGACAACCCATGGCGCTTTGTCATGAAGGAACGTTTGCTGGCTATCGGCGACGATTCCTACATCGAAAATGCCGCCGGACTTCGCGCTTTTTGGGTCGACGGAAAGGCACTGCGGATTCGCGAGACGCTGATCTTCAAGGACCTACAAGGCCGCGAACTGTACAAAATTCAGGAACGCAAGGCACGCGTGCGCGACACCATGAAGATCCAACTTCCCAACGACGACACTGTCGCGACGGTGAAGAAGGCGCTGATCTCGCCGATTCGTGCACGTTTCAGTATCGAAGTCGAGAACGGCCCCGACCTCAGCGCAAAGGGAAACATCCTCAATCACGAGTACAAGATCAAACGTGACGACGTCGTCATCGCGGAGATCTCGAAGAAGTGGGTCCGGATTCGGGACACCTACACGGTGGACGTCACGCCAGGTGAGGACGTCATGTTCCTCCTCGCGATCACCACTGCACTCGACACCTTGGCCGACCCAGGGATGTAGTCCACAGTCGCAACCTCGCCTGGCACTGCGGAAGGCCGCCCACGGGGCGTAAGTCTGTTGTCAGACGCGGCCACCTAGTCGACGGCGCTAAGACCTGCAGTCGTGGCAATCTCCGAAACCACCGCGGGCCACACCGCTTCCGGAAGGTTGTGCCCCACGCCCGGATAGGTGACGAGGCGGGCACCAGGGATCTGCTTGGCCGTGTCTCGACTTCCACTGATCTTGATGATCGGATCGTCTTCCCCACCGATGACCAGGGTCGGGACAGTGATCGTCGAAAGACTCGGGTACTTCTGGGCACGCGTTGCTGCGAGCTGCCGCTGGGTGGAATCTGGATCTCGGGGAGCTCGGTCGTAGCTGATCCCGGCTACCTCGCGCGCCCATTCCTCTGGGAACGGGTACCCCGGCGACGCAATCAAGCGGTAGATATCCGTGAGCATCTCGACCTCGCTCGCACGATCGGCCGCAGGCTTGATCTTGAACATCTTTGACAGCGTGCCCATCCGGATGTACTTGAGGCTGCCAAACGACGAGACGGTCGCGGGAAGGCCCATCATGCTGGTGAGGGACAACGTCCGCTGCGGGTATGTCAGCGCGAATGCCTGCGCGAGTCCGGCCCCCATCGATGCGCCGAGAATGTGCGCCTCTTGCCACCCCACCGCATCCATCACAGCAGCCGCGTCGGCCAACATATCGATCGCGGTGTACACGGGCGTGGACATCCCGAGTTGCGCGCGCAGTGCATTCTGCTTGCGCGCCGAAGCGAAGTGGGTCGACAGTCCCGTGTCGCGGTTGTCGAACCGGACGACGTGGAATCCTGCCGCTACCAGTTGTTCACAGAGGCCATCGGGCCACCACACCATTTGGAAGTCCAGGCCCATGATCATCAATAGCGGTGCGCCGGCCGGGTCACCGAACTCCTCGTAGGCGATCGTCACGTCACCGTTGGTTGTGTACTGGGTGTCCACGGTCATTTCAGCACTTCCACTTCGTCGTTTAGTAATACACTTGCATGGTAATAGCAACAGCCAACTTTTAGCAATACGATTGCATTACTAACAATTTCGTTACCAGCAAGTTGGGAGCAGGGGCCGATGCCGCGAATTGTTGACCGCGAAGAACGCAAGCAGACGATCGCCAATGCGGTATTTCGGGTGATCGGCCGTGACGGAATGGACGCAGTCAGCCTGCGCGACGTCGCTGCGGAAGCTGACCTCTCGATGGGGTCCATCCAGCACTACTTCAGTACGAAGGATGAGATGTTGCTCTTTGCGCTAGAACATATGCGCGCTCGGGTACTGATCCGCTTTGAAGCCAAACTGGCCAACATCAAGAAGCCCACAACCAAGCGGTACCTGCGCACGATGTTGCAGATGCTGCTTCCGACCGATGACGAGTCTCGACAGGAGGCGATCGTCAACATTTCGTTCTTCGCATCTTCGGTCAACAATGACCGATTCAGAGATTTGCTGCGCGAGGGCTACTCCGGGCTCTTGGAGGCGGTCGAGTTCCGACTCCGCACCGCCCGCGATGCCGGTGAACTGCAGGAGGGAACCGATGTAGAGGTAGCGGCAGCGCAGTTGTTCTTCACCGCACAGGGTCTAGTCGGGCCCGTACTCCTCGGCGTCACGACACCTCGCCGAGCGGTCGCGGTCCTCGACGCTCATCTAGATCGAATCTTCACTTCCTAGCTTCTGACGACTCGGCGACAGTCGAATATTTGCGAGTCGCCCGTGGTCAGCCGCCGGTGGTCAGCCGCCGGTACGCAGTAGCAAGAGATCAGAAATTCGGGCCATCAGTTCGAGATCTGCCCGGAAGGGGTCAGACGACTTCTCGGCGGCGACTGCGAGTTCGTCTCCCACAACGCACAGTTGCGCACCTACTCCGTGTGCTGCCAGGCGTGGGAGATCTCGCGTGGCACTGCCGTCAATGACCTCGGTGCTGCGTACGACTGCGAGGCTCACGTCGTGGGCACGATCCGCAATGGACGGACCATCTGAGTGTCGCGTAAGTTGATCAAGTGCGGTCGAGTTCAGCCAGTCCGCGGTGCGTTGAACCTGTGCACGAAACTCGGCGACGAGTTCACGTGTGGATCCCAAGGTAGTGCCAGGTTCTGGCTCCACGCTACGACTCCTCATCAGGCATGTCAGACTCCTCATCGGGCATGTCAGTTGTGAGCGGGGCTGGCTTTTCGGCACGGGGAACAGGGTGCAGGATCCGGTGTCGAACCTGCGCCCATCGACCCTTCGGTCCCCGCAGTTCACCGGACACCTGACCCGGAGCGACTTCGGTCCCGCCGACGTCGGCAGCCGACACCGCGGCCATCGACACGGGCAACAATGCGTCACCGAGTCGCACGTTGGGCAGGCGCTCGTCCGGCGAAACAAGGCCAAGTGCATCCAGGGCGGAAGGCAAAATCGCCTGCGCGGCCGAGGCGTAACCCCTCGATGATGGATGGAACCGATCGTGGGCGAACATCTCGTCGGGGAACTCGTCGAACTCAGGCCCAAGTAGATCGCCCAGCGACACCGATCGACCACCAGCCTCCACAACCGCGATGGTCTGGGCTGCCGCAAGTTGACGGGACAGTCGGCGCGCGACCGTACGCAACGGCTCACGGATCGGTTTGACTGTTCCAAGGTCGGGGCAGGTCCCGACAATGACCTCTGCGCCCGCGTCGACAAGGCGCGCAACGCCGGATTCGAGGTCTCGCACAGCGGTCTGCGGGCGGGTGAGGTGTGTGACGTCATTCCCGCCGATAATGATCACAGCAATGTGTGGCTTCAAAATCAACGCACGCGTGACCTGAGATTCAAGGTCGGCGCTTCTTGCTCCGACGGTCGCAACGTTCACGAATCGGACTGGGCGGTCCGCAGCTCGGACGAGCCCCTGCGAAAGCCGAGCGCCGAGCGTCTCAAGCGGCCCATCTGCACCGAGCCCCGCAGCTACCGAGTCGCCAAGCATGACGAACCGCAAAGAAGTTCCGCGCCGCTTTGGGCCGTAGTAGCCATCCGCATAGGGCGCAGACTCACGCCGTGGACCGAACGTGCGGCGGGCAAGCATCCCCTCAGCGACGAGCACTCCAAGTGTCGCCGCACCCACACCTACAAGTCCTCCGCCACCGTACGCAGCTGCGGTCGCGATTCGCCGGGCCGATCCTGCCCTCGTCATAGCGACTCCTCGATTGGGTAGGTGTTCACCACGCATCCTTGCGCTTGAGGAAGCCGCGGACGGTCTCGCGCGCATTGATGCTGATGTGGGGACCGTGAGTGAACGCAACAACATCGTAGTCAAGCTCGCCAAGAACATGCGCGGACTTGCGGTTGAGCTTGTGGTCGGTGCACGTTGCGGAGAACGGCCACGTCATCCGCACCATGTTGAAGATTGCGTCGCCGGTAATCAGCAGTTCGGTGCGCTCGTGCTTGAGTGAGATGTGCCCGGGAGAGTGTCCAGGAGTGTGGTGAACCGAGAGGCCACCGGCCACGTCCAGCAGTTGTCCGTCGACTAAGCGTTCGGTAATAGGCGTCGCTTCGAACCCGCCCGAACCGGACCGGGAGAACACCCGGCCACTGATCGAAGAGTTGTACGGCGACGCGACACCAGCCTCGATGTAGTCGGCGTCGGCTTCGTGGGCGGCAACCCCTTGCAACCCGGTTCGCCGAACCATCTCCGCTGCACCGCCCGCGTGGTCGTTGTGCGCGTGCGTCAGCACAATTCGCTGGACGTCTGCCGGAACCTTCCCGATTTCGCGAAGGCCCGCAACAATCCGCGGTGGTGCCTGCTTCAAACCGCAATCGACGAGGGTGACCGATCCATCATCCTCAACGAAGGCAATGGTGTTGATGTAATCACCAAGCGTCGGGAATCGAAAGACTCCCGGTGTCATTTCAATCGCGGCAGGCATACCGCGAAGGTTAGTCGCGACCGGACAGGATCGCGAGCAGTCGCAAGATCTCGAGGTACAGCCAGATCAGCGTGACCATCAGGCCGAACGCCATGCGCCACGATTCGCGCTCCGGCACTCCGTACTTCATGCCTTCTTCGATCGCGTCGAAGTCGAGCATGAGGCAGAAGGCTGCAAGGCAGACGGCGAAGACGGAGAAGGCGATACCGATGATGCCTACACCGAAGAAGCCGAAACCGTCGCCAACGCCAAACATCGCGGCAACGAAGCTCGCAAGCGCGAATACCGCGTACGAGATGAGCGCAACCAGCATGATCTTCTTGAAGCGGCCGTTCACCTTGATGATGCGAGTGGTGTAGAGGGCGAGCATCACTGCGAAGACGGTGAACGTCGCGACAACAGCGGTGAGGACCAAGTTTCCGTAGCCGTTGGCCTCGCCGTAGGCCTGGTAGAAGTTGCTAATTCCACCGAGGAATACGCCTTCAACCAACGCGTATGCCATCACGAGGACTGGACTGATCTGCTTCTTGAAGATGTTGGCGAACGCCAGGCCCATGCCGACAAGCGCCGCAACGATCCACACATACGGCATGGATTGGGCGGTGACCCAGCCGAAGACTGCGCCGACGAAGAGGATGCCGAAGTTCAGCGTCGTCTTCATGATGACGTCGTGAATCGTCATGGCGGGACCGCTGAAGCCGGCACGTGCCGGTGCGGCGTACATGTTGTTGAGGTCCGCGGTTGAGCCGGGCGGTGGTGGAACTGCACCAGCGGCCGTTTGCGGAGCTACCTGCTGAACCTGCGGCTGCTGCGCCGCGGGTTGCTGCGGTTGACCCGCTTGCTGCGGCTGCCCGGGCTGGTTGTTGATCGATGCAAAGCCAGGACCGCTGTAATCCTGCGCGTACTGCTCTTCCGCGCGGCGGATGATGGGATTGCGCGAAGCCATTGAGTGCCTCCTGAGTCGTGGCCGTCAGGTCAGTACC
>Ga0172380_10009195_pt1 | contig 10586 bp, 4 predicted proteins | sample Leawe162metaG_FD_119747 | JGI IMG/M metagenome (GOLD analysis project Ga0172380, IMG submission 119747) | Leachate microbial communities from a municipal landfill in Southern Ontario, Canada - Leachate well 162 metaG | ecosystem: Engineered > Solid waste > Landfill > Unclassified | place...
CGCGATTGCTTCGATTCGCTGTTTTTCAACATCTCGCCGCGCGAGGCCGAGGCTATGAGCCCGCATCAGCGCCTGATTTTGCAGGAAAGCTGGAAGGCCCTGGAAGATGCGGGCTATAACCCGAAAACGCTGGAAGACACTAAAACCGGCCTGTATATCGGTGCCGAACCCGGCGCTTTTTTCGGCGAATCCTTTACCGGCTCGTCGGATGCGATTATCGCGTCGCGGCTGTCGTATTTCCTGAATTTAAAAGGCCCTGCGCTGGTCGTCAATACCGGTTGCTCGTCATCCGCCGTCGCCATCCATCTGGCCTGCGAAAGCCTGCGCAATGAAGAGTCGGCTATCGCGCTGGCCGGCGGCGTGTTTGCCGTGCTGGACCAAGCGATGCTGATGACTTTGGCCGACATCGATATGCTGTCGCCCAGCGGACATTGTCATAGCTTCGATGCCGCCGCGGACGGCACGGCGTTTGCCGAAGGCGTAGGCGTCGTCGTACTGAAACGGTTGGCCGACGCTATTGCCGACGGCGACCCGATTTACGGCGTCATCGAAGCGTCGGGCATTAACCAGGACGGCGCCAGCAACGGCATGACGGCGCCGAACGGCATCGCGCAGCAAGAGCTGATCTCGGAGGTGTACCGCCGCTACCATATCAATCCCGAGCAGATAGGCTATGTCGAAGCGCACGGCACCGGCACCAAACTCGGCGATCCTGTAGAAGCCAATGCGCTGGCCCGCGTTTACCGGCAGTTCACCGGCAAGACGCATTACTGCGCGGTAGGCAGCGCGAAGGCGCATATCGGCCATACCTCGGCCAGCGCCGGCGTGATCGGCCTGATCAAGCTCCTGTTGTCGCTAAAACATCGCAAGATACCGGGATTGCTGCACTTTAAACAACTGAATCCGTTGATCGAATTTGCCGATTCGGCGTTTTATGTCAATACCGAAACGCTGGACTGGCATGCGGTCGACCGGCAGCCGCGCAAGGCGGCATTGAGTTCTTTCGGGCACAGCGGCACGAATGCCCATCTGGTGGTCAGGGAATTTGTGCCGGAGTCGCGTATTGCTGCGCAAACGCAGGAAGCTTGCCTGATCGTGCTGTCCGCGAAGAACGCCGAACGCTTGCACGATTATGCCGGAAATCTGCTGACCTTCGTCCGGCAACGCGAATGCGATCTGGCCGACCTGGCCTATACATTGCAAACCGGGCGCGAGGCGATGGAGGAACGCCTGGCTTTTGTCGCCGGCTCTATTGACGAACTGGCGCAAAAATTGGCCGATTTTGTCGCAGGCCTACACGATGACGCAATGCTGCGGGGGCGAGTCAAGCGCGTTAATGAGGTATCACCGGCGGCTACCGACGATAACGACATCGCGGCAGCGGTAGACGCATGGCTAGGCCAGCGCGAATACACAAAACTGCTGGGCCTTTGGCTTAAAGGCTGCCCTATAGACTGGAAGCGGATATACGGCAAGGCAAAGCCCAGGCGCATACATTTGCCGGCTTATCCTTTTGCGCGGGAATCTTATCGCGCGGCGCGGCCAGACGATAGAGCGCCGCTTGCCGACAATATCCCGCGGCAGAGCGCTTGGAATGACCTGGCCTATCTCGTCAAATGGCAGGAGCAGCCCCGCGTCGCGCATCGCCAACGTATCAATACGGTGCAGACGGTATTGCTGATCTATGCCGAATCGTCGCTGCATTTCGAGCAGACGCTGGTTAACGCCTATCAGCAAAACCATCCCGACGCACAGTTGGTGCGGATTTGTTTAGCCCGGCAAACGCGGCAGCTCGGCGCTCATGAATGGCATTGCGATGTCGGCGACGAGCACGGTTTGGCGGCTTGCCTGGATGCTTATCCCGCGATTGATTGCGTTTATTTTATGTCGATTTGTGAACCCTGTGCTATCGATCAAAGCAGCCTGGCGCAGAGCCTGCAATACAATGACATGCAAATGCTGCGCCTGGTCAAGTGGCTGAAGGCGCATACGGCGAGTGACGCCTTTGTCGATGTTTACCTGCTCACGCTCGATAATTACCAGCTCACCGGGGCGGCAACGAACCCGCAGGGCGCAGGCTTAACGGGGCTGGCTTATGCGCTGGCGCAAAGCGATCACCGGTTTTTGCTCAGGCGTCTCGATTTATCGCCGGCCGATTTGGCCGATGCGGCGCGGCGGCAGGCCTTATTGAACGATATTTTCGCGGAACCGGCCAGCGACCGCGGCGATGTGGTCAAGCTGAAATCGGGCGCGCGTTACCGGCAGCATTTTTACAAACTGGCGCCGCTCTCAACGGACAACACGGCGCTGAGAACCGGCGGCGTGTATGTGATTTTGGGCGGCAGCGGTTCGGTAGGCAATGTGATAACGCGCTACCTGCTCGAAGATTACCAAGCCAGCGTGGTCTGGATAGGCCGTAGCGCGGCAGACGATGCCGCAGTGCAAAAAAAACTGGCCGTGTACCGGCGCTTCGGCGAGCGCCTGCGCTATGTCCAGGCCGACGCGACCGAACAGGAGTCACTGCAACAGGCGGTAGCCGAGATCAAGCGGCATTATCCGGTCATTAATGCGGCGATTTTCTCGGGGTTGGTGTTTCATCGCGAATGCCCGCTGGCGCAGCTTGCGGAAGCTGAATTTACCGAAATTGTCGACGTGAAAACCCGCGGCAGCGTTAATTTCTATAGCGCTTTCCGCGACGAGCCGCTGGATTTTATGTGCTATTTCTCGTCAATACAGGCGTTTTCGTTTCTTTCGGCGAAAGACAGCGCGGCTTACGCGGCGGGCATCAGCTTTTCGGATGCATTCGTGCAATCGATGCAAAGCACATCGAAATTTCCGGTCGGCAGCATCAATTGGGGCTTCTGGGCCGACACGACGACCGGGACAACCCTGGAAAAACGCCTGGCGCAGCATTTCGGTTTAATCGCCGACGAGGATGGCTTTAAATTTTTCGAGGCTTTTGCCGGTTTATTGCGGCAGCGCATGTTAAGCCAGATGCTTTGCCTCAGCGCGTCGCAATCGGTGCGCGATTTAATGGTCTGCCGGGATGATGATGTTATTTCACTGAGCCGGCAACGGGCGGATTCGGTGATTCACTCTTTATGGAGCGGGCATGAACAATAACAAGGGCGTGCCGTACCCTTTGGGGCATAAATGCGCGCCTTCTCCGAGGCTAGGAATAACACCATACTTAACCTTAAGCTCTTTGGCGCGCGCGGCGCGCCCTACGGATGTTGTTATGTCTGAGCCGGCAACGGGCGGATCGGTGATTCACGCTTTATGGGGCGGGCATGAACACTAACAAGGCACGTAGGGCGCGCCGCGCGCGCCATGAGAGGGTAGATTATGTATCGATTTAACCCCAGGCTGCGGAGCTAAAATTATTATCCGAAAGTTGAGTGTCATTCGTCTTGGTAACATTTTTGGCTACCAACTTAAGACGGGACAAGTAGCAAGGCTTAACCGTTCGCCCTGAGCCTGTCGAAGGGTGGACGGTTAAGCCGTTCATGGTTCGACAAGCTCACCACGAACGGCTTAACCTCAGACCGTGTCCCGCTTTAAGTTGGTAGCCACATTTTTAAATAATGAGGAATTAAATGATGAATAATGTTTTTAACTGTAAACCGCCCGGCTTTGTGCATGGACAGGGGGAAATATTATGAAACAAGTCGCTTCGTTACAATATGGCGTGATATTTAAAAAAGCCTTTGGACAAGTGGATATATTCAAAGCGTTTGTGAAAGCGGTTTTGGGGATTGATTTAGAAATCGATAAAGTTGAAACCGAAAAATCGTTTAGACCTGCAATCGGTAATGTTGATTCACGTTTTGATTTATTTGCTGAAGATACTAAAAACCGAATTATTGTTGATATACAACACGAGAGAAAAGACAGCCACTATGACCGATTTTTGCATTATCACTGTGCGGCAATCTTGGAACAGATGCCTAAAGGTGAGCTAAGTTATCGTCCTAAGTTAAAAGTTTTTACCATTGTGGTATTAACCTCAAGTGATAAGCATGAAAAAGATGTGTTAACGATTGATTTTGACCCGAAAGATTTACAAGGAAAGGGCATTAATGAAATTCCGCATAAAATAATTTATTTGTGTCCTAAGTGTGTGAATGAGAATACACCGATTGCTTATCGAGAATGGATGGAGGCCATCAAAGACACCTTGGATGAGCAAGTTGAGGAAAGTGATTATCATAATGCGATGATTCAAAAAATATTTGATTCTATTCAGGAAGATGGTCTTACGCCAAAAGACCGCTATGACATGATCGAAGAGTATGAGGACAACAAGCTTATTGCAGATAAAGAGAAAGAGGCCATTCAGAAAGTGGCTAAAAGTATGTTAGCTGAAAAACTACCGTTGGAATTGATTGTGAAATTAACCGGATTAGCACGCTCTGAGATTGAGAGTTTAGCGAGTCCACTTATTAAATAATGAGGGGCTTGATGATGAATAACGTTTTTAACTATTTCGCCAGACCTTCCAGGTTTTTAAAACCTGGAAGGTCTTTGCTGCTGATCCTGTTTTTATGTTTCTGCACTGCCGCCTTTGCCGCACCCACCACGCCGACCAGCGATTTTATTGACAACCAGGACGGCACCGTGACGCATAAAACCACGGGCTTAATCTGGCAACGCTGTGCGCTGGGGCAAACCTGGACGGGCACGACCTGCTCAGGCACAGCCGGCACTTACACTTACGATGCCGCCGTGGCTTTAAAGCGTAGTTTTGCCGGGCATAGCGATTGGCGCTTACCGAATATCGCCGAATTGCACACCATCGTGGAGCGTGAAAATGTTGATCCTGCGATTAACACAGACATGTTCCCCAACACGCCTAACGCCTGGTATTGGTCTTCCTCGCCGGTTGCTAGCAATAGTGGCTACGCCTGGATCGTCGGTTTCGGCAATGGCTACGGCGCTTGGGACTCTAAGAACGGCAACTACTATGTTCGCTTAGTGCGTAGCGGACAGTCTTTTGGCGTTTTGCCGTTAACCACCCCGACCAGCGATTTTACCGACAACAAAGACGGCACGGTCACCCATAAACGCACGGGACTCATCTGGCAACGTTGTTCGGTTGGGCAAACGTGGACGGGTTCAAGCTGTTCAGGCACAGCCAGCCCCTACACTTACGATGCGGCCCTGGCGTTAACAAGCACCTTTGCAGGCCACAGTGATTGGCGCGTGCCGAATGCAAATGAACTGTTAAGCATCGTCGAATACGGCGCTTATAACCCGGCCATTAACCAGACTTTGTTCCCCAACACGCCTAACGCCTGGTATTGGTCTTCCTCGCCGGTTGCTAACTATAGTGACTTCGCCTGGATCGTCGATTTCTACGGTGGCTACGACGATTGGGACGGTAAGGACGGCAACGGCTATGTTCGCTTAGTGCGTAGCGGACAGTCTGTTGGCGTTTTGCCTAACAACGTGGTGTTATTGCTACACGGCATGAATGCCATCCCTACCACGCCTGATGACGCAACACCTAAAGGCACCTGGAATGATTTCGCAACGCAATACTTTAACGCCAACTGCCCGAGTATTATTAACGGTAAAATCACGGCAACGGCTAAACCTAACGCGCAAAACACCTATTGTTATGCCGTCAAGTTTGGCTCATTGGATGCTTACAATGCCACCCATCCTAACAGTCCTAGCTACAATAAAGGCTTGGGAGATGCGTGGGATTACGGTGAAAGTAATAATCATGCTTCGGCGGGTGATTACTCAAGTTTTGAGCAATTAGGCAGCGAAATAGACAAAGCCATTACGTCTATTAGAAAGAAACGGCCTGACGCCAGGATTTTGTTAATAGGCCACAGTCGCGGTGGTCTGGCTGCCCGCGCTTTTTTACAACAGCCGGCATCGTCTAAAAATAAAAACAGCGTGGTGGGCTTGGTGACTACCGGCACGCCGCACAAAGGGACGCGGATGGGGCGGATATACCGTTATATTCAAAACGTATTACTGGACGCTAATGGCAAGCGGGTAACGGGTGTTAGTTGGATTAATGATGATTGGCAAGCGATTGACTTTTTAAGGGGAACAAGAAGTTGTAACGGCACAGGTCTCTTTAAAGATTTTCGCCTGGATGCGCTACGACCTGTGATTGGTTATTTATCGGATGCCTCGCGCATGATTAAGGCTTTAAATGACAACCAAGGCAATTTGCCGTTAATCAAATATGGGGAAATCGTTTATAGCGGAGAATATCTGGGTAAATTGCAGGCTGACCCGTTGTACAATTTGTTTGACGAGTCGGGAGCCGATTTTTGCGATCAGGTATCCACGCACGCCGAAGCGTTTATCAAGGGCGGCACCTCTGATGCCCCTACGCCGTCAACCGACTATCCAGGCGATGGCATCGTTACGGCGGGCAGTCAAGGCGCTACGGTATTACCTAAAGGGATTAAGCATGTCTATAGAAATTGGGGGGTACTCCACACTGAAGAACCTGAACAAACGGCTCATATTGCCAACATGGCCTGCCTACGTGGGTTTTCTTGGCTTGACGGTTGTGCGTCAACAGCGCAATCCACTATCACAAAACAAGCTCAAGCGCCTTTTAAACCCATCGAAATCATTTCAGATGACTATGATGCCTTAGTGGCCTTGTCGGTTGATGCCTTATGGCAGGACTGGTTAGCCATCATCACCGATGACACACAGGCCAACCAACGCGATCAATACGCCGTAGCGTTAGGTATCAAATTACGCGCCAGCGATGACGCCGCGTTTTATGCTGATGTAACACAACGGTTGTTAAACACCAACGCGCCGCAACTGGAACGCGCAAGGCTTGCCAAGTTATTGGCGGAAATCGCTACGCCGTCAGCATTGGAAATCTTGACTAATGCGCTGCTAAATCCTGAGTGTTCGGCAATACAAACCGCGTTAAGCAATGCCATTTTAACCACGGCGGATTCCTTGCCTGAACAACCGCGCCGCGCGGATTTATCGGCTGTGTTGGAAACAGCCTGGACGCTGCCCAAACAAAACCAGCAACAACACCATACCCTGGCGTTGGCGTTGGCAAAATTGGGCACGCCGCGCGGCGTGGAACTGTTGTTGGCGGCTGTGCGTGACTTGCCATCGGCCAAGAAAAAAACCTTGAGTTATGCAGAACAACAGGCAAAGGCGGCATTTATCGCAATGGATGAAATCATCAATCCCGATAGCGTTACGGTGTTAAGCCATGCCTTCACGAGCCATCGCGCCAGCGAAGCGGTGTTTATCGCGGCGGGTAATGGCTTGGTGAATCTGGGGCGTGATGATGCGGCGCAACGGGTGCTGCAACGTATCAACGAATTGCCCGATGCTGCCGTGCCGGTCGGTCAGCAGTGGTTGGGCCGCTTATCCGGTAAAATTGATAAGGCGGCGTTGCGGAGTATCAACAAAACGCTAGGCTTGCCAAGACAACCGCAATTGCGGCAACAAATGCAAGATATGGTGCAGTAGAGACGTTGCACCGCAACGTCTGCTTTCGGCTCGTTCCCAAGCTCCAGCTTGGGAATGCGGCTTGGGAAGCTCTAGCTTCCTTTCTTTGATGTCATTAGGTACGCGAAGCTAGAGCTTCTGTTACCACATTCCCAAGCTGGAGCTTGGGAACGAGCGTGAACGAGCGTGAATACTATGAATTGGCAAACCTTATCCAGCACATCACACTATAAAACCGCGATAGCTGTTAAAAATGAAATCGCTACCGGCAATTTGCCTGAAGCCATCATCGGCCTAGAGGAGTTAATACAAGCCTTGTCCCGCTCAGAAAAACGCGCCCTAAAAAGCCAGCTGATTAGGCTGATGTTGCACATCATCAAATGGCGGTCACAACCTGAAAGACGCTCGTTAAGCTGGGTTGCCAGCATTAAAGATGCGCGGGAAGAAATAGCCGATATTCAGGAAGAAACGCCCAGCTTGACTAATCCTGTTATTGAAGCGTTGTGGGATAAGGCATTTATCATCGCTAACCGTGATGCCCAGGCGGAAATGGGCAAAAAAGCCACCGTGACCGCGTTATCATGGCAAGAAGTGTTTGAGGATGATTATGACTTGCACGACGATAACGCGCCTTTTTAGTTAATTACATCCGGGGCTGGTAAAAACACCTATGCTTAATCTTAACCTCTTTGGCGCGCGCGGCGCGCCCTACGGATGTTGTTATGTCGGATTATCGACGTGTTTATTTGCCGGGCGGGATGTATTTTTTCACGGTGGTTACGTTACGCAGGCAACGCTTTCTGATTGATGACGATGTTCGGGCGGCATTGCGCGAGGGGATTCAATTGACCCGGCAAGACCAGCCTTTCGATATTATTGCCTGGGTGTTGCTGCCCGATCACTTGCATTGTATCTGGCAATTGCCGCCGGACGATACGGATTTTTCTTCACGCTGGAGCAAGATTAAACGGATTGTTACACAAGCTTGCGGGAAACGGCTGAACCGCCCGGAATGGTTGAACGCACGGCGGCGCGAACGGCAACAATGCACGCTTTGGCAGCATCGCTTTTGGGATCATTTGATTCGTGATGAAGCCGATTTCAACCGGCATCTGGATTATATCCATTGGAACCCGGTTAAACATGGATGGGTGGAAAAGGTTAGGGATTGGCCGTATTCAAGCTTTCACCGGTTGGTTAAACGCGGATGGTATGCTGAAAACTGGGGCTATAACATCACGTTCGACGACAGCAATGAGTTTGGTGAGTAGGGCGCGCCGCGCGCGCCATAAGAGGGTAGATTATGTATCGATTTAATCCCAGATTGCGGAGCAGGCGCGCATTTATGCCCAGAGGGTACGGCACGCATGCTTTATGGAGCGGGCATGAACAATAACAACAATAACAAAGCGACAGAAAAGCTCATGAAATCAATTAACTGGCAGGAACTCGACGGATGGATGACCGGTTTGCTGTTTGTGCAGATCCGGGCCTTGGGCATTTTTTCTCAAACAGGCGTCGTGGAAGACCCTGACACCTTAAGGCAACAGGCCGGCATCACGGAGCGCTATCGGCGCTGGTGGGATGAGTGCCTCAGGATACTGGAAAGCGGCGGCTATCTGCAATGCGCTGACGATTTGGTCAGCGTGGCGATAGAGCCGGAAGCCGGCGATGCGGTATGGCAGGCCTGGGACCTGCACAAACAGCGCTATCTCGACGATGCCGAGCTGCAAACTTCGGTCAACCTGGTCGATGCCTGCTTGAGGCAGTTGCCGGGTATCTTGCGCGGCGACGTACAGGCGACCGACATCCTGTTTCCCAGCGCGTCGATGGCAAACGTCGAGCGCATGTACCGGAAAAACGCCGTCGTCGATTATTTCAATACCGTCGTCGCCGAGATTGTCCAGGCGTATATAGCGCAACGCAGCAAAGCTGACCCGGTCGTCAAATTGCGCATCATCGAAATCGGCGCCGGTACGGGCGGTACGACGGCGACGGTGTTGCCGTACCTGGAGCCTTACCGGCAGTATATCGGCGAATATTGTTATACCGATATATCCAGGGCTTTCCTGCTGCATGCCGAAACGCAATACGGTCCCGGCCGCCCTTATCTGCAATACCGCTTGTGGAATATCGAGCAGCAGCCTGCGGAACAAGGCATAGAAAGCGGCGCTTACGATATTGCCATTGCGACGAATGTGCTGCATGCGACGAAGGACATCCGGCAAACGGTGCGCAATGCGCATGCGGCATTGAAATGCAACGGCTTGCTGATCCTGAACGAAGGCATACAAAAGACGGTGTTGGGGGCATTGACTTTCGGCCTTCTCGACGGTTGGTGGCGGTACGAGGACGAAGACTTGCGCATTCCCGGTTCGCCGCTGTTAAGCCCCGATAGCTGGCAGCGGGTGCTCGAGCAGGAAGGTTTTCCGGTCGTGTTGTATCCGGCGCGGTCGGCGATTGAGCTGGGCCAGCAGATTATTGTCGCCGAGAGTGACGGCTGGATCAGGCAGGCGGGTAGAGAGGGCAATGAGGTAAGTGGTGAACTCGGGGGAGGAAGTAGCTCGTATGAAGTGCAGCAGAATACGGAGCACCGGAACCCAGAAATTCCGTATGCCGCAGAGCCGCATACGGATTACTCCCTGCAAGAACACGTCATCGACGGCATTCTCAACGCTTTGTCGCTATCGTTAAAAATCCCCAAGGACAGCATAGAAAACGATCAGCCGTTTTCGGATTACGGCATAGACTCGATATTGGGTGCCGCTTTTGTCAAACAGGTCAATGAAGCGTTGGGCATTGCGATGAATACCGCGATCATCTTCGACCATACCTCGGTAGAGCGCCTCGCGGATTATGTGCTGGCTACTTACGGCAAAGAATTGTCGGCCGGGTTTCAGCAGCAAGATGCCGTAGGGTACGCATTTATGCCCTTGAGGGTACCGCGTACCGCAATAAACGACCGCGATACCGGCCCCGCCGAACCCCAAACAACATCAGCAGCCATAGTCATCATCGGCATGTCCGGCCAGTTTCCCGGCGCCAAAGATGTCGATGCCTTCTGGCAAAACCTGGTAGCCGGAAAAGACTGCATCGCCGAACTGCCCGCGCATTACCGCGACAACGAC
>Ga0172380_10009196_pt1 | contig 10586 bp, 5 predicted proteins | sample Leawe162metaG_FD_119747 | JGI IMG/M metagenome (GOLD analysis project Ga0172380, IMG submission 119747) | Leachate microbial communities from a municipal landfill in Southern Ontario, Canada - Leachate well 162 metaG | ecosystem: Engineered > Solid waste > Landfill > Unclassified | place...
GCCGAGGCTCAGCTCCTCCACCTTCCCATCGCTGCGCTCGTCGACGAAGCCGGCCTCGCCGCAAGGGTGGATGATGTGCCGCACGCCGTCGGCCTCGCGGTAGGCGAAGCAGGCATCGGGATGGTCGCCCAGGAACAGCCGGCCGACCAGCTTGCCACGATGGTCGAGACGCGAGTAGCCGAGGATCACGTCGTCCCGTCCCTTGCCGTCGAGGTCGCAGGTGTAGGGGTAGTGGCCGGTGTTGCAGCGGTGCATCCAGCGCTGTTTCAACGTCCGGCCATCGATGCCCCAGGCGCAGTGGTAGCTGTCCTTGATGATCAGGTCGCCGTAGGGGTGGCGGCCGCTGAGATTGCACAGGCGCAGGCAGTTCGGGATGAGCCGCGGCAGGTCGTCGCCGTGACCGGCGCCCCAGTACTGGCTGATCTCGTCCCAGTACGGCTCCATGCTCGGCGGCACCGGCGTGGCCGCGCGCTGGCGCGTGGCGCCGGTGCGCGGATCGAGGATCTCGAGCGAGGCGCCGAAGGCGGCCACCACCTCCATGCCGCGCCCGCGGTCCGCCGCCTGCACCGGCATGTCGCAGGTGATGGAGGCGGCGTCTGGCGGGAAGGCGCCGCGCTCCCACAGCAAACGTCCATCCAGATCCAGCGCCGAGAGTCGTGCCAGCTTGTCGTAGGTCCAACGCCGGCCGGCATGTCGCGTCGGCACGGCGAAGATCAGCTCCGCCCGTCCGTCGCCATCGAGATCGGCCAGGCGCAATTGGCGGCCGCAGGCATGGCCGCGCACATCGATGTCCGCCAGCAGACGCATGCCCGGCCAGGAGCGCTGGATCCGCGCCAGATGGACCGTGCGTCGAGCCGAAACCTGCGCCAACCGCCGCACCTCGGCCTGACTGGCACGAACGCTCACCGGGCCGAACACCGTGGCTGCCTCGGCCCACAGGCCGATGCCGCCGGCGTCGAGGCAGGCGTCGACGGCGGTGAGCCGGATCGTCCCGACGTGGGCGCGGATGGCCGTGCCACGGACCTCCAGGCGCATGCGCATAGGGGTGCGTGGCGGCTTCAACGGAGCGGAGGCCAATATCGTTGGCGTGCCCTGGACCATGCGCATCAGTTTGAGCACGCCGCCTTCGCAGATGACGGCGTAGAAGTCGCGTGAGCTGCTGTAACGGACGACGATGCCGGCCGGTTGCGGACCTGACACCGTCATTTCCGTGGTCATGGCGTAGTCGCGCCAGGCCTCCGGGCCGCGTGTCACGATCAGCGCCGCACCCCACGGCGGGGTATGGGCCGACTTGGCCAGGCGGGCGCGTCCACCACGCCGGACGATGCGGAAGGGCGAATGCAGGCGGTCGGGGTTGCCCGTCCACACCGTGCTGGCGTGGTACCAGCCATGCGGGTTCTCCGGCACGGTCATGGCCATGTACTCGCCACGGGCGCTGTTGTCGCGCTGCAGCGGCCCGCTCGGCAGACCAGCCCAGGATTCACGGAAGAGGATGCCGCTCATGGCATCATTATGATAGACATGACAGACAAGTCGATGGCCAATCGGCCCTGCCTGGGCGGTTCAGCGGCCCTGGAATGCGCCGATATCGACCATTGAATCGCGTTCGCGGGAGCGCGTTGCGGTCCCCGGCGGTTCACGTCCGGGTCCGACCAGTCCTGGCGGGGCTGCCCCACGGCAGAGCGATCCGGGACGCAGGTGGAAGTCGCCCTGCGCCTGGTCGACGAAGCCGGGATCGCCGCGCAGCGTGCCGCTCAGGCCGCTGTCGGCGGTCGCGGTCGGCAGGCAGTTGGCCCGGCCTGTCAGCGTGGTGGCGGCGGTCGCCAGGCGTGAGCCGCCGACCACGATGCAGGCGGTGAGTTCGACCTGGCAGCCAGGAGCATCGAGCATCTGGTTCTTCGACTCGCCGGCCACCAGGGTGCATGACCGCACCACGATCTGGACCTTGCCGCCGGCACCTGCCGGCCGGTTGACGAAGATGAAGCGGTTGCGGTTGCGGCCATGCGCACGCGGCGTGCCCACCACCAGGTTGCCGAGCAGATCGATCCGGCTGTCGGTGGCCCCGGCGAGTTCGAAGCCGATCTCCCCGTCGCCGCCTCCGGAGATGCGGTTGGCGATCAGGCGGTGACGGCCATCGTGGAGCTCGATGTTGACGCCGAAGCGGGCGGCGCCGATGCGGCAGCCGCGCAGGGTGGTGCTGCGATTGGCCAGCTTGAGGTTGCCGGAGGAGCGTCCCAGGATCTCGATCCCGTTACCGGCGATGTCGCAGTCCTCGACCAGCAGGTTGCCGGAACCGCCATCGGCGGTGATGCCCTGGTCGCAGTCGCTGATGCGGCAGTCGCTGACGGTCACGGCATCGGCACCGCTGAGCAGGCGCACGCCGGCGGCATTGAGCCCGTTGCGCGCCCCGCGCAGGGCCAGTCCGGTGATCCCGACATGGCGTCCCTCGACCTGCACCACGGCGCGCGGGCCGCTGTGCTCGCCGCTGGTCGCGACTCCAGTGGCGTCGAGAATGGTGGCGTCGGGGCCGGCGCCGCGCAGCAGGATCGGCCGCAGGGTGGTGCCGGTGGCGGTCCAGCGCCGCGCTCCGGGATGGGTGCCGGCGGCCAGTTCGACGACATCACCCGGGACCAGTTTCACCGGCCAGGCCGCCCCGGGCTCGACCCGGTGCAGCGTTCCGGCCGGGCTGCCGAGCGGACGTGCGCGCAGGGGCAGGCCGGGGGCCACGGCGACGCATTCGCCGGCCGCGACCGCGACCTCGGCGGCATCGGCGAGGCGGCGCACGCGCACGCGGCCATGGCCGACCTCGACCGCCGATTCGCCGTCGGCGGCGGCGAGAACCAGGGTGGTGCCGATGACGATGACCTCGGCATCGGAGGTGGCGAATCGTGCCGGCCGCTGGGCCGGCTGTGCCGCCATCGTGGCGCTGAGGCGGCCCGCGAGCAGGCGCAGCCCGGTCGTCGAACCGATCTCGACGCGCGTGTCCGCGTCCAGACGAACCTCGCTGCCATCATCCCAACGGAGCATGGCGGTGCCCTCGGCATCGGTGGTCAGTGAGCTGCCGGCCGCAAGACGGCTCCCGATGACCCCATCCGTGCCGGTTCCGGCCGTCAGGACCGGCAGGAGCGCGTCGGCTGGCTGCTCGACGGCCGCTAGCGGCTGCGCTCGCGCATCGGCCTGCGGCCACAGCCACCAGCCGGCGACGGACAGGACCAGGCCGGCGGCGAGGGCGAGCGGAACCAGCCACGGCTGCGGCCGGCGCCGGGCGAGGACGCGCCGGGTGCGCAGGGTCGGCGGCTTGGCGGCCATGGTGGCGGCCAGACGGGTCAATGCCGCGTGTTCCATGACCAGATGGAGGTAGCGCCGGCGATGGGCGGGGGCCTCGGTCAGCCAGGCCTCGAGGCGGAGCCGGCCTTCATCGCCGAGCAGGCCTTCGAGGTGCTCGCTGATCAGCGTATCGATGTCGGCGATCCGGCTCATGCTTCGCCTGCCACGGCGAGACGCCGGTCGATGCAGTCGTGGAGGGCGTTGCGCAACCGGGTCAGGGCGGTGCGCACGGCGCCGGAACTGCAGCGCAGCCGTTCAGAGATGGCCTGCGGTTCGAGCGCCTCGCGGTAGCGCAGCACGACCAGCTCGCGTCCGCGCCGGTCGAGGCCCTCGACGCAGGCGGCGAGGGCACGGCTGCGCGCGTCGGCCTCCGGCAGCAGTTCCTCCCAGTCGGCCGCCAGGGTCTCGACCACGGCATCGCAGAGGCGGGCGCTGGCGCGGGCACGGTCGCGTCGGCTGGCGAGGATCTGCATCTTGGCGATGCCCATCGCCCAGGCGATGAAGGGCCGGCCTGGATCGTATTCGGGGAACTTGCGCAGCAGCGCCACCGCGACGTCCTGCAGCACATCGTCGGCGACATTGGGATCACCGACGACGGCGCTGACGTACCCGGCGATGGCACCCTGGGCATGGGTCCAGCAGCGGGTGAAGCGTTCGTGATCGTCGATGTCCATGACTGTCCATCAGAGCTCTCCCGATGAGCACGCAACGTCACCGTACGGTGGGCCTGCGTCGGAGAGTGTGTCACACCAGCGGATCGGCCTCCCGCCCCGCTACGAGAGCGGTAACGTTGAGGCCTCAGCCGGAGAGCTGGACCTGAAGCCCATGAACCCGCTCCGACTCGCCATCCTCGTCCTCCTGGCAGGCATGACCGGTGCCGCCGAATTATCGGTCGGCCCTGGCAAGCGCTTCGTCAAGCCAAGCCAGGCTGCCGCCTCCGCCCATGATGGAGACACCGTCAGCATCGACGCCGGGGTTTACGAAGGCGACGTCTGCGTGTGGAAGGCGAGCAACCTCACCCTGCGCGGCGTCGGCGGCCTGGCGCACATGAAATCGGGGGGGAAGGTCGCCATCGGCAAGGCCATCTGGGTGCTCCAGGGCGACAACACCACGGTCGATGGCATCGAATTCTCCGGGGCTGCCAGCCCCGACAACAACGGGGCCGGCATCCGCCTCGACGGCACTGGCATGGCCGTGCGCAACAGCTACTTCCACGGCAACCAGAACGGCATCCTCGTCGGCGTCAACCCGGCCTGCGACATCCTCGTCGAGCGCTGCGAATTCGCCGCGAACGGCCGGGGCGATGGCCAGACGCACAATCTCTACATCGGCCGCATCCGCACCCTGACCATGCGCTGGAGCTACAGCCACCACGCCAAGGTCGGGCACAACCTCAAGACCCGGGCGGCGAACAACATCATCATCGGCAACCGCTTCATGGACGAGGCGACCGGCAACTCCAGCTACCTCGTCGATGTGCCCAACGGCGGACTCACCTTCCTCATCGGCAACCTCATCGAGCAGGGTCCGGCGACCAGCAACCACGGCGTCATGGTCAACTACGGCGAAGAGGGGGCCGCCAATCCGCTGCAGCGCCTCTACGTCATCAACAACACCCTGGTCAACGACTGCGCGAAGGGCGGCGTCTTCGTCCACATCGCCCCGACGACCACCCTGGCGCGTGTGGAGAACAACATCTTCCTCGGCGAGGGCGCGCCGTTCAGCGGTCCAGTGACCAGCAAGCTGCGCAATCTCAGCACCACGACCGGCGTGCTGCTCGACCGGGCCGCCTACGATTACCATCTCCTCGGAGGATCGGCAGCCGTCGACGCAGGCGTCGATCCGGGCAGCGCCGATGGCCAGGTCCTCCTGCCGACCAGCCAATACGTCCACCCCAAGGGCATGGAAGGGCGCATCGTCATGGGTTCCGCGCCGGATATCGGCGCCTATGAGTTCGGCGTCAGCGCCGCCGCCCTGGCACGGAGGAAGAAGGGCGGAGAGGCTGCCGGCGAAGCGGTGGTCAACAAGCCGCTGGTTGCGAAGGCGGTGCCGCAATTGGTGGACGGCAAGCAGAAGGAGCAGTGGATCACCCGTCTGCGCAGCGCCGCCGAAGGCGAGATCGCCGCCAAGCGCGAGCCGCAATTCGAACTCTCCTCGCTGCGCGCCCAGGCGACGCTGCGCGAACTGCGCGCTGACGGAACGATGGTGGTCGCCTTGTCCGGTACTGGCGAGATGACCGTCACCTGGGGCAACCTCAACGACCGCGACCGGGCCAACCTCGCCGCCGGCATGGCGCGACGTAACGACCCGCAGCTCAATGCCTTGGCGGCATGCTTCATGTTCCTCAGCGGCGACGAACCGCCGGCCCGCGAATACCTGATGAAGGCAGGCGAGCAGGGGGCTGCGGTCGAGGCCGCCTTCGGTCTGGCGGTCAAATAGAGCACGGGTGTGTGATACCTCTGGCGGTCTGCGCGCCCGAGATCCCGGAATGACCGTAACAGCAGGGGTGGGCCCGGAGAACTCAGCGGAGGACCACATGATTGCGCTCCGCATCATCTGTCTTGGCCTAATGGCTGCAGCAGGTTTCTCCGCAGAGTGGCTCGTCGGACCGAGCAGGACATACACCAAGCCGAGTCAGGTAGCAGCCTTGGTGGCCAGCGGAGACACCGTCAGCATCGATGCAGGCACCTACACGAACGACGTCTGCATCTGGAGCCAGTCGAACCTGACGCTGCGTGGTGTCGGTGGCATGGCCAAGCTGTCGGTCGGCTACAACGTGGTCGCGGGCGGCAAGGCCATCTGGGTCCTGTCGGGCGGCAATATCACCGTCCAGAATATCGAATTCACCGGAGCCGCCCTTCCCTGGTCAGGCACAGCCTCGGCCAATGCCGCCGGCATACGTTCCGAAGGCGCCGGACTCACCATCACCAATTGCTACTTCCACGACAACCAGAACGGCATCCTTTCCGGCGCCAACGCCAGCAGCGACATCCTCATCGAGAACAGCGAATTCGCCTACAATGGCTATGGCGACGGCTACACCCACAACCTCTACATCGGCGCGGTGCGCAAGCTGACCTTCCGCTACAACTACAGCCATCACGCCAAGGTCGGCCAAAACCTCAAGTCGCGCGCCTTGGCCAATTACATCATCGGCAATCGCATCATGGACGAGGCCACCGGCACCAGCAGCTACGTCGTCGACATCCCCAATGGCGGCCTCACCTACCTGATCGGCAACCTCATCCAGCAGGGCAACCTGAGCAACAACCGCAGCGTGATCATCAATTACGCAGAAGAGGGGGAGGTCAACCCCAGCCAGAACATCTACGTCATCAACAACACCATCGTCAACGACTACACCGGGGCAGGCGGCACCAATTTCATCAACCTGCCCAACACCCCGAGCGTGGCACGGATCGAGAACAACATCTTCCTCGGTCAGGGCACGGCGATCGTCGGGACGGTGACGAGCAACCTGCGCAACCTCGTCACCACCACCAGCCCGCTGGTCAACCGCGCCGGCTTCGACTACCGGTTGCTGGCGACGGCCACCGCCGCGATCGATAAAGCCGCCAATCCGGGCACCTACGAGGGCCAGGCCCTGCTGCCGACCAGCCAGTATGTCCATCCCAAGGGTTCGCAGGCGCGCACGACTGTTGGAGCGGCCCCGGACATCGGCGCCTACGAATACGCCGTCGCCAACGCTGCGCCGGTGATCACCGAGGGGACGAGCACGACCCTGGCGGTGAACGAGGATGTCGCCGGTTCCAAGACCTTGAATGCCACCGATGCCGACGGCGATACCCTGACCTGGTCGATCCTGAGCCAGGGCGCGAAGGGGACGGCGACCGCCTCGGGCATCGGCGCCGCGAAGTCGGTGGGTTACACCCCGACGGCGAACCAGAACGGCGCCGACAGCTTCGTGGTGCAGGTTTCGGATGGGAAGGGCGGTACCGATACGATCACGGTGAATGTGACGATCACGGCGGTCAACGATGGCCCGCTGCTGGCGGCGCTGATCCCGGACCAGGCGGCGACGGCCGGGGTGGCCTTCAGCTACACCGTCCCGCTCGCCACCATCACCGACATCGACAGCACCCTGACCTGGTCATCGAACGAAACCCTGACGTGGCTGTCGTTCAATGCCACGACCCGCGTGTTCAGCGGCACCCCGGGTACCGGCGACGTGGCCGCCACGACCATCACGGTGACGGCGAGCGACGGCTCGCTGTCGGCCAGCGACAGCTTCGTCCTGACGGTCAGCGCGGCGCCCAACGTCGCGCCGGTGATCACCGAGGGGACGAGCACGACCCTGGCGGTGAACGAGGACAATGCCGGCTCGAAGACCCTGAATGCGACCGACGGCAACGGCGACACCCTCACATGGTCGATCCTCACCCAGGGCACGAAGGGCGTGGCGACCGCCTCGGGGACAGGCGCCTCCAAATCGGTGGGTTACACCCCGACAGCGAATCTCAACGGCGCCGACAGCTTCGTGGTGCAGGTCGCGGACGGCAAGGGCGGTACCGATACGATCACGGTGAACGTGACGATCACGGCGGTCAACGACGGGCCGGTGCTGGTGACGCCGATCCCTGACCGGACGGCGACGGTCGGTGTGGCCTTCAGCTACACCGTCCCGCTGGGCACCATCACCGATGTCGACAGCACCCTGACCTGGTCATCGAACGAAGCCCTCGGTTGGCTGTCGTTCAACGCCACCACCCGCGTGTTCAGCGGTACGCCTGCCGCCGGTGACGTCGCCGCCACGACCATCACGGTGACGGCGAGCGACGGCAGCCTGTCGACCAGCGACAGCTTCGTCCTGACGGTGAGCACGGCGGCAAACACCGCCCCGGTGATCGCTTCGGCGACCGCCACGCCCGCTACGGTCAGCGGCACGTCCGCCGCCCTGGCCTGCTCGGCCAGCGACAACGCCGGTGAATCGAATCTGACCTACACGTGGAGTGCGAGCGGCCCGGCCGCGGTCACCTTCAGCCCCAACGCCAGCAATGCAGCCAAGGCGGCCACCGCCACCTTCGCGCGTTCAGGCAGCTATGTCCTCACCGTGACAGCGCTCGATTCCGGCGCCCTGACCGCTACGCGAACGGTGAACGTCACCGTCGCCGCGACCCCGACGTCGCTGGTCCCATCGCCTTCCGCCATCTCCGTCACGGTCGGGGCGCAGTCCGTGTTCAGCGCCAGCGCCCGCGACCAGTTCGGCATCCTGCTGGCGAGCCAGCCGGTGGTCGCCTGGACGGTCAGCGGCGGCGGCAGCATCGATGCCACCGGGCGCTTCACTGCCGGCACCGTTGTCGGCGGGCCGTGGACGGTGACCGCCACCGCCGGATCCTTGAGCGGCACGTCGCAGGTCACCGTCGCGCCAGCCGGAGCGGCTCCAGCGCCGACGTCCAGTGGCTCCGCCGGCAGCGGCTGCGGCGCCGGAGCCATCGGTCTGCTCCTGGCTGCCTCCGCCATGCTCGGTTTCAGGCGGCGCGACCGGCCCGGCTGCTGAGGCTTGACGTTGTCGGCCCGCCGATCTGCAGCAGCCGACCGGTGGCATGTCCGGATGTTGCGAATTCTGCTTGATGCAGAGCATGCCGCCCGTGCGCCAAAATGGACCAGAACCTGCCAGCCGACCGGCCCCGCCGCTGGTCGTGCGCTTCGGTGCGATGGGTGACATGATCATGGCGACGCCCCTGCTGCGCGCCCTGGCGCAGCGCCACGGCCAGCCATGCGATATCCTGGGCCGGGGCGGATGGCTGCCCAAGCTCTTCGCGCATGCGCCGTTCGTCGGCACGGTGCGCTGCATCGACAGCCTGCGCATGCACTACTTCATCGAGCGCTCCAAGTGGCAGGCGGTGGCGTGGATGCGTGCGCGGGGCGTCGGCCCGGTGTACTTGTTGCAGACTGATCCGTCGACTCTCGACATGGTTCGGCGCGCCGGCCTCACCATCACCGCTGATGACGACCGCTGCGCGCTGGTCCCTACCCAGCACACCATCGAGCATCATCGCTGCATTGCCGGCTTCGGCGATGGCTACGACATGGGCACGGAGTTGGCCGTGAGCGAGTCCGAGCTCACGGAATGCCGTGATTGGATCGGGCGGCTGGGGTGTGCCGGATCGCCGCTGGTGCTGATCCAGGCGGGCAATCGCAAGACGAGTTGTTGGCGCACCTCACCCAGTGACCACAAGATCTGGCCGCCCGAGCGTTGGGCCGAGGTGGCGCGAGGGGTCCTTGCCGCCCTTCCGCCGGCGCGGGTGCTGTTCATCGGCTCCCCCAACGAGCAGAAGCTGGCCGTGACGGTGTGCACAGCGGTCGGCGACGGCCGGGCCATCCCGGTCGCGGACCAGTTGCCCCTCCGCCGCCTGCTCGCGCTGCTGCGTCTCGCCCACAGCCTGATCAGCGTCGATACCGGCCCGGCGCACGCGGCGGCGGCGATGCACTGTCCGGCCGTCGTCCTGTTCGGACGCACCGATCCCCGCGTCACCGGACCGCGCAGCTCGGCCTCGCCGGTGCTGGCGGTCGGCCCACCCGGTGCTCCGCCGCTCGACGGCAACCTGCCCTGGCTTCGCGATGGTTCCCTGAACGGGATCGAGGCCGCTCAGGTGCTGGAGCGCTGGCGCGAATTGCTCATGCCCACACCGGGTCGGTTGACCTGAGCCCGCATTGGGGTTCAACCGGCGATCAGCCGGGGATGTGGATGGCTGTCCGGAAGAACGCGCCCGTAGATGGATGGACGACGGTCAAGTTGAGCAAAAATGTACCACTTCAAGGCTGCTGGACTACCTCGGTTGGTCCAAGTCGGCTCCAATGACCCTATAATGGGTTCGGTATAGGCCTGGGCAGGCGTGAATGATGGGTGCAACCCCCGATTTCTCTTCGAAGGGTTCGTCGTGGCAGCTCCAAGTGGTTGACTCATCAGGTGTAGCTGGCTACAAGGCCGCCCTCCAGATGGACAAGATGGGGCCTGACGTCGACTTCAGGCGCCGCAGACATCAAAGTGGTCTGGAACGGAGCTGTCCATGAGCATAAAGATCCCTACCGGTGGCGAAATGGTCGTTCGCTGCCTCGAGCGCGAAGGCGTTGATATCGTTTTCGCCTATAGCGGCGGGGCTGCGATGCCGATCTTCGATGCCTTGTATGATTCGAAGATCCGCCTCATCCAGGTGCGCCATGAGCAGGGCGCCACGCACATGGCCGACGGTTATGACCGGGCTACCGGGCGGACCGGCGTCGTCCTGGGCACCTCC
>Ga0172380_10009197_pt1 | contig 10585 bp, 14 predicted proteins | sample Leawe162metaG_FD_119747 | JGI IMG/M metagenome (GOLD analysis project Ga0172380, IMG submission 119747) | Leachate microbial communities from a municipal landfill in Southern Ontario, Canada - Leachate well 162 metaG | ecosystem: Engineered > Solid waste > Landfill > Unclassified | place...
CATCGCGCACCACGTGGTCATTGGTGACTATGTAGCCATCCTTGCTGATGATGAAGCCGGAACCGAGACTCTTGTCGCGTCGGTACTGGGGGGCGCCGAAGAAGTCCTCGAACAGGGGGGACATTTCAAAGAACGGCTGGATGATCTTCTTTTTGCTGATGGTGGAGATGTTGACTACGCAGGGGGTGACCTTTTTGGCCACGGTGCTGAAGGCTCTCTGGGTCGAGAGGATATCCGGCGGGACATCTTTGACCGGTGCTTCCGCTTCACCTGCCTTGCGCTTCGATTCCAGGTAAAGTGGTTGTTCTCCTTTGCCGGAACAGGCGGAAAGTCCGGACAAGACCATTAAAGCGGTAAGGAAACATGCGAAGGTGCGGAGAGTGATTTTCATTGTTGTTCTGTTGCAACCTCGGATGGCAATGATGCGAAAAGTATCAGAAAGACTAACTAAACTTATATGTTATGTCAATGGATTTCATGGCCGGCATCTGCTTGCCAAACCGTGGTTTCCGGTTGCAAATATGTAATTGAATCATGGTTTGGTTTGTGCAAACATAGCATGCGGTTGGCGCGGCACCAAACCTCCATATAGAGGATAAGCCCGTCAACGGAGTTGTTTCCCAATCGGAAGTACGCGAAAACAACGTGTAACTTACTAAAAAGTCAGGCCAGGGAGGCTCACATGGGCGACATCAAGGCTCAGATAAAGGGATTTCGCATCGGAGAAAAGATTCGCGCGCTTCGTCAGCAAAAACGTTTGACCCTTCAGGAGCTTTCGGCGCTGACAACTCTGTCCAAGCCGCTTTTGTCGCAGATCGAGAACGAGCAGGTCATTCCGCCCCTGGCCACGCTGTTGAAGATTGCCAAAGGGCTCAAGGTCGGCATTCACTTCTTCTTCGAGGATGAGAGCAACCGCCAGAAATATGTCCTGACCAAGCGGGAGGATCTGCGCGAGACCATCCCGCGCCAGAACGAGGGTGATGCGCGCCCCTATGCCTACCATTCCCTGGCCCAGGGGCTGCGGGACAAGCACATGGAACCGTTCCTGGTGGAGTTTGAAAAGCGCGAATGGGATGACAAGCTGTTTTTCCGGCATGAAGGTGACGAGGAATTTCTCTATATCACCGAAGGCGAGCTGGATTTCCACTACAACAACGAGGTGATCCGCCTCCGGCCCGGCGACAGCATCTATTACGAATCAAGCCAGCCCCACGGCTGGGTCGCGGTCAGCGAAGGCAGGGCCAGGGCCGTGGCGGTCATGTACACCAGGGAGTAGGTGGATCGCGTTATTTAATCCGCAGGGGCGGCATCCGGAAATTGGAATTTGCCCTCCGAAATCCCGCGAGAATGTGATTGAGGCGGTGGAGAGGATAAAGAGGAATTTGAAGCAGGATAGAGGAAGGGCGGCCGTTTGGCTGCCCTTCTTGCATTTTGGACAGCGCAAACGTATACTCCCGTTAGGAAGAACCAAGGGACGGATTATATGAACAAAAAAGATCTTGCTACAGCCCGCAGCTTCAAGCATCTGGTACAGAAACGGTTCCATCCGCTAGACATTCGTGTGTTCGGTTCACGTGCTCGTGGCGATGCTGCATCTGATTCTGATATGGATGTGTTTGTGGTTGTGGAGCATGCGACTTCCGAAATCGAGCGGTACATCAGCGATTGTGCCTGGGAAGCCGGTTTTGCGCGGGATGTGGTCATCGTGCCGGTAGTGGTCGGCAAGGACACGATCGACGGTCCGCTCAAGGAGTCGGTGTTCATCCTTAATGTCTATCGCGAGGGAATAGTGGTATGACCGAGAATCGAAAGGCCCTTATCGAATACAGGCTCACCCAGGCACGGGATTCCATCAGGGAGGCCGACGTTCTCGACCAATCCGGAATGAGTCGGCGATCTGTCATGAATCGGCTCTATTACGCCATGTTTTATGCGGTGCTGGCTCTGTTACAGGAAAAGGGAATGGGGACATCAAAACATTCAGGCGCCATTGCGCTTTTCGACAGGGAATTCGTTAAATCCGGAACGTTCCCAAAGGAGATGTCGAAGGCATTGCACCGGGCCTTTGAGTTGCGCCAGAAGGGTGACTACATGGAGGAAACAGAGGTGACTGCCGATGATGTCGCCGAGACCAGGCCTGCTGCAGAGCAGTTTGTGGAATTTGCCGAGCGGTTTTTGCTGGGCGGCTCCGGAATCCCCCGAGAATGTTATTGAGGCGGTGGAGAGGATAAAGAGGAATTTGAAGCAGGATAGAGGAAGGGCGGCCGATTGGCTGCCCTTCTTGCATTGAATTATTTGCCCTGCTGGGAAACATTACTCACGCGACGACGCAGCGACGCAACGTAAAACCAAAGACAAACGATCCGCTTAACATCCTTTTGTTGCGTGATACGCGTCTTGGCTTTCACCGAAATTACCCCGGCATTATAACTCAAACTCTCTTCGTCGCGCACCGACGCCCCTCCTGAACCTCCCTCGCAATTCCCCCTTGCCCATACAACGTAGAGTTTCTTTACGGGCCAGCGGACACAAGATCCCCTCGCAATCAATTTATGCATTGACATTTTATAATTGTTTTCAGACTATAAAAAAATATGTAACTATTCAGCACCTTGTTCTTTCACATTCATAAACTCGGGGAACTTTCCCTGAAACAACAGGCGCAATCCTTCGGACGCAGTAACGCTTTGTTTCATACAGGTTGACAGATAGCTCCGGATTCGGCAGAAGACTTTTGCCCCTTCCATTGATCGAAAGCATCCGGATATCTTCTGCTGGACTTTGGTCATTCTCAAATCATTTTCTGCCTGGTTGTTTGAGAATGGTACGATTTCATCTTCCATGAATCGTAGTGTTTCTTCCTCAAAGTCTCTCAGGCGTTCCAGAAGGTTCCTTGCTACTGATCGTGCGGTTTTGCCTTTCTTCTTTTCTAACGGTTCTTCGGGTGGAGGGCATTCAAGTTCAGCTTCAAGCAGTAAATCACGGTAGCGTTTCCGATAATGCTCTGATGTTGCCCTTTCAAGGCGACCTCCTGCATCGTTGGTCGCTTTGTTGATTTCCTTGAGCAGCAGGATCATTTGCTCTGCCCACTTTTGCTTGTCTTGCTCTGCGGCTCTTTCCAGTTCGCGTATGTGATGAGCGTTGCAGAGGGAGTGTAGTCCGCCATATTTAAAGTATGGTTTCCAGTGATCGTGACAGATGATGCCTTCATACACAGGCAATATCCCCATCTCATTGTTCGCCTCACTTCCTCGCTTTTCGTGAGGATAATAAAAGGTGAACCATTCGTTGGAAACATTGTGCAGCCACCGTCTTTTGCCGCCGATATTGATGCCGGTTTCATCGCAGTGTATCAGTGCGGATGCTATCAGTTGTTCTTTGAGCCATGTTTCAAATGTTTCAAGCCGCTCAGAAGCAACCTTGTTGAAATTGTTGATTGTGCCCGCGCTGATGGGAATACCCATCTGATCCTGGAACTGTTCCTCAACACGGTTGTAAGGAATAAGCTGATACTGGGACATATATACGGCGTTGCTCTTAACTCCGACCCCGTATTGAATCGGTCTGGTTACATCCTCGGGAAACTGGGCAACATAGCGCTTGCCATTTTGGTGTTCAATAACCTCGGCTCGCCATTCGGTAACAAAGGTGCTGATGTCAATATCGACAACTTGACGAATCTCGTAACCAGTGATTCTGTAACTGCCTGGTGGCAATGTACTCCTGTCAAGCTTGATGTCCTTGATCTCATCAGGATCAGAAACCTGCTTGAGAGTGGTTCCAATATGACCGTGCTGACCACCAGGTTTACGGTCGCCCGGTTCTTTGAGCTTCTTTTTCCGATTCGGATCAGTTGATGGCGGTTTGCTGCTGTTCTTGCTGTTGAGTCCCAAACGGTTCGCCAATATGGTGACCAGAAGTAGCAGGACATCAAGAGCAACCTTGAGTGCTGGAGATAGATTCTTCTCTTTGGCTATTAGCTCTTTTGCCGATTGTATGCTTGCTTCTATGTTGACGTTCTCAATTGTCATGCCGCAACCCATGTTTGTGATGAGGCACTATAACATAGGTGACAAGTGTCAGGACATCGGTTACCCGGATGTGTCAAGACATCGGTTACCCTTAATGCCCGTTTTGGTGTCATAACATCGGTTACCTTCATTAGAAATATAAGCTAAGATGTTCTCCATGATTTCAATTGAGGGGAGAACATCCGCATGGAAGAAGAACTCAGGAAACAAGCTGTACAGCGCCATCTTGCAGGAGAATCTCCCAAGGCAGTCTATACGAGCCTTGATCGTTCCAAGAAGTGGTTTTTTAAGTGGTTGAGCCGGTATCAATCTGGTGCAGCTGACTGGTACAAGGAACACTCAAGAGCGCCACTTACAAGACCATCTGGACTCAGTGCAGCAGACAAGGAGATTATTGTCTCCACCAGAAACCGCCTGGATTCGTCACCATTTGCACAGATTGGCGTTTCCGCTATCAAGTGGGAGCTGCATAAGCTGGGGTTGCCATTTCGCTCTGATAGCACCATCAACCGGACCCTGAAGAGGGAAGGACTCGTTAAAAAAAACGAGATATTCCCCCAAAGGGGTCGAGTATCCGTACTTTAACGAAGCCCTGTGCTGCAACAACATCCATCAGATGGATCTTGTTGGCCCCCGCTACATCAAGGGTGACGGCAGATTTTACTCGATGAATGTGATTGATCTGTACAGCCATCGGGTTTTCATCGAATCAAATCGCACCAAGGAGGATGACAACATTGCACAGGGTTTGCTGCGCTGCTGGAAGTCAATGGGGCTTCCCGACTTCCTGCAAATGGACAATGAACTCAGTTTCCGTGGCAGTAACCGCTATCCGAGGTCACTTGGCCTGGTGCTGCGACTATGCCTCTACTTCGGCGTTCAGCCGGTCTTTATCCCTGTTGCGGAACCGTGGCGCGATGGCGTAATCGAGAGCTTCAATGATACCTATGACAAAAAGTTTTTTCGCCGCCAGTGGTTCTCAAGCTATTCCATGCTCAAGAGGCAGAGTAAGAATTTTCAGCAGTTCCACAACAAGCATCACCGCTACAGTTATCTCAAAGGGAAAGCGCCACTGGAGGTTATTGAAGCTGATAAATTCAAGCCATTGACGCTGGGGCCGAACACCAGGATGCCAAAACTTGATTTTCTTCCGGACGGCACCATATCGCTCATCCGGTTCATCAGAAGCGACAGAACACTCAACATCTTTGGTGAAAAATTCGAGGTTTCAAAAGACCTCGTCTATTCATATGTGCGAGCCATGATAGTAACGGAAATTCACACGCTGCAAGTGTACCTGGGTGAAGACTTTGTCCAAAGCTTTGATTACAGAATGCCTACTGAGTTCAGTTCATGAAATATTATGCATAAACAGGGTTCGGGTAACCGATGTCCTGACACTTTTTACCGTTAGGCTTGGGTAACCGATGTCCTGACATATGACACATAGGTTTTTGAGAACAGATTTTTCGCGCCTGGCGGCCGTATAAGGCGATATTTTATTTTGTGCACAAACGCCACTGTTAAAGCCATTTACAACACAGCAGAAACAGCACAGTGCCACATAGACGGGTATCGTGAGTACGTTTCAAAGGTGACCACGATTTTCAAAAATCACCTAAAAACCGTGTCAAGAACTTTTTTCAAAGAACGGAAATAAATTATTCTGAATAGTTACAAAAATATTTTTCAAGAGAATTGAAGGGGATAAGTATGGATTTTTTCAAAACAGCTATATTGTGCATGATTGTTATTGCCTTCCAGATTGACAACGGATTCGCTACATCAGTCCCCAATGACCCCAAAACTCTCCCTTCGTGTGATGATCCAAGTTGCTATGCTGTAGCAAGACCGGTTCCCTATCCAGTCTCAATTGAGAAAGATGGGGTCAGAGTCAAATATAAATATTTATCCTTCAACCTACCTAAGGATGTTGATTCATTGGGCATAACAGATACCATCACAGTTATTGGCTATGACAAAAATCAAAGAATATTGATCGGTAGTCTTTCAGATAATGACTTTAACCTACCAGAGTCAGATATTTCGGTCGCTGATGGGCTTGATATTATTTTTACAAAGACTCCCAAAGACAAAGAGCCAGATGATAATAAAAATAATTTCGCCTGGCGTTTAAGGATATTATCCAAACAAGAATTACTTGGAAAAGCAGATAAAATCGCAGTTTACAAAAAGGAAGGATTGACGGTGTATTTCCTTTCAGGTCCAAAAGGACCCTATAGAAATACAGCTTACATTATCAACCCAAAAATTAAAAATCACGTAGTAATGATCCAAAGTAATCTAGATGTTCAAAAATTTATCAATATCATTGCCTCAATTAAATTGAAGGAGAAATGAAATGCCACCGCTTTCGCTCTCTGAGCAAAATGATCTACGTATTGTCGTTGAATCTTTTTTTGGCAAGGTTTATACAGCTCACTGGGAAATGAATGAAGAATTGCTGAAAGTGGTAACTAAAATGATCAAAGAAAGTGAAGCATGTTCCGAGGCAATGGACTTTGTCCCACGCCCAAGAGCCTACCTCACATTTATAGACGTGAAGAAAGAGTTGGAAAGAATGGCAAGAAGTCTATTGGCCAGACGTGGTGCTTCGTATTGGATTTGTAATTTGATAAGTACATACCAATGGAAAATGGAAGCCGAAATAGCAGGGCAAGGTGTTAATGGTAATTAGAAATTTCAATCAATGGGTCCCGCCTGAGGGGAATGTCCCTAATTTACCCCTTCTTGCACTGAATTGTCTGCCCTGCTGAAAAGCATTACTTACGCGACGAGGCAGCGACGCAACGTACTCTCTTCGTCGCGCACCGATGGCTCTCCTGAATCTCCCCCTTGCCCATACAACGTAGAGTTTCTTTACACTGCCGCAAACCCGCCAGTGGTGCAGGTTTACAAGCATTATTAAAATAAGTGTAAAGAAACTTTACGTTTCAATAAGTCCTGTAACATCGGCAGGTTGCATGACTATTCTCCACAAGTGTAAAGTTCCTTTACACTTTAACACCTTCAAAATGACCTCAATATCCGCATTTCGGCGTTGGTTGGATTGTATTGCCCAGCAAATGCCCATTCCATGGGGTTTTGTGGATTTTGGCATGAAAGTTGGAATAGGGGGTGTTTGTGTTTTCTTCCTCTCCACCAAAAGGAAGTCCACGAGATAATCTTAATGCATTGGCGGTGTACAGTAGATTTTTACTGTTTGTGTCGCCGCTTTAGTTATTCGGAGAAGGTTAAGATGTTTTCCTGTTTAAATGTAAATTCTGCTTTAAATCGTATTCTACCAGTTCAGTGACTGGAATCTCAAAACGGAGGGAATTATGAAGAGGGTTGTTTTATGGTTAGGTTTTCTGTCTGTGGCAGTAGCTACAATGAATCTATTAGGTTGTGCTGGTAACCAGCAGGGATATCAAAAAGCATTTGATAGCCAGAGTGCACTTACCCAAAATCAATGTGGATTTACCCAGCCTTGCGAGGCTGTCTTCAAAATTGTGAAACAAACTTTAGTCCAGCAAGGTTTCACCATCGAAAGCGCTGACTTGAAATCAGGTGTGGTCAAGGCTGTCCGTAATATGCAGGACAAAGACGACCCTGAAATTTCGTATAATATCCACGCATCCGCCGACATATCCGACGTAGCCGGTTCAGAGACGAATATTTCTTTAGCCGCAAGCCAACAGACAATCCTCCATCGTTCGACAACTACTTGGTGGCACCTTCTCTGGATTATCCCGATCATTCCCACTGGAACTGACTACCAAACCTTGGTCATCAAAGAAGGCAATATTACTGAACCAGCCTTCTACACGGATTTCTTCAATAATTTGAAGGTTGCCGTAACGAAGTATGACATTGCTGTTAAAGCTGCGGCAAAGGTAGCGGCTGAAAAGGCAGAAGCGGAGAGGATCAAAGCCGAAAAAGCGGCGAAGTTGAAAGCTGAAGCTGAGGCTAAAATATGAGCTGAGAAGGCGGAAGCTGAAAGAATCGAAGCTGAGAAAGCGAAAATCGCTAAACTTGAAGCTGATAAGGCGGAAGCTGAAAGAATTGAAGCCGAGAAAGTGAAAATCGCTAAACTCGAAGCTGAGAAGGCGGAAACTGCTCGGATTGCGGATGAAATCGCCACAAAACAGAAAGCAGAAGACGCCGCAAAAATGGCCGAGGCAGACAGAATCGCCGCTGAACAATCAGCTGAGGCTAGGCTAGGGGCAGAGAAAGAAGCCAATAAGGTTGCAGTCCACAAAAAGAAGACGAAAAAAACGAAGTCGCAGCCAGCACAACAGACAGAAAAGTAAGCTCCTACGAGAATCTTGCGGAGCTTTAAAATCAGCGTGGTTGGAAGCTCAATAGAATGAGTCGTGGCGGATTTAACGCTGATTTCTTTCTTGACTGCCTAAGGGTAATTGGAGGTGAAAATAGCGGATTATTGACAGAAAGTTCTCATAACAAATAAAAGGAATGGTCATGAAAAAACTTATTACTCTTACACTGCTATTCTCGGCATTTCTTCTGCTTGTTTCGGGCTGCAGTTTTGGCCCCGACCCCAAGACAGTAGTCTCAAAGTATTTGGACGAATATCAAAATGGCAATTTCGATAAAGCCTATGATTTGCTCTCAGCAAAAGACAAGGCCGTAAAGAGCAAACAGGAATATTCATCCGATTTACAGGAATTTGCCGGTTTGGCAAAGATGATGGCCGGCAAGATAACTTACAACGTTAAGGACGTTAAGGTTACCGGTGAAAAGGCCCTGGCCACTGTTGACATCACCTCGCCTGACCCTAGCAAAATGATGGGTGAGCTTTTCGGCGCTGCCATGAAATCTGCTTTCGGTGGTGGAGGCAAAACTGACGAGAAAGAGATGGAAAAAATAGCCGAGAAAATGAAGGACAAAGACATGCCCACCATAACCAGGACCGAACAGTACGAACTTGTTAAGGACAAGGATGGCTGGCGGGTCTATATGGGCTGGGAGAATGAAAAGAAAATCAAGGAACTGAAAGCGGCGGCTGAGAAGTTCGAGAAACAAAAGAAATTTGCTGATGCCAAGGCTAAGTATTCCGAAATCCAATTACTCTCTTCGAGGGATTCAGAAGCTCCCAAGAAAATAAAAGAAATGGATGAAAAAATAGCCAGCTACAAGGAAAAGCAAGCATATTTTACAAACGTTGAGGTCAAAAACGTAAGTATTGGGAAAAGCTATTTCGGTGAAAAAGGCGTTTTTGGCGAAATAAAGAACAAAGGTGACAAGTCTCTAAAATCGGTAGAAATTACCACCTACTGCCTCGATAAGGACGGGAAAGTCGTTTTCGATAAAACGTATCACCCCGTCCTGGTATCGGAATATTCATTCCGGAATGAAGGCCCGCTTAAACCCAACTATAGCAGGCAATTCGGGTGCAAATTGGACGATGCGCCTTCTGACTGGAGCGGCAAGGTTCGGGTCGAAGTCACAGACGTGGAGTTCGAGTAGCAGAAGAAATATATCAGCCCTGAATAGTGTTCATCATGTAATCTCCCTGTCATTTACTCTCGGAATTCCAGGGACATCATACTCAATTCAAAAGGCGGCCATTTCGGCCGCCTTTCCTGTTTCATTCGCCAATCAAGATATTGACGTGATGGTATCACAATAGTATCATCACACATGCCCAGAAAGATCCGAGAACTGATTGCCGAGTTAAAGGCGGCGGGATTTGTTGACAGGGGTGGAAAAGGCAGCCACCGCAACTTCATGCACCCCAATGGTTCCATGCCGGTCACTATCTCGGGCAGGCCGGGCGATGATGCCAAACCCTATCAGGAGCGGGCGGTGCGAGACGCAATCAAGGAGAATGAGAAATGAAACCGGGCGACAACTATCTCAAGATCGTGCAATGGTCCGAGGAGGACAACTGTTACGTGGGTACCTGCCCCGGACTGATCCGCGGCGGTGTGCATGGTGATGATGAGGCCGCAGTTTATCGGGAATTATGCGGGGTGGTCGAAGAGGCGATTGAGCTGTATCAGACAGACAAGAAACCGCTGCCTCCGGCAACGGCCAACAAGAACTATTCGGGCCGGTTCGTTCTGCGCGTGGACAAGGAACTGCACCAGGCACTGGCCATCCGTGCCTTGAACGAGGGGGAAAGCCTGAACAGCTATTGCCAGAAGATTCTAAAAAAAGCGGCCTGAGTTTTTTCCGAGAATTCCGGGGAAAGTTTCCTCAATTCAAAAGGGGAGGTCTGAGGGGACGTTGTTGATTTGTTGGGGAGGTCTGAGGGGACGTTGTTGATTTGTTGATTAACCTGTTTTTTTCTGCTATCTTTTGCCCATGCCCCGTACAGCACGTATAGATATTCACGGTTTGTTACAGCATGTTATAGTTCGTGGGATCGAGCGGCGGGATATTTTTCTCGACGACAATGACCGCCGCTTAGGGATATGGAAATTACAAATTTACCGTTATAGGGTGAATTGTTATATCCCACCAGTGTAATACGGGGGATCGCTGTAGTCGTTGTTCAAGTTCTGCTTTTTCGTCACCACAAACCTTGA
>Ga0172380_10009198_pt1 | contig 10585 bp, 9 predicted proteins | sample Leawe162metaG_FD_119747 | JGI IMG/M metagenome (GOLD analysis project Ga0172380, IMG submission 119747) | Leachate microbial communities from a municipal landfill in Southern Ontario, Canada - Leachate well 162 metaG | ecosystem: Engineered > Solid waste > Landfill > Unclassified | place...
AGACTATCAGAAGTAATTGAATTAAAACAATCAAGAATATATTTATAATTAAACTTCACTGAAACATCTTCTCCGGTTAAAGCACCAGAAAGAAGTGTTGTATTCTCTCCTATATCAGCATTCTTGGCTTCTATTTCAAATAATTTTTGACTTGGTTTTATGGTTATAGTTATTTCATTGAATTTATCAGAGAAAACATTTGATACCTTCAATGAAGAAATAAAATCTTGCTTCAAAACAACAGCATCAGTGCTAGAATTTTTAGGAATAATTTGCTTATAATCAGGGAAATTGCCGTTTACCACTCTTGATGTTACATAAATATGTGGGGCAGAAAAAGATATTTGGTTTTTTTGGAATGTAATAGTAAAATCTCCTTCAACAGTATCAAATATTTTTATTATTTCCATTGTATTTTTATATGGAATTAATATACCATCAAAAGATAATTTTTGTTTTATTTTAATTTTCTTTTCTGCTAAACGAAATGAGTCTGTTGCAACAAAAACAAGCATATCATCTTCTGGGTAAACATAAACACTTCCAATCTCTGGTTTAATCTCTGAAACTGAAGCACTATAATAAACAGCTTTAACACCTTCAATAAACTTCTTTATAGGTATTTCAAAACTATCACCCTCTACATTTGGTATTGTTGGAAAATCTTCATGAAGAACACTTTTTATTAAAATTTTATTAGATTTTGTTTTTACAGATAAATTTCCATTTTGAAGTTCAAATGAAACATTTGAATCACCTTGCATAACTGCAAACAAAGAAGACAGTACATCTCCACGAATAGCCACAGTACCTTCTTCTTCTATTTTAGCGGCTACTTCTATTTCTATACCTATATTAAGATTTGTTGCACGAAGCTTAAGTGTGTTGTTTTTAGCAACCCATAAAATAGTTGATAATACTGGAAGTGTTAAATTCTTACCAGTACTGCGTTCAACAGATATTAACGCATTTTTTATTTTTTCTATTGAGCATTCTATTTTCATAGTATTGTTTATATTTATCTATTAATACATTATTATTACTACTAAGGCTGTGGATATGTGGATTACTATTTTTACTTTGGTATTTAATGTTATTTATGTGTTTTTAAAATTAATTAATTGTGAATTATATTTATTAAGTTAATAAATATTTATCAACTTAATAAATATCCACATAACTATTTTTTATCCACATAACTTTTCCACATACTTATCCTTTTATTTAAACATAATTCTTATTCTCTCTATTTCTTGTAATAAAGACGGGTCTGTTTTTAAATCATCGCGTATTTTTAAGTGAGAATGAATAACAGTGGTATGATCCCTACCTCCCAATTTTTGTCCTATGAGTGGATAGGATATATTGAAATCCTCACGCAATATGTACATTGCTACTTGTCGAGCTCGTACAATTTCTTTTCGACGAGTCTTTTCATATATAACATCTTCGGGTATTCCATATTGGTTGGCAATAATACGAACAATGTCTTTGATTGCAACAGTTTTCTTTGGACGAATATTGTTTTTGATTAAATTTTTTACTTCTGTAAGAGAAAGTGATTTATCTTTGAGTTGAGATTGTACAATGACAGTGTTTAAACTACCCTCTAATTCACGTATATTACCCTCTAGGGCTTCAGCCAAATAAGAAACCACATCAGCAGATACAATACAATTTGTAGACTCAAACTTAGCCTTAATAATAGCAATACGAGATTCGTAATCAGGTTCAATAATTTGAACTGTCATACCTTGAGCAAAGCGTGATTGAAGTCTGTCTTCAAGACCTTGTATAAAATTAGGATGTTTATCTGAAGAGAATATTATTTGTTTATTACTCTCATATAGAGTGTTGAATAAATGGAATAATTCTTCTTGTGTCTTATCTTTACCTGAGATGAATTGAATATCATCCATTATAATTACATCATATTTTCTATATTTCTCTTTGAAAGCATTTGGATTTTTGTTGGCAATTGAATTTATGTAGTCGATTGCAAAACGCTCTAAACTAACATAGTAAATCTTCTTTGAAGGATTTTTTATTTTAATAGTATTCCCTATTGCTTGAATCATGTGTGTTTTACCAAGACCAGTTCCACCGTAAACAAAGAAAGGATTGTAGTTTTGTCCAGGATTAGCAATGATTGCTTGAGCAACAGCATAAGCGAGTTCATTAAAAGGGCCAACAATAAAAGAATTAAAATTATATTTTGGGTTTAGGTTGTCATCTTTATTTACATATAAATCAGACAGAGGTAATTCTTTGTTAATGTTTACTGTTGGGGCACTTGGTGTGTTTTGGTTGGGTGTTTTAGGTTGTTGTTCGTACTTAGATATAGAATATTCAACAGAACGCACAGTATCATTGTGATTTATAAGTGTTTTTAGGATAAGTTTATGAAATTTATTATACAACCAATCTTTAACAAATTCATTTGGTACTCCAATATATATAGTACCAACATCTTCTTTTACGATAGAAGTATTCTTAAACCATGTTGTGAAGTTAGCCTTTGAGACAGATAGTTCCATTTCTGCAAGACAATTTTCCCAAAGCTGTTTTGTGTTCATCCTGTTGGTTAGAAATGGCATTATGTCTTCGCCATATCTTTTCTTAATTTAATAATTAATAGATTCTAATTCTTTAACTGGATTTGTATTATCTAGAGGTGTAATACAATATCATTACCTACCACCAGATTCATAAAACCTATTATACCCTGTTTCTATTTCTCTTTATAATCAACTATCTGGATTACCCTGTTTATAACGTGTGGATAAACTCATAAGTAACACTTCGGGTAATTTTACTATGTTATTAGTAATAGTAATTGCCAAAAGATTAATTTTGCGATATAGTACCCTTATGTCTCAAACATATCAACCAAACAGACGAAAAAGAGCTAAAACTCATGGTTTTCTCTCTCGATCAAAAACTCCAGGTGGCAAAAAGGTCACTCAAGCACGTCGCCGAAAGGGTCGTGCTAATGTATCTATTAAAAAATAGCCAATTCCCCTATTGATATAGGGAGAAAGAACTATGCTCCAAAAGAAAAAGCGGGTTACGAAAGAGCTATTTCAGACAATTATGGAAAAGGGAGAGATAATCTCGTCCCCCTTTTTTGTATTTAGGTATGTAAAAAACAGCATACCCCAATATGCTTTTGTTGCCCCTAAGGGTATTGTGAAGAAGGCTTCTAGTAGAAATGCCTTACGCCGTAAGGGTTATAATATCTTAAGAGTATATACCCTTAAAAATGTTGCTGGTATATTTTTCTATAAAAAACAAGCAGTTTCAGCATCAATTTCAGAGATTAAAGAAGATATTAATATAATTTTAAACAAAATTAGACCTTAAATTATATGTCCATACTGGGTATGGACATAAAAACTATATAAAATATGGGTAAAATTATCATTTGGTTAATTAATCTTTATCAAAAAACACCTACTCGAGCACACTCTTCTTGTGTGTTTTTGCCTACTTGTTCGGAGTATATGAAGCAGGCTATTGAAAAATATGGTGTTTTTAAAGGCTTTTATCTTGGTATTTGGCGTATCTTGCGTTGCCATCCTTGGCAAAAGAACCACTATGATCCCTTATTATAATCAATATTTAGCAGTATTCTTTGATTATAGTGGTTTTTAGGCTACAATAGACAAATGCAAGCACTCTGGAACACTATTTTTTACGAACCTATTTACAACGCCCTTGTCTTTATAATGAATACAGTCACACTAGGTGATGTTGGTTTGGCTATTGTAGCCCTAACTGTTCTAGTGAAGTTTATACTAGCCCCTTTAACAAGGAAGTCTATTCGAAGTCAGATATTGATGAAAAGAATGGAACCAGAACTGAAACTTCTTAAGAAAGAATTCCCAAATAAAGAAGAGCAAGCAAAGAAAACTTTTGAATTGTATAAAAAATATGGAACTAATCCATTCTCGGGTTGTCTGGTTGTTTTATTGCAATTACCAATTATCTTTGCCCTCTATTATGTATTTTATAAAGGGCTATCTTTGGATGCGAGTTCACTATATTCTTTTGTCAAAATACCTGATGTTGTACATACAAATTTCTTGGGATTCTTTGAAATGCATAGTAAGAGTATAATACTTGCGCTCTTTGCTGGTATTACACAATTTATTCAAGGCTATCTTGCAACACCAGTAAAGGCGAAGGTGGAAGTTGTAAAAGAAATGCCTGTAGAGCCTAAAACATTTCAAGAGGAACTGTCTAATAGCATGCAAATGAATATTAGATATGTTTTACCAGTATTCATTGCTTTTATTGCTTACCAAATATCAGCCGCAGTAGCATTGTATTGGATTGTAAGTAACGTATTTACAATTGTTCAAGAATGGATTATCAGAAGAAAATTAGAAAGAAATCAAATATAAACATGGAAAAAGATGCTATCAAAAAAATAGTCGGAGATATATTTGCTCACTTAGATTGCAAGATTGATTCTTGTGAGATTGAAAATGTGGACGGTATGCTCTGGTGTTTTATTGAAACACCAGATTCTAGATTTGTTATTGGTCGTGATGGAGATACACTTAAATCACTCAATCACATAATACGCAAAATGATTGAAAAGTCTTCTAATGAAGAAGAGTCTGCTAATTTATATGTTGATGTGAATGGTTATCAAAAAAAACACTTTGATGGTTTGAAAACAATGGCGCATATGATGGCTGAAAGAGCTCGTTACTTCAAGAGTAATATTGAAACAGAACCAATGCCTGCCTATGACCGTAGAATAATTCATACATTCTTGCAAGATTCAAAAGATATTAAAACAGAATCAGAGGGGCAAGGTGTAAGTCGCAGAGTGATTATCAAATACGTAGAAACAAAGTAGTAAGTAGCAACAAAAAGGCTGGTCGACTCTGTCGACCAGCCTTTTTGTTTATCTTAATTATTAGTATTATATTACAAAACTGAGTCTTTAATTACTTAAATTTAAAGACCATAAAGTGGAGTCTTTTTTATTTATGAAGAATATATTTGTTTCAGTATTGTCTAGTATTAAGTGAGTAGCGTCTACTGCTGTATTGTCGTTTGAATTAGCAATATTTTCAACTTCAAATGTGATTGTATTTATTTTTACAAAAGAGTCATTAAAAGAAACTATTCCCTGGTACCAAGCATCTGGGTTCTCGGGGTTGTTAATATTACTTGGTAATGCACAGTAAACATAAATATTATCAGAACTCCAGATACATTTTTCGGGTAAACCATATAGGTTAATAGAATTTGATATATGACTTACTGTATCGAATACAAATAATTGTGGGCCATTGCTTGTAGATACACTATAAAGGACTATAGAGCCATTATTGTTGGCAAGTGTTGTAAGTCCTGCGGTAGGTCCCATAACTTTTGTTAAAGTGCCATTTGTGGTGTTTAAACTGAATAGATATCCAGAAGCCGAATAAGAAGCTTTTGTTGTTAGATATATCTTTTGATCCCCTACCCATTGTGATAACCATTCAGTAAAAGGTGAAGTAAATACTTGAGACTTTTTTGTTTCAGTGAAAGATCTTATTGTGCCTACAACCCCACTTGTATTTTTTGTTAAATAAAAGAATTTAGTTTTATCTAAAGATGTGCTGATGTCAACAATGTCAGAAGACAAGAACTCCCCTTTAGTTGCACCAAGAGTTGCCATAAAACTGGTGATAGTTCTATTATCTGTCGATAAATATCGATAAATAGTAGTTGAAGCTTTGCTGTCTAAAATACTCTCATAAATACTAGGAATTGTTGAGTTTGAAATCTTAGTAACATTCTTTGTGTCCAAGTCTCTTTGATAAATATGACCTGTGATTCGTTCTACATATCGCAACGCCGAAACAGTTTGATATTGAGGTGGTGTATTTGCTGGTGCCTCAGGTGATGGTGGCACCAATCTATCATACTGGAAGAATGTTGCTCCAGCGATAGAGAAATCAGTAAGTTGTTGAAATACAGAGTTAGTAAATACTGCACCAGTATCATCTAGTGCTACTCCGTCACTATTTACACCACCACTTTGTGAGCCATTAGAATTATTATTTGAGTTAAAAGGATTGAACCGTTGATAGAATGGCACATCAGCAGTTTGTGTATTCGTGTTTGTGTTGCGAGAAAAATAGAAATAAAGCATTATTGCCCCGACAATAACGAATGTTGTTATGAAAATGATTTTTGTTTTTTTAGGCATGTTATTTAATTACAAGATATTAGTGTCCTGTTGTAGACCAGTGCCAAGGTTCTGAAGATAGATTATAAAGTCCATATTTTGATGCATTAGACTTGAGCCATAAGAAGCATCTGTTGTCTTTTGTTCGGATACTTTTTCCGTCACATTGCAAATCAAAGGCTAAACCACTTTCGTGCATTGATGTTCCAGGTAATGCAGTTGGTGGCTGACATGTAGCATTTTTATTGTAGATATTTGAAGCACCACAATTGTCTGATCGGAGTTTTTCTTGTCGTTGTTTACTTCTAAATCCATAGCCAGTAATATTGTATCCCTCAGTACGCGCTTTAGATAACATTGCTTGCACCTTTTGCGTAATTGTTTTACATGAAGGTGGCTTGTTACCACTATCTATACCTTCAGGGCATTTTGTTGTTTTTGCACCAGATGGAACAAGGTCATCTGATATCATTGGCTCCCCGTCAATTTCAAAACTTACATCATCTATTGTAACCCCTCCCGAGCCCGTCAGGTCTGGGTTAACAGTATTTAAGATTGCATAAGCAGCCAAGGCTATTATGAGCCCGAGTATTGCCGAGAATATTTTACCTTTTGCTTCTGTTTTACCGAATACTGATTCGTCGCCCATATATTGAATAGAAGCAACAACAATCATTACAACTGCGAGTGCACCAGCGAGTCCAATACCAATTTTAAAAATGATATTTAAGTAACAAGCAACACCATTAGTTATGTCTGGATTACCTGGGCAAGTTCCATTACTTGATGTGTTGATTGAAGTTAATTTACCAATTGGAGCAAGTAGTTTGTAGACTCCTTGTGATAAATTAATGCTCTCTTTAGTTATACCAACACCAACTGCGTTGCCTGACGATGAACCAGAAGTAGTACTAGAATTAGTAATTAATTTTGCATTACTTAAACAGTCTGCGTCACATTCATAAAATAAATCTCCATTTTCTTTACGCCAAGACTTATAGTAATTAGTACCATCCTTGTCTTCTACGATTAAATATAAATGGCAATCAAAACCCGGGCCAAACTCACAGCCCTCTTCTCCTAATTTAAGTGGAAATTTAAAGTTATCATCTGTAACTAGTATTTTTAAATCATCTAAATTAGAGTCACTTAATGCGTCATCCTGCAGAGGAAAATCCTCTTCGTAGACAGTTAAATATATAGTTTGACCAATACAATTTGTTGTATTGAAAACAATATCAACTGCAGTTGAATCTTCTTTGTACCAAGTATCTTTCATCTCCCCTGCTGGGTCAAAAGACGCTATAACTTTACAACTCGCTGATTCAGTAGTAGTCGGTGAGACAGATAAAATAAAAACAAAAGACGAAAGTATGTATAAAATTGTAAGAAATTTTTTCATATTATAGATTGAGTTTTAATTGACCACTAACTTTTTGGAATAAAGTATTAATATTTTCAAAAACAACATTAATAGTCGCATATCCATCACGTTCAGTTGGTTGGATTGTTAATTCTGTCTTTTTTGAAGGTGTATCAATATCAGCGCCGTTTATCTTCCAACTGTAAGTAAAATCATTTTCTTTGCCGAATAGGGCCAAGAAATAAGGTTCCGCAATGATAGTTGCTTCGTCTTCGGTTATATTTGTTTCCCCTACTAATGCGTTGTTGTACAGTATTCCTTCACTTAATGACTTTTTGTAGAAAATAACTTTCGGGTTAACAATTGGTATTTGTATTTTATTTGAAGCACTATATTTACTATCAATTGAAATAGCAGAAACAGAAATACTTTCTTTTGAGCGAAGTACATTGTTCTGGAAAGTGTATGAATTTTTGTTGAAACCAGAAGCATTTTGAATAGTACTATCCTCTGTTTTCCATGTGTAAGTTATATTACCCTTGCCTTGCTTGATAGTGCTTGTATTTGGGATAGCAACAGTTCTTATTAAACCTTCTGCTGAAGCAAAAGATTTACCACGATAAAACGGTGGAGTGTAGCCATCAACTGCTTCCCATAAAATTGTGATTTCAGATGGGTTAATTGCAAGTCTTTTCACTATAGTCGCGGATCCATCAGCTGGACTAATAAGAATATTGAAAACTGTTAATGTGTTCGGGCCTAATGCTTTGAAAGTAAAACTTGTTTTGCCGTAACCAGAAAGAACCTCAGATGCACCACTACGCCACTCTATCATTGCTTGGTCTAAGTTGGTTGAATAACTAGAAAGTTTAATAGTTACATCTTCGTATGGTTGTGGATTTTCAGGTATTGTAATTACATCAATATCAGCTTCTGTGATTTCAGAAACTGCATTAGAATAGGATGGAAAACAAAGAGCGATTAAAATAATCGTAACTATCTTGATATGTTTTAGTTTGAGATTTACCACTCTTTTATTATACGATATTTAAGTAGAAAGTAGCAACGAATAAGCAGGTTGAGTAGAAAGTAATAAGGTCAAATACGAGAGGTAAAAACCTCGGAAGACTTTGTCTTCCAAGGTTTTTCTACCTACTGCATGATATTTATTGTTGATTTAGGTGTTTCGGAAGCTACTACTAAGTCATCTTTGGCTTTCTTGATTGCAAGAATTTGAGATGGGTCTGATGTAATGATTTGGTCTTCAGTATAAGAAGCAATAGTTTTAACAGCAACGTGCTTTAATCCTGCAAAGAATATACCTTCCCCAACATCTGCTTCGAGCAATAGATACTTCTCCTCGTCTGTTAGATTAAAGGTCTTTTGGAGAACATCTATTGTTGACGGAGATTGCTTTAAAAGCAACTGAATGGATGAGTTTGTGACAATTGGAATACCATAAGGACTCTTCATAAAGTCCCCTACGTCTTGAGTAATAGTTGCCAATCCTAAGTAGTATTTACGGCCACGCTTGGCGATTGAGTACAAGAAAGATGCTGTGTCTTCAGATTTCATCATCCACCAAGCCTCATCCACTACAAGTAATCTTTTCTTAATATTTTTACGAACAGCGTTCCAGATATAGTGAGTAATAATATACATTGCTACTGGCTTTAGTTCATCTTCCATGTCTCGTACAGAAAAGACTACAAATTTACGATTGATGTCGACATTTGATGGTTGATTCAGAAATGAAGCCCATGAACCATGAGTATACTTGGCTAAACGCTGAATAATAGAACCACTTCCCTCCATGCCCGCTAATACCATTTCAAAGTCTGTGAGTAATGGTGGCTCAATATTGGCAAAGTTTGATTCGGAAGTAATATCTTTTAATGCATAAGTTTCTGTGATGGCACGGTCTATGATTGAATCCTCTTCTGGTGTAAGTCCTCCGAGCATTATACGGAATAATCCAACTAAATTGATTGTGTTTGCTCGTAAAACATCTGCGGGTGTCTCATCACTACTTGGTATTGCTAAGTCAAATGGATTGATATGGTGATCAGATGAAAGTGCAATGTTGAAATATCGTCCACCCACTGCTTCTGCTAAATACTCGTATTCTCTTTCAGGGTCAATAACTATAACTTCAGTATCAAACATAAGTGTTCGAATAATCTCAAGTTTAGTAGCATATGATTTACCTGCACCAGATGTTGCAAAAGTAATTGAATTGTAGTTTGGCAAAGAGAATCTATCAAAGATAATCAAACTAGAATTGTGGCGGTTTACCCCATAGAGTATTCCCTTGTCGCTAGTTAGGTCAAATGAAACAAATGGGAAAAGACTAGACAAAGGCTCAGTATCTAATTTCTGATGAATCCCTAAAAGGTCAGTAGATAGTGGAATGACACTCTTGAATCCTTCATCTTGTTGGAAAAGTGCTGGTTTCAGATAGATAAGTTTTGATTCAAGAAGTGATTTGATTTCACTTTCTACTTTGAATAAATCATTTTCATTATCAGCATAAACTGTAATATACAAACCAACATCAAACATTTTTGCTTGTGCTTGCATTAGATTGTCGCGAAGATTCTCAAGGTCACCATAGGCAGTATCGAGCATTGGGTCTCTTACAAGACCCTTTGATTCACGAATAGAAATCTGACTTTGAACCTCGGCGACTTTCTTTTGGAAAGAGCGTAGGATTTCAGTAGTTTCAATAGGGTGAATAAATATTGAAATATCAAAAACTTTATCTAAGTTAATAATTGGAGAAAACCAATTATCGGTCAAGAATCGTGGATATGAAATTACGAAGAATGTTCTAGCGATTTTATCCCCCAAATTAAGTGCTTTTGGTGTTATTTGTAATGCTGATGGAGCAATGATGTCTTGAAGTTCTAAAACAGCTGCTTTGTATATTTCACTTGGTAATACAGGCATCACTGTGCTTTTTTTATCTGATGCATTATTATCACTTTTAAATATTGAAGAAAAAATAGACATATAAATAATTACTGAAG
>Ga0172380_10009199_pt1 | contig 10585 bp, 7 predicted proteins | sample Leawe162metaG_FD_119747 | JGI IMG/M metagenome (GOLD analysis project Ga0172380, IMG submission 119747) | Leachate microbial communities from a municipal landfill in Southern Ontario, Canada - Leachate well 162 metaG | ecosystem: Engineered > Solid waste > Landfill > Unclassified | place...
CATGGCTCTGGACCATGGAATTGGGGTTCGAATCCCTATCTCCCAGCTAACAGCCCGCTTTTCCTTGTAAATTAAGGACTTGCGGGCTTTTAATTTTTATATGTGCCCGATGTGTGCCAAAGACAATCAAGGAGTAATGATGGACCGACCCAAAGTACCCAAAGTCACGGCAAGGAAAAATCCTAATGGAGGCGTAGTATATCGAATCGATTTTACCGATCTCGCTACAGGAAAGCGCGTCAGAGAAGTCGTGTCGCCGAACAAAGAAGAGGCAAGACGACTGGCCGTGAAAAAACACGAAGAACAGATGGCCGAGTGGCGTGGAGATCCTAAGAAGTCGATAGCCGACATCAACATACCTGATCTTGTCGGACTTTTTCTTGAGAGGAAGAAAGGACGCATAGCCGCATCATCTATGAGGCGATATTCCGCATTAGGCTGTCATGTCATCGAGTTTTTCAAGAAGAAGTTTCCAAGAGGGTTACTCGCTGATTCGGTAACGACTCAATACATCGAAGATCTGTTAGCTGAACTTTCAAAGGAACAACAACCAAAAACAATCAATGCTGAACGGGCATTCTTGAGGTCGGTCTTTTCCTTTGCGGTGGATGAGGGCTACTGTCGCGACAACCCAACCAAACGAGTGGCAAAGTATCTTCAGGCAAACTCGGGCGTAGGTGTGAAGTTCTGGGGAAAGGAGCAACTTAAGTTGATTTTTGATTCGGTCGAACCATACTGGCGAGACACCTTCACCTTCCTATACCTTACAGGCATCCGTCGCGGTGAATTGGTTAATTTGACCTGGAGTGATGTAAATTGCGGTGGATCCGATCCAACAATCATCATACAATCGAAAGCAGACTGGACAACAAAAAATAAGCGCCGTCGTGTACTCCCAATAAGTCTGGAAGCCGCGGAGATTATAAAACGACAACCAATTGTTGAAGGCGTCCCTTATGTCTTCAAAGCTCAGAGAGGTGGGAAAATAAATCCCGACCGATTATTCGATAGGCTACAAACAGGGCTTAAGCACGCTGGTATTGATGGCAATGTTCACATGTTCCGACATACCTTTGCGTCTCATCTAATTCAGTCAGGAATAAGCATAGTGACAGTTTCTGAGTTGCTCGGACATTCCACACTGGAAATGACGATGATTTACGCCCATCTGGCTCCCAATCAATTAAGATTCGCGGTCAATAGCCTGTCGACTGCCGCCTTAGCACTTCCGAGCGCTCTCCCTGCTCAAGTGGTCGACGTCGAAAAACCTGAAAATGCCGTATAATACACTTTCGCTACAGATTTTTATCACATCGCAGAGGAAAAAGAAGAAAAAATCGGGAGAGTTGGCTTGGTTTCCTACTAAAGCAGTGATACAAAACCCGACCCCCACAAACGCCCCAGGAGGCACGATCTCAGTTCGGGGGGCATAAAAGTATGGCTCGATTTGGTCGTGAAATGTCGATTTTTCGAGTTATGGAAGAATTTTTGTCGGTGCTTGGTTCCGTTTGAGCGAGCTTGTCGTCGATTGAAACGGCAAATTTGTAACGCGAGGAGTCAGTTGCCAAGGCGAATTCCTGGAGGATTTTCGATCTTGCGCGGTTTACAGGGCAAGTTTTGGTTGGGCGGGAAAAAATCAGCAAAAGCAAATGTTTGATTATTTCACAATCTGCCGTATAAATATTTGCGTGCTATTGAATTAACTTTCGAAATAGTGTATACTGTATTATGCACACAGATTGTTGCGGGGTCAAATTCCCCGGTATGCTGATGGAATGGAAATTGATGAATACGAAAACCTACTTGCCAACGCACCTTCCGAATTCGGTTCCCACCGGAACTGCTTCTTCCCTTCCAAATTTCAGTTTACCCAATTCCCCTGCTTCGATCCAATGTGATGAATAGGTCCGCCCGTTTGTGGCGGAAAATTACAACTTAAAGAAAGGATGTCTATGAAAACAAAGGATTACGGACTGACGTGTCTGTTGCTGTGCAAAGGGCATGAAATTCTGAATTACAAGTCAGATGGTGCAGGACAGGTATGGTTTGAATTCCCGGACGGGAACGAAGTGGAAAAGATTGAAAACGACTTTTTTATGAACAGGGCTTTGGTGTCGGCGAATGATTTCTTATCGGCACAGAAGAGGATTAAGAATATAATTTTTAGAGGCAATGAACATGACTACAGAAAAAGTGACAGGTAATATTACACGGGAATTATTAGACAAATTTATTAAGGCAGGAATAAGACCCGTTGGTGTGTATAAAGGTAAAGTTCCGATTATTGAAGGTGATACAGGCTATTCTTATGATGAACCAGCGTCTGAAGAAGAAATTGCCAGGATTTTAGCAGGTGAAAGCTTTGGAATTGCTGGTGGGACGGATTTTACTGATTCAGGATTCCAGCACGTTTACATCGATGTCGATAACATGGCCTACTGGGAACCGATGCTGGAAGCTTGTCCGATATTAAAAGGCTTTCCAATGCAAAGCACTGGCAAGGGCAGGCATATCAGTCTATTGGTTTGTAGCAAAGCACCAATTAAAAGCGCGCAGTTGACGAAAACGATCAGCACCGACCCGAATAATAAGAAGGGTTACGATGTTGCGATTGAAACAAGGGGGTATCATTCGATAATTGTATCGGCACCTTCACCGCATTACGGTAAAGATGGAAAGCCTGATGGCAAGTTTTACACGCCTATTCAAGGAAACATGTGGGAACCGACACCGATAAGTCTTGAAGAATGGGAAGACATTTCCAATAAACTGGTAGGGTTATCGACCTGGAAGGCACCTAAGTCAGTTGTGGCGAACGCTTCAACTTCGATTACTGCCAATACCCCTCAAGTTCAATATAATCTAAAAGTTGATGTTGTCGATGTTCTTGTCAGAAATGGCTATAAAAAAGACGGCGGAAGATTAATCAATCCAGGATCGACAAGCGGTATTCCAGGTGTTTCAGTTTCTAAAGACGGGAAAGCTTATTCGCATAATAGCAGCGATATTCTTTCGGATGGATTAGCGCATGACGCTTTCGATTGTATGCGAATACTGGAATGTAATGGTGACTGGGGCGAAGCTTATCGACGGGCAGAGAACGAACTTGGAATCAAGCCGTTGGACATCGTGTTTGGCAAAGCAACTGGCGACAACGCGGCCAAGTCGAGTAAGAAATCACTAATCAGCTACGGGGAGGATTTGTTGACGATGAATTTAGCGCCATTAAGGTTTGCGGTCCCGAATCTAATACCGCAGGGGATGACCGTGCTCGCGGGTAGTCTGAAAATCGGGAAGTCGTGGCTCTCGCTCCAGATGTGTATTGCGGTGGCTACAGGTGGGACGGTATTAGGTGAAAAGTGCGATCAGGGTGAAGCAGTTTATCTCTCGCTTGAAGACGGGCCACGGCGGTTAAAGGAACGACTGATGAAATGTCTCCCTGGCGCAACCGCAACGCCTTCTGGGTTGTATGTGATGGGGGCTGGGTCGATAGAACCCTTAATGGCAGGCGGAATGGAACAACTTCAGAACTGGGTTAGTGACCACCCTGACACACGGTTGATCGTAATAGACACTATGGAACACGTCAAGGGGGGCGGCCTTCCTGACGGCAAGACGAAAAACGCCTATGAAGCTGATGTAGCTTTCTGGAAGGGACTCCAAGTGTTCTCGCAAACAGCGGGTGTCGCGATTCTGCTGATTACTCACTTACGAAAAGAACAGGCAGGCGGGGATCAATTCAACCGCGTGACAGGTAGCGCTGGGATTACGGGCACGGCTGATACTAACATTATGCTGTCTCGTGATCGTGGATCAAAGGACGCGGTATTAACGCTGACTTCCCGCGAAATCGAGGAGAGGGAACTGGATGTAACCTTCAATACATCAACTTTCAAGTGGGAGCTGGCATGTATGCCCGCACCGGGGGTGTTCAATCTTGCAATTGTCCAAGCAACAATTTCAACTATGATCCTGACTGTTCTGCGGACGCATGGTGAACTAAGCCCAACCCTAATTCACGGCTTTCTGGTGGACGAATTTCAGGTCACGAAAACCGCCAAAGACATTCGGGTTTATCTGATCCGAATGGTCGAAAAGGGCGAAATCGAAAAATCTGGCCGCGGATTGTACCGTCTGAAAGCTACACGGTAGTCCGAAAGCTACAATAATAACCGCCGAAAGCTACAATTCCCGACACCCAGTATGCGTGTAGCTTTGTAGCTTTCTGGCGGCCAATTTCGGGGTTATTCCGTGCTTGACTCCCGTATCTATATGCACTGTAACGGTATTTCTCGGAGTACATCTTTAAACTCTCTCTATGAAAATAGCTACAAAGCTACAATAGCTATAGTATGTGTGGGTTAGTCAACCGATGGCTGTAGCGTCCGAATGAAAAGACCCGACTTCAACATCGGGATGACAACACTAAAAAAATGGAGATCTATAATGACTGAATTACAATTTGACAGCTTCGATATAAATAAAGCTGCGATTATTGCTGAAATCGAACGAGGCACAAGTGGCTTCACCGTGTTCTGTAAGTGGCCTGAACTTAGCGTATGTATGTTTGACATGTGTGCTGCAGCCGCGATCGCTAATCTTAACAAGCGACTTTACCATCACGACTATAAACTTAAAACCATGCGGGACGTAAGATTGTTGTGGACTTATATCGAAGCCGGAACTTTCGACGTGAACGAAGCCCTAAGGAGTGGATTCACCAAAAAGGAGGTGAAGGCTATTCTGCATTCATCCGGCCACGTATTCTGGACGGCTGGTTACCGAGATCCTGGCGACACCGCGATGAAAACCGTTACCGACGATATGCTCGCCCAGATTAACGTCTGTGCATACTATATCAAGTCATGCTTCGTATCGTCCAAGACTTGGTATGCGAAGGGGTGCTCGTACAACCTGAAGCACTCTGTCGAACGGTACACCCATCTCGCCAACGAATTAGACCCGTCACAGCCATGCTTCTACATCGCCAATGTCAGTTTCATACTGGCTGCCATGTTGTGTGGGATTGAAGTGCGCCGTCTGGAGGACAGCGTCAATGCCGTGTTTCGCATGAAACCGATCAAACCTCGTGAACTATCTATGATAAGTGGAGAATAGCCGATGACATTTAACGAAGCCGTAATTCAGGCGTTACAGCCACGACTAAAGCGACGACCCCCGACGTTAAAGGATCTGAAGGTACACAAAAGTAAGCAACCTCCAATTCCAGACGATGACGAAGACCCGATAAACCGACCTTCGGACGGTGATGAATGGTGCCGTAAGATGAATCAAATGGACGAACATCTTGAAGACCTGCGAACTGCGAGCAAGCTTGATGACTAAAGCAAAGGGGCTCTAATTGGACCCCTTTGACTTATCCTGCCCTGATGCGGTTCGTTAGCATAAATACGGACTCACAACGCTGAATTCCAACCGTCAGCTTTGAAACATCGGTAAGAACGCCATTAACAAAAAGCCACTTGCCGTTCTTCTCAACCTGCCGTTTCATTTCAGCCAAAGCCTCTTCGGGTGACAGCTCCAAAGTGTCGTCGCCGCTCTCTGAGACGATCAAAATTGTGATCAAAGTACCTCCCGCCTACAGATTAGAAAGCAAAGGGCGACCTCAAGTTCGAGATCGCCCTTAAAGCTTACCGCTTGCAAATCATCATCCGCAGAAACTTTGCAAGTGCTCTCAAGAATAAGTTCACAGTAACTCCCGGCATGATTATTTGATTGCCACCGCCTGTTCAAAGCAAGTGTGGGGCAACCTCTACTTTCTTATACCAGGTTCTGGGTACACGCCGATTGGGATGTTGTTGGTAGCGAGTGTGACACCACAAAGGTAAGTCGTGTTTGTGAAGGATGTTTATGCGGGAGAGAGATTTAAGCCGATTTTCGGGCTTAAAAAAACCAAAGACCCGAACCAAGGGGGAACGGGTCTTTGTGATTTCAGTCTATGCGAGGAAGCTACTTGACAAGCATCACCTTCATCGTAGCTGTCTGGCTTCCCGCCACAACCTTGCAGAAGTACAACCCAGCAGGTGTGTTTGTTGCCGTCCATGTTTGATTGCGAATCCCTGCCTGTTCGTTGTCATCGAATAGTGTGGCTATCTCACGACCAGAAGCGTCATGGATAGTAACTTTAACGTTGGTCTGTTCAGGGATCGCGTACTTAATCTGGACAACGCTGTTGAATGGATTGGGGTAGCAACCGAGCAATTCGAATTTTTCAGGAGTAACAGGTTTGCCTGTTTTCGGTTCGGTAGGGCTGTCGATCTCATGAGCTTCACGATTACACTCTGCAAGCTCCAAAATTGCCAGATCATGTATCGGATGATCCGGATAATCCTCGATTAGTCCCTCGAATGTCCCTATGGCACTCTCAAGTTGATCCTGTCCGTAATGTTGCAGCATACCTAGATCGAACCGAATGTATGGTCGATCTTCATCATCATTCTGCATTCCGCGAAGTGCGCCATCGAGATGATCGCGCGCCGCACCCCCATTACCTGCATGCAACTCAGCATCTGCAAGCATTCGTCGAGCATTAAGCCTACCTCGGACTCCTATTCGATCATTGTTGACAATTGCTGTAATGCGTTCGCTCCACTCATCTTCACGCCCAAGTTCTATTAATGCCGAGTGAATCTGCCCAAATGCCTTGGACACTCGCTGATCGCCTGGATTAGATGAGATAATCCGTTCGTATGCCTGAATTGCATCTGTAAATTCGCCTTCAGCGAAAATGTCGTCAGCATTGTAAAAGGCGACATCCAAGGCGTCAGCAATAGATTTTCCGCCCTCGTCTTTATCGTCTGGTCGTCTGGGTGCAGGACCGCCTCCCGGAGAGGACATCAGCCATGGATTATAATCGACACTACCGTAAATTGCCGAAGGTCCGAGAATATCGTTCCACCAATTATTTTCGGCGGATATTTGCACAGTTGTGGAGTTCTTGATCTCGTAGGAGGTGTTGCCGTAGATCGAATTCTTTCCTTGTGCGGAACCGCTACTCAGATAAGGATACGATGTACCAGCCTTATAGACCCCGGCGTCAGCGCCGTTTCCAATGATGTGGTTATAACCAAGGTCGGTGTAATAGCTGGAATTGTAGAGATAGCCCGATCCACCAAAGAAAGTGATCCCAGCGCCCTCGTTGTTACTTACGGAACTGTAGCCAAGCTTAAGTGAACTACTGGAACCTGTGACGGTTATCCCCTTGGCATTCTCATCGAAGGTGGAGTGAGTAACCTTCGGCTTCGAATTGTAAACGTAAAGCCCAATCGGTGTGTAACTGCCGTTGGTTGGGGAACCGGAAGCAGAGCAGTAGCTGATGGTCGGGTCGCTGTTGATCAGGTTGATGCCAGTGGAACTGAAGTTAGTTATGTTGACGTGGTCGAGGGTGAGGTAGGAGCCGCAGTCCTCGGCGGTTATGGCGTTGGTGGCATACTTAATGTCAAGGTATTTAAGCAAACATGAACTAGTGATGTCTTCAACAACAATTCCAGTTATATCTCCCGGATTAGGAAGTGGATTGCTACTTGTCAGTTCCATTCGGGCAGCAGCCGTGCCTTCAATCCTAAGTTCACCAGCATTTCTTATTTCTCCAAGATCATGAATTCTCACTCTACCTCCCCATGCACCTTCATCATAGACGACCAAATGACCTCCACCCTGAATATTAATATCGTTACCATGCATATATACATCAAGTATTCCTTCATGAGGAGGACCGCCTTCCCAAGCAAAGAAAAGCCATCCCTCATTGGAAATAACAATGTCATTGTGAAAATCAACTCGCATTGAACCTGTGGAATTGGCTACAAAATAAACAGCACCTCCTCCAATAACGCCACCAGAAAATCTCAAATCCTGGAGATCCAAAGAACCGCTCCCGTGAAACTTAATTACTTCATTTTCAAAAAATTCAAGATACAAATATCCACCAGCCTCAACTTCCAGATCATTGCCGTTGAGGTAAATATGGTTAGTTCGAGGCATTTCTGAGCCACAGAGTAATTGAAGTCCCCCTCCATTTTTAATTTCAAAGTCATCGAGTAAATGGACTCTGCAAGGAACAAATTCCCCAAATATTCTCACTACACCCCCATCGGCAATATCGCAATCTCCGATGTAGAGATCGCCAAACCATACTTCCGGAACAGTGATATTACCGTGTGCAAAAATGCGATGCACTTCAAGCTTCCCACCTGGGTTATTGTCCTGAGCCAGGAAGACGAAACGACTGCTTTGGGACACAAGACCTTGTGCCCCGAAAGCTTCAACTTCCAGCCCCAAAGTTATCTCACTCTCTCCAACGGAAGATGAGGCGAGTAAACATTTGGGTGGTTCAACATCTGAAATGGTTGAAGAGGCAGCGATAAAATTACCACTTCCGGAAATACTCATACTATTAACAAAGGAATCTAACTCGCGCTCAATCCACTTAGGGTCGGCGTCAGCACTTTGCCAAAGACCAACTCGTGATTCTGGAATTCGCCCAGGCCATCTATATTTATAGCCACCAATGGCAATAAATTGATCCGCTGATGCAATCGATGCATAGGTAATTCCATCAAACTCGGAGTCTACGAAATTAGCTTCCCACCTCCATTCCTGATCATATTCAGAATTGATGGCATCCCAAATGAGATAGGAAACACCTACTGAAGTAGCCCACGAAGCGTTACATAAAATAAAATGTGACCCATTGAAAGACAGTGATGAAGCAGTATAGTAATTATCATCAGTAGACCAAATGAGGTCGCCTGAGGCTGTCTCATAAATTCCCGCGAATTCTTTGGCGAAAATGCTCACTCTACTACCATCACCTGATATTTCAGCACCGAAGCCAAAAACTTTACTTGGAGTTATTCCAAATGGTGAAAGTTCTGGCATCTCGTTACGATGAAATCTAAACTCGTCGGAAGTCCAAAGGACTTCACCATCCTCCGATTCACAAACGGTAACTTTCATGCCAAGACCTTCCTGCGATCCTAACGCCGCAGTCAGGTTGTAAGCATCGAGTGACACAAATAAAATATATTCACCATCACCAGACAATTCTATCTGCACAGGATACCAATCCTCCTCCTCAAACAGCAATGTAGCATTTCCGTTCGCGAGGTTAAAACGGCGTATGGTAGTCCCCCACTCATCCTGTCCTGCTACGTGACGCATTGTAGCAACCACGATAGTGCTGCCATCCGAGCTAACGTCTACTTTATTGAATGGAGCTCGCACATTTTGGTCGAATCCAGCCTGAAGATTAACCTCCCATAAAAGAGGATTTTGATTGTCGAGATCAAACACCCTTAACAACGGTGCGACAGGATTTAAAGGATTATTAGAGACCATAGAAGCTGCGAAAATATCACCTTCATAGTTACAGGCGAGACGCCAAAGCGTTCGATCTTCAGAGATTTCCGAAAATTCAATTTCGCCCCAAGTATCAATTTGGTTTGTATTTGGGTTAATTTTCGAAATTTCCATATCGTTTTTCTTCGACGGATTCGGAGCGGGAGGGGCTAAGAGTTGATCTTCCCAAACAAAGGAAGTATTTTCTACGCAGTCGTAGAAACTGTAAGAGGTAACAACAGGTTGGAAAATTACCAGCGGTGTTTCAGTTGCTACTCCAATTCCAACTGAAATAGTAAGAAGTGCAACAAGAGTTGTTGTCAAACGAGTAAATTGGTGGCGTTCCATATCTAATTCCCTTTGGTGGTTCCTCGCTGTTTGGTGTGGGTAGCGAGGAATAGTGGTTGATTGATTATCTTGGTAGTATCCATCTCAACCATGAAGGACACGACTAAGTTTACACCGATTGAAACCTTGTTTGCGCAGGCGCTCGGCTTGGAAGCGCCCTGGCCGGTCGAGAGAATCGCTTTCTCCGAAGCCGATGAACGTCTCGATATCCATCTTGTTTTCCCAAAGGAAGCAAGTTCACCTGCCCGGTCTGTGGACGCAAAGGAGTTCCTGCTTACGACACGCATCCGAAGTCCTGGCGATATCTGAACTTCTTTCAATATCAAGCGTTCCTCCACGCGCCGGAACTGTTCTGATTGCGGTGTCAAGAACGCCAAACTTCCCTGGGCACGTCCCGACAGTGGCTTCAGTTTGTTCTTTGAAGCCCTGATATGATGCTGGTCGGCGATATACCGGTCAAAGCCATTGCCGAGATGCTCGGTGAACACGACAACCGTAACTGGCGGGTGATCCGGCACTATGTTCAGGAAGCGCGCAAACATGAAGATTACTTCGACGTTCTCCGCATCGGAGTGGACGAAACCTCCCGCGAGCGCGGTCATCACTACGTTTCGATCTTCGCCGATCTCGACCGTCCCAAAGTGATCTTCGCAACGGAAGGTCGGAGCGCTAAAGTTGTAGGGCAGTTCAGCAACGACTTCCACGACCATAACGGCGATCCAGACGGGATCAGAGAAGTCTGCTGCGATATGTCGCCCGCTTTCATCGAAGGGATTGAACACAACCTTCCCAACGCCCGGATCACGTTTGACCGTTTCCACGTAATGAAGATCGTCAACGACGCGGTGGACAAGGTGCGGCGCGAGGAGCAGAAAGA
>Ga0172380_10009200_pt1 | contig 10584 bp, 7 predicted proteins | sample Leawe162metaG_FD_119747 | JGI IMG/M metagenome (GOLD analysis project Ga0172380, IMG submission 119747) | Leachate microbial communities from a municipal landfill in Southern Ontario, Canada - Leachate well 162 metaG | ecosystem: Engineered > Solid waste > Landfill > Unclassified | place...
ATAATAATTAGTTATCCTTTATTAATAAATCCGAGAAATGATGAAAAGAAAATCTGAAACACTCTAACATCACTTGCTTGACCGGATAATTTTTTGTTAAAGGTAAAAAAATTCCATTTGAACACGCTATCTTTTGTAAAATTATCTGAGTTACGTAAACCTTCGTCCTCCTACATCTTGAACAGGTTTCACTTATTTAAAATATTCAGATTGTTCAATAGGTTGGCATTTGATTATTCAAAACACCACAAGATCAGTAGAGAACAAGTTTCCAAGATTCACTATGTCAAAGAAATGGAATATTGTAATCAATCATCATCCCAGAGTTTCATCTTTTCTTTTTTAAACTCATCATCCGTAATAAGTCCTTTTACATTGAGGATTCCAAGTTTTTCGATTTGCTCCAGAATTTCAGTAGATTTAGGAGATACCGTTTTCCCAATAGCAAGAAATAGAGAAACCATTATAATTAATTCAATGAAAAGGACTATAAGAAGTGCATTCATTATCACTGAAACTTTGTGAAGAATGTCAATCCCTGCTATCATCCATGCCATCCAGACCGCAAACATAAAACCCGACAAGAAGATGAGGGTTGTCCAGAAGAACCGGATTACTAATTTTTGCTGTTTAATTAACCTCTGCTTTTTATTTTTCATGTTTAAAAAAAATTAATAAGAAGGTGAGTAATAATTTGTAATAATCTTTTCTTATTGTTCAAAGATATTTCTCAAAAGTAGGGAAATATTCGATCAATAAACCAGTGAATTTTAAAGTACTGACAATAACATGGAACATTGATTTAATACTCAATTGCAATTCCTTTATGTTAAATTTCTTTTGAACTTCATCATTTTTCATTTTTGATATCTATTATTGAGCTCTTATATTTAGACATAAGTATCCGAATTATTGAAGATTTATGATAACTGTCGCTATAAAGAGACGAAATCATCATTAAACATTTTATAAAGTTGGGTTTATGATCTTGGCATTTATCAATTAATCCGATTAAAAAATTTTCGATTCCATTGCTATACCTGAATCTGAACATGTCAAAATCTCTTTGATCGCCATTGTTTTCTTTAAGTATACGAAATAAATATTTCGCAATAAAGTATTCTTGAAATGATTTATGAGAGAATTTCACTTCAAGGCCTTCTACATTTCTTTTACTGAAAGAAACCAATATGGAATTAAGTAAGATTTCAGTAATTGAAAATTCCTTCCATTTCAGAAGATCAATATAACTCTCAATTTGGGTTTCTCTAATTGAATTTAAAAAAACACATTCGTTTTGCTCATTATTGTAAAACATTAGGGATGCTGTTTTTTCTAAAACCAAAAATATTTTACTCAAAACTTTATCCCTATCCTCACTCGATTCCAGTTGTAATGGACTTCGCTGATTATTACCAAATATTGCTCTACGATCAAAATCAAACTTTTTAACTAAATATAGCTCATAAATTTCAGCCAGGTTTCTTTGCTTTATTTGATCACTTGAAATGTCTTGAATTACCATATCAAGAAAAAGGGGGCGCTTAGGTATATCCCCATAGTATCTATCATAATTATTGTTATAAACAAGTTCTTTAAAATCATTAATGTTTCTTTTTTGAGTATCATCCAGATTAACTTTCACAATATATTGATCCACATAATTTATTATTTCAAGATTTGACCATTCAGATAAAAACAGTATTTCACCGTCCATGGACACCTCTTGTAAAGCCGACCGAAAGTTTCCTTGTTTATCATCCCAGAATTCTTTTCTCATAGTAAAAAAACACTCTGGTCTTAACTTTTTAATGCAACGAAATATTTGTTGTAAATCTTTTGCTTGATATGCATAGTGATGTTCATCCAACCCATCAAAAAGCAGTATCAAATCGGTTCTTTTTTCCATCATGTTTTTGAAATCTGCAAGCATCAATTGATCAAAAGGGCTTTCAAAATCGAATTCCCTGTCTGTGTATAAGATTTTTAATATACTTCGACATAACTCATTAGTTGAATAAAAGGATTTCTTATCAAACTGGGACAAAGGCAAGAAAATGGAAAGAATATTTCGCGCATTGAGTTTGTCAAAAAGGTTTAATAATAAACTAGTCTTTCCAAATCCAAATTCACTAATAATAAAAGTCCAATTCTTGATTTTAGTATCTGTATCTTTTAATAATGTTTCCCGATTAATGCTGTAGTCTAGTTCTGCATGATTAACTTTTATATTAATTCTTTCGTTTGACAAGTATTTGATTGGATTTGAAAGAGTAATATCTGATTTGTAATTTTTATAGGGAATATCTGCTAAATAAAAGTTCTGATTCATCCTCCTTTGATAATCATCTTTGAACTCCTGATTCGATTGTAATATTTTATTTCGAATTTCAATATCAATATGTTCCAATACATGTTTGACATACGATCTTATATTAAAAACTTCAACATATTCTACTTTTTGATCATGTTGAAGCCTTTCAAGGTCCTTACTTATTTCCCTGTATTCCTCAGTATTAGTTAATGAGTTACAAATCAAATAAAAAGAAAAAACAGATTGTCTGCTTTCTTCAATTCTTTTTATTATCAATTTACATTTTTTTAAATGATCTTGGCTAAATGGAGTATTCTTGAAATCAAGTATAGCAAATGCGAATTCTATTTCTTTTCCGCTCAAATCATAAGTGAACATATCTATTCCATTCTCAACGTTAATATTCCTTTGCAAATTGCTATAGAGGCTGTTAGAGATTCTGAATATTTCTTCTTTAAGATTATCAGATTTACTTAATTCGAATATAACTTTTCTAATTATTGCACTTCCAAGAATTCTACGGGTAAGCTCTGAATCGACTGACTCACCTTGAATTTCTAATTTATTGGTTGTAGTAAATAGTTTGCTATAGAATTCATCAACATATAATTCAAATTGAGTTTTTGTTAAAAAATTTGTTAATGAATCGGCATTGCTAAGGTATATACTATCACTCCTCCATTTATAATTTCCAAATAGTTCATGGAGCGTCCGAAACCCAATATTTGTCTTTCGTTTTAAAAGTAAATACTGTTCCCGATTTAGGAAATCGGAACTGGAACCCGTCAATTTAAAACGAATCTGTTTTAATAATTCCTGCATTACAGGGCTCATTCTTTTCAAATATTCCTTTTTATCTTTCATTTTGAATTGTCACGTAGTTGTCACATATGTCATTTAGGTCGTCATAATCAATGATTTACCTTTGTGCTGTTATTAAAACATTTTGTAATTCAGTTATCCAACTCGAGTTTTCGTTGGTCTAGAACAACAAAGATAATAGAATTACAACTTTTTCTGCAGTAAAAGTCTGAATAAAGAAGCCAAGTACAATAATGCTTGGGGAAGTAAACGACAGCATTGTTGTATGAGGCTTCCTGTTCAGATAAATCTTCCCCAATTTTTAAGTCTGAGATAGGGTTATCTGATTGCAGATCATAATCTTAAATGTTGATACTGAATTCTGATTCAGGCATCCTGGGAGTGAACACATTCAGAAATTCTAGCCTTATGACCAGTTTCAAACTCTAAATTTTAAAAAAATGAAAACGATTGTATTAAATATCCTGGTATTTCTCATCCTTATTTTATCATTTGTAAGCTGTGTGAAAGATGCACCCCTTCCAATAGATTGTTCTTCAAATGAAGTAGAACAATATTCAGATACTACCACTTCGCTCAAGACAGGAGAAGAAGATGATGACGAACCTGTCCCAATGTATTCTATAAATGGTGTGGCAAAAGATAGTCTTAATAATCCTGTGCAAGCCTTTATCGAATTATCTGATTCAATGTCTGGAACAGTAATATATTCTACTTATGCAAATAGTTATGGCTATTTTCAATTTGATAGTGTAGTTGCTGGAACCTATGATGTCATTATTTGGATAAATGGAAATATCTATGAAACAAGGAGAGTAACAGTTGGTAATTAAATTGACCACCTTATTTCTCTTTGATGTCTGATTAGCGAAACAGGTCTGCTTTCAATACAAGCAGGCCTGTTTTTTTCATTCTTTGAACTCAATGTAAAAAATTGTTCCGAATTTGTTTTCTATTTTTAAATCTCCCTTTATTTGACTAATGAGAGATTTTATAAGCTTTAACCCAAGCGATTCCGCTGAATTTACATTAATTTCTTCAGGCATACCAATGCCATTATCAGCTATTTTCAATAAAATTTTGTTGTTGGTTTTCCTGATAAGTTCAATACTCAGCTCTGGATCACTGATATTGTTGAATGCGTGCTTTAAAGAGTTTGTGACCAATTCATTGACAATTATTCCAATTGCAGTGGCTATTTCCGGGTTTAACGATATTTTATCGAAGTAGGTCCGAAGACTAATTCTTAATTCGTTTAACCCATAAGATAATAATAAATAATTGATTAGGTCATAAAGATATTTGTCCATTTTTATAGTAATATCCTCCCCATTGTTAAAAAGCATTTTATCAATAAGAGAAATTGCCTGAACCCTATTCTCGCTACTTTTTAATGTTTCCATTGTTTTTGCATCATTCTTTTGATCAGATTGTAAATTTAATATGCTCGATAAAAGTTGCCTGTTGTTTTTTGCCCTATGTTGCCTTTCTTGCATAAGGGTCTTAATTTTTTCATTTGCTGTTTTCTTAAGCCGATAGCTATAGTAAATTAGGCAAAGTAGAACTAAAAGTAAGAAGAAGCCAACAACTAAAGAAATGATCGTATTTCGTCTTGATATGAGAAGGTTCGATTGAATTTCATTGAAGTTTTGTAAAGAGGTAATTTCCATTTCTTTCTTTTGAGTCTCATATTTTAACTGAATATCAGTAAGAGCCCTTGTCTTCTCTTGATTAAAAATGCTGTCCGTCAATGAAACAGATTCTTCAGAATAACTCAAGGCTTTCTGAAAATCTCCAATAGATTTATATAGTTGTTTTAAAAGAATGAGATTTTCAAGTACAAGCTGATAAGACTTAGTTTCCTTTGATAAGTATGAAGCTAGTAACAAATACAGCCTTGCCTTTTCAAAATCTCCTGTTTCCAAATATAATTCCCCAAGCGAATTGTAAACCAGTATCATACCGTGTTTATCTTCAATCTCTTTTTTTATTGAAAGTGCTTTTGTATAGTTCTCTTCGGAAAGCACATATTCTTTAAGGGAATAATATACTTTGCCAATATTTAAGTAAGAGGAGGAAATCAACTGTGAATCGCCTAATTCCATTTTAATTTCAAGTGATTCTCGATAAAAGTTTAAGGCTATATCAAGGCTATCACAGTTTTTGTATACGTTTCCAATATTGTTTAAAGATCCTGCTACTCCTCTCTCATCACCAATCAGCTTCCTTATTTCTAGTGACTTAAAATTATATTTCAAAGCGCCGGAATAGTCCAGAATTTTAAGCTGTATTCCTGCCACTGAATTATATGCTGATGCCAGTTCAGAAAGTTGACCGTTTCTTTCAAACAAAGTTGCCGCTTCAAGTAAGCATTCCAATGATTGATCGTAAATGCCATGCCTTTTATAAACAATGCCAAGGTTTAGCAAACTTTTAGCCGTATTTGTTTCATCACCGATAGATCTACAAATAGTCAGTGATTGTTTATACAAATCAATTCCCTCAGAGAAATCTCCAGTGCTATAGAATACCAATCCAAGATTATTCAAGCTTGAAGCATGTAATTTTCTATCGTCAGCGATCAAAGATAAATCCACAGCAGTATTAAAACACTCTTTGGCTTTATCATAACTCTTATTTCTCCAATGACTTATACCAAGCTTGTTTAGCGAATCAATTAAGTTTTTTTGTGTTTCAAATACGCTAACATCTCCTTTCACAGGATCGAGATCATTTCTTAACTTATCAGGTGAAACCTGACAAAATTCATTCAGAGGTATAAATACAAAAAGTGAAATAACAATTAACTTAGCACATCTCATTTTGCTTTTTTTAAAGTCCATTTTTTCTCAAAATTAGTTAATTTTGACCTCATGAATAAGGTGAAGGTATTAATCGTTGAAGACGAGGTGTTAATTTCAGAATACTTATCTCGTCACTTAAATAATGCTGGAATTAAAGTAACTGAGATTGTCGACTCAGGTGAGAAGGCTCTCATTTCTGTTCACAATAACGTACCGGATATTGTGATAATGGATATTGAATTGGCAGGTAAATTGGATGGGATTCAAACTACCAAACAAATATATAAAACCAACATTTTACCGGTCATATATTTAACAAAGCTATCTGACAAGGCTACTTTTAAAAAAGCCAAGCTAACTAACCCAGCTTCGTATCTTAGTAAACCTTTCAATCAATTTGATATTATCAATGCAATCGAATTGGCATTGTATAATTCATCTTGTGTTCAAGAAAAGAAAGACACGAAACAAAGTAGATCTGACAACCCAATTTATCTTGTCAACAATATGATTTTTGTTAAGGACTCCAAGAATCTCTTTATTAAAGTTGCAATAAAGGATATTGTTTTCATAAAAGCAGAAGGTTCTTACTCCTCAATTAAAACGATTGATGATCTTTTAATGACATCTTATACTCTAAAAGCTATTAATGATAAGATTCAACATCCCGAACTTATCAGAATACATCGGTCATTTATGGTTAATGTTAATAGGATTGTCACAATTATTGGAAAAAAGTCAGTTATACTAAATGTGGAAAATTTGGAAAAACCGGATAATAGCCTCGGTGAATCAAACACTAAAAAACAAGAACTGCAAATAGAAATTCCTATTGGTGAGGATTTCAGGGAGTCTTTTTATAATAAACTGAAGGTTATATAGGCGCTTTTTATCAATTTTATGAAATACTACTAGTCCTTAAAAAAGAAAAACAAACGATTCGCAAACAATTTTATAGGGTTTACTAAAAACTTTAAAAAATCCTTTCTAATGCCCCTGATATTTAGTTATTTTACCACTAAATACCGTTTCATTGATTTAGGCTGTTGTGTTGGAATTTTATTAACAAAAAATATCAATTTATGAAAAAAATTACCCTTATTACGTTTTTTACATTGTTTGCTTGTCTTTGTTTCTCTCAAAATAACGTATTAAAAGCTGCATTTGATGTTAGAAAAATTTCATTTACAAAATGGGATACACATAATGGTATTCTCTACACTCAAGTTCCAGGTGCAAATTTGGGACCAACTTCTTTTGAAGTTTTAGACAAGAATCGTATTGCTTTTTTGTGTAATTCAAGTAATGAAATTATTGTCATTAGTTCAACAAATGGTGAAGTAATTTCAAGATTCCCTGTAGAATTTGCTCCGCGAGATTTTAGTTATGATAGAGGACAATATTATATACTGTCAGAATTTAACGTTGACATTTATGATGAATCTGGTAAAATAGTTAACAACTTGTCTTTTAGCAATACGCATGTTGGTATAGAGAGAATTACAAGATTCAATAACTCTACATTCCTGTTACTTCCTTCAGGTAATTCACTAATGATTGAATCAAATGGTAAACCAATTGAACCAAAGAAGATTGATGGCTGGATTACCTCATCTGGGTACCGTGTTGTATCAAAAATAAGTGGTAGTAACACATATAATGTCACGCTGTATTCACTTTCCGGTGTCAAATCAGATTGTGAATTTAGAACAGAGAAAGCAGTTGCCGGAGTTTTTGTTATTGGGACTTCAAGCAATCGCGTATTATTAGATGTTCAAACTTATTTATCAGAAAATCCCATTAGTGTTGAAAGAAAAATTGTGAGTGTTGGTATATCCGATTCATGTTTAAATAAAATTGTTACAGAAATAGTAATTCCTAATGTTTATTATGTCCTTTCAAATAAAGATTTTTCCGTTTCACCACAAGGGCAGACATATAATATGATTACTACACCCAAAGGGGTTTTTATTTTTTCCTTATCTGAACCAGAATCAGAAAAAGAAGTCATTCATCCTTATCCAGATTTTATAACAAAAGAATCATATCAATTTAATGATCACCTTTTAAAAGTAGAAGAAAACTAGGTTTATAAACAATATTAGAATCAGATTATGAAAAAAATTATCATTCGACAAAAAGGTATACGCAACATTATGCTTTTGTGCTCTTTTGTTTCGTTACTGTCATTATCTAGTTATTCTCAGATTTCCAGAACACAAATTATCAATAATGCAATACCATATACAAATTTTTCGTGGACATCAAGTTCCTGTAACCATTGGAATGGTACTTCTTGTGGAGGCAGAAATGTTTATCATGCTCCATGGGTAGTGATTGGTTCAAATGTATCGATGCCATATATGTGGGGCGGTTGGTCAACTACTTCACAGCATATGACAGCAATGGCTAATTGCAAATCTGCAGGAGATGTATGTTCAATAAGCGGCGGGGGATGCAGCGGTAATGGGTCAGGATTGAATCAGGAATGTGCAAGTGGTCATGATTGTTCAGGTTTAGTTTCAAGAGCTTGGGCGTTAAGCTCAAAGTATTCGACCTCTACTCTTCCAAATATTTCAACATCTATTGCCTTGTCGCAAACGCAGGGGGGTGATATTTTAAATATTGCTGGGTCCCATGTTAGATTAGTTGAGACAAATTATGCAAATGGATATTATCAGGTTATTGAATCATCTGGTGCTGATTGGAAAGTTGCATACCACTCCTATAGCGCAGCTCAACTAGCATCCTATGATCCGAGGTGTCCAAATCCATCTATCGTTATTGGTGGTTGCGGTATAACTGCACCTATTAACGATAACTGTAATGGAGCGGTTCAATTCCCAACCTTACAACCCGGTAATTATGTTAGTGCAACTTCAGGTAAAACTGTTCTTAACGCCACCCAAAGTCTTACCCCAAATACATGCACTGGTTGTAATTGTCTATCACCAACAGCCATGGATGTTTGGTTTAAATTCACTGCTATTAACACCTCACATACTATCCAATTAAGTAGTTTAGTCGGTTTCGATGCTGTAATAGAAATTCGTCAGGGCCCATCTTGCAATGGGGCTTATTTAGAATGTTATGATCCTGTAGGTTCACCATCTTCATATAATTATACATACAATAATTTTATTGTTGGGCAAACCTACTACATTCGAGTTTTTGATTATGGAAATACTCCACCGACAGTACCAACATTTGAAATTGGTATAAATACACCATCGACAACATTACCTGATTTTGTAGTGTTAAGTGTTTCAGGCCCAGCAACTGCTACACCTGGTAGCATAGTAAATGTCACTATTCAAGCGAAGAATCAAAGTGCAAACCCCACTCAATCTGGTACATATGTTGGTTTGAGAATGATTTTGTCTGCTGATCAATCAATCAATCTTGGTGATGTAAATTATTTTGATATTGACATTCCTATTTCTTCATTTCAAAATAATGCTGTAGTGACCCAAACGTTTTCTTACCTAATTCCATCAAACCTTAGCGGAACTTATTATTGGGGTGGGTATATGGATTCTTATACTTATTGGATTGAATCGAATGAAAACAACAATGCTGCACTTGGTAATAGTGTAAACATACAAACATTACCTGATTTTGTAGTATTAAGTGTTTCGGGCCCAACAACCGCTACGCCTGGTAGTATAGTAAATGTCACGATACAAGCGAAGAATCAAAGTGGAAACCCCATTCAATCTGGTACATATGTTGGTTTGAGACTGATTTTGTCTGCTGATCAATCAATCAATCTTGGTGATGTAAATTATCTTGATATTGACATTCCTATTCCTTCATTTCAAAATAATACTGTAGTGACGCAAACATTTTCGTACCTAATTCCATCAAACCTTAGTGGAACTTATTATTGGGGTGGGTATATAGATTCTTATACTTATTGGATTGAATCGAATGAAAACAATAATGCAGCACTTGGTAATAGTTTGAGCCTTCAGTCATACCCTGATTTAATAATATCGGCAGGATCACAATCTGTTACTCCATCTGTTGTCGCAGCTGGGTCAAATATTACAGCTTATGCTTCCGAAGACAATATAGGAACGGCTGCCTCTGGAATTAATGTAGTAGGGTTATGGCTTTCATCTGATAACATACTGAATACTGAAATCGACGTATACTTAGGAGAAATAACAGGATACCCAAGTTTGTCACCAGGCTCAAATAGTGCAATTCTTAATACCTCTGTAAATATTCCCTCCAGTATAACTCCTGGAGCATATTATTTGTTTTTCTGGGCAGATGGGAATCAAATAATAACTGAATTAATCGAAAGTAATAATTTCGCCTCTATATCTTTAACAATTACATGTACTCTTCCTGGTTCAGCAACTATTACAGGTCCTAATTCTGGTTGTGCCAGTACATCACTGACTTTTTCTGTAAATGCATCAAATGCAACTTCCTATAATTGGACAGCCCCGTCAGATTGGTCACCAAACATAGGAACAGGTTCAGGTTTTACATCCACTCCTGGAAGTTCAGGAAATATAACTGCAACCCCTACCAATAGCTGCGGCAATGGTACCCCCGGTAGTAGTTATGTTACTGTAAGTGCTTTGCCTGGTTCAGCAACTATTACAGGTCCTAATTCTGGTTGTGCCGGTA